>JGI24188J35168_1000413_pt1 | contig 24892 bp, 21 predicted proteins | sample YNPBryantNP2012_FD_35168 | JGI IMG/M metagenome (IMG submission 35168) | reverse complement strand
CCCTGATCTATCGAAGGGTCTTTGGACACCCCTTGAAGCTCTCGGCCCAAGGAGGCCCAGCTTCGAATTATAACATAACCACTCACTCCCCACAAAACAGCCCTACCCATCCTCCAGATCCCCACGGACAAGGCCCGTAGCCTCAACTCCCCTTCCCATCCTCCTCATTTGTCGAGCAAGACCATAAAGAAAAAATTTACCACGGGCTCTCCCTTTGGGGGAGCAATGTCCTTCGGGATTCTCCTTGCCCCAATCAACCAACCTCATGCTTCTCGAGATCCAAGATCAGCGCCACTTCGTCACACTCGGGAAATTTTATGCAGTGAATACAATCTGCCCATACCTTCTGGGGCAGTTCTGCCTTTTCGACTTTCCTGAAGCCCATCTTCTCGAAGTACGAGGGCACGTAAGTGAGGACAAAGACCCTCTTCACTCCCATCTCCTTGCCTTCCTCCAGGGCAGCCCGTGCCAGGTGTGCCCCTATGCCCTTTCTCCTGAAGGACTCCAGGACACAGAAAGACCTGAGCTCCGCTAGATCCTCCCAGACCATATGGAGGGCACAGACCCCAACCAGGTGACCGTCCTCCTCCCAGACGTGGAACTCTCTTATGTGAGCATATATGTCCCAGAGGGGACGGGGAAGCAGCAACCCTTGGGCTGCATGAATTTCCAGTAGCCTGTGGATCTCTTTTGCGTCCCAGACCTTGGCTTTTCTCAGCTGGCCCACCCTTCCCCCCGAGCTCTCTCCAGAAGCTCCTTGGCGTGCTCCCTAGCCTTGGAGCTAGTCCCCTTGCCTCCCAACATCCTGGAAAGCTCCTCGATCCTCTCATCCATATCCAGGGGCTCCACCACTGTCACAGTCCTGCCCCCTTTGACCCTCTTGCTGACCCTGAGATGATGATCCGCAAAGCAGGCCACCTGGGGAAGGTGTGTCACGCAAAGCACTTGATGAGATCGAGCGATGTGGGCCAGTTTCTCTCCCAGGGCCCGGGCCACACCTCCACCTATTCCCGAGTCTATCTCGTCGAAAATGAGTGTTGGAACCCTGTCTGCATCGGCCAAGACTTTCTTCATGGCCAACATTATCCTGGAGAGCTCACCCCCAGAGGCTATCCTCCAAAGGGGCCTGGGCTCTTCCCCCAGATTCATGGAGAGCAAAAACTCCACCTGGTCCATTCCCCGCGGATCAGCCAGCCACTTTCCTTCTGCAAGAGGGATCCCTTCGTGGAGAGGCTTCACCGATACCTCAAGCCGCGGATGCTCCACCCCCAGATCCCTGAGCTCCCTTTCGACTCCCCTCGCGAGAAGCGCACCCGCTTTCATCCTCTCGGATCTCAAATTCTCCCCAGCAAGGACCAGCTCCTCTTCCTTGGCTCTCAACCTTTCTCGGATCTTCTCTAGAGCCTCTTGGGCGCTCTCCCATTGGAGGAGCCTGGTCTGAAGCTCCTCTGCGAGCCCGAGAAGACCGGGCACATCCAGTCTGTACTTCCTCTTAAGCCTCCTTATGGTCTCGAGCCTCTCTTCTATGGCGAGAAGCCTCTGGGGATCCCAGTTTATTTCCTTGCAATGGGACCTCACATTCCTTAGGGTCTCCTCCAACTGGACCTTGATGACCTCCAGGCTCTCCGCTATTTCTCCCATGAAAGATGCGAAACGGGAGGCTTCCCTCATTTCCCTCAAAGCCATCTGGAGTCTCTCCAGGGCTGAACCCCTCTCCCCGTAAAGGGAGTCCTCGCATCTCATGAGGATCTCCCTTATCCTCTGAGAGTTGGCGAGGATCCTCATTTCCTCATCGAGTGCTTCCTCCTCTCCCGGCGAAAGCCTGGCATCTGTGATCTCCTTGAGCTGGAACTCCCACAATTCCCTTTTCATCTGCATCTCTTCCGCAGAGGCCTCGGCCTTGGCCAGAAGGGATCTGAGTTCCACAAATTCCTTCCACTTCTCCTCCCAGCTTCTCCTCAACCCCATGAGCCTGCCGTGTTCATCGAGGAGATCGAGATGTCTTTCGGGCTGGAGGAGATCCTGGTGCTCGTGCTGGCCGTATATGTTCACCTGACATCGGCCAAAATGGGCCATCAGTGAGATGGGCGACAGTTGGCCGTTCACGTAGGCCTTGCCTTTTCCGCTCCTCAGCACTACCCTCCGGAGGATGAGTTCTTCCTGGTGCGGTTGGATGCCCCTCTTTAGCATTTCCTCTCTTGTCTTGGCGTCCTCGACCCTGAAAAGGGCTTCCACCTGTGCCTCATCAGCCCCCTGCCTGATGAGATCCATTGAAGCCTTAGCTCCCAAAAGGAGCTGTATGGCTCCTATCAAGATGGATTTTCCGGCCCCGGTCTCTCCTGTGAGGACATTGAATCCTGGAGCGAACTCCACGGTAAGATCCTCGATTATGGCCAAATTGGAAATGTGGACAAGCTCTAGCATTTCCAAATGTCTTTTAGTTCTTGGTGGCGGATCAATGGCTGAAAGCGACTGAACGTCTCATCCTCAACAAATTCCTCTCCCCTCGCCTCCCTTTTCACCTCTCCCCCCATTTGAGCTTGCTCCTCAAGACCTCGTAGAATGTCCTGTGGGGAGATTTTATCAGAGAGACCTTGTGGGGACTCGTTCTCACCCTGAGGTGGTCGCCCTCCTCCACCCTGTATCCCACCTGACCGTCGAAGGTGAGGAACACTTCTCCATCCACTGATCCCACGGAGACCCCTATGGTCCTATCCTCTGGCAGAATCAGTGGACGATTTGTGAGAGTGTGGGGACAGATGGGGGTCAGTATGATGCAACCTAGGGACGGGTGCACGATGGGTCCCCCCGCTGAAAGGTTGTAGGCTGTGGATCCAGCTGGGCTGCTTATGATGAGGCCATCGGCTTTGAACGTCGTGAGATAATGGTCATCGATGTGTGTTTCCAGATCGATGATGCGGGCCAGAGCCCCCTTGTTCACGACTACGTCGTTGAGCACATGATGTCTCGTGACCTCCTCGCCTCCCCTTAATACCGTGGCCTCGAGCATAGCCCTCTTTATGACCGTGGTCTTCCCTTTCAAGACAAGCTCCATGACCTGGTATAGCTCATCGAGGGCCACTTCAGTGAGAAATCCCAGTCCCCCTGCATTCACCCCGAGTATTGGTACCCCGCTTTCCGCAACCAGCCTCGCAGCGCTGAGAAGGGTCCCATCTCCACCTAGAACAACGAGAAGATCCACCCCTCGAGCCAGCTCTTCCCTCGGCGCCCTGGGGATCATCTCCGAGGCCGTAGCGAGATCCTCCTCCAGCACACACTCCACGCCTCTGGCCTCGAGCCAATGGAAGAGCTCGCAAGCCGTCTGGACAACCTTGCCCATCCTCTTCTTGCCCACTATGCCCACAGCCTTCACATCCACTTCCTTTCCTCCTGTGGCCGTTACCTTGTTTATCATAGCAGTAAATGGAGTGTCAAAGGAGCCTTGACCCTCGGCCCTTTACACAACAAAATCGAGGGAAAAGCAGCTTCGATGGAAGGGCGAGTGAAATCCATACTCCAGAGAGCTTTCAGGGTATATCCAGAGGAGTGGAAGCTCCTTATGTGGGTGACCCTTATCCAGCTCACCATGAGGGTGAGTTCGGTCCTGGTGAACAATTATTCCCAAACCACCTTTCTCAAGAGGTTCGGAGTTGAGAATCTTCCCACGGTCTTCGTTGTGGAGTCGGTGCTCACCTTTTTGGTAATAAACGCTGTGGGAATGCTAATGAGCAGGTTCTCGACCCTCCCAGTGTTCTCGGCTCTACTTCTCTTTTTCGGAGCGAGCGTGGGCGCAATCCGTCTCTTGATACCCTTGGACATACCTGTCCTTTACGCGATTCTCTTCATCCTGAAGAGTCAGGCCATAGAGACCCTTCCCATTCTGTACTGGGATCTCCTCAACGATCTCTTCACGACAAGGCAGTCCAAGAGACTTTTCACCTTGGTGACAGCAGGAGGTATCCTGGGCACTACCGTGGGAAGCATAATGACTGGCAAGGTGGCCAAATGGATAGGAGTGGACAATGTCCTCTGGGTGTTCGTTGTTGGAATGGTTGTCGCGGCCACCCTGAATTCCTCTACTCAGTTGGTACTGGGAGCACCTATAGAGCCCCGAACTGAGAAGGCGAGAAAGAGGCCCAGACACGGTCTCAAGACCACACTCAAGGAGGCACTCGCATATTCCAAGGAGTCCCCGTTTCTCATTTACATGGTTCTCCTTGTGGGTGTACCGAACCTCGTCCTCCCCATCCTCACGTACCAGTTCAATGTGGTGGTGGATATCACCTATGGCACGGAGCAAGAGACCCTCAACTTCTTGGGAATATTCAGGGGAGCCTCCAATGCGTTCATCTTCGCGGCTCTCCTTTTCTCTGGAAGGATTCTCAGCAGATGGGGCATCCCCAACAGCCTGCTCGTCCACCCAATCAATTATCTTTTGGCCTTTTCCGTGCTCCTTTTCAGGTTCGATATTCTCTCGGCCATTTATGCCAGGTTCACAACCGAGACCTTCAAGACGACCCTCAACAATCCTGCTCGAGCTGTGCTTTACAACTTCTTCCCCCAAAGGATGAGGTCCTTGGTGAGGGTTTTCCTGAGGGGGACAGTGGTGAGGGCTGCGGACCTCGCTGGGTCTGGACTTCTCATGGCCATTCGAGGAGTGGTGGAGCCTCGTCTGCTATCACTGGTTGCAATTCCGTTCGTGGCGGTCTGGGTCCTCACCTCTTTTTTGGTCAAGAGAAATTACCCGAGGATGCTGGTCAAGGTCCTGTTGGAAAAGCAGATCGATTGGGAGAGATTGGAGGCCGTGGATGCGAAGACCCTTGCTGGGGATGAACTCAGCATATCGGCCCTGAGGAGAGGGCTGAGGGAAGGGAACGAGGAGGTCGTGCTCCTTTGCGCGGAGGTGCTCTCCTATATCAAGCCGCCCGGATGGAAGGAGGAGATCTTGGAGGTCCTCCCCCAAAAATCTCAAGGGACGAGGGAGAGGCTTTTGGATCTCATCATGAAGGAGGCCAGGGAAGATGAGCTCTTTCCAGTCCTCATGGAACTGGCAAAGTCAGAGGACCCGACTCTGGTGGCCCTCGCCCTTCACGGGATCAGGAGGATGAATCCCCTCATGGGCAGGGAGCTCTTCCAGGGATTGCTCGATCACCCCAATAGGGAGATAAGGGTAGGGGCAATGGCTGGAATCCTCCATGGGAACGATGAGGACTCCAGAGCCATGTGCCAGGAAAGACTCAGGGCTCACCTCCTCTCCCAGGATCCAGGGAAGGTCACGGAAGCCCTGGAGATTCTCTCCATAAGTGCAGAGCCGAGCCTTTCGGAAGAGATCCGCAAGTGGATCCATAGCGAAGACCCACACATTCGAGCTCTGGCCTTGAAGGCCCTTTCCACGAGTTGTGGAGATGAGATCTTGAAAATGGCTGAGTCAGCTCTCGAGGATCATGAGCCAGAGGTCAGAAGGGCGGCAGCTATGATGATGAGCTCTTGCGGGCCCAAGGTCCCCATCGAGAAATGGATTCAGCTCTTGGCAGATGAGGATGCCCAGGTGAGAGCCATAGCGAAGGAAGCCCTCAAGGGGTACTCCCATTACGGGAAAGAGCTCATAGGGTATTTGGCATCGCCATCAAGGACCACTAGGGAAGAGGTCCTGGCATTGCTGGCAGAACTCGAGGCCAAGCCCCATGAGATTTCCCAGTTTGTGAGCCTACACATAAGAAGGGCGTACGAGCTTCTCGTCTTGGGATACGAGGTTACGAGAAGAGATGGCCAATCGTTGCCAGCCATGTATCTGAAAAGACACCTCATTGAGTCCAGCGAGGGAATCCAGGAGACCATCCTCAGGGTCATTGCAGCTCAAGGAGGCGAGGAGGGGATGCCCATACTCCTGAGGGCCCTTGGGTCCAAAGACAAGAGGGAAGTGGACAATGCCCTCGAGGCACTGGAAAGCTTTCTCCATCCGGGACTGAGAAAGATACTGGTCCCACTCATTGAGCCCACATCCTTGGAAGAGAAGGTGCAATTTGCTAGGAGGCGTTTCAAGGGAATGGTCCAAGTCTCCTCCGGGGAAGAGCTTCCTCTGAGGTTAATCCGTGAGGAAGATCCAGTGACCGTCGCTCTGGGGATCTATTATGCGGGAGAATTGGGTTTGGAGGCTGAGAAGATCTTGAGGAACTTGGCTAGCTCCCAGGGGGATCATCCTTTTGTCCTGGAGGCCTTGAGCCGCTTTCAGGCCAGAGAAGAGGCCAAAGAGAAGGGCGTTTACCCAAGGCTGGATCTCCTCCAGAGGGCCCATCTGGTTGCGCAAGTTCCCATATTTTCAGCAATGCTCGTCAAGGACTTGATGGCAGTGGCATCCATAATCCTGGAGAGGAGTTGCGGTCCCGAAGAGGTAGTGGTGAGGGAGGGGGAGCCAGGCGACGCCTTGTATCTCGTAGTCGAGGGTAGGTTTATCGTTTTGAAGGCTGCCCAGGAAGGAGGTCTTGTCCCTTTGGATTGGATTGGACCAGGGGGATTTTTCGGGGAGATGGCCCTTTTCGACAGGGGGCCCAGGTCAGCTACCGTAATATCAGAGGACCAAGGGCTATTACTGAAACTCGACGGCCAATCATTCACCAGCCTAATGGAGCGAGTGCCCACCATTCCCATTCGGGTTTGCGCGGAGCTGAGCAAAAGGATAAGGACCGTCCACGGAATTCTCCTTGGGCAAAAGGCCCATCAATGACCCACTGCCCCTTTGATTTTCTGGGGTCAATCCGCCTCTCTCACCAATCTGAGACCGGTTGTGCTGTAACGACTGGCGGGATGTGCCCAATTTCTGTTGGCTGAACGGCAGAAAGTGGCATACTTGAACCAGCTTCCACCCCTTCTAACCTTGTATTGGCCAGATGGGGGGCCGGTGGGATGCCGGACCTCGCCAATGGGATAAGGACCATACCAGTCCAAGCACCATTCCCAAACGTTTCCATGCATGTCGAAAAGTCCCCAAGGATTTGGGGGGTAGGAGGCGACTGGGGCTGGGGAATCGGGCTTCAATCCCTTGGTCACCACATGGGCGACACAACTCGATGCCCCCCTTCGAGAGTTATTGTTGAACATGCCCATGGCGCAGTTGGGCTCGTCTCCCCAGTGGAACATGCTCCCAGTTCCAGCCCGGCATGCGTACTCCCATTCGGCCTCTGTTGGAAGTCTATAACGTCCCTCTCCCTTGAGATTGAGGGCCTCGACGAATCTCACGGCATCATACCAGGAGACCCTTTCCACCGGACAATTCCCTCCGCAATCCTTGAAGTGGGAGGGGTTGGATCCCATTATCCTCTCCCACTGAGACTGGGTGACCTCGGTTGTCTGCATGTAAAAGGGCCGAGTGAGGACCACTTTGTGTTGGGTCTCATCCCTGTTTCGAAATGGCTCATCCTCAGGGCTTCCCATGGTGAAGCTTCCCGGGGGGAGGAGAACGAACTTCATCCCCAGGGAATTGGTGAACACCCTGAATTGCTGGGAATCGCCAGATGCCCATCCCGTGCCATTTGCCATGATCCAGAGCCAAACAAATGCCGAGACGATCCCCTTTCCCCCCATGGCATCCAGTGCCCTTCTCCTCAGACTATATACGTTGATACTCACGGCTTCAAATGTTACTCTCTGGGACCAGCTCTACTTTTAAGCATATACCAGAGAGTGCGACTGTGAAACCCATGCCAAGGGGGTGTGGAGGGAGGAGGATGTTGAAAAGGTCCATATCTTTCAAGGCCAGCCAGTTCACCGAATCCGTCATAAGGGAGATGACGCGGCTTTGCATCAAGTACGATGGGGTCAACTTGGCCCAGGGATTTCCTGATTTTCCAGCACCCGCAAGCCTCAAGGAGGCGGCCAAGGAGGCAATCGATAGGGACATAAATCAGTATGCCATTACATGGGGCTCCAAGACCTTCAGAGAAGCCATCTCCAGGAAGACCCAGAAGTTCACGGGCCTCCTGTACGATCCCGAGACCGAGATAACCGTCACCTGCGGATCCACCGAGGCGATGATAGCTTGCATGCTCGCTGTGGTGGACCCGGGAGAGGAAGTGATAGTGTTCGAGCCCTTCTACGAGAACTACGGACCCGATGCCATCTTGTGCGGAGCGACCCCTAGGTACGCCACCTTGTACCCCCCTGATTGGAACTTCAAAAAGGAGGAAGTGGAGGCCCTTTTTGGCCCCAAGGCCAAAGCCCTCATCCTCAACACCCCTCACAACCCAACAGGCAAGGTCTTCTCCAGGGAAGAATTGGAGTTCCTAGCATCCCTCTGCATCAAGTGGGATGTCGTGGCGATAACAGATGAGATCTACGAACACATTGTCTATGACGGCGCAGTCCACCTTTCCATTGCTTCCATCCCGGGCATGAGGGAGAGGACAATGGTCATAAGCGGCTTGTCAAAGACTTACAGCGTCACGGGATGGAGAATAGGTTATGTGCTTGCCTCCAGAGAGCTCACCTCGGCAGTGAGAAAGGTCCATGACTTTCTAACAGTTGGAGCTGCAGCCCCATTGCAGGAAGCTGGGGTCGTGGCAATGGGATTGGAGGATGAGTATTACAGGGATCTCGCATCCCAATACAAGGCCAAAAGAGATCTTCTCCTCACCGCTTTGGAATCTGCAGGATTCAGGACCTACAAGCCCATGGGAGCCTATTACATAATGACGGACATCTCCTCTTTCGGCTTTCCCGATGACGTCTCCTTCTGCAACTATCTCGTTGAGGAAATAGGAGTCGCGGCTGTCCCCGGAAGCAGCTTCTACTCGAAGCCCAAGAAGGGATCCCAAATGGTCCGTTTCTGCTTCTGCAAGAAGGAGGAAACCTTGCTCGATGCAGCTAGGAGACTCTCCAGGATGTCGAGGAAGCGTTGATCTCTCCGTATCCCTCACCATCAGCGGATAATGTGGGCCCCTCCATGGGACATTTGGCAACAGCCCTCAGACTTGGGACCGCATTGAACTCGGGTTTCGGGGCTTGCCCAAGGGGGGCCAGGATATTTGGAATCGGGGGCTTGGGGGATCAAGCCACCAAGTTCACGGGCTTCCCGTAATAATCCAACTCGGGCTTTATTCACAAGGCGCTTGTCGTAGGCAATTGGGGACTCGAGGCTCGAAGCTCGGGCTTCCCAATTTATGCCCCACTTCCGACCTCTGGCCCATATGCTACCTCATGGGCCTCACCCTCACTTGGATTTCCTGAACATCCTTGAGGAGCTCCACTAGCCTCTGGGGATCCGTATCCCCGTAATGATACGGATACAAGATCTTCGGCCTGAAGGCCCGAGCTGCATCGGCAACCATCTCAGGAGTCATTGTGTAGGGGAGATTCATGGGCAAAAAGGCTATATCAATGTCTCTCAGGGCTTTCATCTCGGGGATGTTTTCTGTATCCCCGGCAACGTAGACCCTTTTGTCCCCGAAGGTCATGACATAGCCATTTCCTCTCCCCTTGGGATGGTAAGGGACCCCAGGCTTCTCATGTGAACCAGATTGTAGGCTGGGACCGCCTCCACCTTCAAACCCAGAAACTCCTTCACATCCCCATTGGCCATGGATATCGCCCCTCGGAAAACCTCTGCCACGGCGCTACTGCCCACAATTACAGTCTCCTTTTTGGATATGCTACCGATGGCCTTCTCATCCAAGTGATCCCTGTGCTCGTGGGTGATCAAGATGAGATCGGCCTTGGGCATGGCCGTGTAGTCCCCGTACTGGCTTACGGGATCCACATGGATCACCTTTCCCTGAAATGTGAAGAAAAGGGACCCATGTCCCACGAATGTTATCCTGAGCTCCCCAAAGGCGGTCTCAAAGACATCCGTGGGAAGCCCACCTTGCCCCAGGGCGGTCCCGGACAGGATAAGTGCGAGACCTCCCATGATAGGAATGATCCTTCTCATGGCCCTCCCCTTTTGATCCCCGCTGTCAGCCCAATGCGTCCGTGGAAACATGATTCTCCGGGACTCTAGCCCTTCCTTTGGGAATCCGGGCCAAAGGCTACAGTCCGCTCAGCATTCAACTGCGGTGGTTCGTTGCCCCCTTTTCAGCCAAAGACTTGGGGGTCCTTTTCCCTAAAGGCGCTTTTCCACGGCCTCCCATTTTATGTTCTTGAAAAAGGCCTGGATGTAGTCGGCCCTCTTGAGGCCGTAGTCGATCATGAAGGCGTGCTCGAACACATCCATTATGAGAAGAGGCCTACAGCCAGAGAGATGACCCACATCGTGCTCGTTTATCCAGGCATTGAAAAGCCTGCCTGTCAAATCGTCCTGATACAGAATCACCCAACCTATTCCTCGCATGGCCCCAACAGCCTTGAAATCCACTTCCCAGTTCTGGACCGACCCAAACTCCTTGACCAACTTCTGAGCCAATGGAGACGATGGATTGAGCTGTCCGCTGCCACCTAAGTTTTCGAAGTAATACTCGTGAAGCCTCATCCCGTTGAATTCCCATCCGAATCTTCTCTTGAGCTCCGCAAACTCAGGGGAGCTTCCTTTCCCCGCTTTGGCAAGCTCACTCAGGAGCTCAAGGAGTTTGTTGGTATTGGTCACGTAGCCCTGATACAGGGTGAAGTGGTTCTTGAGAAGGGTATCGCTGAATCCAGGCATTCCCAATAGACTCGAGTAATCCTTGGCTTCGTACATGGCGCTGCCCTCCTTTTCCTCTTTGAGTTGGCCTCCTTGGTAGCTCGCCCCAAGCCTTGGGCCCCAGTACACTGAAGCCGCGGCCCCCAAAAGGGCACCCAGAAAGCCTCTTCTATTCCATCTCGAAAACCCGAGGGTCATACATCACTTTCCACGGCAAACTCGAAAAAGTCAAGTTGCCCGTAACTTCCTCTCCTCGTATACTTCCCGGGCCTTGCTCGTCTTTAGAGGCTAGCCTTCCAATCTTCAGCACAGAAGAACTCGCCAGGGGCTGCCCTTTCTTCTCGCATCAGAAGAATGCGGACCAATTTCCTTTGGAGCCGCCAACTTGGAATCGCAGTTGGGATTGAAAATTCTTACCAGAGGCCTCTCTTCAACCTCTAGAGCCTGTCAGATAATTGGAGGCGAGCTCCCCTTCTACGAGCTCCCTTTCGGCCTCTGGGGGTGCCACGAACCCCAGCACACTTCTCAGGAAGCTCTGCACGATGTTGTAGGTCGCACCCCAGAGGATCTCCTGAGAGCCTTTTTCCCGGTGGACGAAACAAGGGAAGACCGACCCAGGCACAGGGTGATTCCTTATCCTGTACAGGGCATAATTTGAGGGCTCAACCAGTTCCTCCAGGGAAATCCTGACTATCTTTTCCACCTCCCAGTTGAGCCTGAACCTCGACTGGCCTTGGAGCCACCCGACCATGGGGAGGATCCTCCTCTCGAAGAGGCGAAGCCTATGGGGCTCGAGCACTCCCAGGAACTCCACCTTCCAGGGCAGAAGGCCCATCTCCTCGAAGCTCTCCCTCAGGCAAGCAGCCAGAAAAAGCCTCATCAAAGCCTTGGTTGAAGGTGGAAGCTCCTTGGTACACTTTCTCCAACCTTCGCTTTTCCTGAGGGGGGAGCCAGGAAAAAGGAGAAGGACTGCTCCCAGCTTGTCAATCCATGGGGCCACTCTTCCTCCAGGACAGCACAGATCCCCAGGCTGACGCACTAGAGGAGACCTCTTGTTAAGGAGGATTCGAGAAGTCCCATTCTGCCCTTCCAAAAGGAGGAGAACAGAGGCCGTGTCCCTAGGAGAGATGGCCCCGAATTGGTCTTTGGGGCAATGGAGTTCGGAGAGGATCTTCTCTCTCAGGAATCTGGGCTCCAATTCCATAAAAAACCCAAAGGCAGCCTTTGTCCTCGGACAGGGCCATCGTCTCTCATCCCCAGGCCCCCAAATGCCCTCAACCCCTTAATCCCCATGGAGAATTAAGAGCCCCGAGGCCAAGCCCCAATCCCGAGTAGCCCTTTCCCCTCCGACCTCGTTGGAGCAACCGGCCCTCCACCCTTTCTAGGAACGCGATGGGATACCTCGCCACGCATGGGGCACCCGGAAGGGGAATCGCAAAAGGGCGTCACTCAGGATCTGGGAATCCTGGGCCTGGCCTCCTCCTTGGAGGAGCCACCAGGAGACAGAGCCCCCGCAACGCTCTCCTCGAGCACCTCCAGCTCGTAGACCGAATTTGTCGTCCTGAAATGGGTGGGACTCAGGTCCGCGACTTCCCCTGTGCGAAAAACCTTCCCGTTGTCCATGTAAAGGCAATAGGACTGCCCTATCTTGGGCAGCTCCATCTCCCAACCTATCCTTTGAGTTCCCACTGGGAACTTGGAATCGTTTTTCCCCAGCACCTTGGTTATGCGAACTTTTCTGGGAAGCTGCTCTATGACGCCGAGCTCGAGCAGTCTCTGGGCTATTTCTCCTAGACCCCTTGTCAGGGCTTCCCCTATCTGTTTGTCCTCCTCTCGCCTTCCAAGATCCAGGCCAAGCTCTGCCAACCGGCGCAAGGCTCCCATTATGTTGCCACTTTTCCCTTGGAGTAAGTCCAAGAGGGTCCTGTGAACCTTGATGGTCTCCATGAGGAGCCTGTCCGAGCTCCTCCTAGGCTGAGCCTGCCTCCTCTGTCTATTGCGGGGGCTTTGCTCTCTTTGACCGTTCATGTTCTGGACTCCGAGATGAGCTTGGCAACGTCCGTCCTTTCATCCAAGACCTTCATGAAGGCCTTGATCTTCTCCTTGGTGGATTCGTCCATCTCCAGGAATTTGAGACCCGATCTCACTCCCTTGTCCGTGACCTCGCACCTCACGACCTTGGCCTTCGCCTTTATGAGTTCCCCTGTCCAGGGGATCCTGAAGCTCAAGAGGACATCCCTATCCACAAGGTGCACGAATTCTCCCCACATGAGGCATCCTGTCTCGCTTATATCGAGTATGTATCCCTCCCAGGCCCGATCCGATCTCCTCTCCTTCAGATCCAAAAATGCTCCCCTGAGGAAGACTTTCTTCCTCTCGCTCTCGCGAAGGTCTATCTCCTCCACGGTCTTGGGGTACTCCACTATGAGCATGGGCAATGGTTCCCTCAGGACCCTGAGGACTCGGGCCCGAAAACGCACTACCTTCTCTTTGAAACAGCGAATCCAGAGCACATCCCCGGCCTTGAGCCTATGGGCCCCCATACCTTCGAAGGGATGCTCCAAGATCAGGCAGTGGGAAACCTTGANCCCCAAAACAATGGTGTGAAACCCTGGAGAACTTGCCGTGGGCTCAACATAAACCTGCTCCTGTATTTGGAAGCGCGGCTCTCCGCAAGGATCCATGATCTGTGCCCCTTTTCTCCAGATAGAACCAAAAAGGCGGAAAAACTCCGTTCAAATCCGTTGACATGAACTGTATAGCCCCAACACTCTTCATCGTCAAGCTTTTTGTGGGAAGNAGAAGCAAAAGTCTCCCACCGAGGCTGTGGTGTACCCATTTGGCAAGACGCTTTTTCATGATCGAAATCCCCTTCTTTTGGCCTAAGCCGCTAGCTCCAACTTGCGCTCAGGTTCTTGGCCCTGGGCTCAGTCCGCGTCTCCCGGTCGAGCGCTTGATGAGGCCTCTGATGGTTGTATTGCTCCATCCACAGAGTGATCGCTTGACGAAGCTCTGCGATCGTCTCCCAGTCCCGAGTCCAGATGAGCTCGACCTTCAGCCTCTGGATAAAAACGTTCGGCCACCGCGTTGCCCGCAGGAAGCCGCCCACAGGGGCCGACGTATGCTCGATCCCCCAGTAGTGGCAAAGCGCCTCGCAGTCACCGCCCGTATACTTCGGGCCATGGTCAGATCTCAACTTCAGCCCCCAGAGGGGCGCCAAACTCGGCCTTGAGGGCCTTCTCTACAGGAAAAAAGCACCACAAGAGCTTCCTGATTCTTGCCCACCTCACAGGCCAACAAGTAACGGTCCCCCCAGTCCATAACAGGCACTTTTGAAAGCCACACTGTCCTTGCGCGTCCAGGCCGTTGTGAGATCCGTGGCCCATCTCCTGTTGGAGTCGGCCACCACCACCTGCCAAAATTCTGAAATAAGGTTCTCCATCGAAGAGGGCATGAAACAGGATACTTCCACGGACCCGGAGAGCCTTCAGGGGCTNTTCAGGGCGAGGTACCACAGCTTCAGGTNGCTTCTCACGGCCAACTCCAGGGCCCTGGAAATGATGTCGGAAATGGAGAGGGCAGCTCGGGGGGACAGACCCTTTGGCATGAGCTTTGTCAGGGCTCAGGTCACCGGAGTTTGCGTCAATGTGTTCAGGATGATAAAGCACCTGGACGAACTGGCCCCAGGGAAATACAAGGCCCTCTTCCACCGCTTCCACGATATCCAACAAAGGATCAACCAGGAACTTGCCCCTCAAGGAATACCCGTTGCTCATCGATTGACCTATCCCTTGGAAGTTGTGACAAGGGAAATGGCCGANATAGTGGGNAGCAAGATGGCGAACCTGGGCGAGGTNAGGATATTGGGCCTGAGGGTGCCGCCTGGGTTCGTGATCTCCACATTGGCTTACAAGCGCTTCATGGAGGAGACAGACCTCCAAAGTGAAATCGACAGAAGGCTCCAATCCGCAGAACTCGACCATATGGCAACTCTTTATGGCCTCAGCGCTTCAATTCAGCAGCTGATACTGAGGACGCCTGTGCCCAATGAGGTAGCCGAGGCGATACTAGAGGCATACGGGGAGTTGGAGGAAAAGGCTGGAAGGGGTATCAGGGTCTCCATGAGAAGCAGTGCCTTGGCCGAGGACGTGGAAGGGACCTCGTTCGCCGGCCAGTACAAGAGCCTCCTCAATGTGAGCAAGGAGAGCTTGATAGATGCTTACAAAGAGATCCTCGCTGGCAAATATGGGGTTGCGGCAATCGCCTATCGCCAAAGCAGGGGCCTCAGGGACGAGGACATAGCCATGTGCGTGGGATGCATGGCAATGGTTCCAGCAGTGGCAAGCGGTGTGGTGTATTCCAGAAATCCCCTCCACATCAGTGACGACTCCATCTTCATCAACTCGGCATGGGGCCTGCCCAAGACCGTGGTGGACGGAACCGTGGATCCAGATCTTTTCGTGGTGGCAAGAGGGGATCCCCTCAGGCTGGTTCACAAGGAGATAAGGCACAAGAAGGTAACCTTTGTCTGTTATCCCGAGGAGGGGGTGTGCCGCGTAGATCTCACAGGGGAGATGGCCAATGAGCCCTCCATCAGCGAGGAGAAAGCCTTGGAACTTGCCCACATAGCGGTTCGTCTGGAGGAGCACTATGGGGCCCCACAGGACATAGAGTGGGCCATGGACATGGATGGCCGAATTTACATATTGCAGTGCAGGCCATTGAAGCAAGGAGAGGTTTCTCAGACCATAGGGGGACCGGGGGACCCGGAGCTGGAGGATAGGATCCTATTTGCTGGAGGCTCCACAGCGAGCCCAGGGGTGGGTAGCGGAAGGGTCTTCTGGGTAGGAAAGGATGCGGATCTTCTTCGGTTTCCCGAAGGCGGGGTGCTCGTGGCTCCTCAGGCAGTGCCCAAATGGGCCTCGGTTCTGGGAAAGGCTGCGGCAGTAGTTACCGAGCACGGCAGCATAACGGGTCACCTGGCCAATGTGGCCAGGGAATTCGGCGTGCCAGCCCTTCTGGGAGTGGGCGAGGGAATAAGAGGGCTCCAGGATGGGATGGTCGTGACTGTGGATGCCGATGGCCGAAGGGTTTACAGAGGGGTAGTGGAAGGCCTCCTGATGCGAAAACAAAAGCCCAGAAGCTTGATGGAGGGAAGCCCGGTCCATAGGACGTTGCTGCAAGTGATGACCCACATAATCCCCCTCAACTTGGTGGACCCTGACAGTCCCCTCTTCAGGCCAGAAAAATGTCAGACCCTCCACGACATAACCCGATTCTGCCACGAGAAATCCATCAAGGAGATGTTCTCCTTTGGGAAGAAGCACAACCTCCCCGAGCGGGCGAGCAAACAGCTTTTGTGTGAGGTGCCCATGCAATGGTGGGTGCTGGACCTAGGGGATGGAGTGGAGGGAGGGGGAAACGGAAAGTTCGTGAGGCTCGAGGAGATCCGCTCGATCCCCATGCTTGCCCTCTGGGAGGGAATAACGGCAGTGCCGTGGGAGGGTCCGCCTCCTGTGGATGCCAGGGGATTCATGGCGGTCATGGTCCAGGCTACAACAAACCCGGCCCTGGATCCAGCCCTTCACTCCCCGTACGCCAACAAGAACTATTTCATGATCTCTCGGGACTTTTGCAGCCTGAGTTCTAGATTCGGGTTTCATTTCTCGGTGGTGGAGGCCCTTGTGGGGGAGAGACCACAGGAGAATTACATAAGCTTTCAGTTCAAAGGAGGGGCAGCGGATCTGCCGAGGAGGGCGGGCAGGGCGGTCTTCGTGGCTGACATTTTGAGGCGCTACGGATTCAGGGCGGAGGTCAAGGAGGATGCTGTATTTGCAAGGCTCGATGGTGGAGAGGAAGAGTTCATGCGAACGAGGCTCAAGATTTTGGGTTACTTGATCATCCACACTCGTCAGCTGGACATGGTCATGGCAAATCCAGCCAGGTTCAGAATCCATAGGGAGAAGATCTTGAGGGACTTGGAATCCTTGACAATGGAGGCCCAAAAGCCCGAAGCGGCGATTCTCAGGGATGGGAGAAGCTGAGGTAACCCCCCTTCCCATGACCCTGGGGGTTCTCCTCAGTCCTCTGGCGATGGGGCCTCCCTGAAGGTTATCTTCTCCCTCATGGAATCAGCCACGCTGTAGCCAGCATCCAATGCCTTCAGGAAGATCTCCTCCAAGCCCCTGGGCGCCCTTTCCCTAACCGCCATCCTCATCGCCTCTATGGTCACATGGGGACAGAGGACCGCTATTGCCCCCAGGGAGACTATGTTGGCCATCTGTCCTTTCCCCGTGGCCTCTAAAGCTATCCTCTTCAGGGGCAGAGGCGCTATCCATCCCTCAGGCATCTGGGTAACCATCTCTGGATCCAGGAGCACTATGCCCTTGGGCTTCAATAGCTTTGCCCCTTCGTCGCATCCTTGCTGGGTGAATGGCACCAGGAGATCCAGGGCAATGGGTTTGGGATGATCTATCTCCTCCTCGCTTATTACCACTTCTGCGTTGCTGTTCCCACCCCTCACCTGGGGCCCATAGCTCACGGTCTGGACCACATGCCTGCCTCCAAAAAGCCCAGCAGCCTCAGCCAATATCATCCCCGCAAGCACAACTCCCTGTCCCCCAGTGCCGCTGAAGCGAACCTCATAGCGCTGCGCAGCCATCTCTCATCCTCAGTAGATCTGATGGGATTCCAACATCTTGGATATCTCCTGGGGATCAATCCTGTAGGGGACCCCCTCCATTGCCCTCTTTCTCACCTTCTCGTACTCGCTCTGGTAGTCGGGCATGTCCCTATCTACCAGGACACCTATTCTGAATTTCCCCTGGAGCTCCTCGGGTCTCATCTTCTTTGCCCTCTCCACCGCAACAGCATGCTCGGCCATCCACCTCATGCTCTCCACTGCATCGCCCAAGAAGTTGAGCTTTCCAAAATGGGTCGGACAGTGGCTTATCACTTCCACGACTGCGAAGCCGACCTTCTCCATCGCCCTCTGGAAAAGCTTGTCCAGGAGATTCACGTGGTAGATGGTCCCCCTGGCCACCAAGCTGGCTCCTGCTGCCTCAACGAGCCTGGCGATGTCGAAGGCATGCTCCGCGTGTCCGTATGGGGATGTGCTGGCCCTGAGGCCGTGGGGAGTGGTGGGGGAGGACTGTCCACCGGTCATTCCGTAGATGTTGTTATTGACTATGATGGCCGTCAGATCCACGTTTCTTCTCGCCGCATGGATTAGATGGTTACCTCCTATGGCCGTGGCGTCCCCGTCTCCCATGATCACGATGACCTTGAGATGGGGCTTGGCCAGCTTTATCCCCGTGGCGAAGGTCAGGGCCCTTCCGTGGGTCGTATGGAGGGTGTTGAAATCCACGTAGACCGGAAGCCTCCCCGCACAGCCTATGCCCGAGACGAGGACCACCTCGTCCTTGGACAAGCCCAGGGCGTGAACCGTCCTGATAAGGGATCCGAGCACTATTCCATTGCCACAGCCAGGACACCACACATGGGGGAACTTCTTGTCGTGGCGAAGGTAATGATAGATGAGTCTTCTCTCCTCGTTCATCTGGACTCCTCCAGAATGGGCTCCAGGATCTCGTTGGGGGTGAGGAGCCTGCCCAGAGCCTTGCTCACGGTGAGGACCTCACCTCTGCCTCTCACCACCCTTTTGACCTCTCGGGAGATCTGACCCATGTTCATCTCCGGAACGAGGAAGACCTTGCATCCCTTAAGGGCCTCCTCTATGGCCCTTCTGCAGAAGGGCCAGATGGTGATCAACCTCACCAACCCCACCTTCTTTCCCTTTTCCCTGGCTTCCAAGACCGCCCTCTTCGCTGCCCTGGCCACGGATCCGTACGCCACGATGCAGATATCCGCGTCCTCCATCTGAAAGGTGTCCCAGGTCTGGATGTCGTCGAGATGGCTCCATATCTTTCTGAAGAGCCTGGCCATGAATGGCTCTATCTCGTCCTCCCTTAGGGTTGGAAACCCTCGCACATCGTGGGTGAGGCCTGTGACATGGTACCTGTAACCTTCACCGAAAGGCGCCATGGGAGGCACACCGAATGACGTGTCCTCGTAAGGGATATACCATTCTGGCGGAACGCTTGGTTTCACCCTGTCGAAGATCTCGAGGGAGGAAGGATCTGGGAGCACGACGTTTTCCCTCATATGCCCCACCACCTCGTCCATGAGGAGGATCACAGGGGTGCGATACTTTTCCGAAAGATTGAAAGCCCGCACAGTGAGCTCGAAACATTCCCTGACGCTCCATGGGGTAAGGGCGATTATGGGGTGATCTCCATGGGTCCCCCACCTTGCCTGCTGGACATCTCCTTGGGATGGACTGGTGGGTAGTCCTGTGCTCGGCCCTCCCCTCATCACGTTCACTATGACGCAAGGGACCTCTGCCATGCAGGCAAATCCGATATGCTCTTGCATCAGGGAGAAACCGGGCCCGCTTGTGGCTGTCATCGCCTTCACACCGGCCAGAGAAGCCCCTATTACAGCTCCCAAGCTGGCTATCTCATCCTCCATCTGAATGAATGTTCCTCCGACCGCTGGCAGTCTGTACGAGAGCACTTCGGCTATCTCCGATGAAGGGGTTATGGGATAGCCGGCATAGAAACGACAACCAGCAGCTATGGCCCCCTCTGCGCATGCCTCATTGCCCTGAATGAGCTTTGGCCTCCTCTCTTCCTCGCCTCCCATTCTCCTCCTTCCCCCCGTCCTCCACAACCTCGATGGCGAAGTCCGGGCACCTGAGCTCACAAAGCCTGCACAGGACACATGCCTCTTTCTCCCTCCACCTGGGATAACCCCTGGGATCCTTCTCCAGGGCCTCCTTGGGGCAGAATGAGACGCATATCCCACACCTCTTGCACCAGTCCTTGTAGACCCTGAGCTCTTTGACCCGCTTGGATCTTTTAGCGGCCCCTGGCTCTCTCTTGTCCATAAACCCCCCAGAAGATGATCTTCCCTTTCACTCCCTCTTATATACCATACACCCCCTCGAGCCACTAGCCCACGGGCTTCAGGGTGGAAATCACCTTGCCAATCCCAGAAGAGGCATCTCGAGGCCTCGGGCATCTTCTCTCAAAAAGAGAGGCCCTGGGCCTGGAAATGAGGACCTATTCTCTTGCTTCCTTTGTCTTTGCCGAGTATAAAATTCTTGCATTACCAGATGGGAGAAACTGGAGGTTCCAATGAGTCTCAAGGGTCTCAAATGGGCGGCCATAATTAGTTTTCTTTTTTCCATGGCAGTCTTACTGGGTGGAGGCTTTTTTGCCGCCCGTGAGATGCCTCCATATCCTGGAAAAATTCTCGGCCCCGATGGAGATGTAATCGTCTCCAGGGAAGATATCCTCGCAGGGCAGGACGTTTTCCAGCGTTACGGCCTCATGGATCACGGAAGCATCTGGGGACACGGGTCCCAGCGAGGCCCTGAATTTTCAGCATCCACCTTGCACCTCATCTCGAGGGAAGTCAGGGAGCATTTAGCTCGACAAGAGTTCGGCATGGGTTACGAAAACCTGGATCTTTGGAGAAAGGAACTCCTCGACTCCAAGGCCATAGCTGAGATCAAGACCAATAGATACGACCCCGAAAGGGACGTTTTGGTCTTGACGGCTTCCCAAAAGGCGGCCTTTGAGTCAGTGGAAGCCCACTGGGAGAGGATCTTCAAGGACGGCGAGAAGCGGTACGGAATACTGCCCCTTACAGTCCCCACCCAGGAAGAGAGACTGAAACTGGCGAGGTTCTTTTTCTGGACAGCCTGGGTCGCTTCCACCTTGAGGCCCGAAAAGGACCACACTTACACGAACAATTGGCCCGCTGACAGAAGCGTGGGGAACGTCCCCACAACTGCGACATACCTCTGGACTTTGGGGGGCATTTTGGGACTGCTCATCGTCCTTGGGATCTTCGTCTTTTTCATCCATCACTATGGTCTCTGGTACGGACCAGCAAAAGGGGTGCCGTTGGCAGAGAGGCTCGTGGAAATGCCCCTAACTCCCAGCCAGTTCAGGGCCGCCAAGTTCTTTCTCGTTGTGGGGCTGCTATTTCTCGTCCAGACAAATTTCGGCGGGCTTTTGGCTCACTACACTATTCATCCGGCAAGCTTTTACTTCCAGTGGATAGCGAATCTCATTCCTTACAGCTGGGCGAAGAGTTGGCATTTGCAGCTGGCCATATTCTGGATAGCAACGACGTGGGTGGGGACAGCCATATATTTGGCGCCCATTATAGGGGGGATTGAGCCTAGAAGGCAGTCGACTCTGGTCCAGGTGCTCTTCGTCTCCATCCTGCTGGTTGCAGGAGGAAGTCTCCTGGGTGAAGTAGCTGGGATAAAGGGCCTTCTCGGAGAAATGTGGTTCTGGCTGGGCCATCAGGGCTGGGAGTTCCTGGAGCTGGGAAGGCTGTGGCAGATTCTTCTGTTTTTGGGACTGATAGCGTGGCTCGTGATAGTATACAGAGCGATCCACTATCACCAAAAACTGGGTCACAGGGACGATTACAGCTCCCTGATCCTGTTTTACGTCTTCAGTGCGGTCTTGGTGGTAGCGTTTTTCGGGTTCGGACTTCTCTACACCAGGGGGACTCACTTGACCCTAGCTGACTACTGGAGATGGTTCGTGGTCCATATCTGGGTCGAATCCATATTCGAGTTCTTCGGAGTCGGGGTGGTCTCCCTGATACTTGTCAGTCTGGGGCTTGCAACAGCCAGGGCCGCTCTTTTGGTGGCGTACTTCACAGCTGCCATAGTGTTCGTGAGCGGGATCATCGGGACGGCCCACCATTACTTCTGGTATGGCGGCCCCTCTTTCTGGCTCTCCCTGGGTTCGGTTTTCTCCTCCATGGAACCCGTCCCCATGTTCGGGCTGGTTGTGAGGGCGATCCTGGAATACAAGAGCGTGAGGAGGCAGGGAAGGGAATTTCCTTACAGGTGGCCCCTCTATTTCTTGGTGGCCTCATCTTTTTGGAACTTCCTGGGCGCCGCGGTTTTCGGCTTCCTCATAAATCTCCCCATCGTGAACTACTACGAGCATGGGACCTATCTGACCATGAATCATGCGCATGGAGCTTTGTTCGGGGTCTACGGAATGCTTTCCCTGGGCCTTCTCCTCTTTTCCTGGAGGGGACTTGTGAGGAAGGAGCATTGGGACGACAGACTTCTCAAGATATGCTTCTTGGGATTCAACGGTGGCTTACTTCTCCTCACGCTGGGGACCCTCTTTCCAGTGGGAATAATGCAGACGTGGACCGCTTATCAGGAAGGTCTGTGGGCTGCAAGGGATGCGGCCTTCTTTGAGAGGAAAGCAGTGCTGATTCTCGGCACCTTGCGGGTGATTCCTGATCTCACGATCATCCTGGTGGGAGTTGTCCCCCTCCTTTGGTTTCTCATCAAGACTTACCCCCACCTGAAGGCCCAGGAGATAGGAGAGGGCGAATCCGTATGGAAGCGTCTGGGGGTGGAACTGTGAAAAGGACCCACAACGTCCCTTGATCCTTTCTGGCCTGGAAGGATCGAGGACGAACGGCGGAGAAACTCACACGGAGGGAAGTTCTCTAGCCTTTCTGGGAGCTGCCATCCATATGGCAATGCAGGCAACCCAGTACCAGAACAGAGCGACCCAGAATGCCCATTTGTAGTTTCCCGTTGCCTCGAAAATCCGTCCCCCAAGCCACGGTCCAATGCATCCGCCCAGCGCAAAACATAGCCATATGAACCCTATGACAGGTCCCACCTTTGGCCCACGGAATAGGTCCGTCACGGACGCCGCTATGGCTGGAGAAGCCATGCCGTTTGCCAACCCGAAGCTCAGTGCGTGCAAGTAGAGGAATCCCTCGTCATGAGGGCCGTTCACCAGGAGAAGACTGCCCACCCCTACTGAACCCCAAATGGCGGCGAAGCTGATGGTCTTCTCTCTCCCTACTTTGTCCGAGATTGGAGATATCAGGGCACCTGCAAGGTAAGCCACTCCTACCAGAGATAGGATGGCTGAAACTCGCATCTTGGGAATGCCCTGGTCCACTGCAAAGGCCACATTGTGGGCCATCACGATGTGTTGCATCATCCCCCAGAGGGAGAATGTGGCAAGGCATGTGAACCAGAACTCTTTGGCCCTCATAGCCCGCAAGAGGGTCCATCCTGGGATAGTTCCCCCAAGTCCCAGGGCCTCCTTCTCATCCTCCATGGCTTCCCATTGTGGTCGTAGGCTCCCATCTGTCTCGAGCCCCCTTTCTTCTTTTCTTCCCCTCACAACCAGGGTGAGGAGGGGAAAGAGGACCATTGCCAATATGATCCCTTCCAGTGAAAAGGCTCCCCTCCACCCCCATCTCTCAACACCCCATGCCACGACTGGATACCAAGCGTAGGAGCCAGCCGAACCCAAGTAGAGTAAAGAGAAGGCGAGCCCCCTTCTCCTCTCAAACCATTCTCGTACCACAATGGCGAAAGGTACAGCCCCCACAAGACACAGACCCGAGCCGAAGAGAACCCCGAAGCTTATCCAGAAATGCCAAGGCTCGCTTCCTCGGGAGGAAAGCCAAAGTCCCAGAGAGAGAACCAAGGAGCCGATCCCCATGGCCTTCCTGGGTCCAATGCGGTCCACTACCCCTCCCACAGCCGGAGCCACAGCTCCGTAAACTATCATGTGGGAGGAAAGCACAGTGGCTGTTACATCCCTCGGCCAACCCATTTCCTCCACCATTGCGGGAAATATGACCGCGAAACCGTATCTGGCTCCGTATCCCAGGGCATAGGTGAGGGTCCCCACCGCCACTATCCACCATCCGTAGAAGAGCTTAGGGCCTCTCACCTGCTCGGGACCTCTCTTGGAGGGTCTTCCTCTCCCTCTTCTTCCAGAGGGAGTCTGATGGTCACAATGGTTCCACCCCCAGGTCTCGGCCTCATGGTCATATCCCCACCATGATCTCCCACTATCTTCCGGCAGAGGGGAAGGCCGAGGCCCGTGCCTCCTGGTTTAGTGGTGAAAAAGGGCTGGAATAGGTCCTCCACCTTGTCCTCGGGGATGCCCTTCCCATCGTCCTCCACGGTTATCTCCACGTGCCCCTCGCTTCCCTGAGCGGCCTTCACCAATATATTGCCTCTTTTCTCCATCGCCTCGAGAGAGTTCTTGATGAGATTCACCAAGACCTGTCTCAATCTCTCCCTGTCGGCCCGAACCACGGGATCTCCTTCCACTGACACGTCCACCCTCACTTCCCGACAGATCTCCGAGTCCCTCAGGATGGATATCTCGCCTTCCAGAAACGGTCCCAGGTGCAATCTCTCCCTGTTGAGCCTCAAGGGTTTTGAGAAGTCCTGAATCTCCTCCAGGAGGCCTTCTAGCCTCTTGACTTCACCGGCTATTATCTCAAGCTTTTCCCTTTGGCCGTGGGAAAGCCCCGATTCCCTCAAGAGGGACCTAGCGAAGCCCCCTATGACCACAAGGGGGTTTTTCACCTCGTGGGTCACAAAGGAAAGGGCCCTCCCGATGGAGGCCAGCCTCTCGTTCTGGAGGAGCTTCCTCTCCATGGCCTTCACCTCGCTCATATCCCTCATCATGGCAGTCATGAGGAGGTGGCCTCCAAGCTCTGCCACCGAGAAGGAGATGCTGATGGGGAATTCCTCTCCACACCTCCTCTCCGCTGTCAAGTCCACCGTGTGATCTATGAACTTGCCCCTTCTCGTCTCCACATACCTGCGCACGTACTCCCTGTGTCTATCCTTGTGGGGCCTCGGGATGATTATGCTCAGGTCCTGGCCCATTACCTCTTCCTTGGAGTATCCGAACATCTCCTCCGCCGCTTTGTTGAAAAAGACTATTCTGTGAGACTCATCTATGGTGACCACTGCATCCCTGGCTGTCTCCACAACTCCCTTGTACTTGACCCCTTCCTGAGCCACGGTGCACAGTTCACCCATCAAATCCGTCACCTCTTTGGGGATCAGGATCGTCCCTGGAGGTAGCTCCTTTAGGGGGACCGTAGCTCTCCCCTCGAAATCCAGGACCAGGTCAATGGCTGCGGATTCCTTCACTTCCTTCCAAGAGGAGAACACGCGGGGAGAGTGTGCAGTTCTGAAAAGGAGCCCCTCGTCCACCGGGCCCAAAATTCCCACAACTCTCGGCGACCTGGAGGCCTTGCTCCACGTGTCCCAGAGGCACTCGGCTGCTGAGTTCCATCCCAAAAAGATGGCATTCAAGATCTTCTCCATGGATCCTCTGCTCCCCTTCTGAGAAAAGTTCCCATCTCAACTTACCACGAAGATCCCACACCTTCACCCCC
>JGI24188J35168_1000384_pt1 | contig 25669 bp, 24 predicted proteins | sample YNPBryantNP2012_FD_35168 | JGI IMG/M metagenome (IMG submission 35168) | reverse complement strand
GGTGGAGGGGCTGGGGGGAGCGGGCGAGGCTTGGGGGGTGCTGGGGCGGGGGGTGTCGGGGCGGCCCTCGGTGCGCTTCCCCTGCGCCTGTAGACGAAGCAGCTGCCCAGGTCCACCGGCTCGAACTGCTCGCTCACCTGCCAAACGGTTTCCGCGGGTCCCAGGAAAAGGTAGCCGTCCGGGGCCAGGGCTTCGGCCATGTGCCCCAGCACCCGGCGCTGGGAGGGCAAGCGAAAGTAGATGAGCACGTTGCGCAGGAAGATCGCGTCGAAGGGAAGCGGGAAGCTGGGGAAAGGCTCGGCCACCAGGTTCAGCACCCGGTACTCGATGCGCTGCAAAAGCCGCGGGGAGAAGGCCCAGAGCTCCCCCTGCCGGGTGAAGTAGCGCTCCTTGAGCTCTTGGGGGACCGGGGCCACCGCCCGATCGGGGTAAAGCCCCTGGCGGGCTTGGGCCAGCGCCTCCTGGTCCACGTCGGTGGCGAGGATGCTCCAGGACCAGCCCGCAAGAAGCTCGTGCTCCGCCAGCACCATGGCCAAGGTGGCGGGCTCCTCCCCCCGGGCGCACCCGGCGCTCCAGAGCCGCAAGGTGCGCCTGGCCTGCCGCCGGGCCACCAGCTGGGGGAGGAGGATTTGGGCCAGGGCCTGGAAGTGCTGGGGGGTGCGGAAGAAGAACGACTCCTTCACGGTGATGGCCGGCAGCAGCTTCTGCCACTCCTCGGGAAGGCGCCCCGCGGCCAGGGCGCGCACGTAGCTGGCAAGATCCGCGAACCCCCGGGCCAGCTGCCGCTCCCGGGCCACCTCGGCGAGGAACGGGAAGAACCCCTCGGGAACCACGTTGCCGCTCACCTGCTCCACGAGCTGCGCCAGCTCCCGGAGGGCAGGGGCGGTGCCGGGGCGGGTCACGGGGCCACGCGGTTGCGCCCGGCAGCCTTGGCTTCGTAGAGGCGCATGTCCGCCAGGGCCACCAGGACGTCGGGGGTGACAGGGCCCACCAGCTCGGCGGCGCAAGCCACGCCGAAGGAGGCGGTGACGTGGATCTTGGCTCCCGAGGCCAGGGGCACCGAAAGCTTCTGCAAACCGGTGCGCAGCCGCTCGGCGGTGTGCACCCCGGCTTCCAGGCCGGTTTCCGGCAGCACCACCAGGAACTCCTCGCCGCCGTAGCGCCCCACCGCGTCGGAAGCCCGGAGCAGCTGGCGGAAGAGCTGCGCGGCCCCCCGGAGCACCGCGTCCCCCGCCAGGTGGCCGTGGGTGTCGTTCACCGCCTTGAAGTGATCGAAGTCGCAGAGCACGATCGTCACGGTTTGCCCCTTGCGGGCCGCGCGGGCCAGCTCCTCCTCCAGCCGCTGGAAGATCGCCCGGTGGTTCAAAAGGCGGGTGAGGCTGTCCAGCGAGGAGAGCTCCCGCAGCCGCTGCGCCAGCCGGGCGTTGTCCAGGACCAACGCCAGGTGCGGCAAAAGCTCCTCCACCAGGGGGCGGGAGGCCGCGGCGAAGCTCGCCGGGTCTTTGGGGGCAAGCGCCAGCACCCCCTCCGCTTCCCGCAGCGGCAGCGGGAAGAAAACTAGCTCTCGCGGATCCAACGCCGCGGGGGTTTCCCTGGTGGCCCCGTCGTGGGTGAGCTCCACCTCGGCCCCTGGGGTGAGGGGGAGGTGCTGCAGCAGCGCTTTGTTCAACGCGTCGAAGCTCGCCAAGGGGAGCTCCCTCTGGGTGGAAACGTACAAGCTCACGGTGTGCGCTTCGGCCACGCCGATGGCGAAGGCATCGCCATCCACCACCTCCCGGAGCACCCCCACCACCTTGCGGCTGGCGGTGACCAGATCCGGGCTACCCACCCCCCGGGCCAGGAGCTCGTTGGTGAGGGTGGCCCGGAGCAGCGCCCGGTCCAAGGTGCGGGCCGCCCGGGCCAGCACGTCCAAGGGTCCCTGGGGCAGCTCCCCAGGGGTGGTGGCCCTGGGGACGGGGCGGGAGGCCAGACGGCGCACCACCTCCACCAGCTCCTGGGGAGGGGCGTCCTTGGTGATGTAGGCATCGGCACCGGTGGCGAGCCCCCAGAAGCGGGATGGGGCCTCGTTGTGGCTGGTGAGGATCGCCACGGGGATTGCGGCGGTGGAGGGGTCGCTCTTGAGCAAGCGCAAGAGCTGGTTGCCGTCCATGGTGGGCATCTCCAGGTCGGTGAGCACCACCTCCGGCAACTCCCGGAACGCCACCACCGCCCCTTCCGCCCCGTCCCTGGCCTCCAGCACCGCGAACCCTGCCTGGGTCAAGGCCCGGGCCACCAGCGTGCGTACCAGGTCCGAGTCTTCCACCACCAGCACCCGCCCGGCGCTCACCGCTTCCCCCCGCAAAGCTGGGTCACGAAGCGGGCGAGCCCCTGGGGGGAGAGCGCCACCTCCGCTGCCCCTAGCTCCAGTGCTTGGCGGGGCATGCCGAAGATCGCGGCGCTGGCTTCGCTCTGCACCGCGGTCACGGCCCCCGCTTGCTTGAGGGCCAAAAGCCCTTGGGCCCCGTCGCTCCCCATGCCGGAGAAAAGGATAGCCACCGTGTGGGCGGGGCGGTAGTGCANCGCCGAGGCGAAGAGCACGTCCACCGAGGGGCGGTGCCCCCCCCGGGGCGGGGTGGTGGTGTCCAGGGCCAGGACCCCGGAGGGCTGCAGCACCAGGTGGGCACCCGCGGGGGCGAGGCGCACCGCCCGGGGCGGCGGGGTCTCGGGGTTGGCCAGCACCTGCACGTCCCGCTGGGTTTCCTTGGCCAGCCAGCTGGCGAGCCCCTCCTCGAAACCCGCGGCGATGTGCTGCACCACCGCCACCGGGGCGGCCACCTCCTCCCCCAGGTGCAGCAGGAACTCCCGCACCGCCCCCGGGCCACCGGTGGAGGCCCCCAGGAGCAGGTACTCCACGGGGCGTGCCCGTACTGCCGGTGGGGTCTCGGGGGCGGGCGCGGGCTTGGCCGCCCTGGCGAGCCGCGAGGCGGTGCGCAGCAGCTCCGGGAGCCGCTGGGCCAGCTCCTCCCAGCCGCCGGGCGAGGCGGGTTTGGGGAGCACCTCCAGCGCCCCCCTGCGGATCGCCTCGAAGGCAGTGGCCAGGCGGTCCCGGTTGGCCCGGGAGGTGAGCACGAGGATCGGGGTGGGGCGCAAGCGGGTGATGTGCTCGATGGCGGCGAAGCCGTCCATCACCGGCATCTCCACGTCCATGAGGATCACGTCCGGGGCGAGGCGCAGCACCGCCTGCACCGCCTCCTCGCCGTTGCTGGCCTCGGCTACCACCGCCAGGTCCGCGTGGGCAGCCAGGAGCCGGCGAAGCACTGCCCGCACCGTGGGGGAGTCGTCCACCACCAGCACCTTCACGCTCATGGGCGTCCCCCGAGGCGCTTCACCAGGGCCACCAGCTCGCTGGCATCCAACCCCTGCTTGGCGAGGTACGCATCGGCGCCGGCAGCGAGCCCCGCCAGCCGGTCCTCGGGGCGGTCCCGGGTGGAGACCACCACCACCGGCAGGTGGGCGAACTGCGGCATCGAGCGCAACTTGCGGGTGAGCTCCAGGCCGTTCATCCCCGGCATCTCGATGTCGGTGACCAGGCAGTCCACCTTCTTGGCCGAAAGCACCGCCAGCGCCTCCTCGGCGTCCCCGGCCACGAGCACCGCGAACCCCGCATCGGCGAGAAGCCTTCGCTCCATCTCCCGGGTGACCAGCGAATCGTCCACCAGCAGCACCGAAAGCGGCTCCCGTGGCGCNTGCCCCTGGGGGCGCGGGGCCACGGGGGCGGCAAAGCGTAGCTTGTGGGGGGCCAACAGCGGCAAGCTGGCACCGCTGCCGGTGACCGCAGCGCCGGCCACGTGGGGCGGGGCCGCTGCCGCGGCGGGGAGCTGCCGCACCACCACCTCCTCCTCCCCCACCACCTGGTCCACCGCCACCGCCAGCTCCTGGCCCCCCACCTCGCCCGAGAGCAAGAGCGCGGGCTTTGCGCTTTGCTCCCCGAACAGCCGTCCCAGGGGGGCCAGGGGTACCAGCTTGCCGTCCAGGCGTACGAAGCTCCGTTCCCCTCGCTCCACCACCGCCCCGGGATCGAACGGCACGTAGCGGCGCACCGCGGCCTTGGGGTAGAGGAACNCCAAGCGGCCCACGCGCAGCACCAGCACCTCCTCCCCCCGCCGGCTGGCGGGGAGCGTGAGCGTGAAGCTGGTCCCCCGCCCGGGGGTGGAGGACAGCTGCACCTCGCCCCCCACCCGGGCACAGGCGGCGGCCACCGCGTCCAACCCTACCCCCCTCCCGGAGACCGCGGTGGCCTCGGTGCGGGTGGAAAAACCCGGGGTGAACAGCAGCCGCAGCGCCTCGTCCGGGGTGGTGGCTTGGGCTTCCTTGGGGCTGACGAGCCCCCGAGCCACCGCCGCCTCCAGCACCTGGGCCGCCTCGATCCCCCGGCCATCGTCGGCCACCACCAGCAGCACCTTGGCTCCCGCCACNTGGGCCTGGAGCAGCAAGCTGCCGGTGGGGTTCTTGCCCTTTGCCGCCCGCTCCCGGGCGGGCTCGATGCCGTGGTCCACGGCGTTGCGCACCAGGTGCAGCAGCGCTTGCTCCAGCTCCCGGGTGATGCGCCGATCCAGCCGTACCTCTTCCCCCCGCACGCTCACCGCGATGTCCTTGCCCAGCTCGGCGGCGAGCTCCCGGGCGTGGCGCGCCAAGCCTTGGAGAAACGGCCCCAAGGGCTGGAGCTGCAACGAAAGCACGTGTTCCTGGTGCGTCTCGGCTAACCTTTGCGCCCGGGCCTGCTGCAGCTCCAGCTCCAGGGAAAGCTTGCGCAGCCCGGTGGCCAGCACCGCCAGCGCTTGCTGCGGATCGGGCTCGTGCACCGCCTGCTGGGCCAGCGCCGCCAGCTCCCGCAGCCGTTGGTGGAACACCCGGGCCCCCCGGGCCACGATGCGCAGCCGGGTGGCCCGGTCCGCCAAGAGGTCCAGGTCCCGGCTCGCCAGGCGCACCAGCTCCCCGGCCGCCGACCCAGGGGCAGCCTCCTGGGGCTTCTCCTCGGCGGGAGCAGCCAGGTGCTGCAAGGCGGCGGCCAGCTGGTCCAGCCCCCGCTGCAGCGTGGCTTCCACCCCTTCCCCGCCCCGCTGCACCGCCTCCTCCAGCTCGTGGCACAGTTGGGCGAAGGAGGCGAGCTTGAGCATGCGCCCCGCCCCTTTGAGCGTGTGCAGCTCCCGCTGGGCTTCCCGCCGGCTCGCCTCGTCGCTGGCCAGGTGCGGCAAGAGCTGCTGCAAACGCTCCAGGCGGGCGGAAGCTTCCGCCAAGAACACCGGCAGCAGGTCGGCGAACTCTTGGCTCACGCGGCGATCTTCGTCCAGGAGTTGGCGTTCACGTCAAGACCCAGCACCCCCACCAGCCGCCCCTGGGGGTCCCGCACCGGGGCTGCCACGGTGAAGCAGCGCTCGCCGGTGAGCAGCGAGGTGTACACCGGGGTGAGCGTGGTGCGTTGGTCGCGCATCACCGCCTGGAACCAGGGGCGCTCCGCGAGGTTCTGGCCGATGGCTACCGGCAACCCGCCCTCGGGCAGCCGCAGCTCGGGGTTCACGGTGAACGCCGCCAGGTTCCCCTGGGGGTCGGTGAGGAACGCGGTTTCCAGGAAGCGGTGCTCCTTGAGGGTTGCGGTGAAGGTGGCGTCCAGCGCCTCCCAGTGCCCGGCTTCGGAGCCCAGGGTTTCCGCCAGGGCCTGGGCGATGTGCTTCACCGAGCGGGGGGTGTCCAGGTGGAACGACTGGGTGAGCAGCTGGATCGACAGCGCCAGCTGGCTGAGGCGCTCGGCGGTGGCGGAGAACCCCTTGAGCCCCTCGGCCATCTTCTGGATCACCTGGCTCACCTCCTTCAGCGTGAGCACCACCTGGTCGGAGGCGGTGCGCTGCTGCTGGGTGGCCAGGGAGATCTCCCGGGCGGCGTGGGAGGTGGCCTCCACCGCCCCCCTGAGCTCGGCGATGCTGGCGGCGGCTGCCCGGGCCCGTTCGAGCACCTTGGCCACTTCCTTGGTGGACTCCTCGGTGGCCACCACGGTGGCGCGGATCGAGGCGGAAAACTCCTCCAGAAGCGTGCGCACCGAGTCCACCGACTCCCGGGAGCGCTCTGCCAGCCGGCGCACCTCGTCCGCCACCACCGAAAAACGGCGGCCGTGCTCCCCGGCGGCGCTGGCCTCGATGGCGGCGTTGAGGGCGAGGATGTGGGTTTCCTGGGCGATTTCCGTGATGAGGTCCAGCACCCGGTAAATCTCCCGGGAGCGGGTGCCCAGGGTGTCCGCCCGGCTGGCGATGGCCGCGATGCGCTTTTGCACCTCCTCCACCCCCCGGAGCGCTTCGTCCACCGCCGCCGCCCCCGCGGTGCCCGAGGCTTCCGCCTGGGCGGCCAGCTCCGCCTGGTTGGCGGCGTTGGTGGCGATTTGTGCCGCGGTGCGCGCCAGCTCCTCCATGGTGGCGGTGATCTCCACCACCGCCGCGGCTTGCTCCGAGGAGCCCGAGGCCAGCTCCGAGGCGATGCTCTGCACCTGCTGCCCGGCGGCGGCCACGTCCACCGAGCTGGACTGGATCTGCTGCACCAGCGCCCCCACCGCTTTGGCGGTAGCCGTGAACTGCTCGGCTACCCGGCTTGGCAGGTCCTGGGCGGCAGCTCGGGCTGCCACCAGGTCCCCGGCTTGCAGCTGCTGGAGCACCCGGACGAACGCCTCCTCCCCGCTCCTCCCCTGGGCCTGCAGCCGGGCGAACCGCTTGGCCAGCTTGCGGGTGGGCTGGAGCACCAGCGCCACGTAGAGCCCCAAAAGCCCGATGGTGAACACGAAGTAGCTGTCCAGCACCCAGCGGGGCAGCCCGTAGGAGCTGCCGATGAGCAACCCCAAAAACCCCAAAAGGCCGATGCTTCCAGCGAGCACTGCGCCGAGGACCGGCACCGCGAAGTACGGCTTTTCCTGTTCCTTCATGGTTCCCCCTTTGCGAAAAGCTCCGCTGGCGCCCCGGGCGCCAGCACCACCAACGCTTGGGAAGCCACCACCGCGAGACCCAGGCAAGGGTGGGGCCAGAAGCGTTCGAAAACCTTGCCCGGCTTTTGCACCGCAAGCTCCTCCACCACCCCGAGGATCTCGTCGGCGAAAAACTCCGCCTCCCCGGCGCGAATTACCGGGTTCGCACCCTTGACCACGGCCTGCACCGCGAAAGCTGGCAGCGCCCAGAGCGCCCCGAACCGCCGCCAGAGGAGGAAACCCCGCCCTCTCATGGCGCGGCGAGGCGGGAGAGGTCCAGCACCTCGGCGGTGCCTTGGGGGAGCGCCACCTCCCCCACCACGATCCCCTCGCCGCTGGGGGTCACTGCCCCCGGGGCGATGGAAACCAGGTCCAAAGCAGCGTCGGCGGCAAGCCCCACCAGCTCGGCGCTGGCGCCGGAGCCCAGGCGCACCACCACGGTCACCGGGAAAGCCGGTGGGGGGCCAGGCCCAGCCGCGAGCAGCTGCGCCAGGTCCAGCACCGGCAGCGGCTCCCCGGCGAACTCCGCAAGCCCCAAAAGCGCCGGCCGCGCCCCGGGGAGCGGGGTCACCGGCAGCGCCCGCACGATGCGCCGCACCACCCGGGCCTCCAGCGCCGCCAAGCGGTCTCCGGCTGCAAGGAGCAGGTAGCGACGCGTGGCTTCTGCTGCGGCCACCATGGCAAAAGAGTAGCACTTCCTCGCGCTGCGCGGCGGGCTTGCTTGCCCGCTAGCCTTCCCGCTGGGTGCTCTTTTTCGAAAGCAGCGCCAAAAGCTCCTTCTTGGGGACCTTCCCCCGGGCGCTGGTGGGGAGCTCCGGGACCAGCACCACCCGGCGGGGCACCTTGTAGGGGGCGAGGCGGGCCCGGCAGTAGGCCATGACCTTGTGCACCGTGACGCCCCCCTCGGGGTCCACCGCCAGCACCGCCCCCAGCACCTGGCCCCGGTGGCGATCCGGCACCCCCACCACCGCTGCCTCCAGCACCCCCGGCATGGCGGCCAGCACCCGGCGCACCTCCTCCGGGTGCACCTTCTTGCCCGCCACGTTGACGATTTCCGAAAGCCTGCCGGTGAGGTGCAGCACCCCCCGGGCGTCGAAAAACCCCCCGTCCCCGGCCAGGAAACAGCCAGGGGTGAGCACTCGGGGATCCGCCAGGGGCGGCACCGCCCCCAGCACCACCGCCCGGGAGCGCACTCGCACCCGCCCCTCCTCCCCGGGAGGAAGCACCCGCCCCGCCTCGTCCACCACCTCCACGGTCACCCCATCCAGGGGCGTGCCCACCGCCCCTTCCTCGTGCACCCCTTCCGGGGTGCGGTCGTAGGTGATCCCGCCGCACTCCGAGGAGCCGTAGAACACGTGCACCTTGTGCCCGGTGGCAGCGGCGAACGCCTTGGCGTCCCCGGGAGCCAGGGGGGCCCCAGCGGCAAGGCACACCTGCAGCGCCGGCCAAGGGGGCAGGTGGGGAAGCGCCGCCAAAGCGCGGATCATGGCCGGCACCGCCGGGAANTGCTGCACCGCCGCCGCAGCGAGGGTGTGGGCCAACGCCGCGGGGAGGTTGCAGGAGGGCAGCACCAGCGGGGTNCCCCAGAGCAAAAGCGGCACCAAGCAGGAGCCCAAGCCGTAGGAGTGGGTGAGGGGGATAGCCGCCAAGGTCCTGTGGTTCTTGCGGATCCCCATGGTGCGGAAGATGTGCCGGCTGTCCGCCACCAGCTGCGCCACCGACACAGCGAAAGCCTGGGGTTCGCCGGTGGAACCCGAGGAGAGCTTGCAGAGGGCGGTGCCCCGGGGGAGCTTCCTGGGCCTTGCGTCCAAGGCCGCCATGGCCACGCCTTGGGGGGGCAGCGTCACCCCTTGCCCCAGCCGCTCCTCGTTGGCCACCACCGCCCCCGCCCCCACGGTGTGGGCCGCCCTTTCCAGCTCCCCCTGGGTGAAGGTGGCGTCCGCCAGCACCACCGGGCGGCCCAGGGTGCGCAGCGCCAGGAGGTGAGCCACCAGCGCCGGGCCGTTGGGCAGCGAGAGCACCACCGGCCGGGGGGGCAAGGAGGAGCGCTGGTACGCCTCGGCTACCGCTTGCGCCTGCTGCGCCAAAAGCCCCCGGGGGGAGAGGAGCTGGCCGTCGGCATCCAGAAACGCCGGTGCCCCGGGATCGGCCTGGGCGAGGCGGAAGAAGCGGCGGGCCAGGGGGCAGAGCGGCTCGCTCACGACCTTCCCCGCAGCTTTGCCACCATGAGCTCCACGGTGGCGTTGGCCCGCTCCTGGTAAAACCGCTCCAGCACTTGCTTCACCTGGGGGTGGCGGGCGCTGATGTCCTCCAGGGTTTCCTTGCTGATCTCGATCACCGCCACCTCGCTGGAGGCCACCACCGTGGCGGTGCGGGGCTTGCCGGTGAGCACCGCCACCTCGCCGAAAAAGTCCCCCCGGGAAAGCGTGGCCAGCGCCACCGGGCGCCCCTGGGGGTCGGTGCCGCTCACCTCCACGCTGCCGTCCACGATCAAGAACAGCGAATCTCCCGGCTCCCCCTCCCGCACGATGATGCTCCCGGGGCGGTAGGAGCGCACCGAGGTGGAGCCCAAAAGCTCCGCCAGAGCTTCCGCCGGGAACGCGGAGAAGAAGCGCACCGCTTCTTGCTCTTCCTGGGGCGCCAGCTGCGGGGGCGGGGGCTGGGGAGGTGCCGCTGCCGCGGGGGGACTCGCCGGGGGTGGGGCCGGGGGAGGCGCGGGGGTGGTTTGCGGGGCAGCGCTGGGTTTTTGCGCAAGCTGCAAGAGCTTTCCCCGGGATTCCTCCTCCAGGCGGCGCTGGGTTTCCAGGAGCTGCTGCAGGTCCGCGGCTGCTTGGGTCTGGGTGGGGTCCAAGCGGAGGATCTTGTTGGTCACGGCGATGGCCATGGTGTAGCGCCCCTGCTTGGCGAAGTGGTTAGCCAGGTTGCGGTACACCTCCAGGGCGTGCTCCCGGTCGCCGGCTGCAGCGAGGATCTCCGCTTGCCGCAAGAGCAAGTTGAAGTTCTCCGGATGCCGTTTCAGTTCGAAGGCGATGGCGGCGAGGGCAGCGGCGTAGTCCCGGCGAGCCAGGTACTTGTCCAGGTCCTCGATGCGGTAGCGCCGCAGGATCATGCAAACCCCAATCTGCGCTCCAGCGCCGCGGCGGCGGCCCTGGCTTGCTTTCGGACCTCCGCCACGTCCGCGGTGCGCAGCTGCCCGTCCACCACCACCGCTCTGCCGTCCACTACCACGTGGCGCACGCTTTCCGCCCCTGCTCCAAAGACTACCATGGTAGCGGGGTCACCCCAGGGTTCCCAGCTCCAGGAGGGTGCCAGCACCACCAGGTCCGCCAAAAACCCCGGGGCCAGCTTGCCCAGCTCCCCGCCGTACCCCAGCACCTCCGCCCCGCGCCAGGTGGCTAGCTCCAGCACGGTCCAAGGGCTCACCGCCCCGGGGCCGTGGCGCAGGTTGTGCAGCGTGCCGGCCAGGGCCATCTCGTGGAAGATCGAGAGCCGGTTGTTGCAGGGGGGGCCGTCCGCCCCCAGCCCCACCCGGACCCCGTGGGCCAGCAGCCGGGGCAGGTCGGCGATCCCCGAGGCCAGCTTGAGGTTGGCCCCGGGGCAGTGGGCCACGCCGGTGCCCTGGCGGGCGAGCAGCGTGTACTCCTCGTCCTCCAGGTGCACGCAGTGGGCGAGCACCGTGTCCTTGCCCCCGAGCCCCAGCTCGGCGAGGAACGCCACGTTCCCCTGGCCGGTGAGCGAGCGCACCAGCGCGGTTTCCTCCCGGTTCTCGCTGGCGTGGGTGTGGAGCAGGAACCCCCGGGCCCGGGCCAGGGCCACGCAGCCGGTCAAAAGCTCCCGGGAGCAGGAGAGCACGAAGCGGGGAGCCACCGCGTAGCGCAGTCGGTCGCCGCAAGCCCCGTGCCATTTCGCTCCCAACGCCTCCGCCGCGGCCAGGGAAGCCTCGGTGTCCTCCAGCAACCCGGCGGGCACCCGCTCCCCCCGGTCCATGTGGCACTTGCCGGAAACCAAGCGGATCCCCAGGGCAGCGGCGGCCTCGAACACCGCGTGGTGGTGGCGCACGGTACCCATGTCCAGCGCCGCGGTGGTACCGCTGGTCAAAAGCTCCACGATCCCCAGGGAAGCCGCCGCGGCCACCTCTCCGGCGGAAAGCGCAGCCTCGTAGGGCCAGATGCGCTGGGCGAGCCAGTCCAAAAGGGCGAGCCCTTCGGCGCGGTGCCGGGCCAGGGCTTGCACCAGGTGCACGTGGGTTTGCACGAACCCCGGGAGCACCAGCATCCCCGAGGCATCCAGCAGCTGTGCGCCGGGGGGGCAGGGGACCGAAGGCCCCACGGCGGCAATTCTGTTCCCCTGCACCAGCACGTCGCCGGTGAAAAAGCGTCCGGGCTCGGTCATGGGGACCACGGTGCCACCGCGGATCAGCAACGTGCCTTGTGCGCCCACGGCGGGATTGTGGCAAAAAGTGCGAGCTCGTCAAGGATCGGGCTCCGCTATACTCCCCCCGTGCGCAGCCAAACCCGCTTTTCCATGCGCCACGTGGTGCTGCTCGTGGTGCTGGCGGCGGTGCTCAACGCCCAGTTCACCTGGTGGGTGGTGTACTCGCTGCGGGAAAACACCGTGCGGCTCGCTCTGGAACGCCAGCTCATGGTGGAGGAGCTGCGCCGCGCCGCCGTGGCCTTGACCATGCGCTTGCAGGCGCTGGAAGCCTCGGTACCCCCGGGGCTGTTGCCGTTGCCCCGAGCGCCGTTCACCTCGGTGGTGGTGCTGCCGGGAAGCTTCGAGCAGCCCCGCTGGGAGGCCCGGGAAGGGGGGCTTGCCTTGCGGCTCCCCCGCCCCGGGGGGCTGGTGGCGGAGCTGTTCTTGCCCCAGGAAACCATCGCCCGTTGGGTGGAGGAAGAAGCCCCCGGGGCGGTGCTGCTCCCTCCGGGCACGCCCCGCCCTCGGGAAGGGGAGGTGGTGCCCCTGGGCTCCTCCTTCGCGGGGTACGCCCTCACCCCGGATCGGGAACGCTGGGCGGTGGCCACGGTGCGCTACCAGCGGCGGGTGCTCATGGTGGTCACCGAGGGGGTTTTCTTCTGGCTGGGGATGGCGGCGGTGGTGGGGCTTCTGTGGCGCATGCTGCGCCAGGAGTCGGTGCTGGAGCAGCAGCGGCAGAACTTCATTTCCGCGGTCACCCACGAGCTCAAGACCCCCATCGCGGGCATCCGCCTGGCCTTGGAAACCGTGCTTTCCGGCCGGGCCCAGGGGGCTTCCCAGGAGCTTTTCCTGCGCAACGCCCTGGGGGATGCGGAGCGGTTGCAGAACCTGGTGGAAAAGATCCTGGATCTTTCGCGCTTCGCCTCGGGGGTGCACCGGTTGCACATCGAGCTTGAGGACCTTTCCCAGCTGGTGGAGGAGGAGCTGGCGGCGGCGCTGCCCCGGGCGGAGGCCCGGGGAATCGCCGTAGAAGCGGATATCGCCCCCGGGGTGATGGTCCCCCACGACGGGGAGGGGATCGCCATCATCCTCTCCAACCTGCTGGAAAACGCCTTCAAGTACGCTGCGGCGGAAAACCCCCAGGTGCGGGTGCGGCTTTGGGTGGAGGGGGGGCAGGCGATCCTCGAGGTGGCGGACAACGGCATCGGCATCCCCCGGGAGGAGCTTTCCAAGATCTTCGGCGTCTTCTACCGGGGTGGGGACGAGGTGGCGCGGCGCACCCCGGGCACCGGGATCGGGCTTTTCGTGGCCCAGGAAATCGCCAAGGCCCACGGTGGTAAGCTTGTGGCCGAAAGCGAGGGGCCGGGAAAAGGGGCCCGCTTCCGCTTGCTGCTCCCCGGGGCTGCCCAGGTGGACAGGGAGGGGGAGCTAGGGTACGATGAGGCAAACGGCGAGGTGAGCCATGGCAGCTAAGATCCTGGTGGTGGAAGACGAAAAGCACTTGGCCGAGGCGCTGGCCCACAACCTGCGCTTCGAAGGGTACGACGCCGCGGTGGTGCACGACGGGGAACAGGCGTTGGAGCGCCTTTCCAACGAGGATTTCGACCTGGTGGTGCTGGACGTGATGCTCCCGGGCATCTCGGGTTTCGAGGTGTGCCAGCGGCTGCGGGACATGGGCAACCGGGTGCCGATCCTCTTCCTCACCGCCAAGTCCTCGGACGCGGACAGGCTCCAAGGGTTGCGCCAGGGGGGCGACGACTACATGACCAAGCCGTTCCTCCTGGAGGAGCTGGTGCTGCGCATCAAGGGGATCCTCCGCCGCCAGGAGTGGTTCAAGACCCCGGTGGCGGAGCGGGGGGTGTTCCGCTTCGGCAACAACGAGATCAACTTCCGCACCTTCAAGGCCAAGGGCCCTCGGGGGGAGGTGGAGCTCACGGAAAAGGAGTGCATGCTGATGAAGTTGTTGGTGGAGCTCCAGGGGCAGGTGGTTTCCCGGGAGCTGATCCTCGAGCGGGTGTGGGGGTACAAGTACGGCTCCTCCTCCCGCACCATTGACAACTTCATCGTGCGCTTGCGGCGCTACTTCGAGCCGGATCCCCGCCGGCCCCGGTACATCCACTCGGTGCGGGGGGTGGGCTACCGCTTCACCCCCGAAGGGGTGGAGTCCCGGGGGGCTTGACCGGGGGAACGGGTCTTGCTACGGTAGCCGCGTTGCTCCTCCCGCCACGCCACAAGAAAGGAGCAGGTTATGGGTGAGGTGAATCAGGACAAGCTCAAGGCCCTGGAAGTGGCGGTCTCGCAAATCGAGCGCCAGTTCGGCAAGGGGGCCATCATGCGCTTGGGGCAGCGGGAAGCCCTGGCGGTGCAGGTCATTCCCACGGGCTCCCTGGGGCTGGACGCGGCGCTGGGGGTTGGGGGCATGCCCCGGGGGCGGGTGGTGGAGATTTACGGCCCCGAGTCCTCGGGGAAGACCACCCTGGCGCTGCACGTGATCGCCGAAGCGCAAAAGCAGGGGGGGCTCGCGGCGTTCATCGATGCGGAGCACGCCCTGGATCCGGAGTACTCCGCCAAGCTCGGGGTGGACGTGGACAACCTGCTGGTCTCCCAGCCGGACAACGGCGAGCAAGCCCTGGAAATCGCGGAAACGCTGATCCGCTCCGGCTCCGTGGACGTGGTGGTGATTGACTCGGTGGCGGCGCTGGTGCCCCGGGCGGAGCTGGAAGGGGAGATGGGGGACGCCTCCATGGGGTTGCAAGCCCGGCTCATGTCCCAGGCGCTGCGCAAGCTCACCGGGGTGGTCTCCAAGTCCAAGACCTGCGTGATCTTCATCAACCAGATCCGCGAGAAGATCGGCGTGATGTTCGGCAACCCCGAGACCACCACCGGCGGGCGAGCGCTGAAGTTTTACGCCTCGGTGCGGCTGGACATCCGCCGGGTGGCCCCCATCAAGTCCGGGGAAGAGGTGGTGGGCAACCGCACCAAGGTGAAGGTGGTGAAGAACAAGGTGGCGGCGCCGTTCAAGGTGGCGGAGTTCGACATCCTCTACGGCGAGGGGATTTCCAGGGAAGGGGAAATCCTCGACCTGGGGCTGGAGCACCGGCTGCTCACCAAGTCCGGCACCTGGATCTCCTACGGCGACGTGCGCCTAGGGCAGGGGCGGGAGAACGCCCGGGCCTACCTCAAGGAGCACCCGGAGCTGGCCAAGGAGCTGGAGGAAAAGCTGCGCAGCATGCTCCCCAACCTGGCACGCCCCGCCACCGCGGCAGAAGAAGCTTAGCCCCATGCAGGCCTGGGTGGCGAAACGCTACGGGGGTCCGGAGGTCCTCGAGCTGCGCACGCTCCCGGACCCCCGACCCGGGCCCGGGGAAGCGCTGGTGCGGGTGCGGGCCATCGGCCTCAACTTCGCCGACTGCATGGCCCGGGCCGGCGTTTACCCCAACACCCCCCCAGCGCCTTTCGTGCCTGGCATGGAGGTGGCTGGGGAGGTGGTGGCCCTGGGGGAGGGGGTGAGCGAGCCGCCGGTGGGGACGCCGGTGGCGGCGGTGCCGATCTTCGGTGGCCACGCCGAGCTGGTGGTGGTGAAGGCTTCGCACCTGCGGGCCCTGCCCGACAAGCTCTCGTTCGTGGAAGGTGCGAGCTTCGTGGTCACCGGGCTCACCGCGGATCACGCGCTGTTCACGGTGGGCAGGGTACGTGCCGGGGAGCGAGTGGCGATCCTCGCAGCAGCGGGAGGCGTGGGCACGCTGGCGGTGCAAATGGCAGCTAGGGCCGGGGCGCAGGTGCTGGCGGTGGCCTCCACCCCGGCCAAGCGGGAGCTGGCCCGGGAGCTGGGGGCGCAGGAAGCGGTGAGCTACGAGGAGTACCCGAAAGCGGTGGCTTCCGGGGTGGACCTGGTGCTGGACTCGGTAGGGGGAAGGTTTTTCCGCCCGGGCTTCCGGGCGCTTCGCCCCGACGGGCGCTACGTGCTTTACGGCTTCGCCGCGGCCATCGGCGAGCGGCGGGTGCGCTACCTCAAAGCGGCTTGGGAGCTTGTCCGTATGGGGGTGGTGCTCCCCTTTGCCCTGGTGCAGCCTTGCCGTACCCTGGCCGGGTTCAACCTTTCGCTTCTGCCACACCTGGCGCCGCAGCTGCGCTCGCGCTACGAGGTGCTCTGCCAGGCGGTAGAGGCGGGGCAGCTGCGGATCGTGGTGGGCCGGGTGTTCGGCTTTGACGAGCTGCCCGAAGCCCATGCGCTGCTCCAAGGCCGGGGCTCGGTGGGCAAGGTGGTGGTGACCGTGAGCTAGGCAAACCACGCTACACTTGCCGCGGTGGAGAAAAAAGGGCGCGTGCTGGTGGTGGACGACGATGGTGCCAACCGCAAGGTGGTGAGCACCATCCTCCAGGGGGAGGGGTACGAGGTGTTCGAGGCGGCGGACGCGTTCCTCGCCTTGGACCGCGTGGACCGCTTCCGCCCCCACGCGGTGATCCTCGACATCAAGATGCCGGGGATGGACGGGCTGGCGTTGCTCGCGGACTGGCGATCCCGTGGGCTGGAAGTGCCGGTGATCGTGCTCACGGGGCACGGGGATCAGTTCACCGCCAAGGATTGCCTGGCCGCGGGGGCCGACGCGTTTTTCGAAAAGCCTCCGGAGCGGGCGGCGTTGCTCTTGGCGGTGCAAACCGCGGTGCACCGCGGCAAGCTCTTGGAGGAAAACCGCTCGCTCAAGGAGGAGCTCGCCTACCCGCCGCTTTTGGGCTCCTCCCCGGTGATGGAGAAGCTGCGGGAGGAGATCGCCCGGGTGGCGCCGGCCCGGGCCACGGTGCTGATCCTCGGGGAGTCGGGTACCGGCAAGGAGCTGGTGGCGCGGCGCATCCACGAGCTTTCCCCCCGGGCGGACAAGCCTTTCGTGCGGGTGAACTGCGCCGCGATCCCCGAGGAGCTCATCGAGTCCGAGCTCTTCGGCCACGAGAAGGGGGCGTTCACCGGCGCGGTGCGCCGCCAGGTGGGGAAGTTCGTGCAGGCGGATGGCGGCACCATCTTCCTGGACGAGGTGGGGGACATGTCCGAGCGCACCCAGGCCAAGGTGCTGCGGGTGCTCCAGGACGGCGAGGTGGAGCCCGTGGGGGCGGGGGAGGTGCGGCGGGTGGACGTGCGGGTCATCGCTGCCACCAACAAGAACCTCCAGGAGGAGGTGCAGCGGGGGCGGTTCCGGGAGGACCTGTTCTTCCGTCTTTCGGTGGTGGTGCTGCGCACCCCCCCGCTGCGGGAGCACCCCGAGGACATCCCCGAGCTGGTGGAGTACTTCACCCAGCGCGCCTGCCAGGAGTACAACCGCCACTGCAAGCGGTGGAGCCCCGCGGCGTTGGCGCAGCTGGCCAGCTACCCCTGGCCGGGGAACGTGCGGGAGCTCAAGAACCTCGTCGAGCGGGTGGTGATCATGGAGCTTGCCGAGGAGATCGAGCGGGTGGAGCTCCCCACGCCCGCCAGCAAGGAACAGGACCNGGAGCTGGCGGCGGTGTTCGCCGCCCCTACCTTGGCGGAGTTCCACGCCCGGGCCGAGCGGGAGTACCTCAAGCGCATGNTGGCCCGCCACCGGTGGAACGTGGCGGCCACGGCCCGGGCCATCAAGACCCCCCGCTCCAACCTCTACAAGAAGATCGAGGCGTACAAGCTGCGGCGGGAGGAGTGATGCAAGCGATCAGCTTGGAGGANATGGCGGCGCACGGGGCCTACCTTTCCGGGCACTTCGTGCTTTCCTCGGGGCTGCACTCCCCGAACTACCTGCAGTGCGCCCTGTACCTCGCCAACCCCTCGGCGGCCGAGGCGGCAGGACGGCAGCTGGCGGCGCGGCTGCGGTTGGTGGGGGCGCAGCTGGTGGTGTCCCCGGCGTTGGGGGGGGTGATCATCGGCCACGAGGTGGCCCGGGCGCTGGGGGTGCCGTTTTTCTTCACCGAGCGGGTGGATGGCAAGATGGCGTTGCGACGGGGGTTCCGGGTGCCGGAGGGGGCGCGCGTGGTGGTGGTGGAGGACGTGGTCACCACCGGGGGCTCCACCCGGGAGGTGATGGAGGTGGTGCAGGGGCAAGGGGGGCAGGTGGTGGGGGTGGGGTGTCTGGCGAACCGCTCGGGGAGCCAAAACCCCTTCGCGCCTTTGCCGTTCGCTGCGCTTTTGGAGGTGACGATCCCCACCTACCCCCCGGAGGCCTGCCCCCTCTGCCAGCAAGGCATCCCCGCGGAAAAGCCCGGCTCTCGGCGCTGAGCTGGTTCCGCGGCTTTTTCCGGGGGGTCGGTAAGCGCCGCGGTGCCGGGGTTACCGCCAGTGCAGCAGCACCCAGAGCCAGTTGGCGGCGAGGATCGCCAGCACCAAGCCCCGCAGCCACCACGGCCAGGAGTACTGGAGCTTGGCGAGCGCCGGGCGATCCCCGGCCAGGGCCCAGAGGAGCGCGGCCAGCGGCAACCCCACAACCCCGAAGAAAGCCAAGGGGTTGAACGCCAACGCCTCCAGGGGTCGGCCCTGGGCCAGCGCCACCAGGGCCCGGGTGCTGCCGCAGGAGGCGCAGGGCACCCCCGCCAGGGTGCGCAGCGGGCAAGGGGGTAGCAGCGGCGCCAGGGAGGGGGCCAGGGCCACGGCCAGGCCAGCGGCCCCGCTCACGGCTGCGGCCACCGCGAGACGCCACGCCTTCACGGGCCGCCCAAAGCGTTCACCACCGCGCTCCCCGCCAGGAAAAGAATGCCCAAAACGAGGCAAGCGCAGGCCAGGAGGAAAGGCGTGAGCACCGCCCAGGCTGTTCGGGTTTCCGAGGCGCCGTGGGCGGCGGCGAGCCCGAGGATCGTCACCAGCAACTGCCAGAAGAACGCCACGAGCCCCCCCGCCACCGGCACCACGTAAAAGANCGCGGTGGCCTGGGAGTAAGCCAGCACCCGGAAGGTGGTCCCCAGGCCCCTGGTCCCCGCACCGAACAGCAGCAAGAACAGGTGAAACATCAGGCTGTTCACCGCCAGCGAGANCACCAGGAAGATCGGCGGCAGGAGCACCACCAGCCCAGAGAAGATGAGCAGCACCGGAACCCCCCAGAGGAACGGCTGGGTAAGGTCGGGGCCGAACGTTTCCTTGAAGAACGCCGAAGCAACCGCGAGCTCCCCCAGCTGCAGCAGCAGGGCCACGAGAAAACCGAGGGTCACCGAAGGCCAGGCCACGGCCAGGGCGAAGAGCAGCGCCCGGGAGGCGGGAAGCTCCCGGTTCATCCGCCGGAAAGCCTCCCGGGGTTGGAGCAGCACCAGCTTCACCGTCTCCACCAGCGCCGGAAGCTTTTGCCGGCTCGGCTCCTCCCAAGGCAGCGGCTCGGTGGGGGAAAGCTGTTCCAGGGAGGGTTCGCTCATTTCTTCTCTCCTCGCGCCATTGGCTTGCTGGGGGAAGCGAGCCCAGGGTGGCCAGCCCCTGAGCTCACATCCCCCGCAGCGCGGCGAGAAGCGCGGCGCCCATGAACAGCGCCACCGCCAGCACGCACAGGCAGCAGAGCCCCACCGGCGTGAGCACCGCGGCGGCGGCTTTGCCCACCGAGGTGCGGTGCGCCACGGCTAGCGCCACGATGCTCACCACCAACCACCACACAAGCCCCACCAGCCCGCCCAGGAGCGGGATCACCTGGAAAACGTTGGTGGCGTGGGTGTAGGCGAGGGTGCGCAGGGTGGTTTCCACTCCGCCGCTGGCGCCGCCGAACAGCAGCAGGAAAAGGTGCACCACCAGCGTGACCAGCGCCAACCCCACGAGGATCCAAACCGGGGCGAACACAACCGTGGCCACGGTGGCCAGCTTGGAGAAAGCCAGCTCCTGGCGGTGGTAAAGCGCCGGGAGTAGCGAGGCCAGGGTTTCCCGGAACGCCCACTGGTAGACCTGGGTGGCGATGATCGCCACCCAGCCCAAGAGCACCGCGAAGAGGATCGGCTTGCTCAGCGGCCCGGTTTGGCTCATGCGGCTTGCCGCTTCCCGGGGCCGGAGGAGGAAAAGCTTGGTGGTTTCGTAGAGCGCTTCCAAGCGGGGATAGCTGGGGTCCTCCCAGGGCAACGGCGGCGGTGGGGGAGGGGGGAACACGTCAGCCATGGGCTCCTCCTTTCCTTCCCCGCAAGCCTAGCGGAAAAGCGCCGCGGGGGAAANGGGTCAGGCCAGGCGCCGCAAGGCAGCGCCCAGGAGCGCAAGCCCCTTGGCGGCATCCTCTTTGGTGAGGTCCAGGAACGGGCGCAGGCGGATGGAGCGCTCGCCGCAGGGGAGCACCAACACCCCCTCGGCGCGGCANGCATCCACCGCCTTCTTGCGCAGCTCCGGGTCCGGCAGGTCGAAGGCGATCATCAACCCCCGCCCCCGGACCTGGGAAACCAGCTTGGGGAACTCCTCGGCCAGCTGGTGCAGTCCGGAGAGCAGGTACGCCCCCACNTGGCGGGCGTTTTCCACGAGGTTTTCCGCGGCGATGATCTCCAGGATGCGGGTGGAGCGCACCATGTCCGCCAGGTTGCCCCCCCAGGTGGAGTTGATGCGGGAGGAGACGTGGAACACGTTGTCCCGCACCNCGTCAATGCGGGCGTTGGCGGCGAAGCCACCCACCTGCACCTTCTTGCCGAAAGCGAAGAGGTCGGGTTCCACCCCCAGCCCCTGGAACGCCCACATGGTGCCGGTAACCCCCAAGCCGGTTTGCACCTCGTCGAAGATCAGGAGGAACTCGTGCTGGTCCGCAAGGCGCCGGAGCGAGCGGAGGAACTCGGGGCGGAAGTGGTTGTCTCCCCCCTCCGCTTGGATCGGCTCGATGATGAGGCAGGCGATGTCGTGGCCGTGCTCCTCGATGGCCTTCTCGATTTCCGCGATGGCCCGGGCCTCGGCCTCCTCCACCTCGGTCAGGTGCTCGGCCAACGGGAACACGATCTTCGGGTTGGAGATGCGCGGCCAGGCAAACTTGGGGAAGTAGGCGGTTTTCCGGGGGTCTGCGGTGTTGGTGAGCGAGAGCGTGTAGCCGGAGCGCCCGTGGAACGCTTGCCGGAAGTGNATCACCTTGGTCCCCACGGTTTCCGGCAACCCTCGGGCGAGGTTGCGCCGCACCTTCCAATCGAAGGCGGCTTTGAGGGCGTTTTCCACGGCTAGGGCCCCCCCTTCGATGAAGAACAGGTGCTGCCGATGGGAAGGGGGCACCGCGACCTTCGCGAAGGTGGCCACGAACTCCGCGAAGTAGCGGGTGTAAACGTCGGAGTTGGCCGGCTTGTGCAGCGCTGCCACCAAAAGCCGCTCCCGAAACTCCGGGTCCTCGAGCCCCGGGTGGTTCCACCCCAGGGCTTGGGAGGCGAAGTTGGAGAAAAAGTCCAGGTAGGTGCGGTTCTCCCGCTCGTCCACCACGTAGGAACCGTGGGAGCGAACCAGGTCCGGGACCACGTGGAACCCGTCCACCAGCATGTGGGCACGGAGCACGTCGTGCACCTGGTGCGCTTGCAAACGGATCGGCGTGAGCACAGCGGCCATAGATCCCCCTTTCAGCAGGCTCGAAGGTTCAACGACGCCGCCTTGCCGCGGCGCGATGGCAGGGCGGGCTCAGCGACGCAGGGGAGCGAACACCGTGGTGAGGTCCCGCCCCCCTTCGGCCATGGAGGCGTCCTTTTCCACCTTGGCCACATCGGCAAGCGCCTGCCGTANCCGCTCCATCACCTCGTAGCCGTTCTCCANGCGCCGCATCTCCCGGCGTCGGAACATGATCGTCACCTTCACGTGCTTGCCTTCGGCGAGGAAGCGCCTGGCCATGTTCAGCTTGGTTTGGAAGTCGTGGTCCGCCACCCCGGGGCGGAACTTGACCTCTTTCACCTCGATCTGGTGCTCCTTCTTCCGCGCCTCCCTGGCCTTTTTTTCCTGCTCGTAACGGTACTTGCCCCAATCCATGATCTTGCACACGATGGGGCGCGCGGTGGGAGCGACCTCTACCAAATCCAAACCCCGCTGGCGGGCCAGCTCCAAGGCTTGTTCGATGGGAACGATGCCGATCTGCGTGCCGTCGGCGTCGATGAGGCGGACCGGCGAAAGCCGGATCATCTCGTTGATGCGAACCCTTTCCCTCTCGTCTGCGATGTTTCCCTCCACCCGGCGCGCGCTTCACTGCTCGCCCCGGAACCTGCGCTGCAGGCGAAATGATTATAGCAAGCCGGGGGTCTTCAACGCCCTGCCGAAAGCCGCCGGTGCTCCACCATCATGCAGCGATCCATCACCACGGCAAGGCCCGCGGCCCGGGCTTTGTCTGCGGCGGCGCTGTGGGCGAGCCCGCGCTGCATCCACACGGCTTTGGCCCCCCGGGCGATGGCCTCGTCCACGATGGCCGGGATGAACTCCGGGCGGCGGAAGATGTCCACCACGTCAATGGAGACCTCCGGGGGGATGGCGGCAAGGCTCGGGTAGGCCTTCTCCCCCAGCACCTCCCGCACGTTGGGGTTCACCGGGATCACCCGAAACCCCGCGGCTTTGAGGTACGCCGCCACCTGGTAGGAGTCCTTCTCGGGGTTGTCCGAAAGCCCCACCACCGCCACGGTTTTCGCTTCCCGGAGGATTTTGGCGATTTCCTCGTCCGAGGCGTTGTGCAGCGGAAGCTCGCAGAAGTCTCGGGTCATGGTTTCCCCTCCCCGAGGGATTATACGGAACACTTTTTCTGCATATGCAGTTTCGAGGTGTTGACTTTATCCCGTTTCAGCGTTACATTGTTTGGTGACAGAAGGGGTGCGAAACCCCTTTTTGCGGGAGGTGCTTGTGAGGAAGAGAACAAGAGCGATGCGGTTGCTCACCGTAGGGCTCCCTGGGCTGGCCCTGGCGTTCGGGCTGGCCTGGGCAGCGGACAAGGAGCCGGACGGGAAGACCCTGTTCCGGGAGTACTGCAAGCCTTGTCACGGGCCCGATTCTCCCAACGGCGAGGTGACCCCCATGAGCCTGATCCAGGAGCAGTGGGAGCGGTTCTTCAAGGAGAAGCTCGTGCCCTCCCACGGCAAGCTGGCCGATCCCAAGGGGAGCGGCAAGCAGCTCCTGGAGGTGCTCACCCCGGAGCTTCTGGAAAAGCTCAAGAAGTTCGCTATCGAACACGCCGCTGACTCGGAACACCCCATGACCTGCGGGTAGCGGGTTGCGAAGGGAAGAAAAGAACCATGAAACGCGTGTTAGCGCTTTTACTGCTTTTGGGGCTTGCCGGCTCGGTGCAGGCACAAACCGCGGACGAGGCCGAGAAGCTGCGGCAGCAGCTGAAGGACCTGGAGAAGCGGCTGCAAAAGGTGGAGAAGAGATCTGCCCAGGACCGCATCCGCTTCGGCGGTGACTACCGTTTCGAGGCCCACTCCATCGCTGCCACGATCCCCGATCACTACGACGGCATGGCGTTGCAGGCAGGGCTGGTGAACACGCTGTTCTACTACGGGGCCACGGGGCAGCTGCCGAGCTCGCCCGGGGCGGTGCAGCAGTTCATTGCCTCGCACTACGGCGATTACCTCTACTTCACCAACACCTTGACCTTCCAGCAACTGGCGGCGGCGATGGCATCGTTTCCGCCACAAATGCAGCAGCAGCTCATGATGATGTGGCTCCCCGGGGCTTTCCGTCGCTCCTACGATGCCGACAACTCGCTGATGTACACCAACCGCCTGCGCCTCACGATGGATGCAGATGTGGCGGAAAACGTCACGTTCTCCGGGAGGCTCGCCATGTACAAGACCTGGGGCGATTCCACCGCGGTGCAGGTGTTCAACGGCCAGGCCAACAGCTTCGACATTGACGGCAACACCGTGGGGGTGCCGAACTCCGACATCCTCCGGGTGGAGCGGGCTTACTTCACCTGGAACAACATCGCTGGCTTGCCGCTGTACCTTTCCATCGGCCGCCGCCCCTCCACCGCCGGTCCTCCCATGAACTTGCGCAAGGGGGAGCTGCGGGGTGGCACGCCCATGGGGGCGCTCATTGACTTCCAGTTCGACGGCATCACCGTGGGCTACCACCTGGGCGAGCACTCCACGTTCCGGCTTTGCTACGGCCGGGGGTACGAGAGCGGCTTCGGCAACGGCCATGTGCTCCAGCAGCCTGCGGATCGCCTCAAGGATGCTGATTTTGCTGGCATCAACTGGGACATCTGGAGCGACGATCGCATGCTGGTGCAAACCACCGTGGCTCGGGCGTTCAACATTACCGACGGCTTCAACGGGCTCATCGTGCTTCCCGCCAACCCGCTCACCGGCCAGCCGGTGAACGCTCCGGTGGTGATGCGCTTCACCCCCTCCGCGAACCTCGGGGACATGGACATCGCAGGGCTTCTGGTGCAGCGCAAGGACGGGCCCTTCGATTGGTTCGTGAACCTGGGCTACGTGAAAAGCCACCCCGATCCGGTGACCACCCCCTTCGGTGGGCTTTTCAGCGACCCCTTCGAGCGGCCCACGAGCCACAGCGGCACCATGTACTACCTGGGGGGCCGCTACACGTTCCCCGGTGACAAGACCATGGTGGGGCTCGAGTACAACCACGGTTCCAAGTACTGGTTCAACTTCACCCCGGCCCAGGACGACATCCTCGCGCCGAAGACCGCAGCCCGGGGCGATGTGATCGAAGCTTACGCCATGCAGCAGATCGCCAAGAAGTTCTTCGTGCGCCTCGGGGTGGTGAACTACCAGTACGACTACTCCGGATCGAGCTGGCACCTGGGCGCGCCGAAGAAGCTCGATTCGAAGCCGATCCTCGGCTTCCCGACCTACGACGACGCCACGGTGGTCACGCTTTCCATGACCGCCCGGTTCTAAAAGCTCGGCAACAAGGGGGGCCACCTGGGGTGGCCCCCCTTTCTTTGGGGGGAGACCATGCGCGTGCAACTTTCTTTCGCTGCCATGCTTTTGGCGAGCCTTCCGGGGCTTGCTGCGGAACCAAGCCACAAGCAGTACTTCGAGCATTACGAGGGCACGAAGACCTGCCTGCAGTGCCACGAAAAGCAGGCGCGAAGCTTCTTTCACTCCCAGCACTACCAGTGGCGGGGGGAGACGCCGAACTTGGTGAACTCCGCCGGGAAGAAGCTGGGCAAGATCACCACGATCAACGACTTCTGCACCAACCCTCGGGCCAGCTGGATCGGCCTCACCAAGAACTCCCGGGGGGAGAACCTCTCCAAGGGGTGCTCCAAGTGCCACCCGGGGTTCGGGCTCCTGCCCAGCGAGCAGGAAACCCCCGAGCAGCTGGCCAACATGGACTGCCTCATCTGCCACGCCCAGGGGTACCAGCGGGACCTTTACCCCGACGGCCAAGGGGGGTGGGTGTGGAAGCCGGTGCTATGGAAGAACCAGGAGGGGCTGGACTCGGTGGCCAAGCGCATCGGCTTGCCCACCCGCAACACCTGCCTGCGCTGCCATGCGGGCTCTGGTGGCGGCCCCAACTACAAGCGCGGCGACCTGGAGTACGCGCTGGCGGAGACTGACAGGAACTTCGACGTGCACATGGGGAGCGACGGCGCAAACCTACAATGCATTGACTGCCACAAGGGGGAGGACCACCGCGTCCGCGGCCGGGGGGCGGATCTCGCCGGTACCGACACCCCGCAGAAGCCGCTTTCCTGCGACGATGGCTCGTGCCATGATCGGCGTCCCCACGAGGCGGAGGTGCTGAACTACCACACCGCCCGGGTGGCTTGTCCCACCTGCCACATCCCCACTTTCGCCAAGGCGGACCCCACGGACATGGTGCGGGATTGGTCGAAACCCGCCTACAACCAGGAAGCGGACAAGTGGTCGGCCAGCATCGAGCTCGCCAAGGACGTGAAGCCGATATACGCCTGGTACAACGGCACCACCTGGGCGCAGCTTCCCGGCGTGCCTGTGCGCCTGCAAGCCGACGGCACCGTGGGCATGATGCTCCCCCGGGGCAGCCGCAGCGACCCTAAAGCCCGGATCTACCCGTTCAAGCTGCACCGGGGGGTGATGCCGGTGCTGGAAGGGAAGGGTTTCCTGGTTCCCATCGCGGTGGAGGAGTTTTTCGCCGACGGCGACATTGACAAGGCCGTGAAGAAGGCCGCGGAGGAGATGTACGGGGTGAAAGACGCCCGCTACCGCTGGGTGAAAACCACCCGCTACATGGGCATTTACCACGAGGTGGTGCCCAAGGAGAAGGCGCTGGGTTGCTTGGACTGCCACAGCCCCAAGGGGAGGCTGGACTGGAAGGCCCTGGGCTACGACCAGGACCCGATCCTCCGCCGCATCCCCGCTCCTCCCTCGGGCAAGCAAACGAAGTAAGAACGCAGCTGCGGCTGGCTGGGGCGAACG
>JGI24188J35168_1000378_pt1 | contig 25850 bp, 25 predicted proteins | sample YNPBryantNP2012_FD_35168 | JGI IMG/M metagenome (IMG submission 35168) | reverse complement strand
TCCTCCTCCTGCCCGTAGTTGGCGTGCTCCAAAAGCCGCTGCACCAGGGGGTTGAGGGAGGGCTGGGCGAGGAACGCGCGCTCGAACTCCTCCCACACCGGNAGCGGGTACAGCCGCAGCTCCGCGGGATCGAAGGAGGTGANGAACACCAGGTTGCCGTACCAGGTTTCCAGCTGTTGCCGCAGGCGAGCCGGAAGCTTGAGGCGACCCTTGTCGTCAATGCTGGCCTGGAAGCTGCCCCGGAAAAACCCTGTCGCCCCGTTCATCCCGCTCACCGCCGGCGAGTGGCCCACCTTGGTCCACTTCGCTCCACTTTTGTCCACTCCCATCTTGGGGCGACCGTTCTCGTTTGTCAAGCCCTGGAAAACGAAGCCCCGCCAGCTGGCGGGGCGTGGGTGTTGCGGGCTGCGTTGGGGCTACTTGATCTTCTCCACCACGGTGACCTCGGGGAGAAGCTCCCGGAACGCCTTCACCGCTTGCTCGATGGCGGCGTTGCCGCCCCGCTCCCGCTGCTCGTCCTCGAACTCGAAGGAGTCCCCGGCGGCGATCTTCACCACGAGCTGGTAGCAGAACTTCCCCTGGGAGACCGTGCGGCAGGTGACGCTCACCTCGCGGATGCCTTTGGGGTGCAGCTCGAACCCCGCGGAGGGCTGCTTCCGGGGCACCCAGCGGATCGTGTCCTGGCTGAAGATCAGCTTTCCTGCGTAGTCCACCCGCCCGAACCCGCGGTCGAGGATGAGCCCGTCCACGGTGAGCTCCGCCGGCGGGGTAGGCGTGGGGGTGGGGGTGGGGNTGGCTTGCGGGGTGGGGGCGGCGAAGGGGGACTGGGAGGAAGCGTTCAGGAGCGCGGCGATGATGTTCTCCGGCACATCGTTGCGCTTGAGGTAGAGCAGGTCGTTCACCGTGAGGTTGAAGGCGGGCTGGGAGCGGCGGATCTGCTCGATGATGAGGTTTTCCGAAAGCCCCGCCTTCACCAGCTCCACGAGCTTCACCAACCGCGCGTCGTCCGGCTGCACCGGGGCAGGGGTGGGGGCTGGCGCTGTGGCTGGTGTNGGCTCGGGGGNNTGCNCTTGGGCCATGAGGGCCGGGGCGCAAAGAGCCAAGCAACAAGCGGTGAAGAATGTCAGGGTTCGCTGCATCGTGAAGCCTCCTTGCCAAATAGCTTAGCACATGTCGGGAAACCGCCAGGCCGGGCCCGTGCTTGCCCGATCAGCGGTCTTCCAGGGAGAAGTACTCGGGGTGCACCTCCACCACGTAGCGGGTCTTGAGGCTGTCCACCACCGAGCGCAGCCGCTGCCGGTAGCGCCGGTCCAGCTCCTCGTTGCGCAGCTGCTCCAGCACCTCGGAGAACGGCTTGTAGCTGCGGGGGATCTTGGCCACCAAGCGCACCACGTGCACCCCCGCGGGGATGGCAAAGGGGTCGCTCACCTGGGAGGGCTGCAGGCCAGCGATGGCCCGGGCCACCTCTTCCCGCAGGTCCGGAACCGAGATTTCCCCGAGATCCCCGCCGGTGGCATCCCCCCGGGCCAGTTCCTCCGCCAAGAGCTTNGCGAAATCGGCGCCGCCGCGCACCGCGGCCACGAACCTCTGGGCCCGCTCCCACTGCGCCTTCCCGTCGGACCCGTCGGGCTTGGTGGGGAACAGGACGTGCTCCAGGTGCACCTTCTCGGGGATCGCGAAGCGCTCCTTTTCCTGCTCGTAGCGCTTGCGCAGCTCCTCCTCGGTGATCGGCAGCTGGCCCACCTCCTTCTGCAGCGTGCGGTTGATGGTGATGGTGGCGGAAAGCCTTTCCGCAAGCTGCGCCCGGGTGAGGCCGAGGTTGGCCAGAAGCTGCTCGAAGGCCTGGTCGTCGGTGATGCGGTTTTGCTCTTTGAGCGAAGCCACCGCGGCATCCACGTCGGCCCGATCCACCTCGATCTTCAGCTCGGCCGCCCGCTCCAGCAGGCAGAGCTCGTCCACCGCCTCCTGGAGGAACTGGGGGATCTCCTCGGCGGTGAGGGGCTTGCCGGTTTCCGCTGCGCGCACCACCGCCCGCTGCCGCAGATCCGCCACGGTGAGGATGCGCTCGTTCACCCGCACCACGATCGCTTCCACCAACTTGCGCTCCGCTGCTGCCGGGGCGGCCAGCAGCAGCATCGCCAACACCAGCCGCTTCATGGGGCCTCCTGGAAGGGGTTGCGGCAAGGGAACGGCGCCTTTTCGCAGTGCAAGCGCACCTCCACCCGGCGTGCCAGCTCCAAAAGGCAGCGGTGCCGCGCTGCCTCCACCCGCTCGGAGGAAAGCTTCTGGGCGACTTGCTGGCGGCGGGAAGGGTCGCTGCCCTGCTGCTTTTTTTCCACGAAGAACACGTGCCACCCGGCAGAGGACTTCACCGGCTGGGAAAACCCCCCGGCAGGCACCCCCGCCAGGGCTCCCTCGAACTCCGGGGGCAACTGCCCCCGCTGCACCCATCCCAGGGCCCCGCCGTTGGCCGCGTTGGGAGCCCGGGAGAGCTCCCGGGAGAGGGCGAAGAAATCCTCGCCTTTTAAAAGCCGCTCCCGCACCTCCCTGGCTTGCCCCTCGCTGGGGAGGATCAACTGGCGCAGGAACAGGTGCTCCTGGCCGTCGCTGTCGCCTTCCTGGGCGAGCGCCTGGGAAATCTCCTCTTCGCTGGGGGGCGGGGGAGGGGGGCAGAGCTTGGCCAGGAGCTCCCGGGCGCGGCGGGTGCGCTGAGATCCTTGGAGGGTGCGGTCCTCGGGGGCGCCGGCGGCCAGCAGCACCTCCTCTTCCAGAAGGTCGCTGAAAACCTGGGCTACCAGCTCCGGCGCCACCTGGCTGGCAGGTCTGCCGGCTACCTCCTGCACCGCTCGTTCCAGCTCGGTCATGGTGATGGCTCGGCCCGCCACCTCGGCCAGGGGTTTGGGGCGGCGCTCGCAAGCGAGCGCCACGAAGCTCAGGAGCATGAGCGTGCGAGCGCGCACGCCGGCAAGTGTAGCAAAGCCTTGGCGGGGGGCGGCGAGGCTGGTAGCATGGGGGCAATGAGGTACGCGCTTTGCTTCGGCTCGATGGCGCTGGCGGTTGCCACATCGGCGGCGCAGCTGGAGCATCGCCTCTGGCTGGTGGGGGGGCCGCCGCCCACTGCGCAGCAGCTTGCCCAGCTCCAGCGGGCGGGGGTGGATGCCTGGGTGCTCCCGGTGGCGGAAGCCGCGGTGGCTAATACCAGTGCCACGGTGAAGGCGGTGCCTTTGGGGGACGCGGAGTTGCTTCGGGGGCAGCGTCTGTGGGGGCTGGTGTGGTTGGAGGGGGAGGCGAAGGAGCAAGCAGCGGCAAGCTTGTGGAGCCAGGTGGGGCCGCTGGTCCGGGGGATCCCGGGGGAAGTGCGCGGGCTGGTGCTGGCCACCCGCAGCTGGGTCAGCGGGGTTTGGGAGCTGGCGGCGGCAGTGGCCAAGGCGAGCCAGCTCCCGGTGGAGGTGGCGGCGCCAGTGGAGCAGCTCGTGGCGCAGTTGCCGGAAAAGCGCCCTCCGGAGGTGGCGGTGGTGGCGCTGGCGTTGGGCAACCTGCGCCTTTTGGGTGTTCCCGAGCCTTCCCCCCAGGACGCCGCCGCGGCCCTGGAAACCTTGGACGCCCGGGGCATCCGTTGGCGCGGGGGGATCGGCGTGGGCTCGCAGCTGTTGCCGCCTGCCCCCCCTGGGGAGAACCCCTGGGCTTGGCTCATGCGCGGGGAGCTGGATTACCAGCCTGGCCCCGAGGGGGATACGTTCCTCCCCCGGGGGGGCGGGCAGAAGATCCTCGCCAGCCTGGCGGACGGGGCCAGGCTGCACCGCGACCTGGGGCTGCTGCTGCGGCCGGTGCGCCACAGGCTTTTGGGGTGGGACAGCCTGGGGATCCCCCCGGCCTCCCCGGCGGTGGGGTTGAGCCTGGAGGGGTTCGCCGCCTACTTCCAGGGCGCGACCCCGGAGCCCAAGGTGGCGGTGCGGCTCGCCTGGGTTTCCCCCACGGTGGTGAAGGTGGTGGTGGAGAACCAAGCGCCTTTCGCCAGCGCCTTCGCCACCACCGGCAACGCCGTGGAGCTGGTGTTTTCCGGCACCGAGGTCAAGGACGTGCAGCTGGCGGGAAACGGCGCGGTGGGCGCCGATTTCGGCCGCCGGGAGGGGGGGTTCGTGCGCACACCTCNGGGAGCCGCCACCGCGGTGCGTCTGTTCCTGCGGGCTTTCCCACCGCAGCTGCCGGTGGAGGCCGGGGAGGTGCAGTTCGTGTCCCGACCCAAGGGGCTTGCGGCGTTCTTCACCGCCCGGTTGGGGGATGGCCGGGAGGTGAGCGGCCCCGCCGCTATGCTGGAGGGAACGCCCTGAGGAGCTCTTCCAGCGCCTGGGCTGCGGCCTGGGCAGAAAGCAGCAAGTGGTCCCCCACCGCCCAGAGGGTGAGGGTTTCCGGGCCGGAGCCCAGGAGCTGGAAGGCGGCCTGGGGTTCCCCGGCGCCCCGGGAGGGGGCCAGGGGTGTTTTCCCCCGGTGCGCCACGAAGGAAGCGGCGGAAAGCAGCTCCTTGGCCTCCGCCTTGGCCCCTGCGAGCCGGAACGTGGCGAGCACGCTGTGGGCGTGGAACACCCCGGCAAGCAGCGGATGCAGGGCGATGCGGGTGGCGGGAAACAGCGCTTGGAGCTCCTGCTGCAGCGTGCCAGGGGTTTTCTCCGGGTAGGGGATCGCGTCGAAGGCCAGCACCGCGGGGAGCAGGCCGGCCCGGGGCTTTTCCCCGGAAAGCCGCGCCACCGCTTGGGCCGCCAGCTCGTCCAGGGCCTCCCCACCCACGCTGGAAACCGGGGCGAGCACCGTGAAGAACGCTTCTCGTGGTTCGAGCGGCGCCAAGGCTTGGAGCAGCAGGGAGGGCAGCAGCAGCAGCGGGTCGGGGAAGCGGAGCTGGGGCTTTTCCGGGGAAGGCACCAGGGACGGGGGGCCGGGCAACACCCCCGCGCCGCTGGCATCCAGGCAGGGGAGGTGCGGGTTGGCTTGGAAAAAAGCCGCGAGCCTTTCCCTTGCCTGCGGGGCGGGGCGGGCGGTGAGCACGATGGCAGCAGCATCTTCCAGCTCTTCGAGCCCCCCCAGCGGCGCCACCACCGCCGCCTCCCCCGCAACTTGGAGGATCAGGTGGTCCTCCTCCGGGCGCGTGTGCAGGTAAGCTCGGGGCAGTTGGGGGAACTGGGAAGAAAGCAGCGGCACCAGCTCCTCCCCCAAAAGCGAGCCGGGGTCCAGCACCACCAGCTTACGGGCCAAGGGGTGCCTCCTTTTCCTGGGGAGCAGGTGCTGCCGGGGTGCGCACCAGCCTGCCGCGAAGCCAACCAACGGGCCCCGAAAGCAGGTAGCAGCCCAGCGCCACCCCCATGGCGGGCAGCGGCGAGAACGCCACCACCGCCACCACCGCCGCCAGGAAGAAAAACGCCTTGGCGGGCCAGCGCTGCCGCAGGTCCAGGTCCTTGAAGGAGCGGTAGCGGATCGTGGAAACCATGAGGAACGCCACCGCCAGCACGAACAGGCAAACCAGCACGCTGCCGGTGGGGGTCACCACCGGCTCCGGGGCGATGAGCACCATGAGCGTCACCGCCCCGGCCCCTGCGGGGATGGGCAGCCCCACGAAGTAGCGCCGATCGGTGTGGTCCGCCTTGACGTTGAAGCGCGCCAGGCGCACCGATCCCGCCACCACGAAGAGAAACGCCGCGGCCCACCCCAGCTTCCCCATCCCCCAAAGCCCCCACTGGAACGCCAGCACCGCGGGGGCCACGCCGAAGCTCACCACGTCCGCCAGGGAGTCGTACTCCTTGCCGAACTCCGAGGTGGACTTGGTGAGGCGGGCGATGCGGCCGTCCAGCCCGTCCAGGATCCCCGCCAGGAAGATGAGCCACCCCGCCAGCTCCAGCCGCCCGGAAATCGCGTGGAGGATCGAGGCGAACCCCGCCAGCATGTTGCCCACGGTGAAAAGCGAGGGCAGCAGGTAGATCCCCCGGCGGAACGACTCCCTGGTGGCGCGGCGGGGGCGGCGCAGCTTCATGGGTTGCCCTCAGGAAAAACCGCCACCGGGGTTTCCCCGGCCCTGGTCCGGTCCCCGGGGCGCACCAGGAGCTGGGCTTGCGGGGGCAGGTAGAGCTCCACCCGGGAGGAAAACTTGATGATCCCCACCCGCTCCCCCCGGGCGAGGCGCATGCCGGGAGCCACGTCGCACACCACCCGGCGGGCCAAGGCGCCGGCGATCTGCCGGTAGGCCACGGGTCCGTAAGGGGTTTGCAGCAGCACGAAGCTTGCCTCGTTGAGCTCGGAAGCCTTGGGGCGAAACGCGGGCCACTTCTTGCCGGCCCGCCAGCTGGCCTCCAGCACCTCCCCCGCCAGCGGCGCGCGGTTCACGTGGACGTTGGCCGGGGACATGAAGATGGCCAGAGCCTGGGTGAACCCCCGGTCCTGGACCCAGGCCGGAGGCGCGCCCACCTCCACCACCTTGCCGTCAGCGGGGGCCACCACCACGTGGGCAGGGGCATCGCTGTGCCTGGGAGGGTTGCGGAAAAACGCGGCGAAGGCCAGGGCCAGCAAGGCGAAGAGGGCCGAAAGCGCCGGAAGCCCCAAAAGGGCGCTTCCCACCGCCGCCACGGCAGACCACGCCAAGTAGGGGACCCCCTCCCGATCGAGCCAGCCCATGGTGTTCAGCGGCTCGTCCGCTTTCGCAGCATCGCTTCCATCTTGTCCTTGAGTTGCAGCTTTTCCTTCTTCAGCAGCTTTTCCTCCTGCTCTTCCTCGGGGGTGAGCAGCCCTTTGCGGGAAAGCTCGGCCAGGCGTCGCTCCTTGGCCTGGTGGGCCTCGTAGAGCTCGCGGAACTCCGGGTCCTCTTGGGCCAGCTTGGCGCGCAGCTCCTCCGGGTAGCTCATGGTCACCTCCCGCTCGCAGCAGCTCCGAGCATCGCCTCCATGCTACCACGGGGAGGCGGGCGGTAGAATGCCCCGGACCCATGGAGGAGTGGCGCTTCGCCTGCGACGCGATGCTGGGAACCTTGGCCCGCTGGCTTCGCTTCGCCGGGTTCGACGTGTTTTTCGCCCCGCACCTTGCCGATGCGCAGCTGGCCCAGCGCGCCCGCAGCGAGGGGCGTTGGTTGCTCACCCAGGACCGGGAGCTGGCCGCGGCTGCGGGTCCCCGGGTGCTGTTGCTGCGGGGGGCAAGCGTTTCCCAGCAGGTGGCGGAGCTGCGGCAGCGGCTGGGGGTCGCGGCGGATCCGCAGCGGTTTTTCACCCGCTGCTCCCGGTGCAACGGGGTCTTGGCGGAGGTGGCGGCGCAGGAGGTGGCGGGGGAGGTTCCCCCTTACGTGGCCGCCCACGCGCCGCGTTTCGTGCGCTGCCGGGGGTGCGGGCGGGTTTACTGGCCCGGCTCGCACCTGCCCCGTATCGAGGCCACGCTGCGCAGGCTTTTTGCCGATCCCCTCCCCCACGAGGGTTGAGAGCTCAAGCGGTTTGCTGCCGCACCAACACCAGCGCCACCGCCGAACCTCCCCCCGCCTGGGCGGCCAGCAACGCGGTGCGCACCGCACCGCGCGCCGGCTCGTACCCCGCCGTCTCCAGGTGCGGCGGCAACGGCCAGGCGGGGAGCACCTGGGAGGCGAGCACCGCCGCCGCAACCCCCACCCGCAGCGCCGAGGCGAACGCCCCCTCCCCCAGGCGGGTGGTCAAGGGTGCCAGCACCTGGGGGCGGTGCCGGGGGAACAAAGCCTCGAGGAGTTGAAGCTCCAGGCTCGCGAGCTGCGGGTGACCGTTGGCCAGGCTCACCCAGAGCTCCACCTCTTGCGGCGCGAGCCCCGCTTCTCGCAAAGCCTTCTGGCAGGCCAAAAGCAGCGCGTCGGGCCGGGGAGGGTACAGGTGGGGTGGGCAGGGGAGGCTGGCGGCCCCTGCCCCCGCCAGCGTCACCGCCCCTCCGGGGGCGAGCAGCAGCGCCACCGCCCCTTCCCCCAGGGTGAACCCCGGCCGTCCGGGCCGGGCCAGGGCCCCGAGTCGGTGGAACGCCTCGGCGTTGAGCCACTGGGCCTCGTCCACCCCTCCCGCGAGCATCGCCGCTACCCGCCCCCGGGCCACCAGGCGCCAGGCCTCGGCAATGGCGCGCAGCCCCCCCGCTTGCTTTTCGAAAAACGTGAGGTTGGCACCCCCCAGGGTTTCCAGGATCCCCACTTGGCTTGCGGGAGCGTTGGCCACGCTGTTGGGGAAGTGCATGGGCGGGGCTTGCTCCGGCCCCTGGGTGAACACCGCTTGGAGGATCTCCAAAAGCGGGGAGGTGCCGGCGTTCCAGGTGCCCATGGCCACCCCCACCTGCTCCTTGGGCCAGGGGAGCGATCCCGCCTGCTGCAGCGCCTCCTTCGCTGCCACCGCCAGAAGCCGCGAGGCCCGGTCCAAGCGCCGGGCCACCAGCGGAGGGAGCACGCCTTTGGGGTCGAAATCCGCGCACACCGCCACCGGCAGGGGCGGGGCGTCGGGGCGGGGCAGCTCCAGCCGCGGGGCGAAGCTCGGGTCGGCCAGCGCCTGGAGCAGCCGGGGCACCCCCATCCCCGCGGCGGTGACCGCACCCCAGGCGTGCACCCCCACCCTCAAGCTGCCCTCCCCAGGGCCAGCACCGCGGAGTTCCCCCCGAAAGCGAAGGAGCAGGAGAGGGCCACCTCCACCCGCTTTTCCCGGGCTTTGCCGGGGATCGGATCCACGGGACAGGCGGGGTCCAGCTCCTCGCACCCCACGGTGGGGGGCAGAACGCCGCTTGCCAGCGCCAGCACGGTGATCGCGGCTTCCATTCCCCCCGCGGCGCAGAGGCAGTGGCCGATGGCCCCCTTCACCGAGGACACCGGGATGCGGGCCAAGGCATTCCCGAAAACCTTGCAGTAGGCGGCGCACTCCGCGGGGTCGTTCTGCTCGGTGGCGGTGCCGTGGGCGTTGATGTACCCCACGTCCTCGGGGGAAAGCCCCGCGTCGGCCAGGGCAGCCCGGAGCGTGCGCGCCCAGGGCTCGCCGGAGGGCTCCGGCTGGGTCATGTGGTAGGCGTCGTTGGTGACGCCGTAACCCAGCACCACGGCAAGCGGTTTGGCCCCCCGTTTGCGGGCAGCCGCTTCCCGCTCCAGCACCAGCACCGCCGCGCCCTCGCCGATGGAAAGCCCTTGGCGCCGGCGATCGAACGGCCTGGCCCTTTGCGGATCCACCGCCCGAAGCGAGTTGAACCCCGCGAAGGTGAGCTGGCAGAGGGCGTCGGCTCCCCCCGCGAGCACCACCTCCGCCCGCCCTTGGCGGATGAGCTCCGCTCCCAGCCCCACGGCGATGGTGGAGGAGGAGCAGGCGGTGGTCACGGTGATGCGCTCCCCGGAAAGCTGCCAAGCCAGGGCCACCCGGTCGGCGGGGGTGTCCTGGGGCACCTCGCAAAACGCCACGACGCCCTTGGCTTTCGGCCCTCGGGCGAGGCGATGCGCCACGAAAGCCTCCGCTTCGAACAGCCCCGCGGCCCCCCCGCCGAACACCACCGCCCAGTCCGCCCCGTTCACAGGGGCGAGCCCGGCCGCCTCCAGCGCCTCCCGGGCCGCCGCCAGGGCGAAGCGGCTGGCCCGGCTGGCGTGGGCCAGCGCCTGGGAAGGGATGCCGGTGAGGTCCAGGCGGTGCTCCTCCACCTGGGCTGCGGTGCGGCTCCGGTACCCCGCGGTGGGGAACAGCGTCAGTGGCCGGATGCCGGTTTCCCCGGCGGAAAGGCGCTCCCAGGTGCGGTGGCGGTTTTCCCCCAGGGCCGAGACCAAACCTACCCCGGTGACCACCACTCGCTCCACGGCAGGAGTATATCGGCCGTGCTTCAGAAGGAGTTGTCCCCGTCCAGGATGCCCCCCACGGGGCCGAGGATCGAGCCTTCCTCGCGCTTGCCCCCGGGAAGCGCCGCTTGCAGCATGCGCCCGGCCAGGCGGGAGAACGGCAGCGACTGCAGCCACACCTTGCCCGGACCCACCAGCTTGGCGAAAAACACCCCTTCCCCGCCGAAGAGCATGGACTTCACGCCCCCTACCCGCTCGATGTCGAAGTCCACCCCCACCTGGAACGCCACCACGCACCCGGTGTCCACGTGCAGCGCTTCCCCGGGGGCCAGGGTGCGCTCCACCACCGTGCCTCCCGCGTGCACGAACACCACCCCGTCCCCGGAAAGCTTTTCCATCACGAACCCTTCCCCGCCGAAAAGCCCGGTGAGGATGCGCCGCTGGAAATACACGCCGATGCTCACCCCGCGGGCTGCGGCGAGGAACGAGTCCTTCTGGCAAACCAGCTCCCCGCCCACGTCCGGCAGGCTCACCGGGAGGATCGTGCCGGGGAAGGGGGCGGCGAAGGCGACCTTAGCTTTGCCGGCACCGCGGTTGGTGAACAGCGTGATGAACAGGCTCTCCCCGGTGAGCAAGCGCTTGCCGGCGGAAAGCAGCTTGTCCACAAGCCCCGCTTCCCGGGAAGCGTCGCCGAACACGGTTTCCATGACCACGGCCGGGTCCTTGTACATCATGGCCCCCGCCTCGGCGATGGCCGATTCCCCGGGGTCCAGCTCCACCTCCACGAACTGCATCTCGTGCCCGAAGATGCGGTAGTCAATCTCGTCGGCCTTGCGGATGCGGGGTGCTGGCGGCGGTGCTGCGGTGGGCGAGGCGGCGAGCTCGGGGAGCGAGCGGATGGGGACCCAGTCCGCAAGCCCTTCCCGCCAGGCCAACCCCCGGGGGTCCGCCGCGGCTTGGGCCCGGGCTTGGGCGTCGTCCATGGGGCCGATGCGCTTTTCGCCGTAGAGGAAGTACCAGCTGGCCATGCCACCTCCCCGAGCATTGTAACGGCATCCCGCCGGTGGCGGGGTGGGGTAGACTGGAGCGCGCAGGGCGGGAGGCGAGCATGGAAAAGCTGCGGCGCATCCAGGAAGAGCTCAGCAAGGCCAACATTGACGGGTGGTTGTTCTTCGATTTCCACAACCGGGACCCCATCGCCTACCGCATCCTCGGTCTGGAGTTCGGCAAGTTCACCTCCCGGCGGTGGTTCTACCTGGTGCCCAAGGTAGGCACCCCGGTGAAGCTGGTCTCGGCGGTAGAGGCGGGCAAGCTGGATAGCTTGCCGGGGGAGAAGAAGGTCTACCGCTCCTGGCGGGAGCTGGCGGAGCACCTGGCCGCGATGCTGGACGGGTTTTCCACGGTGGCGATGCAGTACTCCCCCCGGGCCGACGTGCCATACGTTTCCATCGTGGATGCGGGCACCGTGGAGCTGGTGCGCGGCACCGGCGTGGAGGTGGTCTCCTCCGCGGCCTTGGTGCAAACCTTCGAGGCGGTGCTCACCCCGGAGCAGCTGGAAACGCACCGGGCGGCCGGTGAAAAAGTGCAGCGCATCAAGGACGAGGCTTTCGAGCTGGTGCGCCAGCGGGTGCGGGCAGGGGCCGTGCTCACCCCGTACGACGTGCAGCAGTTCATCGTGCGGCGCTTCAGCGAGGAGGGGCTCACCTGCTCCGGGGAGTACCCCATCGTGGGGACCAACGAGCAACCCGCGGACCCCCACTTCGAGCCCACCCCGGAAAACGCCCGCCCCATCAAGGAAGGCGACACTTTGCTCGTAGACCTTTGGGCGAAGCTCGACCGACCTGGGGCGGTGTTTTACGACATCACCTGGTGCGCTTACGTGGGCCAGCACCCCCCTGCCCAGTACGCCGAGATCTTCCAGGTGGTGGTCCGGGCCAGGGACGCGGCCCTGGCCTTGGTGCGGGAACGCTTCGCCCAGGGACAGCCGCTTGCCGGGTACGAGGTGGACGACGCCGCCCGGAGGGTGGTGGAAGAGGCGGGGTACGGCCCCTACTTCGTGCACCGTACCGGGCACAACATCGGCGTGGAGGTGCACGGCAACGGCGCCAACCTGGACAACCTGGAAACCCGGGACGACCGGCCTTTGGTCCCCGGGCTTTGCTTTTCCATCGAGCCGGGGATCTACCTCCCTGGATCCATGGCGGTGCGCACGGAAATCAACGTGGCCATCGGCCACGACGGGGTTCCCCGGGTGTTCGGGCCCATCCAAGAGGAGCTGGTGCTGCTGTAGCTGTTTGCGCTAGCGCAAAGACGCTTGGCTCCAGCGCCCCCATCCTGCCACTGGGGGGTGAAGATCCCCCGGAAAGGAGGGGGTATGAGCGAGAAGCTCGCGAAACTCATCTTTTGGGGTGGCACCCTGTCTTCCCTGGCCCTGTTCCTGGCGCTCACCGTGGACACCCACCGGCAGTTCCACGCGCTTACCCACGCCGATCAGCTCGACCAGCGGGTGGTGGCGGGGAAGAAGGTCTTCGAGAAGTACAACTGCAACGACTGCCACACGATCCTCGGCTTTGGCGGGTACTACGCGCCGGATCTGACCCGGGCCTACAGCCGCCTGGGGGAGGATGCCATCGTGCGGCGGCTGGAGCATCCGGAGGTGGCGTTCGCCGACTCCTACCGGAAGATGCCCCAGCAGCACCTGCGCCCGGAGGAAATCGCCGACCTGGTGGCGTTCCTCAAGTGGGTTTCGGCCATCGAGAACCACGATTGGCCGCCCCAGGACTCGGTGGCCAGGTGGAAGCGGAGCACCCAGAACCTCATAGCGTCCGCCACGCTTTCCCCGGGGGCGGCGCTGGTGAAGCAAGAAAACTGCTTGAGCTGCCACAGCTTGGGCGAGTTGGGCGAGAAGAAGGGGCCCCGTTTGGAATGGATCGGCGCCCGCAGGGATGCGGCGTACATCGCCGATTACCTGGCAAACCCGGAAAAGCTGGCACCCGGGGCCGCCATGCCCGCCTACGACCACCTTTCCCCGGAGCAGCGCCGGCTCATCGGCGAGTTCGTGGTGAGCTTGGCTGCCTCGCACAGGAGGTGAAGCATGACCCACAAAACGCAAAGCATCGCCTACCCCTACTTCGTGGTTTCGCTGTTGCTCTTCGGTCTTCAGGTGCTGGTGGGCCTTTGGCTCGCCACCAACTACTTCGTGACGATCCCCCAGTCCATCGTGGACGCCTTCCCCTTCTCCACCGCCCGGGCCTTCCACACCAACCTCCTGGTCCTCTGGCTGCTCTTGGGGTTCATGGGGGCCACCTACTACCTGGTACCCGAGGAAACCAACTCGGAAATTTATTCGCCGAAGCTCGCGATCTTCCAGCTGGTGCTGCTTTCTGCCACGGGCGTGGCGGCGCTTTCGGGGTTCGTCTTCGGCTGGACCCAGGGGCGGCCGCTTCTGGAAATCCCCCGGCCCTTGGACCTGCTGGTGGTGATAGGCGCGCTCATCTTCCTGTTCAACGTGGGCATGACGATCATCCGGGCCCGGCGTTGGACCATGACCCAAGGCTCGCTGCTCGCTGGGCTTTTCTTCCTGGCGATCCTCTACCTTTTCGGCATCCCCTTCTACCGCAACCTCTCGGTGGACTGGTACTACTGGTGGTGGGTGGTGCACCTCTGGGTGGAGGGGGCCTGGGAGCTCATCGCCGCGGCCATGACCGCTTACATGCTCATGAAGCTCACCGGCGTGGAGCGGTCCATCGTGGAGAAGTGGCTTTACGTGGAGCTGGGGTTGTTCCTTTTCACCGGCATTGCCGGCACCGGGCACCACTACTACTGGCTGGGGGCGCCTAAGTACTGGCTCGCGGTGGGGGGCATCTTTTCCGCCCTGGAGCCGTTCCCGATCCTGCTGATGGTTTACGACACCTGGCGGGACATCAAGCACCGTAAGGAACCCATGCTCCCCAAGCTCACCTGGGTCTACCTGGTGGGTGGGGTGGTCCTCCACTTCTTGGGCGCTGGGCTTTTCGGCTTCGCCCACACCCTGCCGCAAATCAACTACTACACCCACGGCTCCCAGGTGACGGTTTCCCACGGGCACCTGGCGTTCTACGGGGCTTACGTGCTGCTCAACCTCACCTTCTACTACTTCGCGATCCCCCGCATCAAGGGGTTCCCCGGCTTCGCCTACGACGAAAAGACCGGGCATACCGCGTTCTGGCTCACCTCCCTGGGTGTGCTGGGGATGAGCTTGGCGTTCGCCGTGGCCGGGGTGTTGCAGACCTACCTGGAGCGGGTGCAGGGTCAGCCCTACATGCTAGCGGCCCAACCCATCCGCTTTTGGATGTTCATCGCTTTCGTCCACGGCTTGGTGGTGGTGGCTGGGGTGTTCCTCATCATCAAGCACCTGCTCACGCTCAAGCCAGCCCCGCAGCCAGCGGCAGCGTGAGGGAAAAGCGCAGGGCAAACCGGGGCCGGGCTCTCCCGGCCCTTTTTCTTTGGGCGTTCACGGCTTTCCACCGAATACCGCACGCAGCACCGCCCCCAGTGTGTGGCAGGAGGGGTAGAGGCCCTGGAGCAAGGTCCCACCCACCACGAAGAAAAAGAAAACCACCAGGAAGGGGACCGCCGTGCGATTTACCGCTGTGTCCAGGAAGTTGCGGGCCGCTGCCGTTCGAAGTTTCCGGTAGAGGCCAGCGGAAAGTCCACCGTCCAAAAGCAACTCCGCCAAGGTTTCGGGAGCAGCGCTCACCAGGTAACCCGCCGCCACCAGCCCCGCCGCCACCAGGGCCCCCAGGGCGGCGACGGCCAGCAGGTCGTCCAAGGAAAAGTCTCCCACTGCCCCACCCTTCGAAGCGCCCTCGGCGAAGGCGCGCTGTTGGGAGTGCACAGTGTGGACGACGATCCTGGCAGTGTCGGCGTCGGCGAAAGAGCTCTGAGCGCCGCCACCACCGAACTCCCCGCCACCGCCTTGGAACGGCGGTGCGCCGAGACGCGGGCCTTCCAGGCCGCGAAGCAGGGCTTCCGCGAGGTCGCCGGTCATGTCAATGCGCTGGCGGTGGAGTGCGACCCAGAGCCGCAGCAGCGCGATGAAAAACGCGTAAGCCACCAGGGCTGCCACGGCATAGCGGAACCCCATGTGATACGCCATCATCCGCAACAGCACGCTGCTGGCTACGAAACCTGCCAGCCCCGCCAGCGCCACGAGGAGTGCCATCTCGAACTGGGGTTGCCAGGTGGAGCCGAGGTGTTCCGCCAAACGCGCCACGAGGCGTTGGCGCAGCGTTGGTATTTCGGCAAGGCCCGACTTCCTCATCACCCGATTCAACGGCGCGCCGCCCGGACAGGTTCCCGGGGCGGCGCGGGGGATGGCGTCGGGGTATGCTTGGGTGGGGATGCGGGTGATCGATGGGAGCCTGGGGGAGGGAGGTGGGCAGGTGCTGCGCACCGCCCTGGCCCTGGCGCTGCTCACCAGGGAGCCGTTGCGCATCACCCGCATCCGCGCCCGCCGCCCCAAAGCTGGCCTGCGGCACCAGCACCTGGCGGCGGTGCGGGCGGCCGCGGAGGTGGGGGCGGCGGAGGTGGCGGGGGCGGAGCTGGGGTCCCAGGAGCTCACGTTCTGGCCGCGGCGGGTGGCCGGGGGAGTGTACCGCTGGGATGTGGGGACCGCGGGCTCGGTGAGCTTGGTGCTCCAGGCGGTGCTTCCCGCGCTGGTGCTGGCCCCCCAGGGCAGCAGGGTGGAGCTTTCCGGGGGCACCCACAACCCCCAGGCCCCGCCCTTCGAGTTCCTGGAGCGGGTGCTTTTGCCGGTGCTGCGGGAGATGGGGGCGGGGGTGCGGGTCCGCTTGGAGCGGTACGGCTTTTACCCCGCGGGGGGTGGGCGCGTGGTGGTGGAGGTGGAGCCCGCCCGCACCTTGCGGCCGGTGGTGCTCACCTCCCGGGGGCGGGTGGAGGGGTTCGAGGCGGTGGCGCTTTTCTCCCGCCTGCCCCCCCACGTGGCGGCCAGGGAGCTTGCGGTGGTGCGGCAGCGGTTGGGGTGGGGGGAGGACGTTTGCACGGCTCGGGAGGTGCCGTCCCCGGGGCCGGGGAACGCGCTGCTGCTTTCGGTGTGGGGGGAGGGGTTCGCGGAGGTGGTGACCGCCTTCGGGCGGCGGGGGGTGGCGGCGGAGGTGGTGGCCGGGGAGGCGGTGGAGGCCATGGCGCGGTTTCTCGCTGCGGAGGTACCGGTGGGGGAGCACCTGGCGGACCAGCTCTTGCCCTACATGGCGCTTGCCGGGGCCGGGCGTGTGCGCACGCTGCCGCTTTCGCTGCACGCCAGGACCGTAATCGAGGTGGTGAGGGCTTTCTTGCCGGTGGAGTTTCTGGTGTCGCAGCTGCCCTCGGGGGCGGAAGAGGTGGAGGTGGTGGCCGGTGAGGTGGCGTGAGCAGCCGCCGCCCCGCGGTTTTCGGGCAAAAGTGAGAGCTGCCAGGAGGTGCCCATGCGTGTGGCCAGCTGGAACGTGAACTCGATCCGTGCCCGCTTGCCGCGGCTTTTGGCTTGGCTTGCGGCAAAACGGCCGGAGGTGGTGTGTCTCCAGGAGACCAAGGTGGTGGACGAGGAGTTCCCCCGGGAGGAGCTGGCCGGGCTCGGCTACCAGGTTTTGGCCTTCGGCCAGAAGACCTACAACGGCGTGGCCATTGCCAGCCTCTTGCCCTTGGAGGAGCTGCAGCGGGGGCTGCCGGGGGACGAGAGCGGCCAAGCCCGGTTGCTGGCCGCGGCGGTGGAGGGGGTACCGGTGGTTTCGGTGTACGTCCCCAACGGGCAGGAGGTGGGCACGCCAGCCTACGCCTTCAAGCTCGCGTGGATGGAAAAGCTGCGGCAGTTTCTGGCCCAGCGGTTTGCACCGGACCGCCCGCTTTTGCTCTGCGGCGATTTCAACGTGGCCCCCTCCGACCTGGATGTCTGGGATCCGGAGCTCTGGCGGGGCAAGATCCTCTTCTCCGAGCCGGAGAAGCAGGCGTTCCAAGGGCTTTTGGACTGGGGTTTGGTGGATTGCCTGCGCCGTGTCAACCCCACCCAGCGGGTGTACACCTGGTGGGACTACCGCCAGGGGGCGTTCCACCGGGGGTGGGGGATGCGCTTGGACCATATCCTGGCCACGGCGCCGCTGGCGGCCCGCTGCCAGGAGGTGGTGGTGGGTCGGGAGGCGCGCAAGGGGGAAAAGCCCTCGGATCACGCCCCCATCCTCGCCACGTTCAGTCCGTGATCAAGCTCGCGGCGAGCTGGGTCAGCGCCTCGGTGCCGTCCCCGGGAAGGTGAAGGTGCAGCACCCGCCTTCCCGCGGCGGCCAGGGCCTCCACGTCCCCCAGCGCCTGGGCCAGGCGCAGCTCTCCCAGCGTGTGCGGCTGGCCGGGGATGGGCAGCGCCGGCGCTTGTTGCGCCGTGAGCACCACCGGCACCACCGTGGCTGGACCCCCCTTGTGGAGCTGGCCGGTGGAGTGGAGGTAACGGGGACCGAACGCCCAAGCCACCGTGGTCCCGAGCTTTCGCTGCAGGCCTGCGGCCAGCTGCGCCATGAGGTTGGCCACCGCCGGGGTTTCCGGCAAGAAGCTCAGGAGCACCACCGCTTGCCGGGGGCCCACCGCCGCCAGGTGCGCTGCCAATGCTCGCGCGGCTTCCGGGGTGAGGGGCGGCGAGGCCACCCCCCGGGCCAGCGCCGCCTTGGCCCTGGCTTTGGCTTGGGCCACGTCGGGCTCGTCGAAGGGGTTCACGCCCAGAAGGAAGCCCGAAAGCGCAGTGGCCAGCTCCCAGAGGGCGAACGCTTCCCCCAACCGCTGGGCCGGCAGCGCAAGCTGCAAGCCGGGCAACGGCAGCGTTGCGCGTTCCCCCAGCGCCACCGCCAGCGTGCCCGGGAGCCCCTGCAAACCCTCCGGGGTTTCCGGAACGATCGGCAGCACCCCTTTCCCTTCCTTGCCGGTGCTTTCCGCCAAAAGCTGCTCCAGCCACGGGGCGAAGGGGTGCCAAGCGGCGTCCGGGAACAGCAGCAGCCGACCCCAGCCCGCTTCGCACCGGGCAGCTATCCCCGCCGCAAGCTCCAGCGCCGGGTGGTGGGGGCCCAGGGCCAAGGTACGGACCGCTTGCTGGAGGATTTCCTCCGCGGGCAAGCCAAGCCAGAGAGCCGGAAGCATCCCCACCGCCCCCAGGGCGGCGAACCTTCCCCCCACATCCACCGGGTGAGGTACCGCCGCGGCGAAACCCTGCTCCCGGGCCTGCTCCCAGAGGGGGGTACCGGGCTCGGTGAGCACCGCGAAGCGCCGGGAAGCGTGGGGGAGCGCAGCGGCGAGGCGCTGCCAGAAAAGCGCCAGAAGGCTCGCGGTTTCCACGGTGGTGCCGGATTTGGAAACCGCGAGCACCGCAGCGCAGTCCGGGTTCAGCTGCTCCAGGAGGGTTCCCACGGTGACCGGATCGGTGGTGTCCACCACCACCAGCTTCCGGCCCCCGGAGCCTTGCAGCATGCTGGCGAGCACCTGGGGGGCGAGGCTCGAGCCCCCCATGCCCAAAAGGTAAAGCTCCTCCGCCCCTTCTCCGGCCCAAGCGGCCACCAGCCTCTCGAGCCCCGGCAGCTCCCCCAGGGTGCGGTGCGGCAGGTCCAAAAACCCCAGCCTCCTGGCAACGCTTGCCGCGTGCTGCTGCCCCCAGAGCGTGGCATCTCGGGAGACGAGCCGCGGCAGCGCCTCGGTGGCCAGCTTCTCCACCAGCGCCGCCACCTCCCCGGATCGCTCCGGGTGCCAAACCGGGGGCGCGGGGCGCCGCGCGGCCAGGGCCCGCTCCACGGCGCTGGCCACGGCTTCGGGGTCGAACCCCAGCTCGCGGAACAACGTGGGCCCCGGGGCGGAGGCGCCGAAGCGCTCCAAGGAAAAAACCAGCGCCTCGTCCCCCAAAAGCGCCCGGAAGCTCACGCCCCTGGCCGCCTCCAGGGCCACTGCAAGCGCCCAGCTCGGTCCCCGCACCGCGGCCCGGTAGCTTTCCGGCTGCTCTTCGAAAAGCTCCAAACAAGGGGCGGAAACCACCCTGGTGGCGATGTTCTTGGCCTCCAGCAGCTTGCGCACTGCCAGGGCGAGGTGCACCTCGGAGCCCGTGGCCCAGAGCACCACCTCCGGCACGCCGCCGCTGGCTTCCTCCAGCACGTAAGCCCCCCGTTCCACGAGAGCCGGGTCCTGGGGCGGCAGCACCGGGAGCTTCTGCCGGGTGAGCACCAGCGCCGTAGGGCCCTCCCGCCGGGCGAGGGCCAGACGCCAGCAAACGGTGGTTTCGTTGGCATCGGCGGGGCGCAGGACCCGGAGGTTGGGGATGGCCCGCAGCGCCGGCAGGTGCTCCACCGGCTGGTGGGTGGGGCCGTCCTCCCCCAGGCCTATGGAGTCGTGGGTAAAGACGTACACCACCGGCTGCTCCATGAGCGCGGCCAAGCGCAGGGCGGGGCGCAGGTAGTCGGCGAACACCAGGAACGTGGCCACGTAGGGGCGCACCCCCCCGTGGAGGCTCAGGCCGTTGGCGATGGCGGCCATGGCGTGCTCCCGCACCCCGAAGTGCAGGTTGCGACCAGCGGGGGTGGCCGCTTGGAACGAGGGCTCCCCGGCCAGCAGCGTGTTGTTGGAGGGGGCGAGGTCCGCCGAGCCCCCCACCAGCTCCGGCAGCCGCCCGGCCAACACGTTCAGCACCTTGCCGGAAGCTTCCCGGGTGGCCAGGGGCTTTTCCTGGCCGAACACCGGCAGCTCCCGGTCCCACCCCGAGGGGAGCTCGCCTGCTAGCCTTCTGGCGAGCTCCTGGGCCAGCTCCGGGTAAGCCTCGCGGTAGCGGCCCCAGAGCGCAAGCCACTGCTGCCGGGCGCGGGCTCGCNCCCGGGCCTTTTGCCGGAAGTGCTCCCGCAAAGGCTCGGGAACGAAAAACGGCTCCTCGTGGGGCCAGCCCAGGTTGCGGCGGGTGGCCCGGTGCTCCTCGGGGCCCAGGGGGGCGCCGTGGACCTCGGCGGTGTCCTGCTTGTGGGGGGAGCCGTAGCCGATGTGGGTGCGCACGCGGATCAGCACCGGCCGCTCCGTTTGGGAAGTGGCTTTTTCCAGCGCGGCGGCGATGGCTTCCAGGTCGTTGCCGTCGTCCACCGAAAGCGTGAGGAACCCGTAAGCGGCGAAACGGGCTTCCACGTCCTCGGACCAGGCCAGGGAGGTGGGGCCTTCGATGGTGATGCGGTTGTCGTCCCAGAGCACCACGAGCTTGCCCAGGCGCCAATGACCCGCCAGGGCAGCGGCTTCGTGGGAGATCCCCTCCATGAGATCGCCGTCGGAGGCGAGCACGAACGTGCGGTGGTCCACCACCGGGAACTGCTCCCGGTTGAAGCGGGCCGCCAGGTGCCGCTCCGCCACCGCCATGCCCACGGCGGTGGCGAGCCCCTGCCCCAAGGGGCCGGTGGTGGTCTCCACCCCAGGGGTGAGGCCGTGCTCGGGGTGCCCTGGGGTCCTGGAGCCCCACTGGCGGAAGCGCCGCAGCTCCTCCAGGGGCAGGTCGTAGCCGAAGAGGTGGAGCAGGGCATAGAGCAGCGCGGAGCCGTGCCCTGCGGAGAGCACGAAGCGGTCCCGGTTGGGCCAGTCCGGTGCCTGGGGGTCGAAACGCAGGAAGCGGGAGGCCAACACGTAGGCCATGGGGGCNGCCCCCAGGGGAAGCCCNGGATGCCCCGATGCCGCTTGTTCCACCTGGTCAATGGCCAGCACCCGCAGGGCGGTGACCGCTTGATGGTCGAGCTCCGAGAAGCGTTCCATAGCACCTCCGCGGGCATTTTCCTCGCCCCTGCCCCGTTCGGCAAGGCTGGCTAGGAGAGGGCGAGAGCGGACTGGGGTGGTAGAATGGCGGCCCCGCCCAGGCGGGAGCAGGAGGGACGCATGAAGGGGAAGGCGTGGATGCCGTTTTTGCTGGCGGTGGCCTCGGCTGCCTTGGCACAGCAACCCCCTTGGCCGGTGGCGGTGATCGATGTGCAGCGGGTGGTGGAAGAATCCGCGGCGGGGCGGGAGGCCATGAGCCGGCTGCGCAAGCTCCAGGACGAGAAGGTGGCCCAGGGGCGCAAGCTGGCGGACGAGCTGGCCAACCTGCGTCGCCAGCTGGAGACCCAGCGGGTCACGCTCACCGAGGCGAAGNTCGCCGAGCTGCAAAAGCAAATCGAGGACAAGCAGGTGGAGCTGCAGCGCTTCCAGGACGATGCCCAGGGGGAGCTGGAGGAAGCCAAGAACAAGGAGCTTTCCGCGCTGGAGCGGCAAATCATGCCCATCATCAACGAGATCGGCAAGGAGAAAAAGCTCGCGCTGATCTTCAACAAGTTCCAGTCCGGGCTGGTGTACGCCGACGACGCGGTGGACATCACCGACGAGGTGCTGCGCCGCTTCAACACCAAGCTCGCCAAGTAACGTGACCGAGCAGGGCCAAGGGAAAAGCTGGACGCTGGCCGAGCTTGCCAGCCTGGTGGGGGGGCAGGTCCTGGGGGATCCCGCCCTTTCCGTGGTAGGCGTCCGCCCCTTGGACGAGGCAGGTCCCCAGCACCTTTCCTTCTACCACAACCGCAAGTACCTCGCCGCGGCGCNAAGCTCCCGAGCCGGAGCGCTTTTGGTGCGGGACCCGGCGCCGTTCGCTGGCCGCAACCTCTTGGTGCACCCCGAGCCGTACCTGGCCTTGGCCAAGATCCTCGAGGTCATGGTGCCGCCCCGGCGTCCCCGGCCGGGGGTGCACCCCACCGCGGTGGTGGCGCCCACCGCGCGGCTGGGGGAGCAGGTGAGCATCGGCCCCTGCGCGGTGGTAGGGGAGCACGTGGTGCTGGGGGATCGGGTGGTGGTGGGACCTACCTGCGTGATCGGCGAGGGTTGCCAGGTGGGGGACGACACGGTGCTGCACCCAGGGGTGGTGCTGGAGCCGGGGTGCCAGGTGGGGGCCCGGTGCATCCTCCACGCCGGGGTTGTGGTGGGCTCGGACGGTTTCGGGTTCGCCACCTCGGGGGGCGTGCATCACAAGGTGCCCCAGGTAGGTCGCGTGGTGATCGAGGACGACGTGGAGCTGGGGGCCAACGTGTGCGTGGACCGGGCCACCCTGGGGGAAACCCGCATCGGCCGGGGCACCAAGGTGGACAACCTGGTGCAGATCGGCCACAACGTGGTGATCGGCGAGGGTTGCCTGCTGGTGGCGCAAACCGGCATCGCCGGCTCCAGCAAGCTGGGGCGCGGCGTGATCCTCGCCGGGCAGGCGGGGGTCACGGGGCACGTCACCGTGGGGGANGGTGCGGTGGTGACCGCCAAGGCCGGGGCCATGGAGGACGTGCCCCCGGGGAGCATGGTTTCGGGAATGCCGGCCCGCCCGCACCGGGAGTGGTTGGCCGCCCAAGCGCGGCTTTACCGCTTGGAGAAGCTCCTGGCCCGGGTGGCGGAGCTNGAGGAGCGGCTTTCCAAGCTGGAGGAGGCGCATGCTGGACGTTAGGCAGATCATGGAGATCCTGCCGCACCGNTACCCGTTCCTCTTGGTGGATCGGGTGCTGGAAATCGGCGAAGACCGCATCGTGGCACTGAAAAACGTCACCTACAACGAGCCGTACTTCCAGGGGCACTTCCCCGGGGTGCCGGTGATGCCGGGGGTGCTGCTGGTGGAAGCCATGGCCCAGGCAGGCGGGGTGCTCATGCTCCGGGACGTGCCGGACCGGCAGCAAAAGCTCATTTACTTCACGGGGATAGATCGCTGCCGCTTCCGCCGGCCGGTGGTTCCGGGGGACCAGGTGATCTTCGAGGTGCGGGTTTTGAAAAAGCGCGCCCGCTTCGCGGTGCTGGAAGGGCTCGCCAAGGTGGACGGGGAGCTGGTGGCCGAGGCCCAGCTTTTCTCCGCCATGGTGGATCGGGGTTGAGGGCATGGCGCGCATCCACCCTACGGCCATCGTGGATCCCCGGGCGGAGCTGGCGGAGGATGTGGTGATCGGCCCCTACGTGGTGATCGAGGGGCCGGTGCAGCTTCAAGCGGGGTGCGTGGTGGGCCCGTTCTGCCGGCTGGAGGGCCCCACGGTCATCGCCGAGGGGAACCGCTTCGTTTCCCACTGCTCCATCGGCGCGCCCCCCCAGGACCTCTCCTACGGCGGGGAGCCCACCCGCCTGGAAATTGGCCCCCGGAACCTGTTCCGCGAGTTCGTGACCGTGCATCGCGGCACCGTAAAGGGGGGAGGGGTCACCCGCATCGGCGGGCACGGGCTTTTCATGGCCTACGCCCACGTAGCCCACGACTGCCAGGTGGGCAACCACGTGATCTTCGCCAACGGCGGTACCCTGGCCGGCCACGTGGAGGTGGGGGACTTCGCCACCATCGGGGCTTTCTCCGCGGTGCACCAGTTCTGCCGGGTGGGGGCCTACGCGTTCCTCGGGGGGTTCACGGTGGCCACCAAGGACTGCTTGCCGTTCATGAGGACCGTGGGGGCCCGCCCAGCCCGGTGTTTCGGCCCGAACACCGTGGGCCTTTCCCGCAAGGGGTTCTCCCCGGAGCGCCAGGAGGCGCTGAAGAAGGCCTGGCGGCTGCTCCACAACCCCAAGCTCACCACCTCGGAGGCGGTAGCGCGCATCGCGGCGGAGCTGGGCGACCAGCAGGACGTGGCGTACCTTTTGACCTTCATCCGCACCTCCCAGCGGGGGGTGATCCTTGCCCGCGGGTAAGGGGCAGGGCGCGCCACCTCCCCCCGCCCAGCCGTCCCCCATCGCGGCTTGCTTCGCCCGGCTCGCCCCGGAAGGGTGCCTGCTGCGGGTCAGAGTGGTACCCAAGGCGAAAAGAACTGGCATCCTCGGGGTTTCCGGCGACGCCTTGAAGGTGGCGGTGGCTGCCCCGCCGGAAAAAGGCGAGGCCAACCGGGAGCTGGTGGAGCTTTTGGCTACCACCTTCCAGGTGGCGAAAAGCCGCGTCCAGGTGGTGCGCGGGGGGAGCTCCCGGAACAAGGTGGTGGAGCTCGCCCTTCCCGGGGAAGCTGCTTTGCAGCGGCTGAGCAGCGCGCTAGAATAACTTCAATGATTGACGGCAGCAGGGTTCGCCGCTGGGCGCAGCGCGGGCTGGTGTTCGCAAGCTTCTCCCTTGCCTGGGCGGCCCTCAACGGGTTGGCGGGCTTTTTCGAGTTCCTCCCGGGGGTTTCGTTCTTCTTCCCCGCCGCGGCGCTCACCGCGGTGGGGGCCGCGGCGCTGGGGCCCTGGGCAGCGCTGGCGGTGTGGCTGGGGAACTTCTTCTTCCCTTGGGGAGCGGCCACCGGCCCCTGGCGCACCGGGCTTTTCGGTCTTTCCGAGGTGGCTTTTTGCCTCCTGCTGGTGGTGGCGCTGCGCCAGGCGGAGCGCCGCAGCCGCTTCAAGCTCTCCCACGTGGTGCTGCGGGGGCTGGTGCTGGGGACCCTGGTCAGCGCCACCCTGGGAGCCGTGCTGCTGCAGCTTTTCCCTGCGCCGGCCCCCCCGGGGGTCGAGGCCCGTCCGCTTTTGGGTTTTGTCTCCTGGTGGCTTTCCGACCTGGCGGCAGCGGGCTCCCTGGGGCTTGCCGGGATGGTGCTGCTGCGGCCCCAAGCGCTGCTTTTGGCGGAAGAGCTCGCCGCCTTTCGCCGCTGGCAAGCCCGGCGCGGCAGCTGGGCGCAGCTTTTGGGGCTCGCCTTGGGGGCTGGCGCGCTGGTGGGGGCCCTGGCTTTTTTGGGAGGGGGCAAGCCCCACTGGTTCGTGCTTTTCTTCCTCCCGGCCCTGGCGGTGGCTGCCTTTCGCGGTGGCACCGGCGCGGCGCTTTTGGCCAACGGGCTGGTGGCAGCGNGCTACCTGGTGCTGGTGGTGAGCTTCGANCGCTCCCGGGTCCAAGCAGTCACCGGGGAGCTGGTGACCGCTTACGGCAACCTGTTCCTGCTCACCGCCATGGCCTGGTTGCTGGGTTCCCAGGCGGCGGCGAACCGGCAGCTTCTGGCCCAGGTGCGGCGTCAGTCGGAGGCTCTGGAAGAAGCGGTGGATCAAATCGCCACGCTCCTTGCCCAAGCGCTGGAGTCCAAGGAGCGGTGGAGCCGCGGCCACGCCCAGCGGGTGGCGGCGCTGGCGGTGNGGGTGGGGGAAAGCCTGGGGCTCGGCCCCGAGGAGCTCAAGGTGTTGCGGCGGGCGGCGTTGCTCCACGACGTGGGGAAGGTGGGGGTGGCGGAGGCGGTGCTCAACCAACCCACGGAGCTGCCCCAGGATGCCAGGGAGCTTTTGCGCAAGCAGCTGGCCCAGAACCTCGCGGCTGTGCGCCGGGTGGAGCTGTTGCAGGAGGTCATGGCGGTGGTGGAGGCGGTGGGGGAGCGGTGGGATGGCAGCACCACCGGCGAGTTCGCCTGCAGGTTAGGGCTTGCCGGGGAGCAGATCCCGCTGGCGGCGCGGATCGTGGCCGTGGTGCGGGCGTACGATGCCATGACCCACCCCAAGCCGTGGCGCCCGGCGCGCACCCGGGAGGAGGCGGTGGCGGAGCTTTGGCGCTGCTCCGGCACGCAGTTCGACCCCAAGGTGGTGCAGGTGCTCACCGAGCTGCTCCGCGAGCGCTGGGACCAGGAAGCCGAGCGCCTCGCCGGCTGAGCTGTCACAAGCGACCCACCAGCGCCTCGAGGCGGGCGATGCGCTCCTCGATGGGTGGGTGGGTGGAGAACAGCCGCATGAGCCCCCCGCCGGAGAACGGGTTGGCAATCATCAGCGAGGCGGTGGCCGGCTGGGCGGTTTCCATGGGCAGGCGCTGGGTGAGCGCCGCCAGCTTGCGCAGCGCGGAAGCCAAGCCCAAGGGGTTGCCGGTGATCCGCGCCGCTTGCTCGTCAGCGGCGTACTCCCGGGAGCGGGAGATCGCCAGCTGGATCAACAGCGCAGCGATGGGGGCCACGATCAGCAGGAAAAGCCCGCCCCAGGCACCGCCGCCCTCCTCCCGGTCGCGGCTGCCGAACATCAGCGCGTANCCCAGCATCCGCGCCAGCACCGTGNTNGCCCCGGCCAGCGTGGCTGCCACCGAGGCGGTGAGGATGTCGCGGTTTTTCACGTGGGCGAGCTCGTGGGCCAGCACCCCGGCAAGCTCCTCCCGGTTCAT
>JGI24188J35168_1000376_pt1 | contig 25888 bp, 19 predicted proteins | sample YNPBryantNP2012_FD_35168 | JGI IMG/M metagenome (IMG submission 35168) | reverse complement strand
TTCACGCCCGCTTCCAGCGTCAGGGTCGAGATCGTCCCGAAGTTGGTCAGGTCCAGGTTGCCGGCGAGCGCGTTTACGATCGCCAGCGACTCGATGCCCGTGACGTTCGTGAGCTCGTCCGTGACGGCCACGGCATCCGCGCTGGCCAGACCCAGCGTATCGGTACCATCGCCGCCGGCCACCGAGTCGTTATTGTTGAACCCGCCGGCGCTGAACGCCACCCGGTCGTCGCCCGGGCCGCCGGTGAAAGTGAAGTCCACGTTGCCGGCGGTCACGTCCACGCCGCCTGCGGTCTTGCCACTGGCATTCACCGTCTTGATGCTGGCGTTGAGCGCCGTGGTAATCGCAAGGGCCTGATCGCCCGTCACGTTCACCGTGGCCAGGCTCGTCATGTTCGTCAGCGTAAGCTCGTCCAGCGTGCTCTCGTTTCCGGTCGTGACGATGTTGAGGGTCTCAAGCCCGTTCGTCACGCCCGCCGGCGTCGCAATAACGACCGTTCCGTTCGCATCATTGAGCGTCAGCGTCGCCGCATCGGACGATCCGCTCGTGGCGTCTTCGTTGGCGTAGGTCAGATTGTACGTGCCGTCCGAGTTGGTGATGCCCATGTTCACCACGGAACCGACGTTGGTGATCGCGAGGTTGAACGCGCCGCTGTTGACCAGGTTGATCGCCGTAGTGTCCGTGATGTTGGCCGCGTTCAGACCGGAGTTCGCCAGGGCCCGCACGTTGATCGTCTCGATCGACGCCAGAGTCGGAGCCGGGTTGCCCCCGTTCAGGTCAGCGTTCAGGACATCCGCACCTTCCAGACCGTTGGCCTGGTCACCCGTCTGGAGCGACTCCTGGAGCCCGCCGTCGTTGAGGAGCGTCGCCGTGAAGGTATCGGCGTCGGCCGTTCCGGTGAGGTTGTCCAGATCGAGCGTAAACGCCAGGGAGCCCGGCGGCTGCGGCGCCTCGGTCACCGTGACGGTCACAGTATCCGTGGCCGTGCTCCCGCCGGCATCCGTCACCGTGACCTGGAACACTGCCGTCCCGGCGGTCGTGCCGGTCACACTGATCGTCTGAGNGGCGCCCGAGGCCGGCGCGTACGTCTGGGCCGGTCCCGAGGTCTGGACCCACTGGTAGCTGTACGGCGACGTGCCACCGCTGGCCGTCGCGGTGAGCGAAACCACACTGCCCTCCTGGACCGTTGTATCCGAACCCGCATCGACCGCCAGGGCCTGGACCGCCGATGCGCTGATCGTGGCCGTGCCGGTGCCCGTAGCGGTCTGACCGGCCGCATCGGTCACGGTGACCGTAAAGGTGTACGTCGTGGAGCCCGTCGCGGGGGCCGTGAGCGCAGCCGAGGCATTCTGCTGATCCGCGTTGGTGATCGTTGCCGTCGGGCTGACCGACCACGCGTAGGTGAACGGCGAGACACCTCCTTGCGGGTCGGCCGAGAGCTGCACGGTCGTATCTCCGGTTCCCGTCGTCGGCGTGACCGTCACATCCACCCCGGTCAGCGCCTGGGGCAGCAGCGGGCAACTGGTTCCCGCCAGCGGGATCACTGCCGCCACCGTCAGAAGACCCAGAAGGGTCGAACCTCTTGTCCTGAAGCCTGTCATTCTGTGACCTCCAAAAAAGCTTCCCACTCGTTATTTCTCTGTTCGCTCCGGGGCCGGGGTCACGCGACGTCCGGCTCCATCTGGCCTACCGAGGACGCTTAGCGAGGGCCTTGGTTTCCCGGCAAACGCGGCGGAGCGAGCGTCTGGTTGCAGCGACGACAACCTCTCAAAAAGCAAAGCATCCCTGCCTGCCAACTCATCATCCTGTAAATCCTTGGCCGCGTCTCCCTCCGTCAGGCTCACCGGGCGCACAGGGCGCNGGTACTGCGCCTCGCCGAAGAGAGGCAGCCCCGCCCTCCGGGCCAGAGCAGATACACCAACATCGGCAATACGCCCTGCGTTGTCTTAAGGATTCGTGGGCCATCCGTCGATGCACCGCCGCGCCACTGGCCGCACCGACCTGATCCCACCCTTAGCGCTCATTCCTTTCAGAATTGAGCCCGGTCCTTCAGTTCTCGGTATACCTTGACGGCCAGATTCTACGGATACGCAAGGGCTTGTCAACCCCGATTCTGGAAAAAATCGGCCACCAGCGGTCCGTCCGCTCGGCCCCTCTCCAAAGCCCGCCGCGCCCCGGTCCCGGGGTACCAGCATCGGACCTGGCCCAACAGGCCACCCATGCCCCACCAGAACGCGCCCGGATCGCCGGCCCCGGCTGTCTGCATTCACGCACTCGTCGGCGAGCACTCAAGCGCTGGGCTGTTCGCCATGCCTGCCGCCCTTGGTGACGGAAATCCGTCTAGCCGACCTTCCTGCCCTATCCCCTGAGCCTGGCGCGTAGGTTGTCCAGCACGTTCATGAAGTTGATGTACGAATCGTACGGCGACTCGTATGGGTTGAAGTATTTGTGGACGTCGCCGTCCGCAAACCACTTGGTGCACATGTAGTAGAAGTGGTCGGAGGTCTGAAGCCTCCGCCAGTCTTCCAGGATTGCCGGGTCTTGCTTCGCCTTAACCTCTCCTTCCAGCCGGTACAGCTCGTGAAGGGCGTTCGACTGCATGGCGTTGCCCAGCCAAGCCGACAGATCCCGTTCAGTATCGGCCCAACTGATCATGTGGGGCACATCATACTCGCCCACCGGCGGGTGGGAGGCGATCACCTCTCCCGGCGTCCGGAAGTCGTTGGCCGGGTTCCGGAGGATCTCTCCCGGAAGCCTTCGAAAGAACTCGAAGATGCCCGTCTCGGCCCACTGGTGCTCGCCGAGGGTCTCGTAGTCCATGAAGAGGTTGACGGCGTAACCGTTGCCGTTCACCTGATCGACCCACCGGGCGAACTTCTCGGCGGTCAGGGGCCACTCCTCCCAGTCGCGGTTGGAGAAACGGAAGGCGATGTCGTCGCTGAGCCGGTAGTTCTTGAGCAGCAGCGACAGGTCATCGCAGTGCGGGGGACGGTACACGTACGTCGGAGAGCGGTATCCCAGGATGTGATCCGCGCCCTCGCACAGGATGCCCACGAACCCGCGCCCCCGCAGGAAGTAGGCCAGATCGTTGTTGTAGATCAGCTCGGTGTTGCGGAACACGCGAGGCGTCTGCCCGAAGGTCTGCTGAATCTTGCGGCGATGCAGCTCCACCTGCTCGGCGAACTCCTCGCGGGAGTACAGGAAGGCCAGCGAGTGGTAGTACGTCTCGGCCAGGAACTCAACGCAGCCCGTTTCGTTGAGCTTGTGGAACCCCTCCATCACCTCGGGGCAGTACTTCTCGAGCTGCTCGAGAATGACCCCCGTCAGGGAAAACGCGAACCGGAACCGCCCTCCGCACGTCTTGACCAGCGTCAGGAGAAGCTCGTTGGCCGGCAGATAGCACTTTCGGGCGATCCGCCGGAGCATCTCGCGGTTGCGGTCATGGTCGTAGTAGTTCGAGTCGGTGTCGAATACGCTGTAGCGCCGCAGACGATAGGGCTGATGGACCTGAAAGTAGAAAACGACCGAAGCCACGGAAATCTCGCAAAACCGTAGGCGGGCCCGGACCTGGCCGCGTCGTACGCACCCGCAATCCCGCCGGCGTCCCCCGCAGGAAGCTCCCAGCCCGTTCCGCTCGCTCCGCGGCCTGGGTGTCCCCCCCGGCGGGCTGGAGGGCCGTGCCACGGGGCGCACCACCACAGGGCGCCATTATAGCCGCCAACCCCGCGCGCACAACGCGCCGTGATGAACCCGGCGGCGAACTGCTCAGGCGACCGCTTCGTCATCCGCGCCTGGACCGGCCCCGGCGCGAAGACCTGCCGCACCATCGTTGTTCCGTCGCTTATTCACGGCGTCGGCCCGGGGTCCGGCCGCGGCCCGGGTTTCGGATCCGCGCGATTCGNCGCGGGCGGCTCGGCCTGACGCGTGGTGGTCGCCTCCCCGCAAGCCGGTTCGAACTTCAGGGCGGCCGAGTTGATGCAGTACCGCAATCCCGTGGGGGCCGGACCATCAGGGAAGACGTGCCCCAGATGCCCGTCGCACCGGCTGCACAGGACCTCGGTGCGACGCATCCCGTGGCTGAGATCCAGCCGCGTGGCGACGCGTTCCTGACCGACCGGCCGCGTGAAGCTCGGCCAGCCGCAATGAGCGTCGAACTTATCGCTCGAGTCGAACAGCTCCTGCCCGCAGCCCGCGCAGCGATACAGCCCCGGGGCCTTCGTATCCCAGTACCGGCCCGTGAAGGGCCGCTCCGTGCCCTTTTCCCGCAGCACGTGATACTGCTCCGGCGTGAGCTCCCTCCGCCATTGAGCCTCAGACTTCCGAACCTTGTCCACGCGATTCTCCAGCGCCCGTCCCCGTCGCCCATGCACCGCAGGGGCGGTCGCGGCGGCCCGTCGCGTGGCGACCGGCGCACCGGCCGCCCGCGCGGCCGACCCGCCCGGGCGGCCGCGCAGCGCAAGCAGCCAGCCCGCGACCAGCAGCACAACCGCCCCAACGGCGTAAAGCGAGAAGGATCGCACGAACCGATTATAGTGGATCGGCGGTTCGGCAGATCGGCCCGCCGGCTCGCCGGGCTGCGCGGCGATGCGCCGCGCGGCCCACGGCCGCCTCGGGGCTCCCGGCCCCGCCGCAGGAGTCTGTCGCCGCCGCGGGCCCGACGCGATATACTGCGCCCGGACAGGAGCCTGCCTTGGAGTTCGACCTCGAACGCTTCTACCGCATCAACCGCCGCGTCCTGATGTGGGCGCTGTTCTTCTTTTTCCTCTACCTGCTGCGGGACTACTTCACGCTGCTGTTTCTGACCTTCATCCTCGGGTTCGTGGGGCGACAGGTGGCCACCCACCTGACGACGCACACGCGGCTTTCGTACCGNCTCTCGGTCATTCTCCCGTATGGCGCCTTTCTGGTCGTCATCGCGACGTTCCTCTCCTTCGCGCTGCCGCGGCTGCTGGCGGAGGGCAAGCAGTTCGCGCAGGAGCGGCTTCCGGAGCTCCAAGCCGAGCTGGTGGCCGAGGTGGCACGGATCAAGGCCGCGTACCCGTCCATCGACCGCCTCATCGAGGACAAGGTCGCCGCGCTGCGGGCGGCCAAGCGGGCGGAGGCCGGCCGGGCGGCCACGGAGTTCCCCTCGACCCAGGAGAGCGCCGCCCAACGGGAACGCGAAGATCGCCAGGCCATCCTCCTGCTGGCCCAGTCGGCCATCGGCGACGAACCCCTGCCGGACATGGTCCTGCGTTTCCTCGGCGCGATCGTCAGCATCACGCTCCAGTTCCTGCTGGCGATGCTCCTGTCGTTCCTCATCCTGCTGGACTATACGCGGGTCCGCGACGAGGTCATCCACTGGCGGGCCTCATCGGTCGGCGCTTTCTTCGAGGAGACGGCCGCCAGCGTCGTCAACTTCGCGGCCGTGGTCGGGCGGGCGTTCCAGTGCCAGTTCTACATCGCGGCACTCAACGCGGCCTTCACGCTGCTCGGCATGACGATCCTCGGGATCGGCCCCCTCCTGCTATTGACGGCGATCGTGTTCATCTTCGGATTCATTCCCGTGCTGGGGGTCTTCCTCTCGTCGGTGCCCATCATTCTGATCGCGCTCAACATCGGGGGGCTGACCAAGGGCCTGTGGGCCCTGGGAATGATCGTCCTCATCCATATGATCGAGGCCTACGTCCTGAACCCTCGGATCTACGCNGCCCGGTTCCACCTGAATCCNGTGATTACGCTCATCATCCTGCTGATCGCGCACAAGCTCTTCGGCGTCTGGGGGATGCTGCTAGGCATTCCCGTGACCCACTACGCCCTGACGATGGCGATGCAGATCCCCCGGCGAGGCACCCCCTCGTCCCCGGCTCGGGCCCAGGGCCCCGCCGCCGACCGGCCCCTCCAGCCGGCCGGCACCGAATGAGAGCCCGGTCCCGCAACACCGCTGTGCCGGGCTGTCCCCCGCAAGGCACGGGCCGGAGGCGCACACCCAACTACTGCGGCACCTCGTACCGCAACTCCTCGTCCGGATCATTGACCCGAAAGGCCAGGTGCCACGGCCCGCCGGCCTGGTCGAGCTTGATCAGCACGGCATTGCGTCCCTTTCTGAGCGGGACCATGAACCGGTCCTGATCCTCCACGTACGCCCGATGCCCGTGCGCCTGATGGACGAGCCTGCCGTTCACAAGCACGTCCACCCCGTCGTCGCTGCCCAGAAACGCCTGGACGGACCTGTCGTCCGGCGAAACGATCTCGCAGTACGCGTAGAGGATGATGTGCTGGTTATCCTCGAAATACTTCTGGTCGGAGGCGATCCGGCCCTCCGGGACGCGGATCTTCCGCCACCTTGCCGGGCCCCTCTTGCCCTCGTACGTCTTGCCCGGGAGGAAACCGTCGCTCTCCGGGCCGAATGCCCGCCCGATGCCCTTGTCGTCCGTATTGTCGAACGGCCCGAGGATCTGCCACTCCGTGACGAACTTGCGGTACGGCCGCAGCAGGAAGTAGTCCAGAATCACCTCGCAGCGATCGCCCTCCACCGGCTTGCCCGTCAGTCTCACGCCGATGGGATTCGGCCCCTTGTGGAGCCGCACGTGTTCTCCGATCGGCCGGCCGTCCTGGACCAGCTCGAACTCCGACCGCTTCAGGCCCTCCGCCGTAACCACCTGCACGGAAAANCGGCCCTCGTCNGGCGCGGGCAGCCGGATCGGTACCGTGGTCCCGGCCGGCCCGCGGATCCGGAGCCCCTTGCCGCGGCACAGGGCTTCGGGCAGATCCTCATCCGAGACGATGCTGGCGCCGTCAGGCAGCGAACCGGTATCGACAAGCCCCTCCGCATCGATGGCGCCCGGCTGGATCGGGCCCTGGGGTATGCGGTCTTCGACGCTCGTGGGCGCGAAGAAGTCGCTGCCGCCGGGCATCTGGTACCAGTAGGCCATCGAGCTGTAGTCGTTGCGCACCTCACCGCGGCCCAGCGCGGAGTAGTTCTCAATGGTGAACCGGAACGACTTCTCGAAGGGGACGCTGTCGGCGATGTGCCAGCGGTAGCAGGACTGCCGCCTCTTGGTGTTCCAGCCGCCCGGGGTGGGGCTGCCGTGCAGCGCGTTGGCGAAAAAGAGGATGCCCCAGGCGTCCCCGAAGTAGTCCTCGCTGCCCGTTCCGAACGTGGACGGAAACTTCTCGCCGTCCACGTACACCTTCTCGTCCCCTTCGCCCCACCAGCCGCCCACGATATTGTCCGGGAACAGGACCATCCCGACGAACTTGCCGTGTCCCTCGCACTGAAGCACCGGATAATCGAACTCCGTGCTGTTGCGGTCCCGGCGCCATTTCGCATGGAACCGGGCGGCGCGAGCCGGGATGGGCCCTGACTCGTAGGCGATCCGGTACCGGAGCTCGGCCGGACGGTTTCCGGAGTTCGTCACGACGAATCGGGCCGACTTCTCGAAGGGCATCCGCCAGTAGCAGTAGTTCAGGTCGTCCGTGATGCCCAGCGGGAGGCTCCTGTACCGGGCCTCCTCCCAGGCGTCGCCGAAGAAATCCCCGATCGGCGCGTCCACCGACGGCCGCTCCTCGCCATCCCAGTACACCTGAAGTCGGATCTTGCGTCGCGCCCACCGCTCCTCGGAGTTGACCTTCGCCATGCACTGGCGGATGACGGCCGGGCCGGGGATCTCGAGGTCCACCGTCTCGCCCGGGTACACGGTGACCGAGTCCTCCTCCACCTGTACATCCCGACCGGGCTGAGGATCGTCCCCGCAGTTGGACAACGCCTGGCACACGCGCTGCATGGCAGCCCGCTCACGTGCGTCGCGATCCAGGGTGAACGTCTCGATCTCGGTACCCCGGGGATACGTGGTATAGCCGATGTGGTAGTACTGGTTGTGCGGTTTGTCCGCCGCCACCTTGCAGCTCCGGGCATAGGGGATCGGCACGTAGCTGTCGGAGGCGGGGTTGTCGCCGCCCAGCACGATCCGCCGTTGCCAGACGAGGGGCCGCGGAAAGCCCTCCACCTTGCCGGAAAACAGCTCATTGAAATCGCATTCGAACGTGGGCTTGGTCGCGCCGTCCAGGTAGAAGCGGATCCGGCCCTGCGGGTTGGCCGACCAGATCCGCCAGATGCACCCGGGGCCCTGCATCTCGGCCATCACCGCCTCGCCCGTCTCGGAATCGATGCGGAGGTACTTCCCGCAGTCGGCGTTGGCTTCCCAGTTCACGTACTTGCCGGTCGCCTCGTCATACCGCGAGGCCCGGTCGTAGCTGGAAAACTGGGCGCAACGCACGCCCTCCTCAAGCACCGGCAGGCCGTCCAGATCGATCAGCCGCTCCAGGAAGAACGCATAGTCCTGATCGGCACGGGCCGCGGCCGCCGCGGCCAGAACGACACTCACACAGATCCGCAGCGTATGCATGGATCGCCTCCTCCACGACAGGACGCGGATGAGATTACGCGAAACCCGCCCGGGCGTCACGCGGCCGACGAACGGTATAATAGGTCGGTTCGCCCTGCCGAACCGGGCTCGAGGATCATGCTGATGACCCGTCCGCGCAAGGTCCGTCCCTGGCTGGCGCTGGTCGCGGTGGCATCGGCCGCCGCCACCGCCGCCGCTCAGCCCGTGAACGCCGGGATCAGGCCCGAGGCCGACCTCGAAGCCCTCCAGGAGGCGTTCACGGCCCTGGCCGATGCCCTGCGACCCTCCGTGGTGGCCATCCATGCGGAACGCCGCGTGCCCGGCCCGCGCGGCACCACGACCCAAGGCGGGCCGCGCCACATCCGGCTCCCCTCGATCGGCAGCGGAGTTGTCATCCGGGAGGACGGCAAGATCCTGACCAACGAACACGTGGTCCACGGGGCCGGGAAGGTCGTCGTCGTTCTGCATGACGGCAGCAGCTACGAGTCCAAGGCGGTCCACGCCGACCCCCGCAGCGATCTGGCCGTTGTCACGGTGGACGCCCGGAACCTCAAGCCCGCCGTCCTGGGCGATCTCGCGAACGTGCGCCAGGGTCACTGGGCCTTCGCCATGGGCAACCCCTTCGACCTCGGCGGCGACGGGGGCATGGTCATGTCCGAGGGCGTCGTCAGCGCGGTCGGACGACGGCTGCAGATCGACCCGACCGATTCGCGCTACTACGGAAACCTCATCCAGACCTCCGCCGCCATCAATCCGGGCAACAGCGGCGGGCCTCTGGTGAACATCTACGGCGAGGTCATCGGGATCAACACCGCCATCTCGACCCGCAGCGGCGGAAACGAGGGGGTCGGCTTCGCCATCCCGATGGAGGCCCGAACGAAGGCCATCATCTCCCGGCTGCTTCGGGGCGAACCGGTCGAGTACGGCTTCCTGGGGGTGGTGGTGAAAGCCCCCGAGCACGGCCGGACCCGCGGGGCTACGATCGACCGCGTCGAACCGGCCTCTCCGGCCGCCCGCGCGGACCTGCGCCCGGGCGACGTGATCGTCGAGTTCGCCCAGACCGTGGTGGAGGATGCCGACCACCTCGTGCGTCTTGTGGGGGCCTCGCCCGTCGGCCANGTGACGAAAGTGGTCCTGCTGCGCCAGGGCAAACGACAGGAGACNCAGGTGGTCNTGGCCAAGCGGGACATGCCGACTCCGCCCACGCCGCCGGCCCCCCTCGCCTGGCGCGGCCTCCAGCTCCGCGAGCCCGACGGCGAGCTTCGCGCCCAATACGACCTTCCGGCCAACGTCACCGGGCTGGTCATCACCGAGGTGGAGGCCGATTCGCCCGCGGCCCGCGCGGGCCTGAAGCCCGGGCAGGTCATCGCCAAAGTGGGCGATATCGAAGTGCGCGATCTCGACCGGTTCGAAGAGATCGCCCCCGGCCTGACGAAGCCCGTCACGCTCACGCTGACTACCGGCCAGAAGGTCCAGCTCCCCCCGTAAGACCGTCGGAGCCCGGCGGAAGGCAAACCCCTGTGCCCGGGTTGTGAGAAGCGCCCGTCGGGAGCCCGTGCGGCCGCGGCCGGATGCGTGTAGACTCCCGTGAACCTGACCAGGAGGAATGCATGTACGTGGCCCCGCTGATCGCCCGGCTGTGCCTGACCGCGACCCTGACTCAAACCGCCCCGGCGGACGCGAGAACGATCCTCCAGCGCGAGCTGCAACGGAGCCGGCCCGACTACATCGCCTTCGTGCCCGGCAGCCTGGACGGCTCCACTCACGACAACCACAATGAGCATTTCCTCGTCTTCGAATCGCCGCGGGGCCCGCTCATGGCCGTCTGGACCCAGTCGCTCACGACGCCCGGGCCNAGGAACCGCATCGTCTTTTCCCGGTCCGACGACGATGGGGTCACGTGGGCCCCGCCGACGCACGTGGCGGGCCCGCGGCACCCGGACGACCCGGCGAACATGGCGAGCTGGGGTTTCCCACTGGTCTCCCGGCGCGGCCGCATCTACGTCGTTTACAACCAGAACCAGGGCACCCAGGGCTGGATCCGGATGCACACCGGCACGATGGACGCCGTCTACAGCGACGACGACGGGAAGACCTGGTCGGCTCCGCAGACGATCCCCATGCCCCGGAGCCCTTACGACGACCCGACCGGCAGGACGCCGGCCGAATGGATCGTCTGGCAGGTGCCCATGCGCGACAAAAAGGGCGGCTGGTTCGTTGGCTACACCCACTGGCTCCACCCGGCCGTCGCCCGCATCAGGAAGGTGGAAGCCTGGACGCAGATCGAATCCGTCGTGGAGTTCATGCGGTTCGAAAACGTTGACGACCATCCCGAGCCCAGGGACCTCCGGGTCCGCTACTCGGCCTGGGGCGATCAGGCCCTCCGCGTCCCCTACTACCGCGATCCGCTGACCAGCATCGCTCAGGAACCCAGCATCGTCCGACTGCCCGANGACCGCCTCTTCTGTGTCATGCGGACCAACAGCGGATGCATCTGGTACAGCACCTCCGCCGACGACGGTGAGACCTGGTGCAACCCCCGCCCGCTGCTCCGGCGGGACCACGGACTGCCCATCCTCCAGCCGGTCGGCTGCTGCCCCATCTATCAGCTCGCCGACGGCCGCTACGTCCTGCTCCACCACAACAACCCCGGCGACCGCGACAGCAAACCCGAGAACACAGCCGAGCCCCGACGCCCGGCCTTCATCGCTCTCGGGGAGTTCCGCCCCCACGCCGACCAGCCCATCTGGTTCAGCCCGTCCAAGCAGCTCATGGACACGGAGGGCTACACCGTCCAGGGGGTCAGGGTAGAATCGCGCAAGCAGGGTCAGGTCGGCATCGGCCTGTATTCGAGCTTCACCACCCGCGGGGGCAACAACGTCCTCTGGCACGCCGATCGGAAGTGCTTTCTTGTCGGCAAGCGGATCACACCCGAGTTCTTGGCCGATCTGACCGTCCCCAGGTAGCCGCTGGCGCTTGGTTCACTTCGCCCGACGATCGGACCGCCAGGCACGGGCCGTCGGACCTGTACGCGGATCGTCCGAGGCTCAATGGCAGCAGCAGCCCCGACCCGGCGCACGCGCCAACTGTCCGCGCGCGTAGAGGGCGGCAGCCTCGTCCGCCGATTCCGTGTCGCACACGTACGCCTCGATCCCGTGGGCGGCCAGATCAGCCACGAGCCGCGGTCCGAGCCCCCGCGTGACCAGCGCCCCGCAGTCCGCCAGCGCCTCCAGGAGCGGCCCGTGCGAGGATCCGCCCTCTGCGTCCCGGTGGTCACCGGAACAGCCGCCCCGGGCATGAGTCGTGAACGAGTTTGTGCGGTACTCGACACGCTCGACCGTCACCCCGCTCACGTCGTAAATCACGAAGCCGCCGCAGCGGCCCGTGTGAGCGGCTACGCGCATCCCGTCGTCGCAAGCCACAGCGATCCTCATGATGCCTCCTGCCGGCTTTCCGGCGCCGCCGCTCCGGCGGCCACGTTCCGCCATCCCCGCCGACGGCAGCAACCGCGGCCCGGCCCGCCGCCGGGCCTCGGTCCGAACCGCCCCCCCCGCTCTTCGGCGGCCCGGTGAAAGTTCCGGCCGTGNCAGGANGGGCACTCGGCGGGCCGCGCTGCCCCGTACGCAGCCTGAAATCGTGCCCCACAATCCGCGCACTCGAACGTTCGGACGTTGACCTCCATAACCGTTCCTCCACGAAACACCAGCGTCCTCGCGTTGATCAGGGCGCTGGCCACCTTATGACGCGCCCGCTCGATGAGGCGCCCGAAGGTCGCCCGCGAGATGCCCATGCGCTCGGCGGCCGCATCCTGATAAAGCCCCTCGTAATCCGCCAGCCGGATCGCCTCGAGCTCGTCGAGGCCCAGCTCCACGGCCTCGAGCTCTCGCCGGCCGGCGCCGCAGGGCCGGAACGCCGTCACGGAAGGGCGAACACCGATCCATCGGCACTTGCACGGTCTGGACACGCGAGCCTCCCCGGAACGCCATTATGAGCATATGCTCACAATGCGCGGGCGTCAACCCCCGCGGGCCCCCGGACGNCCCGGCCGCCTCANTCTGCCGGCGCGACGCCGTCCGGCCCGGCGGGGGCCACGATTTCATAGCCCCCATCCGCAAACCGCGCCGTCACCGGCGCCCCCAGCCCGGCGGCCAGGAACCGGTGATTGGCCCGGGCCACGCGCTCGGCGGCCTCCAGAATGGCCACACAGCCGAGCGCCGATTCCGCATCCGGATAGGTCCCGGCCCGCGATTCCCGTGTCGTCAGACCCAGGGCGACGCTCGAGGCCGCCTCAAGTCCCGCGATCAGCGAGTCCTTGCCGTAGCCGATGAAGGCCGCCTCACCGGGCCGCCCGGCCCGCGGGACCTCGGCCTGGAAGTGCGGGTTGTGCGTGCGCGTTCCCCGGCCCGCGATGCAGGATCGCATCCCGCGGTCCTGCTGGTCCACGAAGAGGCGGCCCTTCGTCCCGACGATCTCCAGCTCCTGATTGACAGCCCCTTCGAACTCCGGCGGATTGATCCAGGCATTCACGTACTGCACGCTCATCCCGTTGTCGTACTGCACGTGGACCTGCATCGCGTCGAACGTATCGATGCCCTCCGGATGGCGTTCGTCCCGCCAGCCGGCCAGCAGCCGCCGCTGCCCGACCGCATGGAGCGAGACCGGACGGACCCTCAGGTAGTGCCCAAACAGGTCCGTCCAGTGCACCCCCACGTAACTGAACGGGTTGCTCTGCGCCGCCCAGGCGAACACCTGTGTCGAGACCTCCAGCGGCTCCTCAAGCACCGCCCGCCCGTAAAGCAGATCCCCGAGCTGCGGCACCACGTCCAGAAACGCGCTGCGGAGAAACGAGTCGTATCGTTTGTGCATGTCCACCGCCACCACCACGCCTCGCTCGCGACTCCGCTCGACGATCTCCAGGGCCCGCGACAGCGAGAGCGTCAGCGGCTTCTGACAGACCACCTGCACGCCCTGCTCGATCGCCGCCAGAACCGGGGCATCGTGCAGGTGGTCGGGCGTCGCCACGAACAGCACGTCCGGCCGCACCTCGCACAGGATCGGCTCCCACGGCCGCTCGCCGTGATAGGAACGCAACTGGGCCCCCGGAACCCATCGCCGATACTCCCTCGCCAGCGATTCCGCGCTGGCCCCCGTGCGGGTCCCGACGGCGACGACCTCGAACCGCACGTCGGACAGCTCCGCGGCCCTGTGGTCGAGCCCGGCCGTCCCGAGATACGGCGCNATGCCGCACCGCTGCACGTCGGCCAGCGCACGCAGGACGACCCCCCTGCCGAACATTCCGCCACCGACCAGCGCCAACCTGAGCGTCCGTCTGGACGCGTGATCCCGGTTCATCGTCTCATCCGCCCTCCGGCACCCCTCTGCCGGGTACGCAGGCCGCCCCCTGCCGGCGACCCGAGACCGCCTGNGATGGTACCCCACCATNCGGCAGCGGAAAACGCNGTACGTCCCCCGCGCGCCGGGATCACCAGAAAACCGCGAGGCGGAAGCCCGAACCTCGGATCATCCGCTGCGGCCTTCAGGCCCCTCGGCCGCTGCTTGATCCCTGTCCCAGCGCCGCTACACTGCGCCGTCGTCTCTCACCTCCCACGAGCCGAAGGAGAAGCCCGATGACTCGGCGTCCAGCCCCCAGACAGTCGGCCAAGCCGTCCCGACGCGATTTCCTCCGGACCGCCGGCGCCCTCGGAACGCTGGCCATGGCCGTCCCCGTCCATGCCGCCGGCAGCGACGTCATCAAGGTCGGTCTGATCGGGTGCGGCGGGCGAGGGACCGACGCGGCGCGTCAAGCCCTCGGGGCCGACCCGGGGACGCGCCTCGTGGCCATGTGCGACCTGTTCATGGACCGCATCCGGGCCAGGCGCGCGGACCTCCGGGAGAAATACGCCGAGCGCGTGGATGTGCCCGACGACCGGTGTTTCGACGGCTTCGACGGCTACAGGAAGGTCATCGAGTGCGCGGACGTCGTCCTGATCGCCTGCGCGGCCAAGTTCCATCCCCTGCACTCCCTGGCCGCCCTGCGGGCCGGCAAGCATGTCTTTGTAGAGAAGCCGCACGCGATCGATCCGGCCGGGCTGAAGGTCGTCGCCGCGGCGTGCGAGCTGGCCCGGAGCAAGGGGCTCAGCCTTGTATCCGGTCTGCACAGCCGGTTCCACCCGGGCTACCAGGAGACGATCCGGCGGATCCACGACGGGGCGATCGGCGATATCGTCGCGATCGAGGAGAACTGCCTCCGCGCGCCGTACGGCCTGTACAAACGGACGTCGAAGCTCAACGAGGTCCAATACCAGTGCAGCAACCAATACCATTTCAACTGGCTCTCGGGCGACGACGTGTGCCAGTCGCTGATCCACAACGTGGACCGGTCGCTGTGGGCCATGCGGGAACAGACGCCGACGAAATGCCACGGCCTCGGCGGACGCTCATCCATGACGGACGAGATCTACGGGAACGTCTTCGACCATCATTCCGTCGTGTATGAGTTCGCCAACGGCGTGAAGCTCTACGCCTTCTGCCGCACCACGACCGGGTGCTACGACGAGTACTCCAGCCGAGTCTTCGGGACCANGGGCCGGGCCGACATCCTGGCCTGCCGCATCGAAGGCGAGACGAACTGGCATTACGAAGGCGGCGAGCACAACCCCCATGAACTGGAGATCCGGGCCCTCCTGCGGGGCATCCGCGACGGCCGACCGATCCGCAGCGGCTCCCACATGGTCAACAGCACGCACGCCGTCATCATGGGGCAGATCAGTTGCTACACGGGCAGGCAGGTGGGCTGGCTCGAGGTCGCGCGCAGCGACTTCGGTTACCCTCCCAAGCCCGAGGAGTGCAGCTTCGACATGGACCCGCCGGTCAAACCCGGCCCCGACGGCTCCTACCCGGTATACATCCCGGGGCAGACCAGGCTCCTGTAGGCGGCGCACGAACCCCGGACCCCGCCGGCCGCCTGCGATCCATCCTCCGCCCGGGCGTCCGTCCCGCGACTACCCCCACCGCACCAGCCCAAGGCCATACCGGGCCACCGGGTTGCGGTGCGCCGGGAGGACCCGGACGGCATACCCGTGCTGACCGCTGTAGGCGCAGGGAATNTCCCCCGCGTAGCGGTACCGCCCGTCCCCGTTGCCTTCCACCGGCCGCATCGGCACGGCACGCGCCTGCGTAATCTGGCCCGAACTCGTGATCAGGCCGTAGTACAGCTCCACGCTCACGTCCTCGGGCCGGAGCTGGCCGAGGTATATGTCGGCGGTCACCGGCACGGCCTGTCCGACGACCACTTCGCGGGGGATCTGGGCCGCCACGGACTCGATCCGGAGATCGTGCCACCGTTCCCGCAGACGGATGCGCCAGCTCGCGAGCTTGCGGGCCTCCGCGTAGTTGTCCTTGCGCATGTCCAGCCACTCTTCGGCCGCCGGGATGTACATCCGCTCGACGTACTCGCGGACCATGCGGTTCGTGTTGAAGACCGGCGGGATCGTCCGCATCGAGGCCTTCATCCGTGCGATCCACCGGCGGGGCAGCCCGTCCGCCCCGCGGTCATAGAACGTCGGGATGATCTCCTTCTCCAGGAGGTCGTACAGGCTCTGGGCCTCGAAGAAATCCTGATAGTCGTCGTTGTTGTAGATGCGGTTGTCGCCGATCGTCCATCCGTTCATCCCGTTGGCGGCTTCCGGCCACCAGCCGTCGCCGATCGAGCAGTTGATCCCCCCGTTGGGCGGAGCCTTCATGCCGCTCGTCCCGCTGGCCTCGAGCCGCTTGCGGGGCGTATTGAGCCACACGTCCGCGCCCTGGACGAGCGTCCGCGCGATGCTCATGTCGTAGTCCTCGATGAACACCATGCGGTGACGAACCTTCGGATCCTTCGTGAACTGGACGAGCTTCTTGAGCAGCTCCTTTCCGGGTTCGTCCCGCGGGTGCGCCTTGCCGGCAAACACGAACTGCACCGGGCGCTCGGCGTTCTCAAGGATGCGCATGAGCCGGGCGGGATCGTGCAGGAGAAGCACGGCGCGCTTGTACGGCGCGAACCGCCGCGCGAAACCGACCGTCAGCGCCTCCGGATCCAGGACCTCGTCGGCCAGATCGACCTCGGCGGGTGGCGCCCCCCGCGACCGGAGCTGCGCCTTCAGACGACGACGGGTCTCCACGACGAGCCGCTCCCGCAGCCGTTCGTGCGACCGCCACAGCTCGGCGTCCGGGATCGCATCCACGTTGGCCCAGGCGGAGAAATCGACCGGGTCGTCCGCCCATTGCGGCCCGAGATACCGGTCGAACAGATGCGCCATCTCCATCGACAGCCAGCTCGGCACGTGCACCCCGTTGGTGATCCCGATGATCGGAACCTCCGACAGCGGCACACCCGGCCAGACCCGCGCGAAGATCTCCCGCGAGACCTCCCCGTGCATCTGGCTCACCCCGTTCGTGCGGTGCGAGAGCCGCATGGCCAGGACCGGCATGCAGAAGGGCTCCTGCGGGTCCGCGGGATTCATCCGCGAGAGACTCAGAAGGTCCTTGATCGAGATGTCCATCCCCCGGCAGTAGTCGCCCAGATACTTCTCGACGAGCGGCGCCGGAAACGTGTCAATCCCCGCCGGCACCGGCGTGTGCGTCGTGAAGACGTTGCCGGCCGCGGTGGCCTCCCGCGCCTCCTCGAACGTAAGACCGTCGGCNACGATCCGCTGGCGGATCCGCTCGAGCGTCAGGAACCCCGAGTGNCCCTCGTTCATGTGACAGACGGTGGGCTCCACGCCGATCGCCGCCAGCAGCCGCAGGCCCCCGATCCCCAGNAGCATCTCCTGGCGGATCCGCATCTCCTGATCCCCGCCGTAGAGCCGCGCCGTGATCTCACGATCCTCCGGGCGGTTCTCGGGGACGTTCGCGTCGATCAGCAGCAGGGCCACGCGACCGACCTGCACCTGCCAGCCCTGCGCGTACACCAGACGCTTGTCCATCTCGACGCTGATCTGGCGAGGCGCTCCCGTCTCGTCCCGCAGGAGCCGCAACGGCAGCATCCCGAGATCCAGGTCGGGATAGTCCTCGAACTGATACCCGTCGTTCGTGAGGTACTGGTGGAAGTATCCCTGTCGGTACAGCAGCCCGATGCCGTACAACGGCAGCCCCAGGTCGCTGGCGCTCTTCAGATGGTCGCCCGCCAGCACCCCCAGCCCGCCCGAGTAGATCGGCAGCGACTCGTGCAGCCCGAACTCCGCCGAGAAATACGCGAATGTCCCCAACGGCCGGTCGCCATACTGCTCTTGGAACCACGTCCGGGCGGACATATACGACCGGAAGGCATCAAGGACCCGGTCCATGAACGCCAGGTAGGCCGGGTCCCGCCCCAGCCGATCCAGGCGGTCCTGCTTGATCCGCGCCAACAGCAGCACCGGATTGTGGTTCACCTGCTCCCACAGCTCGAAATCCATCTGCCGAAACAGCTCGGCGGCCTCCGGCTCCCAGGTCCACCACAGATTGAATGCAAGATCCCGCAGCGGCTTGAGTGCCTCAGGAAGAGCGGGAAGTACATGAAAACGACGCACTTGGGTCATTGTTGCCTCCGGCGCCCGCCGGCTCATCGGGGGCGGCCCCCACCGCCCGCGGATGCTGCGAAGCCGATAATATGTCGGATGAATACCACCCCGGCGTGAGCATCCCGACGGCGTATTATAGAACGTCCGTCCAATCCCGCCGGGAGCGTCCGGCCACCAAAAGGTAGCACCCCATCTCCGCAGCCGGAAAAGCCGCGGCTCGTCGTGTCCGGGTGCTCGATCAAGGTTCCTGAGTCCGATAAAGATGCGGCCCCTACCCCACGCACAGAGAATAATCGGCGATACCGAAACGCGATGCGCGCAGCGCTGACCGGCGACGGCTGGGCCTGGTGCGCTCGGAAGCCACCGGTCGCGAGCCGGTATTTGCCCGGCTGCCTCGCCTGTGCCGATAATAATCCCCCGCATGACCCGATACGCGTGCTTCGCCACCCGGTGGGGCTTCGCCGCGATCGTCTGTTCCGACGATGGCATCTGCGGCGCTCGCCTGCCCGGACCGAGCCGGGCCGGCGTCCGTCATTGGGTGGCCCGCACCTGGCCCGGCGCCCGGCCCGATCCGACTGCTGCGCGCGACATCCAGGAGCAGTTTCGCGAGTACTTCGCCGGACGGCCGGTCTGCTTTGTGTGCGACTTAGACCTCCGCGGGCTGACCGACTTCCGGCGCCAGGTGCTGGAGCGGTGCCGCCGGATCCCCTACGGCCAAGTGATGACGTACGGAGAACTGGCCGGGGCCGTTGGCCGGGCCGGCGCCGCAAGGGCGGTCGGGCAGTGCATGGCAGCCAACCCGATTCCGCTGATCATCCCCTGCCACCGCGTGGTCGCTGCCGACGGTCGGGCCGGAGGCTTCTCCGCGCCCGGGGGCGCGGCCACGAAACGGCGGATGCTGGAGTTGGAGGGCATCGACGTATCCGCGACAATGCGAACGCCGGCCCGGCGCTGACAGGCTTCCCGATGCGGCGGGCAAGATACAGNCCGCGTCCGTTGTACGGCGGCACTCAAGCATGAGCGAGGTTCGGCCAAGTCCGGCGTATNTGCGAATCAAACGCGCGTTGGACGTGGCGGCGGCCCTGGCGGGACTGGTTCTGCTGTCTCCTCTGCTGGTTCTGGCGGCCGTTGGCACGAAGCTGACGAGCCCGGGGCCGATCTTCTTTTCCCAGGAGCGGGGAGGTCGTTTCGGCCGACGGTTCGTCGTGCATAAGTTCCGCACGATGGATGCCGGCCACGTCCACAACCCCAACGAGGTCGTCCCGCTGACGCACCCGGGGATCACGCCGTTCGGCCGGTTCCTTCGCCGCACCAAGATCGACGAGTTGCCCCAGCTTTGGAACGTGCTGAAGGGCGACATGTCGATCATCGGTCCGCGTCCCACGATCCCCGAGCAGATCGANCGGTACAACGAGTTCGAGCGCCAGCGCCTCCTGCTCCGCCCGGGAATCACCGGCCTGGCGCAGGTCAACGGCAACACGCTCCTGCCCTGGCCCGAGCGGATCCGGTACGACGTGTACTACGTCCGGCATTGCAGCCTCGGGCTGGACCTGCGTATCCTGATCCGCACGGTGGCCGTNCTCCTGCTCGGTGACCGGCGATTCGCCCGGACGATCGAGCAGAGCCCGTACGCCCCCGGAGAGGATGGCACGTGAACGTTGCCCTCATCGGGAGCGTGAGTTCGAGCTGGCACGCGCTCCGCGGGCTGTATGCCGGCGGCGTGGAGGTCGTGGGCGTGTGCGGCCTCGACGAACGCTTCGCCGGAACCGTCAGCGACTATCGAAGCCTCCGCGAACTGGCCGGACAGCACGGCACGCCCTACCTGGCGTTCGACCGCGTCGCCGATCCGGCCGTGCGGGAGTTCCTCAANGCTCGACGCCCGGACCTGCTGTTCGTGATCGGCCTGTCCCAGATCGTGCCGGCCTCNGTCCGCGACGTGGCCCGCTTCGGCGCGGTCGGATTCCATCCGACGCCCCTGCCNCGGGGCCGCGGCCGCGCGCCGGTCGCCTGGACGATCCTGCTCGGCGAGCCGGCGGCCGCCAANCTCTTCTTTCTCACCGACGAGCCCGACGCCGGCGATCTGATCGCGCAGCGGCCCGTCGAGGTCAGACCCGACGACTACGCGGCCGACCTGATCGACCGCACCAACCTCGTGCTCGAACAGATGGTCACGGACCTCGCTCCGGCCATCCGGGAGGGACGCCTCGAATGGCGGCCCCAGGACCACTCGAAAGCCACGTGGTATGCCAAACGAACGCCGGCCGACGGCCTGATCGACTGGTCCCGACCCGCCGAGGCGGTGTATCGACTGATTCGGGCGGCGTCGCATCCTTATCCCGGNGCCTTCACGTATCACCACGGCGAGAAACTGATCGTCTGGCGAGCAGAGCCCCAGCGACCCGCCCGACACGTGGGTCTCCCCGGACAGATCGTGGACATCGCCGAACGTGGCCTGCTGGTGTGCTGCGGCGACGGCGGGCTCCTGTGGCTCACGGAGACGGAGCGCACCTGCGCATCGGACAAGCCCCGCGCGTTCCGCGCGGGCGATCGCCTGGGGCTGGATCCCGTGCTCGAGCTGGCCCACCTGAAGGCGCGGCTCGACGAAATCGAACGCCGGCTGGCCGTCGAGAGCCCGCCCGCATCGGATCGTGCCGGCGAACCCTAGCAGTCCCTTCCGGCGCGGGTCGCTCGGCCCGCCGCCGGCAGGGGCGCCAAGCGAAACCGGGTCGCGGCTGCGATGTTCCGGCATGGCGCTGTCTCTCAGGAGCATGAACCATGATTGCATTGGCCGTCTCGCCCCACCCGGATGACGAGGTCCTCGGCTGCGGCGGAACCCTTCACCGCCTCGCCGCAGCGGGGCACCACTGCGTGGTGGCGATCGTCACGAAAGGCTGGGCGCCCCTTTTTCCCGATGAGCAGGTCACGACGGTCCGCGAAGAGGCCGGGCGGGCNGCCGCCGCACTCGGCGTTCGGGATCTCCGATTCCTGGACCTGCCCGTGGTGAAGCTCACGGAGGTGCCCACATACGAGCTTAACGCGGTACTCAGCCGACTCCTGGATGAGGTCCGGCCCAACTGGGTGTTCCTTCCGTTCCCGTGGGACCGGCACGCCGACCACAGGCGGGTCTTCGAGGCCGCAATGGTCTCGCTGCGACCGGCACCCGCGCGGGCGCACATCGAGCGTGTCTTCTNCTACGAGACGCTCTCGGAGACCCACTGGCACGCGCCGGGCATCGAGATGCCCTTCGATCCGCAGTTCCATGTCGAAATCACCGGCCCGCACCTGGCCGCAAAGATGGCGGCGATGCGCTGCTACGCCTCCCAGCTCCAGCCGCCCCCCAGCCCGCGGTCGCTCGACGCAATCGAGGGCCTCGCCCGCCTTCGCGGGGCCAACGCGGGCGTTGCCGCAGCCGAGTCGTTCATGCTCGCGCGCGAGGTGTGGCGGCTCTGAACCCGCAAAGCTCAGGGGACCCCACATGGGCTGCCGATGCACGGTGGCGGACCGGCTGGCACGCTTCCGAACGCTNTTGGCCCTCGCAGAGCCCATGCCGGGCCGCCACCGCGAACCCTCGGCTTGTAACGCGTTATGATGAAACAGGTTACGCCCCACAACCCCCTTCGGACGCCAGCACGACAGTTCAGCAGCGTTGTTGGAAAACCGATTTTCCCTTAAGATGAACCTTTGCGAGACGTTCTTGTCTATGGTGATAGGATTAGACGAGGCGTTCTCGCCCGCGCGGGACAGCGGCATGGAGACAGCATGACTATATCTCCCCGACGACGATGGGTCCGGCCCGTAGCCGTGCTGCTTACAGCCTTGGCCGGCTGTCCAGCCGCCGACGACGGTGCCGTCAAACCCGGGCCGGCGGCCCGGATGGCCGTCACTCCCGAGAACGGGGTTGCGGCCGCCGACCGACTCATCAGCCTGATCAACGCGGTCCGGGCCGAGNACGGGCTGCGGACGCTCCGCAAGAGCACGATGCTCACGCAGCTTGCCGAGGATCACGCGTGCCGGATGATCGAGGCCGGCTTCTTCTCGCACGTCGATCCCGAGAGCGGCATGGGCCCCCTCCAACGCGCCTTGCAGAACGGGTACCTGGTCCTCTCGATCGGCGAGAACCTGGCCGGCGGCCAGACTCTGCCGGAGGACGTCCTTGAGGACTGGATGGCCTCCATCCAGGGCCACCGCGAGAACATCCTGTCCGTCCAGTGGGACGAGATCGGCGTGGCCGTGATGGCCGGCGGCGAGCACGGTGTCTACTGGGTGGCCGAGTTTGCCAACCTGCCGTAGGCCGCGCCCGACACCGGGCCCGTAAGCATGCGGGCCGGCCTGCGGGCGATGCCCCTGTTTGCCCGCGGCCCGACCTGACACAGCCTGCTCCCTACCATAGAATTCGCCAAGCGTACTCCCGGAGAACCGTCATGCTCTGCGCCTTGGTGCTGCTGACATCCGCCGCGGCAGACCCTGATCCGAACCGCCTCACGCCTCCGGATGACCTCCCACCGCCACCGCCCGGAACCAGGTGGAAGCTCGTCTGGCACGACGAGTTCAACGGAACGGAACTGGACGACCGGAAATGGGAGTGCCCGCCCGACTCCAAACGCCGCGACGGCTGGTGGATGCGCAAGGCCGTAATGCTTGACGGCCGCGGCCACCTGGTGCTGCGGACCTTCCGCGAGGAAAACCGCTACATCGACGGGNGCGTCCGCACGCGCGGTCGTTTCGAGCACGCCTTCGGTTTCTACGTCGCCCGGATCCGCCTCCACCGCAGCGTCGGGCACTGGCCNGCCTTCTGGCTGATGGGGNCGACNGTGATGCGCATCGGGNACGAAGGGCGCGATGGCTCCGAAATCGANATCATGGAAAAGCCCTGGCTGGACGACCGCGTGAATCACGCGATTCACTGGGACGGATACGGCCCCGAACACCGCTTCGAGGCGAAGGTCTCGCGCGTGGCGGGAGTGATGGAAGGCTTCCACACNTATGGCCTCGCCTGGCTCCCGGANGAGTACGTCTTCTACATCGACGGGNGGGAGGTCTGGCGGACGCGGGCCGGCGGCGTCTGCCGCCAGCCGCTCTTCATCAAGCTCAGCGACGAGATCGGCGACTGGGCCGGTGACATCAGACAGGCAACGCTGCCCGATGAGTTCGTCGTGGATTACGTACGGGTCTACGACGCCGTCGGGCCGACCACCCGACCGTCCACCCGTCCTGCCGGATAGGCGCGGTCCCCAGGCACGCGTGCGCCGCACGGCTCGGAACCTGCCTGCGTCAAGGGACCATCCCGCCAGGGACCGGCCCCGACCGCCCCGCGCCATGGCCCTCGTCGATCCCCCGTAAGTCCCGGCCGGCCGCTTGCCCCTTCAGGCTTCCAAGGCCTCGCGGAGCCGGGCCAGGTAAGCAGGTACCGCGGTCATCGGATCCTCCTTGGCCTCGTACTCCAGCGCCACATAGCCGCGATAGTTGGCGTCCCGAAGGATGCCGATGATCCGCCGGAAGTCCGCCGGCTGTTCCCGGCCCTCGGCGTCGCGGACGGCGACCTTGACCTGAACGGTAATCGCCCGCGGCGCCACGGTGCGGATCGACTCGTATCCGTCCCTCTGGAAGTTGCCCGTATCGAGGTTCACGCCGAGCCACTCGTGTCCGACGGCTTCGACGATCCGCAGCACATCGGCTGCATTCTCGGTCAGGTACCCGTGGTTCTCGATGGCCAGAAACACCCCGTGCGAACCCGCATAGTCGCACGCGTGCCTGAGCCCATCCACCACGCGGGCAAAATCTTGCTCGCGATCGCCCGCCCGCTTGCCCGCGAAGACCCGAATCACCGGCGCCCCCAGCTCCACGGCATGGTCCACCCACCTCCGGACGTGGGCGAGTTCCCGTTCCCGCTGCGGCCCGGGCGGCACGCAGAAGTCGTTGCGGACGGCCGTTCCCGAGATGTCGAGCCCCAGGCGAAACGCCTTGGCCTTCAGCGAGTGCAGGTACGCCCTGTCCTCGGACGTGAAGTAGTAGGAGGTGGGCTCCAAGGCGTCGGTCCTCCAGACCGCACACAGCTCGAGCAGGTCGTGGAGCGTGATCTTGCCCGGCCCCTTTTCGCTCGGGAGATACTGACGAAGGGAGTACGCCGCCAGGCTCAAACGCAGATGAGGACCGATCTTCCCGCCGCCGACGGCAGGTCTGGATGAGACGCTCGCCGCCGGTACCGAGCGGGTTGCCGCGCCGAGGGCGGCGGCCAGGCCCGCCCCGATGAGTTCTCTTCGCGAAGGCTCCATGAGATCCGTCTCCTTGTCCTCTGGGTCACGCCGCAACGCCGGTCGCGGCCGAAGGGTAACGGCCAAGGCCTCGGGGGGCAAACTGTGCGCGGACCGAGCTGCGTATCCGGAGGGGCTCGAGGCTGTTGGGAGCCGGCGGGCCGGGGCTGGCAAAGGATCTCAAGAAAAAGGACGCCATTTTACAGTACCGCGTTCGCCGCGACTGCGTTATAGTGTTGCACGGGGAAAGGTTGTGCGCGTCACTTCGCAGGTTGGCTTAGAGTAAAGGTGCAGGTCCGATTTCGAGCGGAGACCCAATCATGAAGGCACGCTGGGAACGATTGGGTTTTACCCTCATCGAGCTTCTGGTCGTCGTGGCGATTATCGCGCTGCTGGTCTCGCTGCTCCTGCCGAGCCTGGCCCGGGCCCGGGAGCAGGCCAAGCGCTCGGTCTGCTCGAGCAACATGCACCAGCTCTGCGCAGCGCTCTCAGCGTACACGGCCGACTACAGGGGGCACCTGCCGCACTTCGAGAACAGCCCCGGGGCTGAGCACATCCTCAGCAGCCCCATCAACAGCCGGTACTTCCACCTGGATCGCAACAATCATCCGTACCTGCATCCGGACTACTTCTGCAACCTGGGACACCTGTGGCGGGCCAGGCTGCTCAAGGACGGCCGGGTCTGCTACTGCCCGAGCGAGAAGAGCATCTTCTTCCGGCTGGAGAGCTACGAGCCGTTTCCGACCCGGAACGAGTGCGGGCTGGCCGGACACCTCTGGATTCGCGTGGCCTACAACTACAATCCGCACGTGAAGCTGCCGACCAACACGAACCCGAAGTTCAGGCACATCAAGGACTACGAGCGGATCTACAAGACGATGGACAGAATGCCGATCGGACGGACGATCCTGATCGACATGCTCACGCAGGGCAGCCTGGCAGCCTTCGCGCACGTTATGAAGGGCAGCGGGGGCTTCAATCTGGCGACGGCCAACGGGAGCGTGCTGTTCCGCCGGGCCGACAAGGGCCTGGCGGTGCTGGAGGACATGGATTACGCCCAGTACCTGGACACGATCGAATACATGGAGCGAGGTCTGGGCTCGTCGCGGATCAACCCGAAGACGGGCGCACCGCCGCCGCGTCGGTAGGCGGTGCGAGGCGACGTCCATCGCCGGCAACGCAAAAACCCGCCGGAAGACGCAGGCGTCTTCCGGCGGGTTTTCGTGTTTCCGAATCGGTGGACGTCTCTGGCGAGTGAACCGACGGCTCGGGATCCGAGCTTGCGCCTCCGAGGCCTTCGGATGACAGTCCGTCATCCATGCGATCAAGCCTTCGGCCATTAGTACGGGTCAGCTCAGGTGATTTCTCACCGTACACCTCCCGCCTATCGACCTGCTGGTCTTGCAGGGGCCTTCCCGCACCCGAAGGTGCGCCGAGACCTCATCTTGAGGGGGGTTTCACGCTTAGATGCATTCAGCGTTTCTCCTTTCCCAGCATAGCTACCCTGCGCTGCCGCTAGCGCGACAACAGGGACACCAGAGGCTGGTACCACCCAATCCTCTCGTACTAGGGTGATATCCTCTCAAGTCTCGTCCGCCCACGGCAGATAGGGACCGACCTGGCTCACGCCGGTCTGAACCCAGCTCGCGTACCGCTTTAATCGGCGAACAGCCGAACCCTTGGGACCGCCTTCAGCCCCAGGATGCGATGG
>JGI24188J35168_1000372_pt1 | contig 25951 bp, 21 predicted proteins | sample YNPBryantNP2012_FD_35168 | JGI IMG/M metagenome (IMG submission 35168) | reverse complement strand
ACCATTCGGGAACACAAGGGGCGCCTGGAAGGGCTGACCGTGCTCATCGTCGGCGACATCGCCCACAGTCGGGTGGCTCGATCCAACATCTGGGGCCTGACCAAGATGGGAGCCCGGGTGGTGGTATGCGGCCCGCCTACCCTGATGCCGTCCCACATGGACCAGCTTCCGGTAACGGTTTCCCTGCAGCTGGAACCCGTGATCCCTTCGGCGGATGTCATCATGGTGCTTCGCCTCCAAAAGGAAAGGCAAGGGCAGGGTTTGTTGCCTTCTTTGCGGGAGTACGCCGCCTACTACGGAATCGATCGCAAGAAACTGGCTCAGGCCAAGCCCGATGTCTTGATCATGCATCCGGGCCCCATGAACCGCGGCGTGGAAATCAGCCCCGATGTGGCCGANGGGCCCCATTCCGTGATCTTGGATCAGGTGACCAACGGCGTGGCCGTGCGCATGGCGCTGCTTTACCTGTTGGTGCAGCGGGACGAGTCGGCGCTCTGAAAGCGCGCCGCCNGAAAGGGAGCCGTGTGACGACAAGGGAGGAAGCCGTGGAGATGATTCTTCGGGGCGGCCGCATTCTGGATCCGCAACGTCGAATCGACAGGGTCGGCGACGTGGTGATTCGAGACGGCCACATCCACGCCGTCGCCTGGGACCCCAAAGACATCGCGCTGTCCCCGCAAACCCGCGTTATNGATGTGTCGGGCAAATGGGTTGTGCCCGCCTGGGTAGATATGCATGTCCACCTGAGGGAACCCGGNGAAGAATACAAGGAAACCATCGCCACGGGAACGGCCGCCGCCGTGGCCGGCGGGTTCGGCGCCGTCGCNTGCATGCCCAACACCCATCCCGTTAACGACTGCGCGGCGGTGACGGAATTCATTCGGCGCCGCGCNCAGGAACAGGGATTTTGCCGGGTCTATCCCGTGGCGGCCATCAGCAAGGGGCTCAAAGGACAGGAGCTCTCGGAATTCGGAGAGCTTCGGGAAGCGGGCGCCGTGGCCGTCTCCGACGACGGCCGTCCGGTGACGAACGCCGCGCTCATGCGCCGAGCCCTGGAATACGCCAGAGCCTTTGACCTGGTGGTCATTAGCCATGCCGAAGAAGAATCCTTGTCCCAAGGCGGTCACATGCATGAAGGGCTGGTGTCCACACGGCTGGGACTGCAGGGCATTCCCGCGGCCGCGGAAGCGGCCATGATCGCCCGCGACGTGCTCCTGGCCGAACTCACGGGAGGCCGCCTTCATATTGCCCATGTGAGCACGGAGGCTTCGGTGTGGATTCTTCGGGAGGCGAAGCGGCGGGGTATTGCCGTCACCTGCGAAACAGCGCCTCATTATTTTACGCTGACTGACGAGTGCGTGGAGGGTTTCGACACCGTCTTCAAGGTCAACCCGCCCTTGCGCACCCGCCGCGATGTGGAGGCCATCAAAGAGGGCCTGGCGGATGGCACCATCGATGCCATCGCCACCGATCATGCCCCCCACAGCGTCCTGGAAAAGGATACCGAATTTCAAGATGCTGCCAACGGCATGATCGGCCTGGAATCGGCCCTGCCTCTGGTCTTGGGCCTCATTCGTGAGGGCGTTGGGAATCCCTTGGATATTTTGGCCAAAGTCACCTGCAATCCGGCAAGAATCCTCGGTATTCCCATGGGGAGCCTGGAGCCGGGATCTCCGGCTCATGTGACGGTCATCGACCCTGAGGCGGAGGTCGTCATCGACCCGGAAGGGTTTCAATCCAAAGGCCGCAACTGTCCTTTCCGGGGATGGTCCGTGCGGGGCCGCGCCGTCCTGACGCTGGTCGATGGACTCGTGCGCTATCCGTTCCACTAGGGGGATCAAAGGCCCATGGCGCAGCACGCCGACGGTCGAATCCTTGTGGTGGATGATGAACGGAGCATGCGGGAATTCCTTGAAATCATGCTCCAAAAGGACGGCTATGCGGTGCGCTGTGCGGCCAACGGCGTGGAAGCTCTGGAAATCCTCAAGCAACAAGCCTTCGACCTGGTGATCACCGACATCCGCATGAAGCCCGTGGACGGCTTGGAAGTCCTCAGGCAGTGCAAACAATTATCCCCTTCCACCGTGGTCGTTATCATTTCGGCTTACGCCAGTACGGAAACGGCCGTGGCCGCCATGCGCGAAGGCGCTTACGACTATTTGCCCAAGCCGTTCAAGATCGATGAGATGCGCCGCGTCATTCGGAACGCGCTCAAGACCCGAGGTCGGGAGCCGCCGGCCCACGCCCGCCAGGGCCCTTTGTATTTCGGGTGTATGATCGGCGAAAGCCCGGCCATGAAAAAGATCTACGAGCTCATCGAACGGGTTTCGGCCACCACCAGCAACGTGCTCATCACCGGCGAAAGCGGCACGGGCAAGGAACTGGTGGCCAAGGCCATCCACCATCGGAGTCCTCGGGCGGACAAACCCTTCGTTGCGGTCAACTGCGCCGGGGTGCCCGAATCCCTCATGGAAAGCGAGCTCTTCGGCTCGCGCAAGGGAGCCTTTACCGGAGCCGCCTCGGACCGAAAAGGTCTGGTGGAGGCGGCGCAGGGCGGGACGTTGTTCTTGGACGAAATCGGAGACTTATCGCCGGCTCTTCAGGTGAAGCTGCTCCGTGTGGTTCAGGAAAAGACCATCCGCATGGTCGGCGATACGGCGGACATCCCCGTGGATGTGCGCATCATTTCCGCCACCAACCGCGATCTCGAACAAATGGTTATCGACCGACAGTTCCGGGAGGACCTCTACTTTCGACTGAACGTGATCCATCTGCGGATGCCTCCTTTGCGGGAACGGCGCGAAGACATTCCGCTGCTCGCCGATTATTTCCTCGCTAAATTCTCCAAGGCTTTCGGCAAAGACATTCAAAAGATTTCCTCCTACGCCATGGATATTCTCAAGAACTACGATTTTCCCGGAAACGTCCGGGAACTGGAAAACATTATCGAACGCGGCGTGGCCCTGGAATCGTCCAGCATCATTCTTCCCGAGAGTTTGACCATCGCCGCCTACAGAAAGAAACGCGACGACAAAGAAACCCTTCGACCCGTCCTGCCTCCAGAAGGCCTGGACCTTCCCAAGTTTTTGGCGGATTTGGAAAAAAGCCTCCTCCTTCAGGCCCTGGAACGATCCGGAGGATCCAAGCAAAAAGCTGCGCAGCTTCTGGGGCTGACCTTTCGATCCTTCCGCTACCGGCTCCTCAAACACGGCCTGACGACCGAAGACGAAGAAGACGAACCCGGCACGCGCAGCCCGCAGAGATCCTTTTGATGGGGTTTTACCAGGGCACGGAAAGCAAAACCGCGTACGTGCAGCCGGACACCAAGGTTAAAAGCGACGTGGCCGCCGCGGCCAATTCGNTNTCTCCGCCCAGTTCCGAAGCCATAATGTAGGTGATGGTCGCCGGGGGNGCCGCCGTCAGGATCAGGACCGGCGTGTGAAAGGAGCGGGGCACGGATCCCCAGCGCATGAGGGCGTAGACGAGNACGGGAAAGAGGATCAGTTTTAGAACACCGATGACGCCGATGGTTGGAAGGAGCTTTCCCAANGCACGGAAGGAAAGGGAGGTGCCGATAAGAAGCAGGGCCAAGGGCAGGGCCATGTTCGAAAGGATTTTAAGGGACTGGGAAACGGCGGGNTGCAAGGNGATGGCAAGATAAGAGAAACCCGTTCCGGCCATNACCGAAACAATGATGGGATTGGTCAGAATNCGTTTGACGGTTCCAAGAAGATCGACGCCTGTGGGGGCGGCGGGGGANTTCTCGNCGGGGCGGAAATAGGCGAAGACGCAGACGGCGAGAAAGTTTTGGGCGATAATGAGAAAACTGCTGAGGAGAGCGGTTTGGGCGAAGAACTTGTCTCCCAAGGCATANAAGGCGATGGCGTACGCCATGTATCCCAGGTTGCCGTGAAAGGCGCTATGGACGAACGTGGCCTTGAAGGATGAGGGTTTGGGGCTGAGATGAGCCCAAAGGAGCGCCAAGGCGCTGATCAGGCTGAGGCNGGCCAGCATGGAAAGCACGGCCCCTCCATGAAAATTTTCGGAAAATGACGATCGGGCCACTTCATGGAAGAGCATGGCCGGGACGGCCACGTAATAGACAAGGCGGTTGGCCGACGCGATGAAGGCCTCCCCGATGAAATGCCGCTGCATGAGCACGTAACCCAACCCAATAATGGAAAACACGGGAAGAATGTGGGTGACGAAAACGTTCAGCATCCGNCGCCTCCGCTGCAGGGAAAAGGGTTCGAGCACAGGCCGTGAAAAGGCTTGACCTTGANCGGTCTCGGCTTTAATAGACTCGGGACCTTACGGGGTAAAGCCAAGAATCGACATGGAGAGCAGCAATGGCCAAAGACATGGACAAAGACCAGCTCATGGAAGACTACGAAGACGACACGCTGGACTTCGAAGGCGGNGGGGATTTGGACTTCGAGGACGAAGAGGACGAAATCCTCATCGAAGACGAAGACGACGTCATTCCGTCCGTNCTTTTGAAGGGGAGCCCCAAGCCCAAAACGGAAGAAGACTGGCGGGGCCGCCTTATGGAAGCCAGCCGCGAAGGGGTTCCNGAATACAATATGTCGGATTCGTATAAAGAAGGTGATCTCATCTGGCATCCCGTCTTCGGATTGGGCGTGGTGAGCAATGTGATCACGCCGCGAAAGATGGAAGTCGTCTACGAAACCAGCAAAAAACTCATGGCGATGAACGTGACCCCTCCTTCGGCGAAGGCTTCCTGANACGACGTGTTGGCCTGTGCGTTCCGACAGCGTTGCCGCAGACGGCGGCGGCTTNTCGGGGCGCACCGGCTATGCCCCGCCCCGCCCTCGCAGCGCCTTTCTCAAGGGTTCGATTTTTTCCATAAGGAAGCGGTGCACCAGAGTGGGGCCCGCTACGATGTGCCCGTTTTGCANATAATTTTCGGTCGCCCAAAAGTCAGTGACCGTTCCCCCCACTTCCCGAATCAGCAGAGCTCCGGCGGCGATATCCCACGGTTTGAGACCGATTTCCCAAAAGCCTTGGAATCGGCCTGCCGCCGTGTACGCAAGATCCAAGGCGGCGGAACCGGCCCGGCGAATCCCGCTGACGTGAATAAAGATGTCCTTAAAAGCCTGAAGGTAGGGCTCCACCATCTCCTTGGATCGAAAGGGAAAGCCGGTGGCGAGCATGGCGTGTTGCAGGCGGCTTTCCCGAAGAGGGGCCAAGGGCCGGCCATTGCACGAGGCGCCGTGACCCCGGCGGGCTTCGAACAGTTCGCGCCGCAACGGGTCCAACACCCATCCCATGACGAGCGTGCCGTGAATTAATAAGGCGACGGAGACGGCGATCATGGGAAAGCCGTGGATGAAATTGGTGGTGCCGTCCAAAGGGTCCACGATCCACACGTGGGACGGCGAATGGTTTTCCACNGGGCGTTCCTCCGACATGAGCGTATGGTCGGGAAAGGCCTTTCGAATTCGCTTCAAAATCAGATCTTCGCAAAACCGGTCCACGTCCGTCACGAAGTCAAAAGTCCCTTTGCTTTCGACGGCCAGTGGTCCGCGGGACCGAAACTTTTCCCGAATGAAGGCCCCCGCCTCCAAGATTGCCAATCGCGCCGTGGTGCGGGCCAGCTCGGCCTCCTGCGGTTGCAGAAACGCCTCTGTGCCTCCCCGTGNTTGGTCTTTCACCGTTGCCCCCTCGAAAACGTTTGCGTTATGGTGCAGCCGTCATCGTTGGCGTTTCCTTATCACCAGGGGGATGACGATGAAAATAGATTTTCATGTTCACACGTTTCCACCGGAAGTTGTGGGCGACCGGGAACGGTTCTTTGACGGAGAGCCGGCCTTCCGCAGCTTATACGGGCATGCCAAAGCGCGCTTGGCGGATACGGACACAGTCCTTGAAGCCATGGACCAAAACGGCGTGGACATGGCCGTGATCTTCGGGTTCCCTTGGAAAGACAGGGAAAAGGCGCGACGTCACAACGACTACGTGCTGGAGTCGGCGGCGCGGCGACCCGAAAGATTCCGGCCTTTGGCCTGCTTCCACCCCACGGCNGCCTGGGCGATGGACGAGGCCGNCCGGTGCCTGAACGAGGGGGCGGCGGGGCTGGGGGAATTGGCCGTTTACGAAGGGGAAGACGAAGGTTCGGCCCTGAAGGCTTACGGATTATTGCTGGCATTGTGCCGCGAAAGAAAACGGCTGGTGCTCGTTCATGCCAACGAGCCCGTCGGACACCTCTACCCCGGCAAGGCCCCCATGGGGCTCCGGTTTTATTANGAACTCGCCGCAAAAAGCCGAGACGTTCCGCTGATTCTCGCCCACTGGGGCGGCGGGCTGTTATTCTATGAACTCTTAAAAAAGGAAGCACCGGAAACACTCGCCGGGGTCTTTTACGACACCGCCGCTTCCCCGTTTCTCTACCGAAGCGCCGTGTACCGGCGTGCTGTGGATGTGGTGGGACGGGACCGCATCCTTTTCGGAAGCGATTATCCTCTTTTGCCTCCGTCCCGGTATGAAAAGGAGATGGACGAGGCGGGCCTGAGTTGCGAAGAAAAAGCGGCGCTCATGGGTGGCAATGCCGCTCGGCTGCTGGGGTTGGACGACGCGGTTCCATGAGCCCGCCTGGGGAGGACAGGGCGCCGCTCATCAGGAGGCGTCGATGAGGCTCTCCTGCAAGAGCTCCAAATCCTCCACCTCTTCTTCCAGGTAGGCTTTGAGCTTTTTCTTCAATCGGCTTTCGATCTGCCGAATTCTTTCCCGGCTGATGCCGAACTGATCGCCGATTTCCTGAAGCGTCATGGGTTCGTCGGTCAGGAGCCGATGATCGAAAATGACGGCTTCCTTGTCTTTGAGGCCCTCTCGAAAGCGTTTGAGCTTTTCGTGGAGAATGGCTTTGGCTTCGGCATCGGCCAGCATGTCGTCCACGGGAATGTCGCGGGACGGCAGAAAGGCTTTGTGCGTGTCCGTGGAATCGTGATCGAGGGGAGCGTCCAGGGAGATTTCCCCGCTGGCCAGACGCATGTCCATCTCGGTCACTTCGGATTCCTTCACATCCAGGCGCTGGCTGAGAAGCTTGGGGCTGGCCTCGATCCCTTGGGCTTCCAGCCGCTCCTTTTCCTTGCGCAGGTTGAAAAAGAGCTTGCGCTGGGCTTGGGTCGTGCCGATCTTGACCAACTTCCAGTTGTCCATAATGAATTTGATGATGTAGGCCTTGATCCAGAAAGAGGCATAGTAAGAAAACTTGTAGCCTCGGTACGGGTCAAATTTTTTCACGGCCTGCATGAGGCCGATGTTGCCTTCCTGGATAAGGTCCATGAGGTTCTGCATCCAGTGGCGTTGGAAATCCATGGCGATTTTCACCACAAGGCGCAGATTGGAGGTCACCAGCTTGTACGCCGCTTCCACATCACCCTTTTCCTTGTAGCGAATGGCCAACTGGGTTTCCTCTTCGCGGCTGAGCAGCGGATACCTCTTGATTTCCTCCAAATAAGCCCGAAGCGGGTCATAAACCTGAGGCCAATCCTTGCTCGGGGCTTCCAGAGGCGCCAGGTCCTGGTCGAAAATCTCGTCCGCCTCGGAAGCGGGCGCTTCGTCCAGGACGATCTCGGTGGCGGCCTCGTGCTCCACAGGTGGCTGTGCGCGTTCTTTTTTCTTGACCATTGCCAGTAACCGCCTCCCTCCTTGGCCCGTTCGCGGTGCCGTGTCGCCGTGTGGGGCCGGGCGTCGGCATGGGCCGTCCGGTCATTGTTTAAAACATATTACCATAAATGGTTCAAGACGCCACAAAAGCTTGCGTTTTGGACGGCTCTTTTCTATAAGCCTGTGCGTGAACCGGAGTGAAGCCCACAGAGCGTGAAAGGAGCCCGACCCGTTGATCTCTCGGCTGGTGCCCCCGCATATTGCCGCCATTGATCCGTACCCTCCCGGAAAGCCCATCGAAGAACTGGAACGGGAACTCGGCATCAAGAATTCCATCAAACTGGCCAGCAACGAGAACCCGTTGGGACCGTCCCCAAAGGCCGTGGCGGCCGTTCGGGAAAAACTCGACGGGCTGCACCGTTACCCCGACGGAAGCGGGTATTACCTGCGCCGAAGGATCGCCGAAAAACTGGGCGTACCCATGGAAGCGGTGGTCATTGGCAACGGGTCCAACGAAATCTTGGAGTTGGTCATTCGCACGTTTGTGCGGCCCGGCTTGGAGGTGATCATTCCCAACCCGTCCTTTCTCGTGTACCGCTTGGCGGTGCAGACCGTGGGCGGCACGGTGGTGTCCGTTCCTTTGAAAGATTTCACCATCGACTTGGACGGGGTCCTTCGCGCGGTGACGGATCGCACGCGCTTGATCTTCATCAACAATCCCAACAATCCCACCGGCACTGTGCTGTCAAAGACGGCCTTCACGGACTTTTTTCAGGCCCTGCCCGCCGATGTGGTGGTGGTCATCGACGAAGCCTACATCGAATTTGCGCCTTCAGGATCGACCTTTGACGGGCTGGACTTTGTGAGTGCCCAAGGACCTTGGGTCGTCACGGCCCGAACGTTTTCCAAGGCCTACGGTTTGGCGGGGCTTCGAGTCGGCTACGGGATCATGGATCCTGCCGTGGCGGCTTTTTTGCACCGAGTGCGCCAGCCGTTCAACGTGAGCACGCTGGCTCAGGTGGCGGCCCTGGCGGCTTTGGACGACGACGATTTCCTGGAAAGGAGCCGCCGGGTGGTCCGCGAAGGCCTGGCATACCTCTATCGGGGCTTGGATGCTTTGGGCGTTGCCTATCTTCCCACCCACACCAATTTCTTTCTCATCGCCGTTCCCGTCGATGCGAAAAAGATCTACGAGGCCATGCTGCGCGAAGGGGTTATTCTTCGCGCCATGAACGCTTATGGGCTGGATCGCCACATTCGAGTCAATGTGGGACTGCCGGAAGAGAACGAACGGTTTCTCAAGGCTTTTGCCAAGGTTTTGGAACAATTCAACCGATGATCATCGCCATTGACGGGCCCGCGGGGTCCGGCAAGAGCACCATCAGCCGCCTTCTGGCCGAGCGGCTCGGGGGGGTGTATTTGGACTCCGGGGCCATGTACCGTGCCGTGGCCTGGGCTCTGGCGCAGAATCGTGTGCTGGAGGCCCAAGACGCCGTGTTGGAACGCGTGCTGCCCTCTTTGCCCTTGGCATTCACCGTCCGTGACGGCCGAATGCATATCCTCTGGCACGGGATTGCCTTGGGTTCGGAAATTCGCTCGCCGGAAGTCACCCAGGCGGCTTCCGCCATCGCCCAAAGGGAACCTGTGCGCCGGTTTCTCCTCCACAAACAAAGGCAGACGGCGCACCAGGGCGGCGTTGTGGTGGCCGAAGGGCGGGATATGGGCACTGTGGTGTTTCCCGACGCCGACGTGAAGGTTTTCCTCACGGCCTCCCCCGAAGAAAGAGCCCGCCGTCGTGCGGCCCAGTACGGCGAACAGGGCATCGAGGTCGATTTCCAGGACGTGCTGCAAAGTCTTCAGGCAAGAGACGACGCCGATGCCAACCGATCCATCGCCCCGCTCAAACCCGCTCCCGGTGCTGTTCTGGTGGACACCTCCCGTCTTGGCATTGCCGAGGTGGTGCAGGTGTTGATGCATCTTGTGGAGCAGGCGGCGCAGAAACGAACCCGGGACGGAACGTCTCGTGCAGATTAGGATTGTCAAGGGTTGGGGTGTCTGCTAGAGTGCGCACCCAGCAAAAACGGCGTCAGCCGAAATCCGGACAAGGGGGTAGTGAGTTCAATGATCACGAAAGAGACAACAGAAAACTTAGAACGGCAACATCAGGAAGCGCAAGGGGCTGTTACGGAACGCGAAGCCGACACGGACGACGTGGACGGCGACACCTTCGAGAAGCTTTACGAACAGAGCTTCGGCAACATTCAGGAAGGTGAAGTGGTTCGNGGAAGGGTGGTCCAGATTTCGGACGATTATGTCATGGTCGATATCGGCTACAAGTCCGAAGGGGAAATCCCCATNGCCGAATTCCGGGACGATAAGGGCAACCTGGAAGTGGCCATCGGCGATGAAGTGGATGTGCTCTTGGAATACCACGACGACGACGAAGGGACCGTCTTCCTTTCCAAAGAAAAGGCGGAAAAGATAAAAGTGTGGGATGACATCAGCCGCATCTACAACGAAGACGGCGTCATCCAAGGCAAGGTGGTCTCCCGGGTCAAGGGCGGATTGGCCGTGGATATNGGCATTCAGGCCTTTGTGCCGGGATCCCAGGTGGATTTGCGCCCCGTGCGCAACCTGGACGCCCTCATCGGCAAGACCTTTGATTTCAAGATCCTCAAATACAACAAGAAGCGCCGCAACGTGGTCCTCTCGCGCCGCGTGCTCCTGGAAAAAGAACGGGAGCGCCAAAAAGGCCAGACCCTGGCCCTGCTGGAAGAAGGCAAGGTCATGGAAGGTGTGGTCAAGAACATTACGGACTACGGCGTCTTTGTGGACCTGGGAGGGATCGACGGGTTGCTTCATATCACCGACATGAGCTGGGGTCGGGTGGGGCATCCGTCCGAATTGTGCCAGATCGGCGATACCATCAAGGTCAAGGTGCTCCATTTCGACCGGGAAAACGAGCGCGTTTCCTTGGGCCTCAAACAGCTCCAGCCGGATCCGTGGACCAACGCCGCCGAAAAATACCCTGTGGGAACCAAGATTCAAGGCAAGGTGGTCAGTCTGACGGATTACGGGGCGTTTGTAGAAATCGAAGAAGGCATCGAAGGGCTCATCCATGTGTCCGAAATGTCCTGGACGCGAAAGATCCGCCATCCGTCCAAGATTCTGAGCGTCGGCGACCAGGTGGAAGCGGTTATTCTCAGCATCGATCCCGACCGCAAGCGCATNTCCTTGGGCATGAAGCAGCTGGAACCGAATCCGTGGAGCGTGATTTCGGAAAAATACCCCGTCGGGACGGTCATTTCCGGTAAGATCAAGAACATCACCGACTTCGGAATCTTCATCGGCATCGACGAAGGGATCGACGGTCTTGTGCATATCTCCGACATTTCCTGGACGAAGCGGATTCGCCATCCGTCGGAAATCTACAAGAAGGGCCAGGAAGTCCAGGCCATCGTCCTCAATATCGACAAGGACAACGAAAGGTTTTCCCTGGGGATCAAGCAGCTGGAACCCGACCCGTGGGAGAGCGTGGCCCAGCGTTACCCTGTGGGCAGCGTCATTACAGGGCCCGTGACCAACGTCACCGATTTCGGCCTGTTTGTGGAACTGGAAGAGGGCATCGAAGGCTTGGTGCACGTTTCGGAAATCGGCAAGGAAAAGGCCAAGGGCGCGCCCGACGAGTACAAAGTCGGGGATCGGGTGACGGCCAAGGTGATCAATATTTCGCCGAAAGAGCGAAAGATCGGCTTGTCCATCAAGAAGGCCGAAGAGCACGAAGAGCGCACCGACTACAAGGAATACATGAACAGCCCGAAGGCGGCCACATCCAATCTGGGCGAACTGCTCAAAGGGGCGGCGCTGCAGAACGCGGAAAATTCCCAAGAGGAGTAGCCTTCGGACGTCTTTCGGGGCGTGACGTTCATGTTCTTTTCTTAAGGTTTCGAGACACCCGGCTTTGTGCAACGCCGGGTGTTCGCTTTTAAGGAAACGCCCATGTTTAAGAAGACCTTAAAGATTCTTCTCATGATCGCCTTTGTGGTGCTCGTGCCGTTTGTGGGGCTGTACTTGTGGCTCGTGGCCCCGCAATGGGACTGGAAGAAGGAACCCAATCGCATCGGCGTGGTGGAAATTGAAGGGCTTTTGAGTGATGCCCGACCGATTCTGGAATCCTTGACGGAATTTCGAAAGGATCCCAACGTGAGGGCCGTCGTGGTGCGCGTGGAATCTCCCGGAGGCGGTGTCGGAGCGAGCCAGGAAGTGTATCGGGAAATCCAAAGAACGGTGGCCGAAAAGCCCGTAGTGGCCTCCTTTGGAGGAGTGGCGGCTTCCGGAGGCTATTACGCCGCGGCGGCAGCCTCGTACATCGTGGCGAGCCCGGGGACGCTTACCGGAAGCATCGGCGTGGTGGCCCATTTGCCCAACCTTCAGGGGCTGTTCGACAAGGTGGGGTATCGCACCGTGACCATCAAAAGCGGCCAATTCAAGGATGTGGGGAATCCCGGCCGGGAAATGACGGAAGCGGAAAAGGCGCTGCTGCAGGAAACCATTGAAAGCATGCACGAGCAGTTCGTCAAAGACGTGGCCGCAGGGCGCCGGCTTTCGCCGGAACATGTCCGGCCCATCGCCGACGGCCGGGTTGTTTCGGGCGAAAAGGCCGTGGAACTCAAGCTCGTGGACGCCTTGGGCAATTTTCAGGACGCGTTGGCCAAGGCCAAGGAACTGGGCGGAATTGCGGGCGAACCCCACGTGGTCTATGCGGACAAGGACCGAAGGAGCCTGCTTCGGCAGATCCTTGGAGCCACCGGGCTCACGGCCTTAGACCAGGTGCTCGATCCGGCCTTGAGCCCGGTGCGCTATGAACTTGTCTTGGGGCGCTGAACTAAGGCGTTTGGAAGATTTCCACGTTCCCGCTGCCGACGCGAATCACTTCGGGTACGTCTTCAATGAGGGAAATGACGCTGGAAGGACGTCCCGGCACGGGGCCGCCGTCCACGATGAGGTCCAGGGAATGGCCGAGAACATCCCGAATTTCTTGCGGTGTTTCCAGGATGCGTCCGTTTTCCGGGTCCGTGGCGGTGGTGCTGATCACAGGGTGGCCCAGCTCCTTGACGATGGCCGTGCAGATGGGATGGTCCGGCACGCGGATTCCCACCGCTTTGCGCTTGGTGAGCATGATGCGAGGGACAAGCCGAGAACCTTCCAAAATGAAGGTGTAGGGGCCGGGCAGAAGCCGCTTCATGGTCTTATAGGCGTAGTTGGTCACCTGAGCGTATTCGCTGATGCTTTTCAGGTCGCTGCAGATGATGCTGAAGGGCTGTTGCGGGGAGCGGCGTTTGAGTTTGTAGATCTTTTCAATGGACGGCTTGTTGAACAGGTCGCATCCGATCCCGTAATACGTGTCCGTGGGATAGGCGATGACACCTCCTTTGGCGAGAATTTCGGCCACCTGTTTGATTTTACGCGGTTCGGGATTGCGGGGGTTGATTTCCAAGATCATAGGCGTCCCTCTCCTTCTTGTGGTGAAGTGCTTCGGAAGCCCTATGGCGGAATTCGGCCGCCCCGGCCGATCCCCCTTGCAGATTAAGTAAACACAAAGGGAAAAAAAAGACAACGATGTCCCCCGATCCGGCCCCTTCCCGCCTTGCCGCCGCCCCGGACCTCTACGGCGCCGTGGACCTGGGATCCCACACGATCCGTGTGTTGGTGGCGGCCCGCGATGCCGACGGGACTTTTCGGCCCTGGCATCACGAACGTCATGTGACGCGGCTGGCTCAGGGCTTTTCCCGGCAGGGATCCTTGACGGACGAGGCGGTGGCACGGGCCGTGACCGTGGTGCGCCAGGTGGCGGCTCGGCTTCAGGCGTTTCCTCTTCGAGCCCTGCGCTGCGGCGCCACGGGCGTGGTGCGCAAGGCCGCAAACGGGGCGGATTTCATCGAACGGGTTCGGGACGCCACCGGCTGGCAGGTGTCCATCCTGAGCGAAGAAGAGGAGGCCCTGNTATCCCTTCGCGGCATGGTGAGTGTCCTTGAGCCTCCGAAAGGCCCTCTCGTGTGTTTCGACCTGGGAGGAAGTTCCACGGAGTTTTCCNTGGTGGATTGGCAAACCCGATCGCCTCTGTGGGTCGGCAGTGTTTTTGTCGGCGCGGCCACCCTCACCGAAGCCTTCTTGGGGGACGCTCCGGTATCCGGGGAAAGGCTTCTGGAAGCCGCCGANCATGCCCGCCGAATCCTGCGTCCNGCCGTGGACGCCATTTGCGCATCCCTTCAAGAGCGGTNGCCCTCGGGGGAGAAACCCACCCTGGCGGGGACGGCCGGAACGGTCACCACCCTGGCCGCTATGGACGCCCGCATGGCGCACTACGTTCCCTATCGAATCAACAATCGAATCTTGACGAAAANGTGGGTCGCCGAGACGGTGCGTTCCCTGGGGGCCAAGAGTCTGGAGGCACGACGCCAGATCGTGGGCTTGGAGCCGGGCCGAGAGGACATCATTCTGGGCGGCGCGGTGATTGTGGAACAAATTCTCGAAAGTTTCCACGTTCCGCACCTGCGGGTGACCGATGCAGGATTGCTGGANGGGCTCCTTTTGGACGGCGCCCGGGCCGCCGATTCAAAGACNACGCCACTTGAGCCCACGTGGCGGTTTTCCCCACAACTGGAAGAAACGCGTTGAAGGCGTCATTATAGGCCGGAAAAAGGGGAGGCTTTTCATGGACGAAAACAGGGTACTCCAGATTCCCGAAGCACTCACGTTCGATGATGTGCTCATCGTTCCCGCCTATTCGGAAGTGCTCCCGACGGATACGGACGTGAGCACGGTGCTCACGGCGACGATTCCCATGCGCATTCCCTTGCTCAGCGCCGCCATGGACACCGTGACCGAAGCGGAAACGGCCATCAGCATGGCCCGGGAAGGCGGCATTGGGATCATTCACCGCAACATGAGTGTGGAACGGCAGGCTCGGGAAGTGGACAAAGTGAAAAAATCCGAAAGCGGCATGATCGTCGATCCCATTACGGTGCACCCCGATCAGCCCATCGGCGATGTGATGGAACTCATGGCCCAGTACCGCATTTCCGGGGTTCCCGTGGTGAAAGGGGACCAGCTCGTGGGCATCATCACCAACCGGGACCTGCGTTTTGAAACCGATCCCACCCGGCCGGTGTCGGATCTGATGACCAAGGACAATTTGGTCACTGCTCCTGTGGGCATCTCCTTGGAAGATTCCAAAAAACTCCTTCAGGAACGGCGCATTGAAAAGCTGCTCGTTGTGGACGATACAGGACGGCTTCGCGGCCTCATCACCATCAAGGACATCATGAAGGTCAAGAAGTACCCCAACTCCTGCAAGGACCATCTCGGGCGGCTTCGCGTGGGGGCGGCCGTGGGGGCCGGAGCGGACACGCCGGATCGCGTCCAGGCCCTGGTGAAGTCGGGGGTGGATGTGATCGTCGTGGACAGCGCGCACGGCCATTCCCGAAACGTCCTACGCACCGTGGAGTGGATCAAGAGCGAATATCCGGAGGTGCCGGTGGTGGCCGGTAATGTGGCCACGGCGGATGGGGCGGTGAGTCTCATGGATGCGGGGGCGGATGCGGTCAAAGTGGGCGTCGGCCCGGGTTCCATCTGCACCACGCGCGTCATTGCCGGCGTGGGGGTTCCCCAGATTACGGCCATCATGGAATGTGCGCGGGTCGCTCGACCCCGCGGCGTGCCCGTGATTGCCGACGGCGGGATCAAATACAGCGGGGATATCGTCAAGGCCTTGGCCGCCGGAGCCGATGCCGTGATGATCGGAAGCCTTTTCGCCGGCACGGACGAAAGCCCGGGAGAGACGATTCTCTATCAGGGCCGAAGCTACAAGGTCTATCGAGGCATGGGGTCCTTGGGGGCCATGCGGGAAGGGAGCCGGGACCGGTATTTTCAGGACCAGGTTCAAGAGCCGACCAAATTGGTGCCGGAAGGGATCGAAGGGATGGTGCCCTATCGCGGCCCTCTGGCCTCCACCGTGCATCAGCTGGTGGGGGGGCTTCGGGCCGGCATGGGCTACGCGGGATGCCGAAACCTGGAAGATTTGCGCACCAAAACCCAGTTGGTGCGGATCACCAGCGCCGGCTTGAAAGAAAGCCACGTGCACGACGTCATCATCACCAAGGAAGCGCCCAATTACCAGGTGGATCTGAAATAAAGAAACGGAGCCGTTATGGACTGGCATGCCCTGCATCCGGACCGTGTCCTCATCCTGGATTTCGGGTCCCAATACACCCAGCTCATCGCGCGAAGAGTGCGGGAAAGCCATGTGTATTGCGAAATCCACCCGTGCACCATGGCCATGGAGGCGATTCGGTCCTATGCCCCCAAAGGGATCATTCTCTCCGGAGGCCCTTCCAGCGTGCATGACGCCAATGCTCCCCTTGCCCCGCCGGATCTTTTCCACATGGGCATTCCCATTCTCGGTATCTGCTACGGCATGCAGCTCATGGCGCACCTTTTGGGCGGACAGGTGGAACGGGCCGAACAACGGGAGTACGGGCCGGCCCTGGTAGAGGTGGACGAGCCTGCCGTCCTTTTTCAGGATATCGACCGTCAGGACGTGCGGGTCTGGATGAGCCACGGGGATCGCATCATCGCCCTGCCTCCCGGGTTTCGCATCCTGGCCCACAGCGCCAATTCGCCGGTGGCGGCCATGGGCGATGTGTCCCGGAAACTGTTCGGGGTCCAGTTCCATCCGGAAGTGGCCCACACACCCTGCGGCCGCACGCTCCTGGACAACTTCCTCTTTCACATCTGCGGCTGCAAGCCCACATGGACCATGAAAAGCTTCGTGGACTCAGCCGTTTCAGCGGTGCGCCACAAGGTCGGCTCCGACCGAGTGCTGTGCGCCCTCAGCGGCGGCGTGGATTCCTCCGTTGTGGCCGTCTTGCTCCACAAGGCCATCGGAGACCAGCTCCAGTGCATCTTCGTCAACAATGGTCTTCTGCGCAAAGGCGAAGCCGAAACGGTGGAACGGGTCTTTCGAGACCATTTCGAAATCAACCTGGTTTCGGTGAACGCCACGGACCTCTTCCTCGGTCGGCTTAAGGGCGTGACCGATCCCGAACAAAAACGCAAAATCATCGGGAACCTCTTCATCGAAGTTTTCGAAAAAGAAGCTGCCAAACTGCAGGGCACGCGCTATCTGGCCCAGGGAACCCTGTATCCCGACGTCATCGAAAGCGTGTCCTTCAAGGGGCCGTCGGCCACCATCAAGACGCACCACAACGTGGGCGGCCTTCCCGAACGCATGAACCTGGAACTCATCGAGCCGCTACGCGAGCTGTTCAAAGACGAGGTGCGCCAACTGGGCCGGGAATTGGGCCTTCCGGAACGCATTATTATGCGGCATCCCTTTCCGGGGCCGGGCTTGGCCATCCGCATCATCGGTGAAGTGACGCCCGAAAGTCTCAGGATCCTGCGCCATGCCGACGCCATCGTCTTGGAAGAGCTGGAGGCGGAGAATTGGTACGATCGCGTCTGGCAGGCTTTTGCCGTGCTGTTGCCGGTGCGTTCCGTGGGTGTCATGGGGGACGAGCGCACCTATGAACAGGTGGTGGCCATTCGAGCGGTGGAAAGTGTGGACGCCATGACCGCCGATTGGGCGCGCATGCCATATGACCTTCTGGCGCGCCTTTCCAACCGCATCATCAACGAGGTGCCCGGCGTCAACCGAGTCGTGTACGACATTTCGTCCAAACCGCCGAGCACCATTGAATGGGAATGACATGGACGCCCGGCCGGTCCACAGGTTTTATCGAGACCGACACAAACGCGGCCCCTGGCACATCTTTCACGTCCAGGTGGAACAAACGGACCTGTGGGTGCGGGCCGACACCGATCTCTCAGGCCGCACTCATGACCTGGTCCTGACCTATCGGCGCCAGATCCTTCATTACAGCCGCACCGTGCCCGCGTTCCTGACGGCTCTCACGCCCCTGCCCGACGATCCTCTGGCTCCGGACATCGTTCAGCGTATGCTGCACGCCGCGCAAAAGGCCCAGGTCGGCCCCATGGCCGCTGTGGCCGGAGCCATCGCTCAAGCCGTGGCCGAAGGGCTCAGGCCCTACACCCGGTCCATGATCGTGGAAAACGGCGGGGACTGCTACGCGGCCGCCGACGAAGACCTGGTGGTGGCCATCTATCCTGGGGAAAATTCCCCCTTTCGGGATCGACTGGCCCTGAAGCTTTCCGCTCAAGACCTGCCGGTGGCGGTGTGCACGTCGTCGGGAACGTTGGGCCATTCCCTGAGCTTTGGACGGGCCGATGCAGCCACGATTCTTTCCGAGGACGCGGCCTTGGCAGATGCCTGCGCCACGGCTCTGGGCAACCGCATTCGGCGGGAAGAGGACCTGGAANCGGCTTTGGCATGGGTGCAATCCGTGCCCGGCGTGCTCGGCGCCTTGGCCGTCTGCGGCGACCGACTCGCCGCCTGGGGAAGGATCGAACTGACCGTTCCGTGAGGCGCAAAAAGCCCTTGTGTTTCCCGAGCCCGGCTGTTATATGCTCGACTAACCATTGGGATTCAAAGCATTTTTTTTAGTCGAGCGGTGGATGATCATGAAAATCGCGGTGCTTTCCGACACCCACCTCGCCACCGTCACCGAGGACCTTCAGAGCCTGTGCCGCCTCTATTGCGATTCGGCGGATATGGTGGTGCACTTGGGGGACTGGACGGCGGCGTGTGTGTTGGATTATTTCGAGCAGTACCGGTTGGAAGGGGTCTGCGGCAACATGGACGACNTGGGGGTGCGTCTTCGGCTGCCCATGAAAAAAGTCATTCGGGTGGGCTCATTCCGCATCGGCTTGACCCACGGCTGGGGCTACAGCGACGATGTCAGGACGCACCTGCTTCAGGAATTCGACACGGCCGATGCCATTCTTTTTGGACATACCCATCGGCCGCTTGTGGAAAGGGTCGATGGACGGCTTTTGGTCAATCCCGGATCGGCTTTTTCGGGTCGAAGCGCCTCGGGGCGGACCTTGGCGGTGCTTCATGTGGGAAGGTCGCTGGATGCGGAAATCGTGAAGCTTTAGGAGTGGGATCATGCGGAATCTGTGGGCGCCGTGGCGGATGGAATACATCTTGGGGAAACGGGAACCCTACTGCATTTTCTGCCCGGAAGGCGACGGGGTAAGCGACGAAGAGCGGCTCATTCTCTATCGCGGCCGACGCACCATGGTCATGATGAACAAATACCCGTACAACAACGGCCACCTGCTCGTGGCCCCGTGGCGTCACGTGGCCGACCTGGAAGACCTCTCAGAAGAGGAAATGACCGACCTCATGAAAAAGGTGCAGGCCTGCGTCAAGATCCTTCGCCGCCTCATGAGGCCGGACGGATTCAATGTGGGGCTCAATCTGGGCGCGGCCGCGGGAGCCGGGGTGGAAAGCCATCTGCATTTTCACGTGGTGCCCCGTTGGGAAGGGGACACCAATTTCATGACGGTCTTTGCCGACGTGCGGAGCATCCCCGAGCACCTGAGGCAAACGTACGACAAGTTACGACCGCATTTCGAAAAGGAGAAGGCGCATGAAGCTCTTTAGGCTGTTTACCACCCTTTTGCTTCTGGCTGTGATCGTGCTTTTCGTGCGGCAGAACATGGCCACTTTTCAGCGGGATCTGGACTTCAGCCTGTATCTGTTTGTCCGGGAAGATGTGCGCTGGTCCCTGAAGGTCTCCACCGTGATTTTCCTCTCCGGCTTCGTGGGCCTCCTTATCGGNCTGGCCTTGATGTTTCGACCTTTTTACCATACGCGAAAGGCCCTTCAAGCGGAGCGATCNGAAAAGGAGCGGCTCCTAGGGGAAAGAGCCAAGGCCTCCGAAGAAGCCGACATGCCGGAACCTTTGGCGGCGGAGAGCCCGCCCCGAGAAACGGCNCCGGCGNCCCAGNCCTCCAACACCGCNGCCGGATGAAGCGCGCCTCAGACTTTCTATGCCCATGAACAAAATCACCCCCATGATGCAGCAGTATTTGGACATCAAGGCCCAGCATCCCGAGGCCTTGCTGCTTTACCGCATGGGGGATTTTTATGAGCTTTTTTTTGACGATGCCGTCACGGCTTCGCGCATTCTGGACATCGCCCTCACCTCCCGGGACAAAAACGCCGAAGATCCTGTGCCCATGTGCGGCGTGCCCTACCACGCGGCCGAAGGCTACATCGCGCGCCTCGTGGGAGCGGGATACAAGGTGGCCGTCTGCGATCAGGTGGAGGACCCCAAGAAGGCGCGGGGTTTGGTGAAACGGCAGGTGACCCGGGTCATCACGCCGGGTCTTATTGTGGAAAGCCAGAACCTGTCGGCCAAGGATCCCAATTATCTCGCCGCCGTCGCCCACAAAGGGGACCGATTCGGCCTGGCCTACCTGGACGTGTCCACGGGGGATTTTCAGGTCGTTGCCGTGGACTCGCGCGACGGAATGCTGCGCGAGCTGGCTCGAGTGAGCCCCAAGGAAATCTTGGTTCCAGACGACGAATCCATCTCCTGGTTTTCAGAGTTTTCCTCGGCCAATCCCGTGGCGGTGACGGTTCTCGATGAGGCCGCCTTTGATGCGGCCCGGTGCCGCGAAAGGCTGCTGCAGCATTTTCAGGTTTATTCCCTGGAGAGTTTCGGGATCGGCGAAAACCCTCTGGTCATTCGGGCTGCAGGGGCCATTTTGGAATATCTTCGGGCCAACCACATGGACGCCTGCGCTCATCTGCGCAAGATCACCCCGTACAGTTCCCGGGATTTCATGGCGCTGGACGAGGCGACGTTGAAAAACCTGGAAGTGCTCACTTCTTCCGCGACCTCCAGCCGAAAAGGCTCCCTGCTGCACGTGCTCGATGAGACGGTGACCCCCATGGGCGCGCGGCTCCTCCAGAAATGGGTCCGTTANCCCCTGGTGGATGTTGCGACCATCGGCCGGAGGCAGGACGCCATCGCTGAAATGATCCGTCAAGGGGGGGTGCGCACCCAGCTGCGGGACCTGCTGAAACAGATGGCCGACGTGGAGCGAATTGTGGGTCGGGTGAGTGTGGGCACGGCCGGCCCGCGGGATTTGGCCTCCCTTCGCCGATCCTTGGAAGTCTTGCCGCACGTGCGGGCGCTTCTTGAGACGGCGGCCTGCNATCTTCTCACGGAATTGGCGGCCCGTTGGGATTCCCTAGACGANGTGGCCCAGCGCATCGCCGAAACGCTCGTGGACGAGCCGNCCCATTCCCTTGCCGCCGGCGGGGTGATTCGTCGGGGCGTGGATGCCGAACTGGACCATTACACGCGTCTCGCCCTGGACGCCAAGGGATGGATGGCCGACTACGAGGTGCGGGAGCGGGCCCGGACGGGCATCGGCTCCCTCAAGGTCCGCTACAACAAGGTCTTCGGATACTTCATTGAAGTGTCCAAAGCCAATTTGGCGCTGGTTCCGGACGACTACGTGCGCAAACAGACCCTGGTCAACGCCGAACGGTTCATCACCGAAGAACTCAAGAACTTCGAAGAACAGGTTCTTCAGGCGGATGAAAAACGCCGGGAGTTGGAAGAACGGCTCTATGAGGCCCTTCGGGTCTGGGTGGCGGAGCGTTCCGAAAGGATCTTGGAAGCCGCGCGGCGCGTCGCCCACCTGGATGTGTTCGCCGCCCTAGCGGAAACGGCCTCCCGGTACGGCTATTGCCGGCCGGTGGTGGACGACGGCGGGGTCATTGACATTCGGGAAGGGCGACATCCCGTGGTGGAAAGGTTTTTGCCCGACGGCGCCTTCGTGCCCAACGATGTCTATTTGGATCAGGAGTCCCAGCAGATTCTCGTCATCACGGGGCCCAACATGGCCGGCAAATCCACCATTCTGCGCCAGACAGCGCTTCTGGTGCTCATGGCCCAAATGGGGTGCTACATCCCCGCATCCGAAGCCCGCATCGGCATCGTGGACCGCATTTTCACCCGAGTGGGGGCGTCTGACGACCTGGCCCGCGGCCGTTCCACGTTCATGGTGGAAATGCAGGAGACGGCCAACATCCTGCACCAGGCCACACCCAAGAGCTTGATCATTTTGGACGAAATCGGGCGAGGGACCTCCACCTTTGACGGCATGAGCCTGGCGTGGGCCGTGGCCGAATACCTCCATGATCTGGATGGGGTGGGTGTGAAAACCCTCTTTGCGACACACTACCACGAACTTACCGAGCTGGCCGAAAGGCTTGCACGGGTCAAGAACTACAATGTGGCCGTCAAGGAATTCGAGACGGACATCGTCTTTTTTCACCGACTCCTTCCCGGCGGGACGAACAAAAGCTACGGCATTCATGTGGCTCGCCTCGCCGGGCTTCCCCAAGAAGTCATCGTTCGGGCGCAGGACATCCTGAGCCAGCTGGAGAGGGGAAGCCACAGGCCGCCGGAAAGGCCCAAGGATTCCGCCCGCACGGCCCCTCGGCGCCGATCCAGGGCGGGTTTTCAGATGAGTCTTTTTCAGCCGAGCTTAGAATGGCTGCGCGACGCCATCATGGCTCTGGACTTGGACCGCATGACGCCTCTGGCGGCCTTGAAAACCCTTTACGGGCTTCAGGAGCAGATCAAGGGGCGGCCTGCCTGGGGATCGGCCAAGCATGGAGAGACATCCGGGGCTGAGCCCATGCCGGGACGTCCTTCGGTCCCGATCCCTGAAACGTGAGACGGCTTCGCAAGGCGGATCATCTTGCATGGCCGAAGCGATTCATGTCATTGTGAGCGAGTCGATCGGTGGAGGAGTGCCATGAAGAGATCGCCGAGCACGCCGCACAGCCTGCGATGGATCCCGGTTTTGGCCGTGGCCTTGGGGATGCTGTGCCCTTTGGCGGTTATGGGCGCCCAAGGCGACCTGGAGGCCCGGTATGGCGAAGCGCGCCGTGAATACCAAAGACTCTTGGGACGGCTGGATGTTCCGGAAAATCAGGTGTTGTTCCAGAAAAACATTAAAAAATTCGAAGAAATTCTTCGGGACGACACCCAGCAGCGCCTGGCGGACCGGTGCCTTTTCATGATCGCCCAATCCTACCACCACCTCTACGATGCCCGGCGCTCGGAAGACGATACCAAAAAAGCTCTCAGCTATTACAAGCAGGTGGCCGTCCGTTTTCCNCAAAGCCCTNTGGCCGATGATGCCCTTTTTCTNTCCGGAATCCTTCTGGAAGGGCACGATCCGGCCGAGGCGTACCTGGAATTTTCCCGAGTCGTCGTCCTGTTCCCTCAGGGNGATCTGACGGCGCGGGCCCGCCAAAAAGCCGAAGCCTTGGCCGCGCGGCCGGCCGCAAGCGCCGCCGCGCCCAAGACGGCGGTCGGAGACGAAAAGACCGCCCCTGGCGCAGACCGCTCCGCCGGGGACAAGAAGCCCAAAGAAATCCGGGAGCCGACCGAAGCGTCTTCCCGAGAGACGGCTCAGGCCGTTTTGGAAAAGATCCAACACTGGTCCGCGGACGAATACTCCCGCGTGGTCGTCTACATGAGCGGTCCCGTGCGCTACACTCGCTCCGTGCTGCCCGCGGAACCGAAGGAGAAGAAACCGGCGCGAATCGCTCTGGACCTGGAGCGTTGCCGCGTTCGACCCAAGCTTAAGCCCATGATCCCTATCATGGACGGATTGCTTCAAGACGTGCGCGTGGAATCGTCCGCCGACGACAAGACCCGGGTGATTCTGGATCTTCAGTCCATGGATTCCTATCGCGTCTTTTCCTTGGCTGATCCTTTCCGCGTCGTGATCGATGTGCAGGGCAAGAGAAAAACGGAGGCGGCCCCTTCGGCGGGACCGTCCGCCGCTGCATCGGTGACACCGCCTTCGGCCTCTTCACCCGCGCCGGCTCCGGCGTCACCAGGTTCGCCCTCCGTGTCACCGGCTCCGGCGAGGCCCGTCATCCGGAAGGGCATGCCCAGCATGGTGGAGCAGCTGGGGCTTACGGTTCGGCGCATCGTCATCGACCCTGGCCACGGCGGCAAGGACAAAGGCGCCATTGGCCCCAGCGGGCTGTACGAAAAGGATATCACCTTGGCCCTGGCCAAGCAGCTTAAGAAGGTCTTGGAAAAAGAAGGCGCCTACGAGGTCATCCTGACCCGAGACACGGACCGGTACGTGAGTCTGGAAGAGCGCACGGCCATCGCCAATACCAAAAAGGCGGACCTCTTTCTGTCCATCCACACCAATGCCCACACCGATCGAAGCCTTGGCGGTATTGAGACCTATTTCTTAAATTTTTCCACGGATAAGGAATCGGCACGGGTAGCCGCTTTGGAAAACGCCGCCTCTGCCAAGCAGATCAGCGACCTGGAGGCCATTTTGAACGAGTTGTTGCGCAACACCAAAATCAACGAATCTTCACGGTTAGCCCGGGAGGTGCACCAAGGGCTCATGAAGCGTCTGGAATCCGACCGCAAACTGCGCGATTTGGGCGTAAAGCAAGCGCCCTTTTACGTGCTGCTCGGCGCCCAGATGCCGAGCATCCTCATCGAGGCGTGTTTCATTTCCAACGAAGAGGAAGAGCGGCTCCTGAAAGACACCGCTTTTCAAAAAGAACTGGCGCAGGCCATTTCTCAGGGCATTCGATCGTATAAGGATCGGCTGGCTCAGGTCGGTCGTGCGGGGGAAGGGGCATGAGCCAGTCCGAATGGTCGGGGGTCGGCCCCGGCACGGTGGTGGAGTTTTTCGAAGCCAAAGAACTGCTCCTCGGCGTTTGCCTCGCTGTCAAAGACCAAAGACTCAACGTGCTGACGGAAAACAACCGGGAAATGAGCCTGGTGATGCGCCGCGTGGTGTCGGCGTCTTCGGCGAGGCTGAATCCGACGCAGCATCGCGATGATTTGGTCCGGGCCCTCAAAAAAATCCGCCTGGAGCGCGAATCCCTGGCCGCTCAGGTGGACGTGGCGGAACTGTGGTGCGTTCTGGAGGGAGAAACCGAGGGCTACAGCCCTCAGGATTTGGCCGAATTGGTCTTCGCCGGCGCGGTGACCGACGACCACGTGGCGGCCGTGCAGCGCGTCCTTCTCGCCGACCGCTTGTATTTTCAATTCAAGGACGGATTGTTCGCCGCCCGATCGGCGGAACAGGTGGAACGCCGCCGGGAAGAAATGGAGCGGGAGGCGCGCAAGGAACGCCTTTTGGAAGAAGGCGCCCAGTGGGTGCGTCGCGTCATGCAGGCGAAACCCGGCGCCCGCCACGATCTCTTCGATTCCGAGATTGTCGAAAAAATCAAGGAATTCTGCCTCTTCGGGCAAGATGCCGAAAGCGCCGCCTTCGTTAAAGAACTCTTCGGGCGCTCCGGCATTCCCGCCCAACAAGCCGCAGCCTTTCGTTTCCTCGTGCGCTTGGGCGTGTGGTCCGAAAACGAAAACCTCTACTTGCACCAGCAGGGCCTGGCCACGGATTTTCCAAAGGAGATCCTTGAGGCGGCCGAGGCCGGAAAAGAGCGGGTGCAGCGCATCACGGTCGGCGAAGAACGCGCGGATTTCCGCTCTTGCGAGGCCTTCACCATCGACAGCGCCTCGACCCGGGACTTTGACGACGCCTTGAGTTTTCGTCCTTTAGGGGAGGGTCGTTGGGAGGTGGGGGTGCACATCGCTGACGCCGCCCATTTTGTGGCTATGGACGATCCCGTCGATCGGGAGGCGGCTTCCCGGGTGACCTCCATCTACCTACCGGATCGGCGCATCCCCATGCTCCCGCCGCCCCTTTCGGAAGAAGCCTGCAGCCTGTGCCTGGGCAAAGACAGGGCGACCCTGAGCTTTCTCATGGAAGTGGACGCTTTTGGGGAGATCCACGGCTGGCGAATCCTGCCGGGGGTTGTGCGCGTTTCGCAGCGGCTGACCTATGATCAGGTGGACCGAATGGTGGAAACCGAGCCCACGTTCAAGGCCCTGTTTCATCTGAGCGAACGACTAAGAGAGCAGCGTCGGGAACGGGGAGCGGTGCTCCTGCCCTTGCCGGAAATCCACATCAGCGTCAACGACCACGGCATGATTCAGCTGGTGCGCTACGAAAAGGAAAGCCCCAGCCAGATCATCGTCTCCGAATGGATGATCGCCGCCAACGGCCTCGCGGCAACCTATCTCGCGGAAAAGGACCTGCCGGCCATCTACCGATGCCAGGCGGAGTGTCGGCCGGAAACGGATCAGGTGCAAAGCGACTATCCCATCTTCCATATCTATCGGCAGCGCCGCCTTTTCGCGCGGGCCGAACTGGAGACGCGGCCGGGACCGCATTGCAGCCTGGGCATGAACCCCTACACCACCGTCACCTCCCCCATTCGCCGCTACACGGACCTGGTGGTTCAGCGCCAGATCAA
>JGI24188J35168_1000370_pt1 | contig 25966 bp, 19 predicted proteins | sample YNPBryantNP2012_FD_35168 | JGI IMG/M metagenome (IMG submission 35168) | reverse complement strand
GCGAAGAAAATGGAGGTGGCGTATGGCACCAAGTTTTCGGGGAAGGTCACGATTCAGGGGGATAAGGAAATTCCATATAAATTGCTGGTAAAGGTGATGGCGACGTGCGGAAGGTCCGACTATCCCAATATGCGGTTGGTGGTATATAAGAAAGAGAGCTAGGTCAACTTGATCAGAATCTAATATAGAGGTGAAAGTGAATCGACCAAGCCATAAGATTGATAGCGAGGCCAGCGCATTCGACCGAAACTGGTCGACGACCATTGCAGGAGGGGTGGGCCATCTTCCCAAGGAGTATCACCGGAACCTCTTTTCCGCGATCGATAAAAGATTTTTGTGGATTTGGCTCATCAGCTTTGCTATTCATTTCGGGATTGCAAGCTATTTTGCAGCACATCCTCCGGAAGCTGGTTATCAACAGCACGAGATTACTCGGATACAAAAGCAATTTGCAACATATTTGTTGGAGAAACAGCCTCAGCCAATGGTGGTGGAGCCTGAGCAGCCGGCCGCGGCTCTGACCAATGGCGAACATTCGGCCGCTATGGCAAAGGGGCGATACGGCACAAGGACCGGTAATCCAGGAGGAGCGAGTCAGGGAAGCGGTAGGGGTGAGGGATCAAGCGATGGAGCGACCAGTTCTCAAGTTTCAGGCAGCGGATCAGCATCGGGTACTGGGTTGTCTTATCGAGAGCAGATTGCGCAGGAGGTCAGTTCCAAAGGGCTGTTGGGGTTACTCACGGGCTCGGGCAGTCATGCGCGAGGTGACGCTGTGGCCGATGTGTTGGGGAAAACTGGTAGCCCGCAAGGCGATTTGGATAATGTATTAGGGAAGCTGGATGGAATGAAAACGACGGGTCGTCCGACCGCTGGCGGGGCAATTAATCCTGAGAATAGCCGGGTTACTCAAAAACCGANTCGTGCNATCGAAACTGAGGGGATCGATGAGTTGATTGGGGATAAGGGAGGAATCGCCAGCGTCGAAATCCAGCGGAGCCACCAGATCGTGCTCGAACAGGTTTCAGAAGTAGCCGATGAACGCGGGGTTAAAACCCAAAGCCGCGATGCCGATCAGGTGTCCGAGGTGGTCAATCGCCACAATGCGTCGATTCAATATTGTTATCAGCGAGAATTGAAGCAGAATCCAGATTTGAAAGGTAAATTGGTGGTGAGATTTACGATTGATCCGTCAGGCAGTGTGAAGGATGTGAAGGTCATTTCTTCCACGTTAAATAGCCCCAGCATCGAGCGGTGTGTGATTAGCCGGATCAAGCGTTGGGATGATTTCGGTGCAATTGACCCTGCGAAAGGGGACGCCACATTTCGGCAGGTTTATACCTTCGGCTATTAAATTGTATGCGTTGCAATGTCGACTATTCATTTGCGCCGTGTCTTGGCCGCGAATGCAGAAATCTCATTGAGTATTAGCAGTGAAATCTCGCCAAAATTGAGATGCCTGCCTGTGCCAGCAAAACATTTTAGGTGATGTTTTAAATTTTGCAGCAACAAGTAACTCGCGGCTAGAAATGACAGATTCCAGCTTAAAATTATGAATCATGGAAATGGAGTTGTTCGACATTCATATCGATCACGGATGCGGAGGGGCNTCGATCAGATAAGGAACTGGTCGGGCTCCAATCTCACGCCATCCGGCCGCGTGAATCATCAGTTTGATGACAACACATGATCACATAAAGTCATCACTCAAAAGTCTCGGCAAAAATTGGAGCCATTGGCCACAGTGCTAATGGCCTTTTCATTTAGAGACTTTTGAACCTGAGAGCATAAAAACTTTTTCCCAAACGAATCGCCAGGAATGTTGTCGCTTAAAAATTTTGATGGATTGCATGGCAAGATGGCCGATGAAATTTTTTTACATGCCAGTGGGCTACATGATGAAAAGAATAGCTCAGTAGGAGTCATAATGAAAGTGGCAGCATTCGAGAAGTGAAAGCGATCTTCTGCCTCCCTTGCCGCGAAAGCAAATTGGCATTGATCCGAATGAGATGATCTCGCATGATTGAGCTGTCCGACCCGCCAGGAATTTTGATCGAGGACAGGACATCGCCGAGGTAATGGCCGGAATGCCATTTTTGGGTGAACGCTGATTCAAAAATAATGAAATTGGACATCGAATTAACTCCGGTGGATCGGAAGTAAGTTAAGAAAATAGCTATTGATTTTTGCCAGAAAAATAGCTAAATTCGGCCTCAAAAACCAAACGAACTCAGAATGGATCGCAAAGAAAAATTTGAGGAGCATAGTTTGAAATACAAGCGAACTCATACTTGTGGCCAGCTAACCACAGCGGAGGAGAATCAACAAGTCGTTCTTCAAGGTTGGGTGGATCGTCGGCGCGATCATGGCAGCCTGACCTTTATCGATCTGCGAGATATTTATGGTAAGACACAAATTGTATTTGATCCGTCGCATAATGAAATAGCTGCCAATAGGGCGCGGGAATTAAAGCCAGAGTATGTGATTAGCATTGTGGGTCACGTGCGACGCCGTCCCCCAGGCATGGTGAATCCCAACTTGGTGACGGGAGAGATTGAAGTCGTGGTGGATGATTATGAGATCCTAAATCCGTCCAAAACCCCGCCATTTTTGATCGTTGATAATGTCGATGCTTCAGAGGAGCTTCGATTTAAGTATCGGTATCTTGATTTGCGCCGGCCCGAAATGCAGCGGAACCTGTTGATTCGCCATCGAACCGCGCAATTGGTTAGGCAATATCTGACATCGCAGGGCTTCTTTGAGATTGAGACCCCATATTTGATGCGGAGCACGCCAGAAGGGGCTCGAGATTATCTAGTGCCGAGCCGGATCCATAAAGGCAAATTTTACGCGTTACCACAATCCCCCCAGACCTACAAACAGATCTTAATGGTCGCTGGCTATGATCGCTATTTTCAAATTGTTAAATGCTTCCGCGATGAAGATCTTCGGGCCGATCGACAGCCAGAATTCACCCAGATTGATCTTGAGCTATCTTTTGTTGATGAAGCCGACATTTTTCGATTAGTTGAAGGGCTCATGCAACATATTTTTTCAGGCATTTTGGGTGTCCAATTAGCAGTTCCATTTCCAATTTTGACGTATGATCAGGCTATGTCCCGCTATGGGACTGACAAACCGGATCTCCGATTCGATCTTGCCATTAAAGACATCAGCCATCTTGTCGCGAGTTGTGATTTTAAAGTGTTTTCGAATGCCGTGGCATCGCAAGGCATCGTTGCTGGAATCAATTTGAAAGGTCGGTCGAACTACTCTCGAAAGCAAATCGAGACGCTGAATCAATTTGTGGTCGACCTCGGGGGCAAGGGAGTTATTGCTGCCAAAGTGACCTCGGATGGTTGGGACAGTTCGGTGCGCAAATTTTTATCGGATGCTGTGATTCAAGAAATCAATCGGATTATGGAGGCTGAGCCAGGCGATTTGCTCATGTTCATGGCTGGGGAGCGAAAGCTGACACTGGATTTACTGGGGAGATTGCGCTTAAAGGTAGCGGAGGATGAAGCATTGGTAGATGAGCACANATATTGTCCCTTGTGGGTGGTCGATTTTCCGCTGTTAGAATACGACCCCGAGGCAGGTCGCTATGTGGCAATGCACCATCCCTTCACCACGCCGCGAACCGAGGATATTGACTTGCTGGAGAATGATCCGGGTCGAGTTCGCGCTCGCGCATACGATCTGGTCCTAAACGGGTATGAAATTGCTGGTGGAAGCATCCGAAATTACCGTTATGACAGCCAAATGAAAATTTTTTCGCTATTGAACATCGACCGGACTGAGGCTGAGGAAAAATTTGGTTTTTTGTTGGAAGCTTTGCANTATGGGGCGCCGCCTCACGGTGGAATCGCCTTTGGGTTTGATCGATTGGTGATGATTCTGGCTGGTAAAAAGTCGATTCGCGATGTGATCCCATTCCCAAAGACAACCAGCGCATTATCTTTAATGGACAACGCACCCGCAGAGGTCTCCCCAGACCAATTGAAAGAACTGGGGTTGAAGCTTGAGGTCCAATAATTGGTGTTTGAATGAAAACCGCATTGTTTGACCTCATTCCGGCCTCATCTTGACAGAGAAGCAATTGCTTTTCCAGGTGTAATGCTTGTAGGGCAAAAGGGGTGTGCGGATGGGGCATAAAAAATAACAATCGAATTTATTGATCCAGTGGCTATTTTTGTTGTTTGATTCGGCTGCTATTTTGCTTAAGCTGGAATAAGTTAACCCGCACTCAAAGCGGCGGCGATAGGGATAGTATGAGATTGAGAATCAAGCAATGACTAACATGGGACGGGCTAAAAAGCTGGTCGATTAATCTCTGGGGCAAAAAAAAAATGGAGAATCAAATTTTTTACTTGACAATTAACTTTTTTTTTGTTATTATTAATCGACTTAAACAATTAAGGCGATTAAATTTTGAGTCGGACGAAATGTCGCCTGACAGGTCAATTAGAATCGGAGGGAGAGGGGTCATCAGTATCATAGATGCAGTCATTTTAATCAACTAAATCAACTATACGGAAGGAGGTGTCAACTTGATGAGGAAACTGGCGAGAACGGTTCTCGTGTTAATCTCGGTTGCAGGTCTGGTTCTCTCGCTTTCATTGGCAGGTTGTACGAAGCACCCCAACGAAAAGCAGTTGCAGGCGTTGGAGGAGCAGAGAAAAGCAGCCTTAGCCGCTGAGGAGCAATTGGCCAAATGCCAACAAGGAAAAGCTGATCTCCAGCGCGAATTAGCTGAGAAAAAGCAAAAGCTGGAAGATGCCAAGAGCGAAAAAGAAGTGGTCACTAATCGGTTAAGCGGAATGTAATCATCACTCATCATTTTTGGAGGAAATTGCAAAATGAGAAATAAAACCAAAATCACGTCCGCTTTCGCTCTGGTTGTAAGTCTGCTTTTGTTATTCAGTTTTTCTTCCTTTGCTCAAGAAAAGATGACAATGGACGAATATAAGGCGAAGTTAGCGGAATATCAAAAGCGAGAAGCCGATGCCAAAGCGGAACTTGAGAAATGCAAAGCTGATGCCGAAGCGCTTAATCAGCAGATTGCTCAAACCAACGAAGAAATCGCCACAGTCTGGAACGAGATTTATGCTCTGCTCGGAACAGATGAAGCTGGTGTAAAGGCTTTTCGGGCGACTCTGAACGAACTGGAGGCAAAAGTTGATGCGTTGGCAGCTCTTTCCTCTGAGGAGCTGTTCAAACGACGTGAAGAAATTGCCGAGCTCGAGAAACAACTCAATGAGCTGAAACAGAACAAAATCGCCTTGCTAAGCGAGATGCAGGATAAGCTGGCCACTATCGAAGGAAAAATCGCGCAATTGCGGGCCAACCTGCCAAAGGCCGATTTCGATGAATATACAGTAGTGAAAGGCGACTATCTCTGGAAAATCGCTGGCAAGCCAGATATCTACAATGACCCGTATCAGTGGATCAGAATTTATACCTATAATCGCGACCAAATCAAAGATCCGGATTTGATCTACCCGAATCAAATTTTTAAAATTCAACGAAGCGCTGCTGACAATGAGTATATCGTCGTGAAGGGAGATTGGCTGGCAAAGATCGCAGGGAAACCTGAAATCTATAATAATCCCACCAAATGGACCAAGATCTATGAAGCCAATAAAGATGTGATCAAAGATAAGAATCTCATCTACCCGCATCAGGTGTTAATTCTGCCTGACAAATAATATTGTCGTGATTTAGCTGCTTTGACATTGCGAAAGATGTCACCATTAGTCAGTAAATTTTGCAAATGTTAAGCGATTTAGAAAAGCTCTTGGTTATTGGCTGTCGCGATAACCTAAGAGCTTTTTCTATTTATTTAAGATAAGAGCCTAATATATCGGAGCGATGATTGTGTGATGCCAATGACCACCGAAGTGCAGAAGAAAATTTCCATCCGTGGTGTCAATCAGTTGCAGTTGTTCGGTTTCAATGATGTCAATCTGAGGAAGATCGAGAAGAGCTTTAAGACCAAGATCATTGCCAGAGGGGATGAAATTACCCTGGTCGGTTCCGAAACCGAGATCCAGATCGTGGAACAGATGCTTTTAGAAATGATCAAAATCTTGGAACGCAATCAACAGATCACCGAGAACGATCTGGCAACGATAATCGAGGTGCTGAAATCTGGAGAGACCATTGCGGAAACGCCGACGGATCTTTCTTCCGTTGTGCTTTACACGAAAGATGGCTTTGTGAAGCCCAAAACGGAAGGCCAGAAGCGCTATTATCAAGCAGCGATGAAAAACGATATCGTGTTTGTGATCGGCCCAGCCGGTACAGGAAAAACGTATCTGGCCGTGGCCATTGCTCTGGCACACCTGCGAGATAAATTGGTCGATAAGCTGGTATTGGCGCGCCCAGCGGTGGAGGCGGGCGAGAGCTTGGGCTTTTTGCCTGGCGACATGCTAGAAAAGGTGGATCCCTATTTGAAGCCTTTGTACGACGCGCTGTTTGATATGGTCATTCCTGCCAAGCTGAAAAAATATATGGAGACCGGTGTCATTGAGATCGTTCCGTTGGCGTACATGCGTGGCAGAACGCTGAATCATGCCTTTGTCATTTTGGATGAAGCACAGAATACCTATCCGAATCAGATGAAGATGTTTTTGACCCGGCTTGGGATCAATTCGAAAGCGATCATAACTGGGGATATTACGCAAATTGATCTGCCCAACAAGAAGCAATCGGGGCTGGTGCAGATTCAAAAAATCTTGCAGGGAATTGAAGGAATTGACTATGTTTATCTGTCGGAACGGGATGTGGTTCGGCATCGGCTGGTCCGAGAAATTATCAAAGCGTATGATCGGTTTGATCAATTTCAGCAGCAATCGGAAGAGTTGGGACCTTAGAGGAAAAAGCGTATGCTGAAATTTTTGCTCCAAATAATTCGGTTTATCAAATTGCGGCTAATGCCTGCCAAGCTAAATGGCGCTAATTCCAGTTTTTTGGAGAAATATTTTAAAACATTGGCGGTGGCTGCTGGGGTTGCCTTTCTGATCTCTTTAATGTTGCCGAGGGGAAAATCGTACAAGTATGGTGACCTTAAAGAAAAAGAGGTCTATCTTGGTGAGGAGATTATCGCGCCCTTTACTTTTGCCATTAATAAGACTGACGAGGAATTGAAACGCGATCGCCAGCGGGCCGAAGAGCAGGTGTTGCCAGTGTTCAATCGAAACGACAGTCTCTGCGATCGTCAACACCATCAGTTGATGATGTTTTTCGATTCTCTCAAAGTTATTCGAGAAAAAAGCTTAAAGAGCGCTGGATTGGCCAATCGAGTTGCTCAGCTTCTAGCGCATTTTCAAATCAGGTTCTCTGATGAAAATGTTGTGCAATTTTTGCTTGTCGCAAATCATCTCGGCATCACCACTTTTCAGGAGCAATTACTTCGATTAGCTCGAGATATTTGTTCGGTAGGCGTTTTAAATGTCAGCAAAGAGAATATTAAACACGTCGATCACAAGATCTCAATCATTACGGTTAATGAGGAAATTATTGAGGAGCTGAATGGGTTTTACAGCTATTCGGAGATAGAACCCATCCTGTTAGAGAAGCTAAGGGCGGCGTTCCCCAATGATGACCAGAAGGTTCGCACCGGATATCAGATCTTGAAGCCATTCGTCGTGCCCAATTTGATCTATGATGAAGAGGAGACGAAGCGTCGGATTGTCGAAGCGCGCAACAATGTGCCGTTGGCGAAGGGAACGGTATTGGAAAAAGAACGGATCATTAATCGAAATGAGCGCATCACCAAAGATCATCTTGACAAGCTTAATTCTCTTGCCATGGAATTGGCAGCGCGCGAAGCTGGGATTAGTTCTATTCTCACTGCCATTCGTTATATTGGCAAATTGCTGATCGTTGCCATGATGCTCGCCGTTCTTGCGATTTTTCTCAGTCTGAGCAAAAATCGGTTTTTCATCCTGCAAGATCTCAAAAGGGTGGTTTTAATTGCAACGATCTTTCTATTGGTAACTTTTTTAGCTTACAATATCAATCGGTTTTCCTTATCCCCCTATTTGATCCCTATTACCATCGGCGCCATGTTGCTGACGATATTCTTTGATACCAAGGTTGGTTTCGCTGGAACCGTGGTGTTGAGCGCTATTATCGGTCTAATGCGAGGGGGCGAATTTAATATCGTGGCTGTGTCCATTGTTACTGGAACGATCGGGGTGCTATCGGTTAGGCGCATCCGGGATCGAAGCTGGTTATTCCATTCGATTGTCATGATCATTGCGGCCTACTTGGCATCCATTACGGTGGTGGAGATCATTCGCTACTCGAACTTCAAAACCATTGCGACGTATTGGCTATACGGGGCGATCAACGGGTTCCTATCGCCGTTGCTGGTTTATGGGCTTCAGGTGCTATTCGAATATTATTTCGATATAGCGACCGATATGAAACTGCTAGAACTTTCGGATCTGAATAATCCATTGCTGAAGAAGTTAGCGCTGGAGGCCCCGGGGACTTATCATCACAGTTTAATGGTTGGCAATTTGGCCGAGGTGGCCGCGGATGCCATTGGTGCCAACGCCTTACTGGCGCGGGTCGGCGCGTATTATCATGATGTGGGAAAAATTGAGAAACGGGAATATTTCATCGAGAATCAGATGCGGGCCAAAAATCCCCATGAAAAATTATCGCCCACTATGAGTTGTTTGGTCCTTGTAAATCATGTGAAAAAAGGCTTGGAGATCGCCAAGAAATATCGGCTGCCGCGGCAAATCCGTGATTTCATTGCCGAGCATCATGGCACCAATATCATTAAATATTTTTACCTGAAAGCCCTGGAACGAAGCGATGGCGATGAGATCCATGAGTCCACATTCCGTTATCCTGGGCCGCGTCCGAGGGCAAAGGAGACCGGGATCGTCATGCTGGCGGATGCAGTGGAAGCGGCTTCCCGGACGCTAAAAGATCCATCACCCAGTAGAATTCGCAGTATGGTGAAGTCCATTATTCAGGAGCGATTTACTGATTCTCAGTTGGATGATTGTCCGCTGACCCTGAAGGAACTCACCAAAATTACTGAGAGTTTTGTAACCGTTTTATTGGGAACTTTTCACGCCAGAATCGAATATCCAGATCAGGATGAGAAATTCAGTTCCAATAAAGATAAACGTGTGAAAGAGCGATATGTCGAATTACAAGATTAGTATTGAAATGAGCTCTGCCGGCCGAAAAATTCCAACCCGCAGAATCAAGCAATGGGCGCATCGCGTCCTATCAACGGAGGGAATTGAGCGGGCGGCCATTAATATTGTGCTGGTCGATGATGCGTATATGACCCATTTGAATCACCAATATTTGCAGCATGATGAGCCAACCGATGTATTGAGCTTCAATTTGAGCGATGATGCGTCTGATCACCTGGAAGGCGAAATTTATGCAGATGTCGATCAGATCGCGCGTCAGGCTCAGGAATATGGGGTGAGCTTTGATGAGGAATTGGCAAGAATTGTCGTTCACGGCATGTTGCATTTGATGGGGTATGATGATCAATCGGACCAAGATCGACGGAAAATGACGAACAAAGAAGATGACTATTTGAATTTATTCATGAATTAAAATTAAAAAGAAGGGAAAGCGCTTTTTGGAACTCACAATTCTATCACGACTGATATTATTTCTTTTGCTCATTGTGGGATCGGCATTTTTTTCGGGTGCAGAGGCAGCATTTTTTTCGTTGTCCAAGGAGATGATCGATCGGCTTAAGGAAAGCTCATCGAAGAGCAGCAGCAGAATTGTGAATTTATTGGCGAAGCCGCGGATGCTATTGGTGACAGTTTTGGTTGGAAACACGATTGTCAATGTCGCCGCTGCCACTGTAGCCGCCATTGTAACCGCTGATCTCAGTGCCTATTGGCAGTTCCCTGAAAAGATCGCGATGATACTGGAAATTGTGACCGTCACGATGGTGTTGGTCATTCTCGGGGAATTAGTGCCCAAGATCTTTGCAGTTAAAAATTCGTTTCGAATTGCCGAAACAATTGCTCTTCCACTCTTGGTGCTGCGCTTTTTTCTTTATCCAATTGTCATCTTGTTGGAGCAATTTCCTGGATTGTTATCTGGGATTTTGGCTACGCGCGTGAATCGGAGTCTGTTGTCCAAGGAAGAATTAAAGACGCTCATCGAGGTGAGCGAGGAAAAAGGCGCGCTCGAAGAGGATGAGCGCGAGATGATCCATTCAATATTTGAATTCTCTAAGACTACGGCGAAAGAGATCATGGTGCCCCGGATCGATATGGTTTGTGTTGAGAAAAACACCTCGCTGGTAGAATTGATCGAGATAATCAAAACTGAAGGTCATACACGCATTCCGCTTTATGAGGAGAAGGTGGATAACATTTTGGGCATCATCCATGCCAAAGAGCTCTTACCATTTATCAAAGGGGATTTGGAGCAGGCGGACCTGACAGCTCTGGCCCGACCGGCGATGTTCGTTCCGGAAAGCAAACCCATCGATGAACTGCTGAAGGATTTTCAGGTCGAAAAGCAGCACATGGCAATTGTCGTGGATGAATATGGTGGCACTGCCGGGCTGATCACTTTGGAAGATGTGATCGAGGAAATCGTGGGCGAAATCCAGGACGAATTTGACGCCGAGAAACCGCTGTATAAGAAGATCGATGATACGCATTTTTTGGTCGATGCGAAGATCGATCTGGATGAATTGAATGAAGAATTGGATATGAACTTGCCCGTGGACCAGAGCTACGAAAGCCTGGGGGGCTTTATTTTTGATCTGATCGGATCGGTCCCACGAAAAAAACAGGAGATTCTCTACGGCAATTATAAATTCATTATTGAAAAGATCGAGCGCAACCGAATTGTCGAAGTGCTCATTATCAAAACCGCACCAGAACCTGAGGAACAATTTCCAGAGGAATGACAGCCGATTGCCGGTTGAGCAGTTGGGTCTAAGCGCTTGCCACATAATCGGCTCAATTAGAAATTTGGACTGATCTCAATTATTCGTCGCTGGATCACAATAGTTCTCATGGGATGCCGGAAGCATTGCTGGCCGAGGGACGATCAGCACTTTTGCTCGCCGCAGGCATGGCCATTGTCAAAAATTAATGGAAAATTTCTTGACAAAATAAAGAAAATTTATTATTATAAGCGGCGCATTTACCAGAACAGAGTCAGCTTTTGGGTGTGAAGTTATTCATGACAAACGGAGGTAGCTATGACGGAGATGCGGTTTGACACACGAGATATTTTTAGGTCGCCTCGATACGCATTAAGCTTGCAAAGGATTTGGATCCAATTTTTAGGATTGTTGACTGGGTATTTCGGTTATCTGATTCTTACCTACTTGAGTTTTATTGTTGCGGGTGTCGGGCTGGTCAAGGCCTGGAAAAAATATGGACTGTTGCCCTGCCTGTTTCCAGAATCTCCGAACTGGTACAGTTTGATCGTTTATTTCATTGGCGTGATCTGGTTGGTTTGCGTTTATTTGATCGCTGCTACTGCTCTATCGCGCGCCACGTATAAGCTGCTCAAGAACGATCATTTTTACACCTGGCTCGATGCTGTGAAATTCTCACTTAAGCGAGCTGGTTCGGTGATAGCTTCCCCGGTATCCATAGCCATCATGGTGTTATTCATTCTGGCTGGGGGTGCTGTTGTTGGTCTGCTGGGCAAAATTCCTTTCGTTGGGGAATTCGGCATCACCCTTTTTACGGTGATATGGTTTTTCGCGTCGCTATTGGTGGTGTTCATCATCATTGTACTGGCAGTGGCGCTAATTGAAACGCCAGCCATTATCGCCACCACTGAAGACGACGCCTTTGAGGCTGTGTTTCAATCGTTCTCATTGCTATGGTCCCAACCATGGCGATTCCTCTGGTACACCCTGGTGTCAGCTGCGCTTGCTATCTTGGGGCTGCTGATCGCCGCTGCGTTATCGAAACAAGCTTATGTAGTGATGGAGCGCGTATTTAGTTTCGCGATGGGGGCAAATTTCATCAATGTCTCCTCTCACGCGATGTACCTGCTCAATGTCTGGCTATTTCATTCGATTTTATGGGCAAAAAGCTTGCTAAATGGACTGGTGGGATGGTTCTATTTCAGCAAAGATTTTATTCCATTGCCCCTGCCTCATGGCTATCAATTTGTTGCCTCCTATATTTTTGCGATCTGGATGCTGATGATTGGACTGGTCGTCGTTTCTTATGGATTGGCCAGTTTCAATGTCGGCACGACGATCGGCTATCTGGTGCTGCGAAAGACCAAGGATGGGGATAATTTATTAGAGCGCAAGGATTCAGAAGAAGAAAAGGAAGAGGAACAGCAACCATCTACCGAAACGCAGCCGAGCTCAGAAGCTTCGGTTTCAACCGAGCAGACGGCTGGTGCCCCTGCGGAAGGGCCGAAAAAAGAGCGCAAAAGAAAATCGAAGGAGTCCGAATCCTAATCGCAGCCTATTTTGACAAAGAGGGCGACAGCAAGCGGCGTTCTGTTGGAGCACCATGGGAGCTGAGAATTGTCGAAATACCATCCGTAAGTTCTGCTAAGGATGGTATTTCTATTTTTGTGTCGCAGCCATCCCATTTCAATCAATTATAACATTGAATTGATCTTGATCGACCAGTGTGCATGGAAGCGCAGTGGAAATAATTTTTTTGGGATTGCCACGATCCGCTCGAGGCATGTGCCGGCTGATTCAGCTCACAAGAGCTGCTATTTCGGCCTGAATGTCCCTATCGGCGCGGTCGGTTTCTAATAATTGCCATGAGGCATAATTGGCCTTAGGTTCTGGAATAAGTTGGGCTATCATTTCTACACCTCGGCGCACAGGGTGAGTGTGGATGGTCACATAAGACCGAACAATGGCGGCGACTAATGCTTCAGTCAGAATTAGCGGAGGAGCTTGATCGGTCTTCAGAATCAACCGACAATGCTGATGGTTATCTGGAAAGCCGAATAATAATTGCGTCACATTGCTTGTCGATAAGCGAATTGGATGCTCCATTGGGTGCTCTCCTTATCAATGATTGATTTTTTGCAGCATGTTGATGCCTCGGATCTTAGCCTTGATTATTTGATCCACGGGAAGGGAAGGCCATTTGCTTGTATTCAGATCCGGGATGATTTTGATTTGACGATAATTCTATTTTTCCCTTTGCATTGGCATGTTTTCGGTGAATCGCGATTGTGGCAACCAGCATATATTATTTCACAATGCAGTTTTGAGTCCAGAGTATCTTTGTTATGATTGTACAAAACCGACAGATCGGATTCAACCGAGCCAATTTTGTATGACACGATTCTTTGAGAAATAATATAGTGATTTTCAGCATCAATGGCAATGTCAAAACCGAGTTATTTGGCGCTCTATGAGAGTGGAGAATTAGAAGCGCGCGCCCATTTGTTAGCGCAGATGTTGACGTCGTGCACCTTATGTCCACGGCAATGTCGGGTGAATCGCCTAAATGGGGAATTGGGCTATTGCCGCGCTGGGGCGAACCTCATGATATCCAGCTATTTCCCTCATTTCGGCGAGGAGCGCCCGCTGGTCGGCAAAGGTGGGTCTGGGACGATTTTTCTGACCCATTGCAATTTGCGCTGCAGCTTTTGTCAGAATTACGAGCTCTCTCATGGAGGCGAGGGAGAAATTGTTTCCGTTCAGCGGTGCGGCCAAATGATGATGACGCTGCAGTATCAGGGCTGCCACAATATCAATTGGGTGACGCCCACCCATTATGCGCCACAATTGGTCGCTGCTTTGATTCATGCCATCCGATTGGGGTTACAATTGCCAATCGTCTACAATTGCGGTGGCTATGAGTCCTTGGAAGTGATTCGGTTGCTGGATGGCATTGTGGATATTTACATGCCCGATGCCAAATTTTCTTCGGAAGACCATGCGAAACAGTTCGCCAATGCGCCAGATTATTTCGAGCGACTAAAACCGGTATTGAAGGAAATGCATCGGCAAGTGGGAGATTTGCAGATCCAAAACGGGATCGCTTATCGTGGGTTGCTTATTCGACATCTGGTAATGCCCAATGATATAGCCGGTTCGGATCGGATTTTCAAATTCATTGCCGAAGAAATTTCCAAGGACAACTATGTCAATATCATGGCCCAATATCGGCCCTGCTATCTGGCGTTTGATACTCCTGGCATCAATCGCCGGATCACGATGGAGGAATACAATAACGCGATCCAATTGGCGAAAAAATATGGCTTGCATCGGGGATTTTCATTGACCGATTGAATGCAGGCGGCTGCGAAATGAGCGGGCTATTTGCCATCATGGCAGAAGCATCAGGTCGCAGGTCAGCGTTTTGGTCAAGGCCGGCGCGGCGAATTGGGTTGTAAGGTTCTGCGCGGCAAATTGATTTATAGTGGAAGGATATGAAGGATTTGATCGGCTGAATTTAGCCAGAGAACCGAGAAAGCGAAACGTTAAGATGGAAGATAATGATCATAACTCAGCTCCAATCCTCAGGATGGAGGGCATTACGAAGGAATTCCCCGGGGTGGTAGCCCTCAAATCGGTTGATTTTGAGCTGCTCCCAGGTGAGGTGCATGCGTTGGTTGGTGAAAACGGTGCGGGGAAATCGACATTGATCAAAATATTGAGCGGAGCGGTGCCCAAAAGCTCGGGTCAGATTTATCTGAATGGTGCGAATGTGGAGATCAGCAATCCGCTCCAGGCTCAAGCCATGGGAATTGCGGTCATTTATCAAGAGTTGATGTTGGCCCCGACGCTATCGGCAGCCGAAAATATTCTGTTGGGGAGATTCCCGAAGAAATGGAAGCTGTTCATTGACAAAAAGAAGATGATTGCCACCGCCGAGGAACTGAGCGCCATGCTGGGGTTGAAAATTGATCTTCGGCTGCCCATCAAATTGCTTACCGTTGCTCAGCAACAATTGGTCGAGGTGGCAAAAGCGCTATCGCTCAATGCACAGATCATTGTGATGGACGAACCGTCAGCCGTGCTTACGCCCAGGGAATTAGAGCGGTTGTTTGAAATCATCGCTCGACTCAAACGGCAGGGGAAGTCTTTCATCTATATTTCGCATCGGCTCGAGGAAATTTTTCGCATTGCGGATCGGGTGACGGTGCTGAAAGATGGTGTGGTTCAAGGGACACGAGCGATCTCCGAAGTGAACCGTGAACAGCTTATCGCGATGATGGTCGGTCGGGATGTGAGCGGAGCCGTACGTTTGAGAGAAATGCTGACCAAGAATCGAGTCGTGCTCGAGGTGAAAGGGTTGCGCTGCGCCTCGCTGCGGGAGCCGATCAGTTTCAAGCTTTATGCCGGCGAGATTCTTGGGGTGGCTGGTTTGGTTGGTTCGGGCCGCTCCGAATTGATTCGGACTATTTTTGGCGCTGAACCCAAGCTATCTGGGGAGATCCTAATTGATGGCCGGGTAGTGGATATTCAGTCGCCTGCCGATGCCGTGAAATTGGGATTAGGTCTGATTCCGGAAGATCGCAAGACCCAGGCGCTGTTCCATCAACTCCCAGTAGCTCAAAACATCACCATTGCAAATCTCAGGCCGATAACTCGCTGGGGGGTCATTCGTGGCCGGCGGGAGGAGCGCATTGCCCGTGCCATGGTGGATCAGCTTCACATCCGCTTGAGCTCAATCCAGCAGCGGATTGACGGGCTAAGCGGCGGGAATCAACAGAAAGCCGTTTTGGCACGATGGCTGGATAGCAATGCCAAGATTATTTTGTTCGATGAGCCCACCCGCGGCATCGATGTCGGCTCCAAAGCCCAGATCCATCAATGGATGCGCCAACTGGCCGATCAGGGGATATCGATTATCATGGTCTCCTCGGAATTGCCAGAAATCCTGGAGATGAGCGATCGCATCCTTGTCCTCCATGATGGCAAAATGACCGGGATCCTTTCTCGATCCGAAGCCAAGGAGGAAAAAATCATGTCGTTGGCAACCCAGTGACCGTCAAGAAGGTGGCCAGCCAGCGGGTTCGGCTGTTAGCCATCGACCAATTTCGAAATAATTGATTTCATGGTGGCCGAAATTGAAAATTAGCGATAATAAACTGGATTGTCAAAGGGGTTATTCTGATATTTTGGCTCACAGAATCCCGAATAAGGCGATATGGGAAGAAACGTGGGGAAAGATTCCTTTCCATTGGCATGGCAAAATCGCTCGTTCCAATCTTTTGCGGCGCGACAAAAATGGTTGTATCACAGCCGCAGTTCGATCCTCAATAAGTGGATGATCAGATGTTAGTATCTCTGTGATGGATAAATGCCAGACTATTGGCGTGAAGTCATTATTTCGGAACATCGGTTAAAAAATTGGTCAATCACAAGAATAAGGAATAGCTATGTTGAGAATGATCCTGTTTGGTGGCCTGCTTGCTTTGGTTAGCCGCGCGGTCATGGCCGATTCGTGCAGCGTCACTTTTATTGTCACCATACCAGATTCTCTGCCGACCGACGCGGTTTTTATCACAGGCAATGTGGCACAATTGGGAAATTGGCAGCCCAACCAGGTTAAAATGGAACGGACGGGCCAAAACCGCTATGAAGTCACACTTATGCTCCCCTGCGGCGCCGCTATAGAATATAAATTTACGCGAGGAAGTTGGGATAATGAGGAAGTGCTATCCGATGGCACTGTCCCGACAAATAAAGCACTGACCGTCAGCCCTCATCTCACTGTGCGGCATGAAATTGCAGGCTGGCGGGATCGACGTTATCGCGTCACCGGGGGAATCGTGGGCACGTTGCATTATCATTATCAATTTCATTCGCCTCACCTGAGCCATGATCGCACTATTGTTGTTTGGTTGCCTCCGAGCTATGATTCCGATCCCAACAAGCGATATCCGGTGCTGTATATGCATGATGGTCAAAATTTATTTGATCCGCGAACTTCATTTCTTGGTGTGGATTGGCAGATGGACGAGACCGCCGATAGCTTGATTCGGCAAGGGAAAATGGAGGAGATCATTATCGTTGGCCTTTACAATACCGCCGATCGGTTGGAAGAATATGCGGATACCAAAAAGGGCCGTGCCTATATGGATTTCGTTGTCACGACTGTCAAGCCGTTCATCGATACCAATTATCGGACATTGTCCGATCGAGAGCATACGGCGATTATGGGATCCTCGATGGGCGGTTTGATCTCGTTCTATCTGGTATGGCGCTATCCTCATATTTTCAGTAAGGCAGGATGCCTGTCCACATCGCTCTTGTGGAAAAACGGTGCTTTATTGAAAGAAATTGAAAATTTCACTGGACAAAAACCTGAAATTAAGATATATTTAGATAGCAGCGGCAAAGGCGCTGAAGGTCGGATGAGACCAGAATATTTGCGGTTAAAAGATCTGCTGGTCAGCAAGGGCTTTGTCGAGGGCAAAGATCTGATATATTATTTCGATGAACAAGGGGATCATTCCGAGCGATCCTGGTCCAAACGGGTCTGGCGGCCACTGATTTTTCTGTTTGGAACATAGCTGGATCCCAATCACTCAGGGATCGAGAGATTCGGCTTGGCTTTGATAGAATTCTTAACTCTATTTAATCCGATGAATATCATCGTTTTTTTGGGACTAAATGGTATCCCCGCAAACCGACCTTCAAAGAGCGGAATGATAACAAGCCCCCGTCATTTGACCAAGGGATTTGGGGAGAGGTTAACATAATTAATTCCCCAAAATTTTATGGGTATTTTTAATCTGACTAAGTCGTGCATGAACGAAAATCGCATCATTTGACATCACTCCAGCCCTCTACTAACAGGAGAGGGCTAAAGAACGTTCTCCTTCTCATTGCAGGTGAAGGGGTTAGGGGATGAGGTCTGAAATGGCAACGTTTGATAAAATCGTTTCAGCTGCTGATTATGCAGTTTTCGTTCAAACACTACTTAAATAATTAATCCATGAGTTCACTCTAAACAATCTTTAACCGATAATTTCGCGAATTTAGGCTAATTGATTTAATCGGACTTCAAGTTCGAGAAATTAGAATAATTGGCGAAATGAGCGGTTCTTAGAGTGGATTCATCCATTTTAACAGTGGCGATTGGTGTTTAGCCATTTTTCATTGCCGTGGCAGACGCGCGGATCGCATCACCTATTTTTGAGAGGAAAAAATGAACACAATCTCAGCAGAAATCGTTGAGCGGACATGGCAGGAAATGGCCACCATGCCCCCAGCTAATTACCCAAAAATAATTAACAAATTCGCCAAAGAACAGCCATTCGTCCTGGGCTATCTCATGGCTGTCGATGAGGATCTGCTTAATGAAGACGAGCGGGAGCTATTGTTCTATCTTGGAACTGTGGTCTGGCGAATGATGTCCCAGGGTAACAAACCGCTCTCCAAGGTCACCGAGGAAATGATCTTCGCGGCCGAGGACAACAATTTTAAAATGCTCCAATACTTGGAAGGCGAAACCGAAGCGGATTTTTATGAGACAACAGAAAAAATGATCAAGAACTATAATCAACCTGAGGTGCTTCGATATGTAGTGGAAGCTCTTATGGAAGAAGATGAAGAGGGAGTGGAGATTCGTGAGGACAATCTCGGGATGATGATGATCTATTTAAAAACGGTGATCGATTGCTTCGATAAATAGATATTGTAGCAAAATTCCCAACAAATCTAACATGTCATGCCTGTCGTTGCAGACATGTGGAGTCTGACTTGATCCAAATGATAGCATCTGATGAGATGCTTGGATTCGAAAAAGTCTATTTAAAGGGCATTTTTGGGTCCACTCAGAACAGATATGTCTGCCTATGTAAGCATCACATGTCGGTTTGGTATTAGAATTTTCCAAGTGGACATGAAGAGTGTTTGAACAAAAGACGCATGATTTGACCTCCCCCTGGTCTTCTCCTATAAAGAGAGGGAGGCAACAGGTTCCGCCTCTTTTTTCAAGCGTAATGGCTCAAGGGTAAAAAGGAGCTGGGGAGTGAGGGATCAAAAGCAAAGATTAAAATCACTGTGCTGATCTTTATTTTTGTCATTTTCGATTGACACGAAATAGATTTTGAGCATTACCGAGTCCGGTTACCATTAGCCTACTTCTACATTTCAGATGGCAATTTCTTCTCTGGTTTTGCCCAAAGACGGTTTCTTTTCACGATAAATTTTTCGTAGCTTCGATTAAACGACCTAACTGAGGATGTTATATGGGAAAAACGTTCGCAGAAAAAATATTGGCGAAAAAAGCGGGGGTATCCAATGTGGTTCCTGGTCAGATAGTCACGGTTCGGCCAGAACATTTGTTGACGCACGACAATACATCGGCGATCGTAGGCAAGATTTCAGCCGACTTAGAAAAATATGGGATTGTTGATCCCAATTTTCCAGTGATTGTGCTGGATCATGTGGTGCCGGCCGCTGATGAGAAGACCGCGGCCGGTCATAAAAAGGTGCGGGAGTTTGTCAAGAAATATGGCATCAAGAATTTTTTCGATGCGGGAGAGGGGATTTGCCATCAGGTGGTCATCGAAAAAGGCTTTGCCGTGCCGGGCACGATTGTGGTTGGTAGCGATTCTCATACCTGCTCGTACGGTGCACTGGGTGTTTTCTCCACGGGCATCGATCGCACCGAGGCAGCGGCTTTGATGCTGACCGGTGAGACCTGGCTCAAAGTGCCCCAGAGCATCAAAATCACCCTATCGGGTCGGTTTCAGCCCTTTGTTTCGGCTAAGGACCTGGTGCTAAAGATCATTGGCGATATTGGTGCGGACGGTGCGGATTATTGTTCCGTGGAAATTCACGGCGATATTCATCATTTGTCGATCGATGATCGCATCACAATTGCCAACATGGGCGTGGAAATGGGCGCGAAAAACGCCGTTTTTCCAGTGGATCAATTGGCCGAAGATTATCTTGAGTCGATCGGTATCAAGCGCGGGAGTTACGAAAAAATCTGGGCAGATCCCGACGCCCGCTATATTAAAGAGCTGTTTTATGATTTATCCCAACTGGAGCCGATGGTTGCCAGACCTCATGCCGTCGATAATGTGGTCCCGGTTGGTGAGGTGGCGGGCCTGCCAATCGATCAATGCCTATTGGGCACTTGCACGGATGGCCGGATCGGCGATCTGGCCATTGCGGCGGAAATTTTGAAAGGAAAAAAGGTGGCGCCCAACGTTCGGCTGTTAGTCCTGCCCGCTTCGCGAACCATTTTTCATGAGGCTCTGCGCTTAGGACATATTGAGACGCTGAGCCTGGCGGGTGCGATCTTTCTGCCGACCGGTTGCGGGCCCTGCCTGGGGGCGCATCAGGGGGTTCTGGCGCCGGGTGAAAAATGCTTGAGCACCTCCAATCGTAACTTTAAAGGACGGATGGGCTGCAAAGATGCGGAGATTTACCTTGCCAGTCCCGCAACAGTCGCGGCCTCGGCGATGCATGGGAAGATTACGGATCCGAGGAGAATAGATTAAGGTCGATGCAAGTTGTTTCGAAGACAAAAGTCGCTATGATTCCTGGATAACGTAAAAATGGTAATAATATTTTAGTAGTAGACTTTCAGAATAGCAAGGCTATTTGCGGCAGTTAATTTGAAAATGCAATTGAAATAATTAACGCTGATAATAAATTCCTTCCTCGAATTTTAAAGCAAGCCATCTGAGAAACAATAAAAATGATGAGATCACTCTTTTCCAAAACAGGATTTCTCATTGAGCATTTTGGACAGGAAAATGCAAAAATAAGCGAACAAGGTTAAATCGTTAATTGATTCAGTTGGTCATTAAGGCTAATAAGGTTTTCCGAATTGGTCTCATATGTCAGTTTAATTAAAATCTTAGTAACATGTAAAAATTCATGAGAGCAGAAACATTATCACTTTATTCAAAAACAATCCTTTTCAAGACAGGATTTCTTATTGAACATTTTGGTCAGCAAAATATAATCCGCCAACTGGCAGATCGGTAGGAATAGAAACCTCATTTTTAAAGCGAATAATTTTGCTTTCAACCGCCCATTTTACAATGAGAAAATTTACAAATTTAAATTATTTGGGGCAGCAGCGATGAGATATTAAAAACCAAAGAAAACAAGCCCTGAATGAGCTGATTAGCAAATTTAACTGCCAAATTTAGTTCCAGTTGCTCGCCCTCAATATCATCAGCTTAAAAGCTGGATACGATGTGGCTGATGCTTCGGATCTCCATGCGTTCATCGGATTTGAGAGAGATGTCAATTGGGGATGTGGAGAGCAATTTTGTGTTCGAATTTTGAGGTAGAGGGCGCTCGTCGATTATCTGTTGAATGAGCATAAATATCTTGCTTTAAAAGGAATAAAGAATCGGTTTAAAAAACAAGGGATCTATTATGGTACAAAATCAAAAGGTCTGGAAATACGGTGATGACATTAATACCGACATGCTGTTCCCCGGAAAATATACTTACACTTGCAGCACCGCCGAGGAGATCAAGCCGCATCTATTAGAGGACCTCGATCCGAATTTCGCGAAGCAGGTAAAGCCAGGTGATCTTATTTTTGCTGGAAAAAATTTCGGTTGCGGCAGCTCGCGGGAACAGCCAGCGTTGGGACTCAAAGCGGTGGGACTTCAGGCCGTGGTGGCAAAGAGCTTTGCCAGAATTTTCTATCGGGCGGCCATCAATCAGGGCTTGCTGCTGATCGAATGCCCGGCTGCGGTTGATGCGTATCGCGAAGGGGATGCCGTTCAATTGGATCTGGCCAATAGCAAGATTGTCGTGGCGGGCAAGACATTCTCTTTTCCCACGTTACCACCCGAAATATTGGCAATTCGCGACGCCGGGGGATTGCTGGAATATACGCGGCAGAAGCTGGCGCAACGATGATTGGGAATTAACATATTTTTTAAAGGCATTTTTGTCAATACGGATGGGGAAATTCCAAAAGTCAAATTACAAATTTCAGATAAAATTCAATTACCAAATTACAAATACCAAAACTTGGGACTATCCCAGGTGCTCGTTTGGTTTGGAATTTGAGTATTGCGGATTGGGATTTATTTGGGATTTGATATTTGAAATTTGAGATTTAAAAATCCGTACCGCCTTTTCACCGTGGATAATCGCTTTTAAGGATGTCATCATGAAAAAACTTATGTTAATGCTATTTTTTTTGATTATCTCCCATAATTGCCTGCTCGGCCAGGATTATATCAACATCACCTTCCGGCATTACCCAATCGGACGAAATGTGGTGCGGGCCTTCGTTCCCGGCACATTCAATAATTGGGGGCCGAACTCAAACGGCAGGATCGCCGTCAATGCACCATCGTTGATGAACTATGTTGATTCCCTGGGCTGCTATGTGAAGACAGTTCGTCTGAAAACTGGGGAGACCCACAACTACAAGTTTCATGAACATCTCAATGCCGACGGCTCCCTGTGGCAGTGGTACACCGATCCTCTCAATCCATTGATTAATTACAGCGACAACAACAATTCGATCCTCGTGGTGAAAAAAGCCATGATCTTTGAAATTTCACCGAAGAACGATGCGATCGTCACTCAAGTGGCGCCGCTGCTTACGGCAGGGGTCTTTGCCGCCGAAGGGGATTCAATTTTGCTCGACCAGTCCGAAATCTGGCTGAATAACTCCTTCCTGACCAGTTTCGCTGGCCATGTGATTCCCAACCTATCGGTTCTTCACTATCAGCTTCCGCCGCTGAAAAACNGCAGCAACGAGGTTCGGCTCACNCTGCGGACGAAAAAGGGCGAGTCCGTTAGCGAAACGATCGAATTCATGGTCGTGGCCGGCGATGTGTTTTTTTATACTCCATCCACCGATAGCGTCTGGGCGAACTATCGCACCATTCGCTGGCGGGTGAATATGGCTGGCAACAAACTGCAATCCCTTACCCTGAAGCAGCTCAGAAGTTACCCCATTAGCCTGCCCGCAGAGGTGGAAAAAGATTATGAACATCGGGTGACCCTGGCTTATGGTGAAAACCGCTATGTGGTCTCCGTGACCGACACTGCTGGAAAGGTGACGGAGTCGGATACCTTGACCTTGACCTACCCGATGCCGCAAAAGCCCCAGCCAGAGATCATTTTTCAACTCAATTCCGATAGCAGCCAGCTCAAAATCATTGGCAGGGGCAACGATCCTCAAAACAGCGCCCTCAGTTTTCTATGGCACACTCAGCCCACCAATCCCGGCGATCTCTCTGAGGTGGATGGACAGACCAGCGAAGAATTTTCGATCGTTCCTCCGAAAACCCCTGGCGATTACAGCATTAAATTGACCGTCATCGATGCCGATGGCTATTCCAATTCTACCATCAATTTTTTTACCGTTCACCCCAATGGCTCGATAACGATTCCAACATTGGCCACAATTCCCAATTGGGTAGCCAATGCCCGCATCTATTGCATGTTCATTAAATCCTACACCGCAGCCGGTACCATCGCCGCGGCTCGGGACAATCTGGAGCACATCAAAAATATGGGGTTCAATGTGATTTGGGTGCTTCCGGTGATGGATGTGGAGGGCGTGGTGGATCAGGGGGCCAATATCGGCTACAACATTATCGATTTCTATCGTGTGGAGCCCGCCTATGGCAGCCATGCGGATTTCAAGGCATTGGTCCAGCGCGCCCACGAGCTGGGGCTGCGGGTGATCCTTGATGTGACTCCCAATCACAGCAGTCGCTCTCACCCCATTGCTCTGGATGTCCGATCCAAGAAACAATTTAGCCGTTATTATGATTTTTACCAGCATACGACCATTCCGCACAACGATAATGGTCTGGGACAATCGATCTCTGCCGATGGAATTGTGTATTATTCCGCCTTTTCCGATGCTATTTTGAACTGGAATTGGTCCGATGCCGAGGCGCGGCAATATATGATCGATGTCTATACCCATTGGTTGCGCGAGTACGATATCGACGGCTTCCGATTCGATGTCTATTGGGGCCCACATCGACGCTATGGCCGAAGCAATTTCGATCAGCCACTTCGCGCGGCATTGCGTGCGGCCAAAGCGGACATCATGCTGCTGGGGGAAACCGATGGCACTGGCGCAGGGACAGAGGTCCAATATGCCGATCAGAATGGTGGAATGGATCTGGGCTATGACTGGATTTTGAAGAACGCTATTTTGAATTTTCCCAGCATCACCAATTTGAACGATAAGCTCTATAACGGCGGCTATCGGCCTGGCCCGAATTCGTTGTTCCTGCGCTTCCTGGAAAACCAGGATGAGGATCGAGTGGCCTATCGCTACAACAGCATTGAAAAGACCTTGCCCGTTTCGACGGCGATTTTCATGGCGACCGGCATTCCTCTGCTGTATCAGGGGCAGGAGGTCGGCATGGGCTATGGCATGGCCGGCAGTCGCGATTACCGCGTGCGTTCTACGGTGAACTGGCAAAATCCACCCGCTCGGATTCTGGCGCCGCACTACCAAAAGCTCGCCCAGATCCGCGCCCAGTTCCCGGCCTTCCGGCGACAGATGGAGGACCGCAATGGCGATCGCCGGATCGATAGCAACGATCCCACGATGCAGCCGGTCCTTTTCAACAGCAACGGCATCTATGCCTTTGGCCGGCCTTATCCCGATCAGAATGGAATTGTGGTGATGAATTTTACCAACCAGCCGCGGCAATTCGACCTGCCCTTGAACCTGACTGGCTGGGCCGAGTTCCGCACGGGTTTCGATGGAAACAGAATTTACTATGTGAACGATCTCTATCGCCAGACTTCCCAGGCCAAGACTGGTGCCGAGCTGGATCGGCTGCCGATCGAGCTGGATGCCTTCCAGGTGGCGATCTACACCATCAGCGTGAGCGAAGAATCGGTGCTGTTGCCCACCCTGACGGTGGATGTGGACGAGGCAGACGTTTCGCCGGCGCGGCCCAGCTTTGTACTGTATGATAACTATCCCAACCCATTCAATAGCCGCACTGTCATTCGCTATCGCCTGGCATCGCCCGAGCCAATGCCTACGAAGCTGACGATAATAAACCTCCTCGGCCAGGAGGTCAAAACATTGGTGGATCGAGCGCAATCGGCAGGGGACTATCAAGTCGTTTGGGATGGATTGGACAACTCTGGCAAGCCCATGGCCAGTGGAGTTTACCTGTATGCCATTACATCAGGAAGATATTGTGACGTGAAAAAGCTGGTCTTGATAAAGTAAAATTCCAAATCACAAGATTCAAAAGACAAATAAATTTCAATGCTTCGAATTTTAAATTTTCAAACTTCAACACAAAAGAAAAATAAGTTTTGGAGCATACAAAATTGAAGTTTGTATTTTATTTGAAATTTGATTTTTGGAATTTAGCCTCAGACGTTTTATCATTAGTGAGAAAAATAGCGTATGTGCCGAATGCTTGTTGCCGCAGGTAATTTCACTATCGATCATCTTATCGATGATTTTATTTTAATGGCCGCCGACCAGAACGAGAGACATGAAAAGAACCTGGATCAGGAATTCAAACATGGCGATGGTTGGGGCATGGCCTATCTGGAACATGGCGAGCTGAAAGTCTTTCGNTCGCCGAAAGCGGTCTTTGAGGACGATCAGATCCACCNATTCCGACAATTGCAAACCGANCTGGTGCTGCTCCACGCGCGCAAGGCCTCTCGCGGCCAGGTGGAGCTGCGCAATGTCCATCCCTTCGCGTGCCAGCTCCAGGGCCGGCGCTANGTNTTNTGCCACAANGGCACCATCCATGATGAATTGGTTTTTGATAATGCTTTCAAGCCAATCGGCTCTACGGATTCGGAACGGCTGTTTTATTATCTCCTGACCAACAGCAACGGACAACTGACTCCGACTTTGTTGAAAGCAAAATTAGAAAAGATCAAAAATTTCACCGCAGCTAATTTTATTCTCTCGGATGGGAAGACGATTTATGCCAGCAATTGGTACACGGAAAATCCCAATTATTATTCCTTGAAGGTATTGCAGAAGCCGGGACTGATTATAGTCGCCTCAGAGAAACTGCCGCACTATAGAACAGATGC
>JGI24188J35168_1000368_pt1 | contig 26023 bp, 20 predicted proteins | sample YNPBryantNP2012_FD_35168 | JGI IMG/M metagenome (IMG submission 35168) | reverse complement strand
GGTCGCGGATTCCACCCACCGCCATCGCGTCCAGCGTGCGTAAAGCCATCTGCAAAGCGTCTTCACTGTTCAGGTTCTCTGCCAGCCAGAAGAGCACGGGGCATGCCGTGTTTGGCGGAAACTTGGGTGCGGTGCCAAAACCGCCGTGGACAGCATCGAAGTGCTGGCGCATCTGCTGCAGGTAGCTGCCTGCGATGCGCGGGTCGGGTTCGCCTTCCATCTGTTCGTATCGTGCAGCGGCGACCTGTTGTATCACCCCGGCAACTTCGCGCGCGGATTGCAGCACCTCATCACGACGGTTCTGGTAGGCGTCGGCAAGCTGGCGGGCAATCTGCGCGAAGATTTCGGGGGGATAGTAGGTTCCCGCGAAGAAAGGCTCGCCCTCCGGAGTGAGGAAGACCGACATGGGCCATCCACCGCGTCCCGCCAGCAGCTGCACCGCCGTCATGTAGATGTCGTCGATGTCGGGACGCTCCTCGCGGTCTACCTTCACGCAGACGAAGTTGCGGTTGAGAATATCGGCGATGCGCGGGTCCTCGAAACTCTCGTGCGCCATCACGTGGCACCAGTGGCAAGACGAATAGCCCACCGAGAGGAAGATGGGCTTGTCCTCATTCGCCGCCCGTTCGAAAGCCTCTTCGCCCCAGGGATACCAGTCCACGGGGTTGTGCGCATGTTGCAAAAGATAAGGGCTCTTTTCATGGATGAGGCGATTGGGTTGCATGTTGAACACTTCTCCTTCTTCCCGCGCGAGCGCGGCTGATGTATCGCTATTGTACCCTATTTTGGGGCTGATGGATAGGTGAAAGACGTTGGCAGACGGGAGAACCCAACCCCGCCGCTCCGGATGGGCAGGCACCTTCCCGAAGCGGGCGGGGCTGTTTCGTGTAGTCGACACGCATAGCTAGCGCTGCGGGTCGTACCAGTCTATCGTGGGTGGCTGCCCTGGGGTTTGCTGCCACGTCTGCTCAAAGCGATGCCACTTGGCGTGACCGTCCACGAACACGTAGTTCGCACCGCCCTGGTGGCGGCGGATAGCCACACTGCGTGGCTCCCATGCTTCGTCGTCCCATTCGGCCTCATGCTCCTCCGAGCCCGGCCCAAACTCCGGCACTTTCGTGGGGTTTCCCCATGCCGCTGCCACGAAATGGTCGTCCGGTACCTGGTCTCCTAATTCGGCAACCACCACGCATTGCGCCGGGTTATTCACACCACCGAGACGGATACCGTAGTACGGCGGATGGTCTGCAGTCAGATAAGCGTTCAGCCCGTAAGAAGCCACGCGCGAGGTGGGGTCATCGTCGTTCCAGAGGGGACTGCTGTCGGAGGGACAGCGGTTTAACAGCTGCGTCTTCACGTAGGGCTGGCAGCTCTTCAGCCAGCCTGGTCCCGTCGGATGATGCCCACCGCCGTATTCATGCGGTTCGGTCAGTGGGAATCCTTCGTCCCAATCCTGCACATACATCGCGATAGCGATGCCCATCTGCCTGCAGTTGGACAGGCAGGAAACCGAGCGTGCTTTCTCGCGTGCCTGCGAGAAAACAGGGAAAAGTATCGCTGCCAGTATCGCGATAATCGCGATAACCACCAGCAGTTCGATGAGCGTGAATGCGCGTTTCATTTCTCCTCCATGTAACACGTTTTTGAAAAAGGTAGCAAACACATTATACCTGCCATGCAATGGCTGTGTCAATCGGGTCAAGGCGTCCGCAGGATTACCATCCGCTCACTGGCTAATAAACTCCCGGAGGGTGTATGCATGGGCGGATGGAAATGGAAACTGCACCGAATAATGGCGATGTCGCCCGGAGAGATTGCGGTTCGGGCATGGCGAGCGGTTCGTGACAAAGCGGTGTCCGTCGGTATCCTGCGACCTTATCCTGCAGACCCCTTGGAGTGCTTTCGCTACGCCTGGCGCGAAGATGCCAGCACGGTGTATGAACGCTTTCTGAGGCAGTTTCCCTGCTCACGCTATCCCCACGATACGTGGCGCGAGTTCCTGTACAAATACCACCCCGAACATGTTGCGGCGGTTTTGGCGCAGGCAGAAGCCATTCTGCAGGGAAGGATGCGTGTGTTGGGTTTTGAGGTGCAGACCGAGGTTCCGCCGCGCTGGTTCCGGAACTACGTGCAGGGTGGGGAATGGCAGGCTCTGCCCGCAGAGCGCATCGACTACCGCCGCGGCGATGTTGCCGGAGGAGTGCGCTACTGCTGGGAACTCAACCGACATGGTTACTTCCTGACGCTGGCGCAAGCCTGGCTGCTGACCCGTGACCAGCGTTTTGCGGAGCGGCTGCTGACAGACTGGGTGGACTGGATAGCCCACAACCCGCCCCGTTTTGGGGTCAACTGGACGAGTATGCTGGAATGCGCCCTGCGCATCCACAACTGGTGCTGGAGCCTGTGGCTGGTGGCAGGTTGTGACCTGTTCCACGATGAGGCACTGCAGCAGATACTGGGCAGTCTGTGGCAGCAGACCGCCGAGATTTCGATGAATCTCTCACTCGGCTCGTCCGCAAACAACCATCTCATTGGGGAGGCGGCGGGGATGTGGACGTTTTCCTGTCTGTTTCCCACTGCTCGCCATGTGCACCGCTGGATGCACACGGCTCACCGCATTCTCTCGCGCCAAATCCCCCGCCAGATTACCCCCGACGGCGTGACCGTGGAACAGGCAGTTCACTATCAGGTTTTCGTGATGGAGATGGCTCTGCACGCCGAAAGCATCGCGAGGCAAATCGGCATGCCGTTCCCTGAGGAGTACGCCCAGCGGATGCTGGCTTCGGCACAGTTTTTGCAGGCAATGACCGACTGCGCAGGGCACGTGCCCCATATCGGTGATAGCGACGATGCGGAGGTTTTGCCCTTTTGCCCGGACGAGGCGCACCCTGAGGCAACGGTAGTGGACGCCGCAGGTGCGCTATATGAACACGCTGCGCCAACGACTCTCAAAGCCGCTTTCCTGAGCGCACAGCCCGTTCGCGGGGAGCAGCGTGTAAAAACGGCAATCCCCAGCTGCCTGTTTGCCGAGGGCGGATACGCTGTGATGCGCGACGAGGATGGCACGCGAGTGGCGGTGATAGACTGCGGGCAGCTGGGATGGGGTTCCATCGCTGCCCACGCACACGCGGATGCTCTCTCCCTGACGTTGAGCGTGTACGGACAGCCCGTGCTGGTGGACGCGGGCACTTACTGCTACCATGATGAACCGTTGTGGCGCGACGCCTTCCGCAGCACGCGTTATCATAACACCGTCTGTGTGGGCGGCAAAGAACAGAGCGAAATGCTGGGTGCGTTCCTGTGGGGAGCGCGGGCGAACGTCCAGATACATCGGTGGCATACTTCCGCCCTTGCGGATATGTTATGCGCTTCCCACGATGGCTACCGACGCATCGGAGCTGGCGAGCATATCCGCTGGTTATACTGGCTGAAAAAGGACATTTGGCTGGCGGTGGACGAAGTGAAACAGAGCGAAGGGCGTTGTGTGGAACAATGCTGGTTATTTTCACAGGCTTGCGTCCTGCAGGCAGAGGGTGATAGAATGCACATATGCTGTGCGAAAGCTCCGCTGTGGGTGCAACCGATACCGGCAGTGCAGTTGCGGCAGGTGTGTGGCGCGCCAGCCGCTGAAGGAGGCTGGGTATCGCCTTCATTTGGCAAAAGGGAACCTGCGCCGCACCTTTTTGTGTGTCGCAAAAGCCCGGGCGGTCGGGTGGCGACCGTCTTCTGCAAGGGAGAATCTCCGGCGCAGGTGCGTCTGTGGAGGGATGAGACAGAGGAATGGGAACTGCAGATAGAACATCTGGGGCGGGTGTGGCTGATTGGTGTGGCAGGGCTACCACGCTCGTGGCAGTTGCCCGACGCAACGGTGACTGCACGGAATATCGTGGCAACGTGGACGGCGGAGCAGCCCCTGGCACGTTATGAGGTGATGGATTAGATGCAGATAGCTGTTTTCGGTCTGGGTTATGTGGGAGCGGTAACCGCCTCCTGCTTTGCAGCGGAAGGGCACCGTGTGGTCGGAGTGGATACCGACGCTTACAAGGTGCAGTGCATCATGGAAGGGCGCTCGCCCATTGTGGAGCGTGACCTGGAACAATATATCCGCCGCGCGCGCGAGGCAGGCAGGCTGGTGGCGACGACCTGCGCGGATGAGGCAGTGGCACAGAGCGATATCGCCCTGATCTGCGTGGGCACTCCCAGCCGGCGAAACGGAAGCCTGAATCTGGAGTTCGTGGAGCGCGTGTGCCGACAGATTGGTGCTGCCCTTGCCGGGCGCGAGCAGCCTTACATTGTGGTAGTGCGCAGTACGGTTCTGCCAGGTACGTGCGAAGGGCTGGTCATCCCCACGCTGGAAAAAGCCTCTGGCAGGCGGCACGGCGAGGAGTTCCATGTGTGCATGAACCCGGAGTTTCTGCGAGAAGGCACCGCCATCCACGATTTCTACCATCCTCCGCTCACCGTGATCGGCTCGCAGAGCAGCGACGCTGCCGACCGTGTAGCGGAGCTGTATGCGGGCATCCCTGCCGAGTGTGTGAAGACCGACCTGCGCACCGCCGAGATAGTCAAGTACGCCAATAACGCCTTCCACGCGCTCAAAATCACCTTTGCCAACGAAATCGGTGCGTGGTGCAAGCAGGAGGGCGTGGATAGCCACGTGGTGATGCGCCTGTTGACGATGGATACGAAGCTGAACATCTCGCCGGCGTATCTGACGCCCGGCTTCGCGTTCGGTGGCTCGTGCCTTCCTAAGGACCTGCGCGCGCTGGTCTATCGAGCGCATCAGCACGACCTCACCCTGCCCACGCTGGAGTCGATACTGGTGAGTAACCGCCTGCAGATCGAGCGCACGGTAGACCTCNTTGTGCAGNTGGGCAAAAAGCGTGTGGGTGTGGTCGGGCTGGCGTTTAAGGNAGGCACCGATGACCTGCGTGAAAGCCCCGTGGTGACCCTGTGTGAGCATCTCATTGGCAAGGGCTACTCCCTGCGCATCTACGACCCCAACGTCTCGCTGGCGGCGATTTACGGCAGCAACAAAGCTTACATTGAGCGCGAAATCCCGCACATCCACGCGCTGATGTGCGATAGCCTGGAGCAGTTGATCGATGAAAGCGACGTGGTGGTGCTGGCGAACAGGGATGACCGCGTGAAGCAANTTACGGACCGGTACCGCGATGACCAGATAGTGATTGACCTGGCGAGGTGTATCTCTCCGGAGGCGATAAGGGGGCGGTACATTGGGCTGTACTGGTAAGCGCATATTGATTGTCGTGGAAAATCTACCTGTTCCCTTCGACCGAAGGGTATGGATGGAAGCCACCTCTCTGGTGCAGGCGGGTTTTGGGGTGTCGGTGATTTCTCCTCGCAAGCCGGGAGATGCCCCTCATGCGGTTATCGACGGCGTGAGCGTCTACAGGTATAAGATGTATCCCCCCACACGCGGAGTCATCAGTTTCCTCTGGGAGTTTATCTACTGCTGGGTGATGACCTTCTGGTTGAGTTTGGTGGTGTGGCGGCGCGAGGGCTTCGACGTGATACATGCCTGCAACCCGCCCGATACCTACTGGCTGTTAGGTCGGTTTTACAAGCTGTTCGGCAAGAAGTACGTGTTCGACCATCACGACCTGAACCCCGAGCTGTATGAGTCGCGCTTCGGCAAGCGAGGCTGGATACACCGTGTACTGCTGTGGCTGGAGAGACAGCAGTTCCGCACCGCCGACAGGGTGATTGCCACCAACGAATCTTATCGGCAGGTCGCCATCCAGCGAGGCGGTGTGTCCCCCGACCGGGTGGTGGTGGTGCGCAGTGGTCCCGACCTGAACCGCTTCCACCGCGTTGCACCNAACGAAGCACTTAGGCGAGGGAAGCGGTATCTGGCGGTGTATCTGGGCGTGATGGGACCGCAGGACGGCGTGGATTACCTGATTCGAGCCGTAGAGCACGTCGTGCGCACCTTCGGCAGGGAAGACGTGCAGTTTGTGCTGGTGGGCGATGGCGATGTGCGTCNCGACCTCGAATCTATGGCTCATGAAAAGGGGCTGGATGAATGGGTGTACTTCACCGGACGTATTCCCGATGANCAGTTGCAGCAGGTGCTTTCTACCGCCGATATTGCGCTCGCACCCGACCCCAAGAACCCGCTCAACGACGTGTCCACCATGAACAAGGTGGTAGAATATATGGCGATGGGCTTGCCGGTGGTGAGCTTCGACCTGAAGGAGTCGCGCTACTCGGCGGGCGAGGCAGCGGTGTATGCCACCCCGAACGACGAGCGCGAGTTTGCCCTGCGCATCATCGAACTGCTGGGTGATCCCGAACGGCGCCAACGCATGGGGGAGTACGGACTGCAACGTGTGCGAGAGCATCTCGCCTGGGAGCATAGCCGCAAGGTGCTGGTGGACCTGTATACCGGGTTACTGTGCGAGAACAGGTAAGGAGGCGNTATGGAGTTTGCCCACATCCTGCTGATGCTGNTAGTGATGCTGGCAGCAGCGAAGCTGCTTGCCGAGCTCGGCGAGCGTGCNTCNCAGCCCGCCGTGCTGGGTGAGCTGCTGGCAGGGTTGATTTTGGGCGATAGCCTGCTGCGTCTGGTAAACCCTAAAGACGAAATCCTNCACNTTCTGGCGGAGCTGGGCGCGGTGTTGCTGCTTTTTGAAATCGGTCTGGAGTCGGACATCACCGAACTGTTCNGTGTAGGCTGGCGTTCGCTATGGGTGGCGGTTATCGGTGTTGTCACGCCTGCGGTGCTGGGATTCGGGGTGAGCGTGCTGCTGGGACAGCCGACCATGACCGCCGCTTTCATTGGGGCTACCCTGACCGCAACCAGTGTGGGCATCACGGCGCGGGTGATGAAGGACCTGAACATCCTGCGCTGGGGCGAGTCACAAATCGTGCTGGGGGCGGCGGTAGCCGATGATGTGATAGGATTGCTCATCCTTGCGGTGTTCAGCGGGCTGGTGCAGGGCGAAACCCTGTCCGTATGGCAGATTGGCAAAGTGCTGGTTCTGGCGCTGGTGTTCCTGGCTGGCGCACTCACCGTTGGTTTAAAGGCATCGCATGTCCTGCTGAAGGTCGCAGAGCAGATGCGGGCGCGTGCTGCGCTGGTAACCGCTGCTCTGGTGTTCTGTTTCCTGCTGGCGGCGCTGGCGCAGCTGGTAGGGCTTGCCCCGATTGTGGGCGCGTTCTCGGCAGGACTGGTGCTTGCCCGCACCGAGCATCGCATCCGCATTACCGAGCGCGCCGGCGCGATAGCCGACATGCTGGTGCCCATTTTCTTCGTCATGATGGGGGCACAGATGAACCTGCGGGCAATTGATGTGACCACTCCTGCTGGCTTGTCTATCGTTGGACTGGCAGCCCTGCTGATTGTGGTGGCGATCTTAGGCAAGCTCGCGTCCGGGCTGGCGGTATGGCGTACCCGCATGCGCCCCTGGCTCGTGGGGGTGGGGATGGTGCCGCGCGGAGAGGTGGGACTTATCTTCGCCACCATTGGGCTACAGCAGAAGGTGTTCGACATCACCGTGTATACCGCCGTGCTGATACTGGTGATGGTGACCACCCTCGTAACTCCTCCATGGCTTCGCGCTTTGGCACGCCGATACGGGGCACACAAGCGCCATTTAGAAAATGAGAGTTTACCTTGAAAACATGGAAAATATCTGTAGGAGTTGCGAGTATGCGGGGCTGGCTCTGTGGCAAACGCAGGCCTGAGCCTGCGTTGGTGGAGAATGTAGCCGCAGGCTTTAGACTGGCGGATTTATCGAACACCCCCAAAGGGGTTTGACATCCTCGCTCGAAAAGGTATATGATAAAGTCGTACATTACCCTCTGCGAACTGTGGGCAGGTACGCAGCTCAGGACGGCAGAAGGCAGCAACAGTAGCACGAGGTGAAAGGTAGGCGGTTCTGGTGTTAGCACCGAAGCAAGAGCAGACTATCGAGGTACGTGTCGATCAGCAGGTTATTCAGGCAGCCCGTTTATTGCAGTGCAACAGCGTGGAGCTGGAAACTGCCATCGAGGAAGAACTGGTGGAGAACCCTGCGCTCGAAAGGATAGACACTGTATCCGAGGATGACGACCCTCGACGTCCGATTCTAAACGGAAAACGTCTCCATCGCATTTACGATGGCGAAGTGGACGACGCGCCGGAGCCAGAGTCCGAGGTAGACCCCATCAGTAATGCTCCCGATGGAGGCATCACCCTGCGCGAATATCTCAGCCGCGAGCTCCACGCCCAGCTGTCGGAGCGTCAATACGCCATTGCCGAATACATTCTGGATAATCTCGATGAGCACGGACTGCTTTCCAATTTCAGCATAGACCGCGCGTCGCTGGAGACGGGGGCTACTCCTGAAGAGATAGAGGAAGTTTTACAGGCGGTGCAATCTCTCGACCCGCCGGGTATTGGAGCGCGTTCTATCCAGGAATGTATGCTTTTGCAGCTGCGTTATCTGCGCGAACAAGGGCAGGGCAACCCACTGGCGGAACAGATTGTGGAGAGGTTCTTCCACCGACTGCCCAAACCCCCCGTTCGCCGAATCGCGCGTGAACTCAAAGCGCCTCCGGAAGAGGTGGAGGAGGCTCTCAAATACATCAGAGCGGCGTTGCACCCTTACCCGGCGCATCGGTTCCGCACGCCCTGGGAAGTGTCTTCATCCTCTTACCGCGACATCATAAAACCCGATGTGATTATCCGGCGCAGCCCGGAGGGTTTTGAAGTAGAACTCGTTCGTCCCCGATGGATTCTGATTGTTAGCCCACAGTGGCGCGAGCAGTATGAGAAAATCAAACGGAACCCTTCGGAGTATCCGGAGGAGATGGTCAGGCAGGTGGAAGAATACATAGAGCGTGCCGATAAGTTTCTCAAGATGCTCGAAATGCGGTATCGTACTCTACTGCGCGTGACACGTGCGGTTATTGACTTGCAGCTGGGGTTTATCGAAACCGGCTCCTACACATTTCTCAGACCTCTCACGCGCACACAGATAGCCGAGCAACTGGGTATTCACGAGTCCACCGTCAGCCGGGCGATATCCAACAAATGGGTGCAAATCCCAAACGGCGACCTGATTCCCTTCTCCGATTTCTTCACACCTGCCCTGAGCATCCAGCAGGCGATACAGGAGGTGGTACACTCCGAGGACCCCGAACATCCTTATAACGATGAGGAGATTGCCGCCATCCTTTACGAACGCTGGGGTATCAGGGCAAATCGCAGAACCATCTCGAAACATCGCGTCCGACTGCACATCCCGTCCTCGAAAAAGAGAAGGAAACTGCGATGACCTCCGCAGAGTTTGCAGGCACCATCGTACTGTATGACCTGACTCATCTGCATCGTATAGACTTCTCCGATTCGCGCCAGAGGCGGCAAGCATGGGACGAACTGCACCTGGTAACCGCCCTGCAGGGCATCGTCAACCGTCGTCAGCCCCGGCTCTACGTGCTTTTCGTGGGGGACGATGGGCGAGGGGGCACCGACCTCTACTGGCTCGAGCACCTGCGCAAACAGGGCGAATGGCTTGATCGTGCAAAGATAGAAAAAGTCACCGACGTGCTGGAACTGGTGCAGCGATTCCGACGGTCGTTCAATGGGTTGGTTGTCTGGGATGAGCGCGTGCCTGCTACCGCGCTGGTAGCCTCCACCGCCGCCGAAGTGGATAACCTGTTGCCGGTACGCTATGACCCCGATGCCGGTTCCCTCTACACTCGTTTAACGCAGGGCACGGGTAGGCTCCCCGTGCGTCTTGCACTGTTGAGGAAGGATGGTAGCCCCCTCTTCACCGGCAAGGGTAGTCTGGGGCCTCTTGCTTTGCCCAGCACGGGCAGCGCGAAGTGCGATGCGCTGATGTGGGCGATGGGCACCTATCTGCGCAAGGGCAAATGCGCGCCGGGGGTACTTGGCTACTACAGCGACGCGGATTGGCTCACGGGCAGGGTGCGACTGCCCATCGAGCGCACGATGCTGTGTAACCACGACTACTTTATCGNTCGCAAGGGTTTCTTCTTTGACCTGTCGCCCTGGGAAGATGTGAAGCCGTCCGACGACCCCGAACAGCCGCTGGGCGCGGATAACCGCACGCTGAAGGCGATACTGATGGCATCCTATGACCTCACCGGCGGAGGAATGACACACATCGGCGGCTTTGTGCCATGGGATTTCAAGTATACCGACGCGGTAGGCGAACCACATGGGGCAGTGGAGTCAGAATGGCAATTTGTGGAGATTGCTTCGTGCTTTAATGCCTATCTGGATGCCGATGCTCCCGCCATCGGTGCCATGGCGAACGCCTCCTTTTTCATGCACTATCCGTTACAGAAGCGTTATACTCAGCCTCATCCCACTCTGGATGACCTACAGCGCGAGGGCTACGTGCTTTCCAACGGAATGGTGGCACCTTACAGCTTCATCGCGTTTTATGTCGGCGATTACGACTCCAGCGCATGGTTCTATCGCATGGTGCCCCGCCTGTGGAGTGACCCGGCCCGAGGCAGGGTGCCGCTGGCGTGGGCGTTTAATCCCAATCTCGCGCATCGTTTTCCGGTGGGCATGCATTTCGTGCGGCGCAACGCTTCTTCGCTGGACTATTTCATCGCTGGCGACACGGGCGCAGGTTACCTGAACCCCGGCTATCTGAGCCGTCCTCGTCCTCATAGCGGCTTGCCGGATGGCTGGAAGGCGTGGGAGACACACTGCCAGCGGGAGTACAGCCGCTGGGATATCCGTATCACTGGTTTTATCATCGACGGTAACGCGCGCGGGCTGGACGAGCAGGGACTGGATGCTTATGCCCGGTTTTCTGCGGGCGGCATTGCTGCGCAGAAGATACCCGAGCGGGGAATACACAGCGGGATGCCCTATCTGCGCATGGGTGATGACCTGCCCGGCGTCGGCGGGCTGCAGATGCCACACGCGCTGAATATCGTGGGCAGTCGCCTCACCGGTGAGAAGCCTCAGTTCCTGCTGTTCCGCACCATCCTGTGGACACCTTCGCACCATCTGGAGCTGAAGCGTGCCATCGAGCAGAACTACCCGGGCACCAGGGTGGTACATACCGGAACATTATTCGCCCTGCTCAAGCAACACCTGTCTCAGCAAGCCCGTTGAGCAGGGCACTACGCGGGGGGAGTGTGCGGTTCTTCCGATGGGGAGTCTTCGTGAATCCAGCGAACGCGCCGGCGGGAACGGTGGGACGACGTATCGGGCAGAGAGGTTCTGCTCCCGCTTCCCACCCACAACACACCACCGAATGCCACCACTCCCACCAGCACCAGAAACAGGGCAAACATCGGCTTGCCCTGTAGCCACTCCGAGCCGCCATGCCCGATGAAATACAGCGCAACCGCCATGAGGTAGCTCTGTTGCGACCAGCGCGGGCTTTCAAACCATATCTCGCCGATGCCTGCCGCACCGCTGAACAGAGCGATGCCCAGCCACATGATGATAAACGCATAATCGCTCCACACTGCATCCTGCCAGTTTACCGTCCGAATGCCCTCCCACGTCCGGTGCAACGAAAACACGCAGACGCCGAAGCATATCACCACCAGTGTGTAACGTCGCAGCTGTGGTATCAAGAAGGCGATGACGACCAGTGCCAGCAGGAGCGTTGATACGTTGGTGCCTGCCATCTGGTGCAGGAAGCCTTTCAGCTGCACCACCACCACTGCCAGCGCCAGCGGCAGTACGATTTCCAGCACCTGTTTCCAGCGCAAAGGTATTGCTCTCACCCCTGCAACAGCGAGGCAAGCACCTCTTCCGCCTCGTCGCGCACGTACTCCCCAAACTCTGCCGCACGAAGCAGGATGGTTTCCAACGAGAGCGGTTGCGGGTGCGCCGCGTTGAATTGAATGAAAAAGAAAGCGGTATCCGCGTAGAACGGCTCGATGCGCAGGTCGCAGGTGAAAGGTGGCGATTCGTACGTGAACCTCAATCCGATGCCGCGCAAGCCCTGCTCGAACAGAGCGCGGACCTCGGACGCACTGAGGCGCAGAAAACGCTCGACCGACAGTTCCGTGGCGGCACCTTCCGCTTCGTGGTGTGCAATCCACTGAATGCCTGCGACGAATCGGTCATCCAGCAGGAGGGCATCACGGGTGCGAACCAGAATGCGCTCGGCGTCGCGCAAGTCAGGGGAGATGTTCTCGCCCTCGTGGATGAAGATAATCTGGTGCTCTGCCAGCATCACACTGCGCCGGTGCAGCGGGTCCACGTATGCCACAAAGCCGGGAATGGGCGCGGGCTGAATAGTAAACGGCACCCCCAGCGCCTGCAGCACATGGCTCTTGCGCACCTCTCCCAGCTGCCCGATGGGCGCGTTCAAGCTAATCTGTACCTGCTTGAGTTGCATATCCGTCGTGCCGCCTTTTCTGGAGAAACTAATGTGCTTCTGCCAGTGCCGCCTTCATCGGCAGGTGCAGGGAAGCACAAATCTGAGCCGCCACCTGGCGCAGGGAACCTGCTTCGCCCTCCACAGGCTGTGCTCTCTGCTGGATAAACTCCTTTGGGCTTATCTGTCCCCGCGATATCTGCTCCAGAATCTCGTGTGCCTCGTCGGGCTTTACCTGCAGGGCATACCCGTTCAGGCGCAGGAAAGCGAGAGTGGCTACCAAGGCGGTCAGCTCATTCCCCTCGCTGAACGGCTTATCCTGCAGCAGATGACGAAACATCCTCGCTGCCTGTTTCAGCGCATCACGACTATCCCCGTAAGAATACTGGCTGTACACCGCGTTTTCTAAACGGTCAAAATGGTAATGCTGCGGACGGCCGGTGACGGCGGTGTTTATCCAGATGACATCCTGAACGGTCAGATAGCGCATGGGCTCCCCCCTGTCAAAACGGTCTGCTACAGCACGAGCATTATACCATAACAACCGGTAACAGGGGAAACCCAACACAATTGCCTGCGTGAATCCTTGCAGTGTATGGAACAACCAAAGTGGTTGCCTGAGGCGGTATCCCGAAGCCACGCCTACGGAAGGGCAGGCAACATCATCAGGGAGGATTCTCATGGTTTTACTGGTGGCACTGGTTGACAGTGTCTACATGCTGTTACCGTTATCACTGGCTTTCACTTCACCTGACTTCCTGATGGGCAGGCGAGGCGAAACAGAGGCTGTACTGCTTTTCATCCCGTGTCTGGCACTTTTTGCCACCATTATCCCGTATCACCGTTTCCACGACCAGTCTGCTTCCCAAACAGGCGTGCATGGCGGGAGATGGTACCACGCTCTGCGTATAGTTCTCGGTTCGGCTGCTGGTGTATGGGCATTGCTGATGCTGCTGCGTGATTATACCGATGGCGTGGCGCTGGCGGTAATGAGCGCGCCCGGCATGCTGCTGGGGGCATGGGCATGGGCGATGTGGTGGCGGAATCAGTACCTGCATGCCCGCCTAAAGGAGGTTTCGGAACTCTATCGGCACCGCGATGCCGTCACCGGACTACTGAACCATTACGCGGTGTATGAAGCGCTCGAGCAGAAGATTCGCGAAGCCTCACGCTCGGAATACCCTGTTTCACTCATTCGCCTGGACCTGGACCGCTTCGCTCTGTTTAACGCCACCCATGGACACCGGGCAGGGGATGACCTTTTGCGGCAGATTGGACAAAGCATGGAGGCATCCTTATCGCCAGGGGCGGTGGTGGGACGGTACGATGCCGACGAGTTCCTGATTGTTCTTCCAAATACCACACGGAGCCAGGCGGTGGCTATAGCCCATCGTCTGCGCGAAAAGATACGTCAGGAAGCTCTGGTACGCTCGGAGGACGGGCAGGTCATCCCCGTGACTGCCAGCATTGGTGTTGCCGAGTTCCCGGGCGACGCTGCCAGCGCACAGGAGCTGCTCTCCGCGGCTGAGGGCGCGCTTCTGACGGCAAGGCAAAACGGTACCGGCGTTGCCGACTCGCGGTCTGGCTGGCGCACCCGCTACCAGATTCAGGCAAACGGGGCGTTTTCCACTCTCGAAGCGATGGTCATCGCCATCGATAACAAGGACCACTATACGCGCAGCCATTCCGAAGACGTGAGCGAGTATNCTTTGTGGATTGCCGAAGANCTGGGGCTTTCCGAAGAGCAAAAACACGTGTTGCGTTTGGGTGGGCTATTGCACGACGTCGGCAAAATCGGCATTCCCGATGAGGTTTTAATGAAGCCAGGGTTATTGACCGCCGAGGAGTATGAGGTGATGAAGCAGCATACAGTGCTTGGTGCGGTCATGTTGTCTGCCTTGCCCGGAATGGAAAAGATAGCGCCGCTTGCCCGCTGGCACCATGAGCGATGGGACGGAAACGGCTATCCCGATGGACTGACAGGAGAAGAGANCCCCCTGCTCGCGCGGATACTGGCTGTGGCAGACGCCTTCAGCGCTATGACCACCGACCGCCCTTACCGCAAGGGAATGGACCGGCAATCGGCACTGGCTGAGCTGCGGCGACAAAAGGGAAAACAGTTTGACCCCGAGATAGTGGATGCCTTCCTGGCGGCAATCCAGAAGCACATACCGCCACAGCAGGTAAAGCGTGCGACGCTGTCTGCCGCTGCCTGAAGAATGTGCCTTACGGCAAGGCTGTAGCACGCCTTGCCGTAGGCCGAATCCGTCTCGGAGTTTAACGAAGTGCTCTAGGCGTATCGTTGCACTGCCCCGCCCGTTTCAGGTCATAGTTGCAGTTGGGGTCAACCACGATACCCCAAATCTCGTACGAGCCGCCGTAGGGTCCCCCCGCCACCAGCCACTCATCGCGTTTGCGTCCCTTGATGGGGTCGTTAGGTGCAGTGGGGTTCGGGTTACGGCGTGCCCTTACGACCTTGGCATGACCATCTGCGTAGGCGCAGTTCACCATCTCGTTGTGGCGCGGCGCAATCGGGCTGTAGAACTGCACGTCCAGCCAGCCGTCATAGAAAGCACCAGTTTCTGCCGGATACGGCAGTTCAGCCATGCGAATAGGTGCCACAGCCGTGTTTTGTCCCAGTGGAGCACCCCAGTTGCCGTCCTCAAACAGCGCGTAGTTGCCGTTGTAGGAGGCGTAGCGGAAGTTGCCCGGTGTGGTCAGCGCGCCGCCCGTCAGCACCTGTATCATGCCGGGCCAGTCGATGTCCATCGGGGCAGACGGACAGCGCAGGATGTCGGCGTTCTTCACGTACGGCACATGGGCATCATAGAAGCTCACCCACACGTTAGGCGCCACAAAATACAGGTTCATCGCATACGTCTCATCGTAGTCCTGCGCATACATGTGCACCGCCAGAGCGATCTGTTTGGTGTTGCTCAAGCACGAGGTTGCCCGCGCTTTCTCTCGCGCCTGCGAGAACACCGGGAACAAAATCGCCGCCAGAATGGCGATAATCGCGATGACGACGAGCAGTTCGATTAGCGTGAACGCTCGCCGATGGGTGAAACCGTTTCGCATCGAAGACCCTCCTCTTGGATTTGGAATGGAACGCTTCTGCTGTCGATACTGTTCGCGTTGGCTTTCTTAGTGCGTATATTTTAGAATGACTAAGAAAAGATGTCAAGCGATATGCCGCCACGTGCAAAAAAACAGGCACAAATAACGAACAGCCCGCTCAGCGTGTTTGGGTTTCAGACGCCTGTGAGCCCGCGGTGTTCTTAGTGCCAAAGTAGTACAGCCCTTCCATCAGCGCAAGTATCATGGCGGGAGTGACCAGGCGGTTCTTCGTCCAGAAGACCGGTTCAAACTGCGCGGCGAGCAGAAGCATCAGCCAGCTTATCCAGAGAGCAAGTAGCCACGAGCGCACGTAGGTTTTATCTGGGGAGGTTCTCTTATACAGCATGTAGCCCCGAACCGTCCCAGTGAGGAGCAGGACCAATAGACCCACTAACCCCACAATGCCTCCCTTACCGAGGATCCACAGTATCGAATTGTGGATGTAGGTGCGCATCTCATAGGTGCTGCCCACATACGGGCTTTTGGTGACGCGCAGCGGGTGTTTGGTACCCCACCCAAGTCCGAACCACGGCGAATCGGGAAGTCTGTCCATGATATACTGCATCTCGAAAAGCCGTTGTCCGACGGAGCTGGGCACACCGTATGTGTAGCGGTTGGGCGGTTCCGTAAACGTGCTGATGAACCGTCGCTGCAGCTTTGCGACGATATCGGTGGGTTGGGTCACCCACGCAGGACGCGCAAACATCGTCAGCGAGCCGACTACAGCCACCGTCACAAAGGCAATGAGCAACAGGTTCACTTTGGTACGGCTGCTTCCGAACAACCAGATGAGTCCCAGTCCGAGCATCGCTCCGAACCACGAGTGGCGGGTGAGCGTAAAGACTATCGCCAGTCCGTAAAGCGCCGTGAGCGCAATCCATCCCCACCGCCTGGGTCCCTCGCGAACGGTGGACATCTGCGCGCTAATCACCATGCTGACCAGAACGAGGTACTGCCCTGGCGGCAACACGCGCAACAGCCCTTCGGTGTCGCGTACGGGAATATCCCACTCTGCCAGTCTCAAGAAAAACACCGCTCTTTGCCCCAGCAGAGCCTGCAGCACTGTAGCCAGAGCGCCGATACCTGCCACAAAGAGAAGGCCAACCTGCAGGTTGTGCAGGGTTCTCTCCGTGCGCATAATTCCGATGGCAATGAAAAACGTGAGCCAAGCCAGCATGTATTCCATTTCGGACAGCTGTGAGCGGATACTCCAGCCTCGGAACAGGGAATGGTATAAAAGCCCCACAGGAACCGTCAGTATGAGAAACGCGATGATGGCTATGGTGGAAGGGGATGACCACAATTTGCCCGGGCTCGCCTTGCTCGTGAGATGTCTGAACAACACCACGACCAGACCGAGCGAGATGAGAAGGTTCGGTAAGGTAATGCCACGGTCTCCGAGGAAGATCCTGTCCCAGAGGAAGGGCGACACCACCGAAGCGACACAGAGCAGGATGCCCACCACAATCAGCTCCGGGTAGACCGTCATCATGGGGAGCATGACCATCACCAACATCAGCAAGATGGTGCCTACCCATGCCTCATACTGCACCGATACGGCGATGCCAATGCTACCCAGCAGGGCGATGGCAAAGATGAGCAGATTGAGACGACGCGACAGGTTAAAGTAGTCCTGGATACTCTCTGCCAGTCGATAGTATCCGGACACCACGCGATAGTATGATTGTGTTACCACACGCGGAACACCGGTCATCCCGCTCACCCTTTCATCAACCAGAGTTGGGCACGCCTCTATTATACGACTCGGCGTCGAACATTGCCAGACCCCTGCAAGAAAACCCGCACAACTACCTGTCCTTCACCGCCCACGAGTAGGGGATGCCACCGGTGTGCGGGTCGCGCCGATACTCGTCGGGGTCTGCGTAGTCGTACACGCGGGTGGGGAAGTTCAGAATGCCTGCTCCCTCCAGCGATAGCGCCATAAAACCGTGCCACACCCGCTCCGGTATCTGCACCAGCAGAGGACGGTCGGGTGTGAGGATGATTTCGTTAATCAAGCCCTGTGTGGGCGAGCCCTCGCGCTCGTCATAGAGTACTACCTTCGCCCTGCCATACACGCCGAAGAAATGGTCCTTCTGCTTCAGATGCTGATGCCAGCCCTTCACCACATGGTAGTCCACATGGGTGATATATGCCTGCGCGAAACCGTCGGGAAAGCACTCGCGATAGATGGGGTCATCACGGCGCAGAATCTCACACAGGTTGCCCCGTTCGTCATACAGGCGGTTGAGGCGCTTCACGCGCAGGTCGTGGATGTAGCGGGCGGTCATGCTGGCGATGTGCCCCAGGGACATCTCCCCTGACAGGTACTGTGCGCGGTGTTTGGCACACAGAAACAGATTTCCTTCTCCTTCGGGCAGAGGTATTGGCTCGGTGGCGGGCTCGAAACAGCCGACCATCTGGCAGATATAGGGGTTGGTTCCTCCCGCCGAACGGCTCATGGCTTTCTCCTTACCCCGGTGGCCACGACATCTGCCGACCGCCCAGCAGGTGGATATGCAGATGAAGCACGCTCTGCCCGGCATGTGGACCCACATTAGCCACCAGCCGGTAGCCGGTTTGCTCTATATGGAGCTCGCGCGCGATATGCGCTGCTACTCGAAGCAGTTTGCCTGCCAGCGCATCGTGTTGTTCCTCCAGCGCAGCCACATCCCGGACGTGCTGCTTGGGAATGATAAGCACATGCACCGGCGCCTGTGGGTTCAGGTCCTTAAAAACGTAAACCTCGTCATCCTCGTACACGCAGGTGGACGGTACCTGCTTCTGCGCGATCCGGCAAAAGATGCAATCCTCCATCCTCATGCCCTCCTGAAGAAGTGTTGACCAGCTCACCCAGTGCTCCCTCGTCGGTCGACTCCAGCAGACGCACCCACACCAGCTGTCCGGCGAGGTGTGCGCCACCGGCGAACTCCACCGGGATGTAGTTATCGGTCAGTCCTCGCATCAAGCCGCCTTTGCCCTGCTTGCCCTCTACCAGCACACGTACTGTTCTGCCCAGCCGCGCCGCGACAAACCGTTCGCGGTACCTGCGACACAGATTCGCCAGCTGCTGGCTGCGTCGCTCCTTCTCGTGGTCGGGCACCTGGTCTGCCATCTGCGCGGCAGGCGTGCCCGGGCGCGGGCTAAAGCGAAAGATATGTGCCCGTGCATACTGCACTGCTTCCACCACCTTGCAGGTCTGCTGAAAAGCGGNTTCGTCCTCACCCGGGAAGCCCACCATGATGTCGGTGGTGATGGCAAGGTCGGGTATCCGTGAATATAGTTTTTCCGCGAGAGCCAGCACGTCCTTCTGACGGTAGGGTCGGTTCATTGCCTGCAGGATGCGGTCGTCTCCGCTTTGCAGGGGAATATGCAGGTGCGGGCACACCTTTGGCTCGCTGGCGCATACGTCGATGAGCCTGTCCGTAACCTGCGTCAGCTCGATGGAGCTGATTCGGATTCGCTCCAGCCCATCGGTTCGCGCCATCCGCTGCAGCAGTTCGGCAAGGTCGGGCCCGCCGCTGCCAGTCTCCTCTCCGTAGGAGCCTATCAACACGCCGGTCAGCACCACCTCTTTGAAGCCCTCATCGACCAGCCGGCGTATCTCGTCCAGTACTTCCTCATACGGACGGCTGAACATGCGCGGGCGAGTGTAGGGGATGGAGCAGAAGGAACAGCGTACGTTACAGCCGTCCTGAATCTTGACCACCGCACGGGTGCGCTCGTACGGATTGCGCAGCACGGGTGGAGCGGGGTCACGTGCCACACGCTCACGGATGTCGGGGAAAGCCTCCAGCACGTAATGCACCGTGCGCATTTTGTCGGTGTTGGGCACGATGAGAGCAGCTTCGGCAACCGTCTCCCCGCGCAGGAGCGTGAACTGCGCCATACAGCCTGTCAACACCACGCGCGCTTCCGGACCTTGACGGGCAGCGCGACGTACGATTTGCATGGACTTCTTCTCCGCCAGCTGGGTAACCGAACAGGAGTTGATGACGTACAGCTCCACAGGCTCGTCGAAGCCCACGATGGCGAAGCCCCGCTCCTCAAAGGTATCGATGATACGCTGTGTCTCGTACTGATTGACTTTACAACCCAGCGTGGCGAAAGCGACGCGAACCATTCGTGCCTGCACCTTACGAGATATTCCGGCTTAGTTTACCCGAAGAGCAGGGCATTGCGCAAATGCAAGCAGACAGTTGTAACGCCATCCACGGAGAAGCCCGTACGCCCTCAGTGAACGGACGTGTCCCTATCGGGGACGCACCATGAGTCGTACCGTATGATAGTCTGGCGTCAGGCACACCTGCGCAGCCCGCGATTCGGCGACCTTCCCGCCATCGTGGAATGCAGGAGACCCCCGTCCTTCATCGCTAATCAGGTAATGGCAATCATTCCTGATGGAGGCAATACATGGCGCATCCTGAACCTTTGACCCTCACGCCGAAAGGCTTGTTGGGCGGTCTGCATGTTTCGAGTGAAGCCACTCCTGTCGAAGGCGCGGTGCGGTATCTCGCTCCCGCCGAGGGCGACGGACTGGAATACGCCTTCCCCAAAGGCGCGCTGGCAAACATGCGCTATCTCACCGCCGACCTGTTGCTGGATGGCAAGTTCTTGGCGGTGTTTGCGCTCTCACTCTACGAGTCGGACAGCGACAAAGTGTTCCACCTTATCTTTGGGCTGCTCAACCAGTGCTCCGCGCGAATGCGGGTTCCGCTGGAGGCGGTGCATCAGAACCGCTGGCAATATCCGCGCGAAGGGGCATGGCTCAAACCGATGTGTGGCGGAGATGTGATAGACTTGCAGAACGTAGACCGCATGACCCTGAAGGTTTTGCGTAAAGCAGATGAACCTGTGCGCTGGTGCATGACTCCGATTGTTGCCACACCGCAAGAACTGCCCAAACTGACTGCTCTGGTGCTGCCGAAAGGCGCACTGCTGGACGTCCTGGGACAAAGCCGACTGCATGAATGGGAGGGCAAGAGCCGCTCGCCGGAGGAGGTGACCGCGCGCTTGCATCGCCAGCTGGCTGAAGCCCCCTCGGCTTGCTTTCCCCAAAACTTCTCACGCTGGGGTGGCTGGAAAGACCTGCGTTTTGAGGGCACCGGTTTCTTCCGCACGCACCACGACGGTNGGCGGTGGTGGCTGGTGGACCCCGACGGTTATGCTTTCTGGTCGGCAGGGTTAGACTGCGTGCGGGTGGACACCGAAGCCGCGTATGACGGGCTGGAACCAGCGCTGGAGTGGATGCCGGATCCTGCGGGAGAGTACGCAGCTATCTACGGAACCGCAGAAGGTTGGAGGCGAGTCAGTATCAACTATCTGGCGGCGAACTTCATCCGCGCGTTTGGCAAAGAGCAGTGGTACGAGCGCTGGGCACAAATCGCGCTGGCGCACCTGCGGCGGTTCGGCTTCAATACGGTGGCGAACTGGTCAGACTGGCAGATTGCCTGTGAGGCGGGTTTTCCCTATGTGCGCCCCTTGCACTTCGAGCCACGCCACACACCGCTGGTCTTCCGCGATTTTCCCGACGTGTTTGACCCGCGTTTTGAGCACGACGCCGACACCTTTGCCGCGCAGCTACGCGATACCGCAGATGACCCTGCCTTCATCGGTTACTTCCTGATGAACGAGCCCACCTGGGGCTTCGCCGCGCAGACACCCGCCGAAGGGATGCTGCTGAATATGCCGTCCTGTGCCACCCGACATGCTCTGNCGGACTGGCTGCGGAGTCGATACGCCAGCGATACCGCCCTNGCAGAGACATGGGGGATGGATGTGCGTTTTGCCGACATTGCCGAGGGCGAATGGAACAGACCGCTGACCGCTCAGGCGCNGGAGGACCTGGCGAGGTTCAGCAGTGTGATGGTTCAGAGGTTGTAGGAGACGCTCAGCACAGCGTGTCGGCGGGTGGACCCCAACCACCTGAATCTCGGAGCGCGTTACTACACGGTTCCGCCTGCCTGGGCAGTGGAGGAGATGAAGTGCTTCGACGTGTTCAGCATCAACTGCTATGACAGCCGGGTGCCGGCGCATCGCCTCCGTGCGTTGAGCGAGTCGCTGGGAATGCCTGTGCTCATCGGCGAGTGGCACTTTGGTGCGCTGGACGTGGGACTGCCTGCCAGCGGCATCGGCAGGGTGCGGAACCAGCAGGAACGAGGGCGCGCCTACCGCGTGTATCTGGAAACCGCTGCAGCGGAGCCCTGGTGCGTTGGGGTACACTACTTTACGCTCTACGACCAGTCTGCACTGGGGCGGTTTGACGGCGAGAACTATAACATCGGTTTTCTGGATGTGTGCAACAAGCCATACGAACCGCTGGCGCAAGCGGCTCGACAGAGCCATGAGCGCATGTACGCCGTCGCGGCGGGGCTGGAGCCGCCTTTCGACGAGCCGGTAGAGTACCTGCCCAAGCTGTTTATGTAAGGGGGGAGAGCATGTTAGCTGCGGTTTTGTCCGATTTCAACCGGCTGGAACTGCGCGAAGTGCCCACGCCCGAACCGGGTCCGGGTGAGGTGCTGGTGCGCATTAAAGCGTGCGGATTCTGCGCTACCGATTACAAAGCCATCAAGGGCATTCGGCGCAACGTGCGGTTCCCGCTCATCCCGGGGCACGAACCGGCGGGTGTAGTGGCTGCGGTCGGTGCCGGCGTAAAGCACGTCAAAGAGGGCGACGAGGTGATTGTGCAGCCAAGCGGTTTCTGCGGCACCTGTCCGTACTGCCGCACGGGACTGCACCACTACTGTCCGCATTCCTTCGTCACCGGCGGCGACGGACCGGAAGATGTGCGCCNGGGCAGCTTCGCGGAGTACACCGTGACCGCCNCGACATCGGTCTATCCCAAACCGAAGCATATTAGCTTCGACGCCGCTTGCCAAACCGAGCCGGTGAGCGGTGCGTGGAAGGGCGTTATCCACACCTCGCAGATGCAGCTGGGTGACGATGTGGTGGTGATTGGCACGGGGGGTATCGGCATGTATTGCTTGATGGTGGCGAAGGCGGCGGGTGCGGGACGTCTGATAGCCATTGATATCAGCGACTACGCGCTGGAGACTGCCCGTCGGCTCGGCGCGACGCATACCATCAATCCCCTGCGCGAGGNTGCCAAAACCGCCGTCTATGACATCCTGCCCGATGGCCCCGACGTGATTATCGAGGCGGCGGGACCCATCGAGGCGGTGAAACTAATGGTCAGCCTGCTGAGGCGTGGCACACGCTGGAACGTTTTCGGCATTACCACCCATGAGACCTTTGAGCTGGACGGTGGTCTGATGCACTTTTTGGAAGCGCGTATGGACGCCAGCTTCGGCACGAACCCGCTGGCAATGCAGAAGGCCATCCGCCTGATCGAACGCGGGCTGGTGGACCCGGAGAAGGTAATATCGCACCGTTTCCCGCTCACGGACATTCACAAGGCGGTGGAAGTGATGGCAAGTCCGGAGCGCAACAAGGTTATTATTCATCCATAAAGGAGGCGGAAGATGTTCGATTTCACGTTCCATAACCCAACGAAAATCCTGTTTGGCAAGAACGCCATCGAGCGCATTGGCGAGGAGATACCCACNGATGCACGNATCCTGATGACATACGGGGGCGGTAGCATCAAGCGCAATGGAGNCTACGAGCGGGTGATGAACGCTTTGAAGGGCTGGCATGTGACCGAGTTCGGCGGTATTGAGCCGAACCCGCGCTACGAAACCCTGATGCCCGCAGTGGAACTGGTGCGTCGGGAAGGCATAGATTTTCTGCTGGCTGTGGGAGGTGGCTCGGTGCTGGACGGCACCAAGTTCATCGCGGCGGCGGTTCCTTTTGAGGGAGACCCTTGGGACATTCTGNAAAAACGGGCGAAGGTGCATGAGGCACTGCCCATCGGCGCGGTGTTGACTCTGCCGGGCACCGGCTCCGAAATGAACGGCAACGCGGTCATCACGCGCTGGGAGAAGAAGGCGAAACTGGCTTTCTACTCGCCGCTGGTGTACCCGCGTTTCGCCGCGCTGGACCCGCAGACTACCTTCTCCCTGCCACCGCGCCAGACCGCCAACGGCATCGTGGACGCCTTTGTGCATGTGATGGAGCAGTATCTGACCTATCNGGTCAATGCTCCATTGCAGGACCGAATGGCAGAGGCGATTTTGCTGACACTTATCGAACAGGCTCCGAAAGTGCTGGAAAACCCTACCGATTACGATACTCGCGCTAACATCATGTGGTGCGCGACGATGGCGTTGAACGGCATCATCGGCGTGGGAGTGCCACAGGACTGGGCGACCCATGCGATTGGGCACGAGATAACCGCTTTGTATGATATCGACCACGCCCGCACTCTGGCTATCGTGCTGCCGGGGGTCATGGAGGTCAAGCGTCGGGAGAAGAGGGAGAAGCTCCTGCAGTATGCAGAGCGGGTGTGGGGCATCCGCGAGGGCGATGAGGATAGCCGCATCGATGAGGCTATAGAACGCACTCGCGAGTTTTTCGAGAGCGTAGGTATTCCCACCCGTCTGTCGGCGTACGGCGTCGGGGCGGAGGCTGTTCCGGCGATTGTGCAGCAGTTGCGCGCGCACGGAATGACCGCGCTGGGCGAGCACGGCGACATCACGCCGGAGGTGGCGGCGCGGATTCTGAAGCGGTGCCTGTAATTACTCCACCACCAGCAGCCGGGTTTCCAGGCTTTTCAACGCCACCGCTGTGGTGCGCCATGCGGTATCGTCCGGCGCGCTACCGCGCGCCGGTTTGCCATTGCGCAACAGCCGAATGCGCACCTCATCGTGACGATAGTTGCACAGGTTGACCAACAGTCTGCCGTCCAGTTCGGCGGTGCGCCAGGCGACGCCCCACACCGGATTGCCTGTCGTGTCCACCACCTCTATGCGAGGGTTCAACCCCCACCCTGAGTATCTCTGGCGCACAGCGTGCCAGAGTCCCCGGACAGAAGCGACTCCGAAGGGAATCCTTGCGGCAGGTGCCAGCGGATGCTGACGCCTCTGCCCGTACTCGTCATGCGTGAGCAGGTCGTCATTGCCCACGAAGACGATGCGACCGCCGTACTTCTGCAGTGTCTCGAACGCCCTGTTGCTCAGATGCTTCTGGTTTGTCACAAAGAGCACCGGTGCGGCGGGCAAGATGCCCTGTTCCAGCTGCCTTTCGGAGATGAAACCAACTTTCAGACCGGTGAAGCTCAGCACCTCGTACAGTTTGTTGCGACAGTCGGTATATGTGCCCCCGTCCCATACCTTGCCCGTCACGCTGTCGATAAGCACCGCATCGGCGGGCGCATGCTGCAGCGCAGTCACCTCCTGCGCGTACCTGTTCAGCAACAGGTTGACGCGCCCCACCGCCTCGGCGCAGGCAGGGCGATGCATGATGCTGCCGGCAAAGTCGCTGCGCGGGTCAAAGGTGCGCTCCCATACCCATATCGTGGTCGCACCCTGTCCGTGTATTGCCGCCTGCCACAGCACGGTATGCACATGTTGCGCTGGCACGGGGCGCGTTTCGCGGTCGGGAATCAGGTGATTCTCGCTGTTGAAAACGGGGGCATTCTTCATCGACCTCTGCAGGTCATGCGACACGGCATTCAGCACCCAACCCTGTGCGTACTCGCCTTCGCCATGACTGTAGAAATTCACACTGTCGTTGCCGTTGATGTCGCTGAACCGCGCAAAGAGGCAGGCGTCCGCGCCGTAGACCACGTCGCTGTCGTTGAGTAGCGTCCACGTCATCGCCTTGGCGTGCACAGGCAGTCCGGGAGCGACTTCGTGGATAGCGTCTGCCATCATCTGATGCCACTGCGCGAAAAACTCCTGATTGAACCGGATGTAGTCGTACCAGCTGGGCAGGTGGTTGCGGGCGTTGCCGTCGAACGGGTTGGGCAGGGGGATATCCTCCCACCGCGAGTAGGCTGTTTGCCAGCGACGGTTCAGCGTTTGGAGGCCGCCGTGTCTTTCCTGCAGCCAGCGGTGCCAGTCGCGTGTGGCGTATTCGCAGGGCTCTTCGAAGCTCACCGGCTCGTTGCTGAGGCAGATGCTGTGCAGGCTGGGATAGCGGCTCAGCGGAGGAATCAGGGTGCGGATAAACTGCTTCAGCAGCTGCTGGCTTTCGGGAGCGTGCAGGCAGTACTGCAGGAAACCGTTGCGTCGTTTGCGCAGGTGTGGGTACTTCTCCAGCATCCACTCGGGGAAGTAATGTGGACTGATGAGCAGGTTGACCGCTACGTTCGCCTTCTCCGCCCGTTGCAGAATCTGCTGCAGCTCGCGCACAGGCTCTTCGTTCACCGTGCCCTCCGAAGGGAATACGGCGTTTGGGCCGGTCTCTATCTGGATGATGTTCACCCCGTAGTCGGGGAACTTCTCGATATCCGCGCGCACCTGCCCGAAGTGCCCGTAGCCCGTGAAGAAGTGTGGCTTCCCTCTATCGTCCACAAAGCTGCCGTTGCGCACTTCGGGACGTTTCCCCTGAAACCGCCACAGCGCAACGGGTTTGGTCGGCTGGCGCAGTTCCTGAAGCAGGTGCGCCTCCACCTCGCGCAGCTCGTCCAGCTGCATCAGCGCGCGACGCAGCTCGGGATAGGTTTCTTTGCCGTC
>JGI24188J35168_1000355_pt1 | contig 26425 bp, 24 predicted proteins | sample YNPBryantNP2012_FD_35168 | JGI IMG/M metagenome (IMG submission 35168) | reverse complement strand
TGACCAGGATCCCGCCAATCACGTCCGCGTGGCCGTTGAGGAACTTGCTCACGGAGTGCAGCGATATGTCCGCACCGAGGTCCAAGGGTTTCTGCAGGAAGGGGCTGGCGAAGGTGTTGTCCACCACCAACAAAGCTCCGTGCTCGTGGGCCAGCGCCGCGGTGGCAGCGATGTCCGTGAGCGTCATGGCCGGGTTCGATGGGGACTCCACGTAAACCAGGCGGGTATTGGGGCGGAGCGTCCGGGCCACGTTGGCTGGATCCGAGGTGTCCACCCAGGTGGACTCCACCCCGAAGCGAGCCAAGTGCTTTTCACCGAGCACCCGGCTGGGGCCGTAAAGCGAAGCTGTCCCCACCATGTGCTGCCCCTGGCCCAGAAGCGTCAGGAACACGGTGCTCACCGCGCCCATCCCCGAAGCGGTGGCGACGGCGTACTCGCCGTTTTCCAGCGCCGCCACGTTTTCTTCCAGGGCGCGAATCGTTGGGTTGCCTAGCCGCGTGTAGATGAAACCCGCTTCGCGCCCCTCGAACCTTGCCGCGCCGGTATCGGCATCGGGGAACGCGAAGGTGGAGGTCTGGTAGATCGGGACCGTGACAGCTCCTGTCCAGTCCGGCTCCTGGCCAGCGTGCACCATTTTGGTGAAGAACCCGCCCTGCTTGCCCATGAAGCCTCCCGTTTGTTGCCTTCATGTTGCTGTGAGCCATGCTGCGTCACAGCACGGCAAAGGACGATACCGCAAGGCCCGGGTTTTGTCCAGGTTGGACGGAGCACTAGACCCCGGGGGGCGGCTCTTCTTCCACGGGCTCGAGTTCCGGCAGCGGCGGGGCGAGGGTGCCGGGCCCCAGGTGCACCTCCAGGAAGCCGTCGGCGAGCCGCACGTCCTCCACGGTCAGATCCACGCCGGCGGGGAGCAGCCGCCGCATGTCCAGCACCAACACCCGATCCCGGGGATCCCATGTGGCCTCGAGGGGAAGCCTCCGGAAAAGCATGCCCAAGACAACCGAAGGGACGCCGATGCCCAAAGGGCCGCGGAGGGAGACCAGGCGGCAGCCCAAAAATCCAGCTCGAAAGCGCAGCTCCTCCACCTCCAGCGCCGCGTGGATCCGCACCCCGGCCACCCGCAAGAGCAAATCGAGGGCGAGGCGGTCTTGCTGCCCAGAAAGCGCCAGGTCCTCAAGCTGGGGTGCCTTCGCCGCAGCCATTCGCCGGGCAAAGGTGAGCAGCACATCCTTGTCCAGCCGCAGCACGAACGGCTCCCAACTCGCCAGCGGCCGCATCGCCAAGCTTCCCGTCATGGCAGGGAGTATACCGCGCGTGAGAGGAGGTGGCACCTAGGCGGGCTTTCCGGCGGGCCCTTGACAAACGCGGGGGATTGAATAAACTGAACAGGGCGTTCGGTTGTTCAGGACGAGCGCGGGGATGGAGCACGCGGTGAGGGGAGAGGCTCGAGGCGGCGAGGGCAGGAACGGATGACTCGGGAAAGGATCCTCGACGAGGCCCTGCAGCTGCTGTTGCGCAGCGGGGTGCGGCGTTTTCGCGTGAGCGAGTTGGCAGGGCGGCTGGGGGTGGTGAAGAGCGCGATTTACCACCACTTTCCCGGGGGCAAGGGGGAGATCCTCGGCACGCTGTTCGCCCGGGAGGAGGCACGGGTGCTTTCGGCCATGGAGCAAGCGGCGGCGGCCCCGGGAAGCTGCCGGGAGCGGCTTTTGCGGCTGGTGCGGGCCAAGCTGGAGGCGGTGGCGACCCTGGCGAGGCTTTACGAGGTGCCCCAAGGGGTGGTGGACGAGGTCACGGATTTCTGCCGCAGCCGGCGTCGGGAGTTCGTGGAGCGGGAGCGAGATCTGCTGGCTTCACTGTTGCGCGAGGGTATGGCCCGGGGGGAAGTGCGGGAGCTGGACCTGCGGCTGCTGGTCGCTGGCATACAGGCGGCGCTCCTGGAAATCTCGGAGCAGGTGGCTCGGGAGGCCGGGCTCGCCATCGGCGAGCTCACCGAGCTCATGGTGGATGTGATTTTTGCTGGCATCGGAGGTGCGACGTGGGGAAAGGCTTAGCCTTGTTGGCGCTGTCGTTGCTCGTCCCCAGCGTGGGGGCCGAGGAGGGGGTTTTGACGCTAGCGGAAGCGCTGCGCCTGGCGGAGGACGGTCCCGCCGTGAAGGCAGCCGAAGCGGGACGGGAAGCGGCAGGGTTCCGGGTGGCGGAGGCGCGAAGCTTCCGGCTGCCCCAGGTGGAGTTGGAAGCCCAGGCCCGCAGCCTCGCCAGGGACCCAGGGTTTCTGGTGCCCCGGGGCTCCTTCGGCAACCCCGTGACGTTGGCGCTGGTGACCGGCGAGCGGGACGTGCAGTCCGGGAAGATCGGCGCTTCCTACCTCCTCTGGGATTGGGGGAGGACCGGCTCTGCGGTGGCGGCGGCAGAAAAAGCGGAGCACGCGGCGGAAGCCCAGGTGAAAGCCACCCGAAGGGCCGTGCTCCGGGCCACGGTGCAGGCTTTCGCCCAAGCCCAGCGGGCCCAGGAGGAGCTCGCGGCGGCAGAGGAAGCGGTGGCGACGGCCCAGGAGACGCTGCGGGTGGTGAGCGCGGCGGTGCAGCAGGAGCTGCTGCCGGACTCGGACCGGTTGGCGGCGGAGTTCTTCCTGGCCCGCAGACAAGCCGAGGTGGCTGCAGCCCGGGGGCAGCTCACCGCGGCCTTGGCGGTGCTCGCGGAGCTCACTGGGGTGCCGGCGCGCGGGGTGATGCGGGCGAGCGTACCGGAGCCCCCAGCGGTGGGGGAAGACGCGGCGGAAAAAAGGGAGGAGCTGCAAGCTGCCAAAGCGCAAGGTGAGGCTGCCGCAGCTTTAGCCCAGGCGTTCCGCCGGGAGCCACTGCCGGTGGTGATGCTGGCGTTGGGCGCGGAGAACGTGCGCGACCATTTCCTGCTGCACCAGACCAACTCGTACGGGGTGGTGGGCGTGCGGGCTAACCTCTTCGACGGGGGAAGGGCGCGGGCTTTGGCGCGCCAGCAGGAAGCTCTGGCCCGCTCCAGCAGCTTCCAGCAGGAGCTGCTGCGTCGCCAAGTGCAGCGGGAGGTGACCGCCGCCCAGGCCATGGTGGAGGCGGTCCGCCAGCAGCTGGCCGCTGCCCAGAAGGCAGAGCAAGCTGCCCAGGAGGAGTTGCGGTTGGAGACCAAGCGCCACGAACAAGGGCTCGCCACCACCAGGGACCTGCTGGCGGCCCAGGAGCACCTGGCCCAGGCGAAGGCGGCGGTAGCCGCAGCGCAAGCCGGGCTGCTCCAGGCGGTGGGCGAGCTGGCCGCGGCTGCGGGTGAGGATCTTGTGCGCTTTTTCGGAGGGAGACCATGAACGGGATCGGGAAAAAGCTTTTGCTGGTGGTTGGAGTTGGCGTTCTGATCGTCGGGGCAGTGCTTTCCGGGCGTTGGTTGTACTTCCGTTTCACCCACATTTCCACCGAGGCGGCCTACGTGAAGGCGGACATGGCCGAGGTGGCCCCGGAGGTCCCTGGTCAGGTGGTGGAGGTGCTGGTGCAGGAGGGGGAAAAGGTGGAGCGGGGGCAGCTTTTGGTGCGGCTGGAGGTGGAAAACCTGCAGCGCACCAGGGAGCAGGCGGAAAGCCGCGTGAGGCAGCTGGAGGACACGGTGAAGCGCCAGGAGGTGCTGGTGGAAAAAACCCGCAAGTTGTTGGCGGCCGCCGAGGCAGCGGCGCTGGCCGGCGTGGAAGCCGCCAAGGCGCAGCTCGCCAAGGCCCAGGCGCAGCGGGATTACCTGGAGCTCCAGGAGCAGCGGTTTGCCTCGCTGCTTGCGGAAAAGGCGGTACCTCGGGCGCGGTACGACGAGATCCACGCGGCGGCGGTGGCGGCTCGGGCGGACGTCCAGGCGGCCACCCAGGCGCTTGGGGCAGCGGAGGCCAAGCTGGCGGAGGTGCGTGCTCAGAAGCTCTCCCTCCGGGAGGCGGAGGCGGGGCTCGCCGAGGCGGAAGCCGGGCTTGCTGCCGCTCGCGCGGCGCTGCGCCAAGCCCAGTGGGCGGAAGGGAAGGGGGAAATCCGCGCGCCGATTGCCGGCGTGGTGGCGCGAATCTTCGTGCGCGCCGGGGACTTTGCGGCCCCGGGCCGGCCGGTGCTGGCAGTCTACGACCCGGCCACGCGGTACGTGGAGGCGCGGTTCGAGGAAACCAAGGTCAAGGGGCTCCAGGTGGGGCAGAAGGCGCAGATCAAGGTGGATGCGCTCCGCGGTGAGCTTTTTTCCGGTACCATTCGCCGCATCACCCCGGCTGCGGCTCAGGAGTTTGCCTTGATCCCCCGCGACGTCACCGCCGGGGAGTTCACCAAGGTCACCCAACGGGTGCCGGTGGAGCTTTCCATCGAGGGGATCGAAAACCACCCGGAGATCGTCCCCGGGCTTTCGGTGGAAGTTTCCGTGCGCAAGGGGAGCTAGCGAGCCATGGCCGAAAACACCCATGGCGTGAGCAAGTGGGTGGTGGCGCTTTTGGTTTCCGCGGGCGTTTTCATTGCCCTTTTGGACACCACCATCGTGGACATCGTGTTGCCCAGGATGATGAGCGAGCTGGAAAGCGACCTCTACGGCATCCAGTGGGTGATCATCGCCTACTTCCTGGGCGCAGCGGTGTCCATGACCGTGGTCGGGTGGCTGGCGGAAGCGTTCGGCCACCGCAACACCTACGCCTTAGGCGTGGCGCTTTTCGCCTTGACCTCCGCCACCTGCGGGCTGGCCGCCAACTTGGAGCTCATGCTGGCGGCCCGCTTCGTCCAAGGCGTGGCGGAAGGGATGATGCTGCCCGTGGGGGCGCTGATCCTCANGGATGCCTTCCCGCCCGAAGAGCGGGGCTTGGCGCTGGGGGTTTACGGCTTGGGTGCTTCCTTCGCCCCGGCCATCGGCCCCTCCTTGGGCGGTTTCATCACCGAGCACCTCACCTGGCGTTGGGTTTTCTGGGTCAACGTGCCCATCGGCATNGCCGATGCNCTCTTGGCGTTTTTCATACTCACCAACGNAAAAGGGGAAAAGGTCCGCAAGCTGGACCTGGTGGGACTCGTGCTTTTGGCTACCTCNCTTTCCAGCTTCATCGTGTTCATCTCGAAAGGGCAAGAGAAGGGCTGGCTCGCGAACGATTTCATCCTCCAAATGTTCCTGCTTTTCGTGGTTACCTTTGTGCTCTTTGTGCTGTGGGAGATCTTCGCGCCCAACCCATTGCTTCCCAAGGACCTCTTCACCAACCGAGGCGTGGTGCTTTCGCTTTTAGCGATGGCGTTCGTTTCCATGGCGGCCTACGGTGTGTTTCTCATGCTTCCCGTTTACCTCCAGCGGCTCAAGGGGTTCACCACCATGCAGGCGGGGCTCATCATGCTCCCCGGTTCCCTCGCGGCGGCGGTAACCACGATGGCCTCCGGGATCCTGTCCGACAAGTTGCGTCCCAAGTGGGTAGCGGTGTTTTTCCTCGCGGGAATGTTCGTGGCCACCTGGCAATTTCGCACCGGCTTTTACATCCCTCGCTCGGCAACGGTTTGGGACAACGTATGGTGGGGGATGATGATGGGCGGCGTTTTCACCCCGCTTTTTCTGTTGCTTTTGGCCTCGGTGCGCCAAGAGGAATTCTCCGATGCCTCGATGGTGATGAACGTGGTTCGTTTGGTCATGGGCTCGGTGGGTACCGCTTTCGCCACCAACGTCTTCACCAACCGATCCGCCACCTTTTACGATGCCCTGGCCAGCCGCATGGACCTGGGCTCCCCCTGGGGGCAGGAGTTGCTCGGGAGACTGGGAGCTGTCCCGGATGCCAGCGGGTTCGTCCCGCCCGAAGCGCTGGACCGCGCCCGCGCGCTGGGCGCGGGCCTGCTGCAAGCCATGGCTTCGGGGGAAGCGTTCCAAGCCACCTGGCGGAACTTGGCCCTCTGGGGGCTTGCCGCCCTGGTGGTGGTGCTCGCCATGAAAAACGTCAAAGCCGCCGGCCCCGCCTCCCCGCACTGAGCCGGCACCTCAGCGCTCTGCACCGTGCTTCGCTCGGAGTGGGGGCGGCAGCAGTTGGTTTGGGGCGCGCCGGGGAGGGTGCGAAGGTGGCGGGGGTGGACAGGGGCCAGCGCTCGGCCTTAGATTAGAGGCGAGCTCGTGAAAGTGTTCACGAGCTCGGGGAGGACCGATGCAGACACTGCGCATGGCCGAATCTTCCCTGCCTCAGCTGCTGGAGGTGTTGAAAGGCTTCGGCAAGCTCATCGGCCCGGTGGAGAAGGCCCCTGGGGTGTTCACGCTGGAGTTCGTGGAGGACGCCTCGAAGCTGCGGCCCGACGCGTTGCGCACGATCCTACCGATCAAGAAGTTCCTGCTCNGCCCGCGTTTCGCGATGCTGCGAGGAGGCCCCGGGAACGGGGCGGTGCCCAGCCGGGAGAACGAGCAGGGGCCCATAGTGTACTTCGGGGCCCACGCCTGCGACATCCACGCGCTGCGCATCCTGGACACGCTTTTCCTCGGCGGCTACCCCGACCCCTACTACGAGGCCAACCGGCGCAACCTGATGGTGGTAGGGTACGGTTGCTTCCCGGACGAGAAGTGCTTCTGCCAGTCCATGGGTTGCGCCACCGCGGATACCGGGTTCGACCTGTTCCTCACGCCTCTGGCGGGGCGCTTCCTGGTGACCGTGGCTTCAGCCAGGGGGGACGACGTGGTGCGGGCGGCACCGCAGCTTTTCCAAACCGCCAGCCGCCGGGATATCCAGGATTACCTGGAGCGGCTGCGGGAGCGGGAAAAGGCTTTCACGCTGCACNTGGACACCTCGGACCTGCCGTACGTGCTGGAGCTCAAGAAGGACGANCCGGTTTGGGACGAGCTGGCGAAGAAGTGCTTGTGCTGTGGTTCCTGCTCCATGGTTTGCCCCACCTGCACCTGCTTCAACGTGCGGGACGAGCTCACCGCCGACGGGGCATGCCGGGTGAGGACCTGGGATGCATGCCTGTACCGGGACTACGCGTTGGTGGCCGGGGGGCACAACTTCCGGGAGCACCGGGCCGATCGGGTGCGNAACCGCTACTACCACAAGCAGGAGGCGTTCGTGCGGCAGTACGGCATGCCCTCCTGCGTGGGGTGTGGCCGGTGCATCGAGAACTGCCCCACCGGCATTCACGTGGTGGAGGTGTTCGAAGCGGTTCGGGGGGAGCGCCCGGTGGGCTCCCGCAAGCCACGGGAGGCCCGCGCTAAGGAGGTGCAGCAATGAGCGCGATCATGTACCCGGGGGTGCAACAGCAGCGGCTGGGCGGGCTGGTAACCGGGGAGAACGTCTACCTGCCCCAACCCGCGCGCATCACGCGCATCAGCGAGCTCACCAGCGACGTGCGGCTTTTCGATTTGCGGTTCGTGGACCCGCAGCTCGCCGAGCGGTTTGCTTACAAGCCCGGTCAGTTCGTGGAGCTTTCGGTGCTAGGGGTGGGTGAGGGCCCGTTCTCGCTGCCCTCGCCGCCCACGCGACGCGGGTTCTTCCAGCTGGGGATCCGGCGGGTAGGAACGCTCACCAGCTACCTTTTCGACCACATCCGCGAGGGGGACGTGGTGGGGATCCGCGGGCCGCTGGGGAACGGCTTCCCGGTGGAGCTGTTCCGCGGGCAGGACCTGCTGCTCCTGGCGGGAGGGCTGGGGATGGTGCCGCTGCGGGGGCTTTTGCTGTACCTCCTGGACCAGCGGGAGCTTTTCGGCCGGGTGATCCTCCTGGCCGGGTTCCGCTCCCCCCAGCTGGTGCTGTTCCGCGACGAGCTGGAGTCCATCGCCCGGCGGGGGGACGCGGAGATCCACCTCTCGGTGGACGACACCCAGGGGTTGCCCTGGGGCGGGGCGGTGGGGGTGGTCACGGAGCTTTTGGATCGGGTCACCGTGGATCCCTCCCGCACCTACGCGGTGGCTTGCGGCCCGCCGGTGTTCTACAAGTTCATGCTGGAGAAGGTGGTGGCCATGGGGCTTGGGCGGGACCGCATCTACCTTTCCCTGGAGCGGCGCATGGAGTGCGGGGTGGGCAAGTGCGGGCACTGCGGCGTGGGGTACACGTTCACCTGCCTCCACGGGCCGGTGTTTTCCTACTGGGATGCCCTGAACCTGCCCGAGCTGATTTACACCTAGGAGGGGGCCATGGCAGAAAAACCCAAGGTTGGCATCTTCGGCCTCACTGGTTGCGCTGGGGACCAGCTGCAGATCCTCAACTGCGAGGACGAGCTGGTGTGGCTTTCGGAAAACCTGGACATCGTGGACTGGGTGATGGCCAAGGGGGAAAACGACCACATCACCCGGCTGGACATCGCCTTCGTGGAGGGGGTGGTGGCCACCCAGCGGGACCTGGACGCCCTCAAGGCCATTCGCGCCCGGGCGAAGATCCTCGTGGGGATCGGTACCTGCGCGGTGTGGGGCGGTTTGCCGGCGATGCAGAACGAGCTTTCCCGGGAGGTGCTCCAGCGGGAGGTGTACGGCGCCGATCCTTCGTTCCTGGACTCGGTGGAAGCTTTGCCCCCCTCCAAGTTCGTGCCGTTCGAGCTGTTGATCCCTGGCTGCCCCATCGAGAAGCACGAGTTCCTCCAAGCGGTGCGGGCGCTCTTGCTGGGAACGGTGCCCGAGCTGCCCAAGGTCCCGGTGTGCTGGGAGTGCAAGACCAAGGAAAATCTCTGCCGGGTGGTGTACTTCGGCGAGGTTTGCTGCGGCGCCATGACCCGGGGCGGCTGCGGCGCCCGCTGCCCCTCCCACGGCGTGGCGTGCGCCGGGTGCCGCGGGCCCGTGGAGGAGCCCAACTACGACTCCAACATCATCATGTTCGCGGATCGCGGTATCTCCTGGATGGACATCGCCCAGCGGATGAAGAACTTCTCGGCCCCGGTGTGGCTCGCCAAGGGGCTCGCGAAGGAGGTAGGCCATGAGCNGTAGGACCGTGGTGATCCCCCACCTGGGGCGCGTGGAAGGGCACGGCGGCATCTTCGTGCGCATCGAGGGGAACCGGGTGGCCCAGGTGGAAATGGACATCTTCGAGGGCAGCCGCTACTACGAGGCGCTGCTCAAGGGCAAACACTTCCAGGAAGTGCAGGGCATCATCACGCGAATTTGCGCGATTTGCTCCGCTTCCCATACGGTCACCGCGCTGCAAGCCCTGGAGAACGCGCTGGGCGTNAAGGTTTCCGAGCGCGTCCACGATTTGCGGGGGCTTTTGCTCCTGGGGGCCACCATCGAGTCCCACGCGCTCCACGTCTTCGCNCTGGCCCTGCCGGACTTTCTGGGGTACGAGTCGGTGCTGGCCATGGCGGGGGACTACCGGGAGGAGGTGGTTCAGGCGCTGCGCCTCAAGCAGCTGGGGAACAAGATCCAGGACCTCATCGGCGGTCGTGCTGTGCACCCGGTGAACACCCTGGTGGGTGGGTTCGGCAAGCTTCCCCGCCACCGGGAGCTGGAGTCCCTGGCCAAGGAGCTGGAGCAGGCGCTGCCGGTGCTGGACCGCTTCGTGGACCTGGCCGCCTCGATCCCCCTGCCCCAGGTGAAACCGGGGCCCACGGTTTACGTGGCGCTCCGGCCTTACGTGGAAGCGTTCCGTTTCCGGGGGGTGTCGCTGTGCACCTCCCGGGGGGAGGAGTACCCGCTGGAGGCCTACCGGGAGGTGATCCGCGAGTTCACCGTGGAGCACTCCCACGCCAAACACGCGGCTCTGGAAGCGGGAACCACCTACATGGTGGGCTCGCTGGCGCGCCTCAAGCTCTGGGGCCATTACCTCACCGGGCGCGCCAAGGCTGCCTGGACGCGGTTGATCCCCGACCCCGGGGACGACAACCCGCTGCTCAACAACTGGGCGCAGCTGGTGGAGCTGGTGCACTCGGTGGAGCGGGCGCTGGAGATTTGCCAGGAGCTGCTGGGCCAGCCGGAGGAAGCCCGGGACATGGTGGATTACCAGGTACGGGCCGGGCGGGGCATCGGCGCCATCGAGGTGCCCCGGGGCACGCTGTTCCACGAGTACGAGCTGGACGAAGCGGGGCGGGTGGNGGCGGCCAACGTCATCACCCCCACTGCCCAGAACCTGGCGAACCTGGAGCGGGACCTGCGGGCTGCCGCCGAAGCGGCGCTCGCCCCAGGGGCTGGCCTTGCCGACAAGGAGCTCAAGCTGCGGCTGGAAATGGTGGCCCGGGCCTACGACCCCTGCATCTCCTGCTCGGTCCACCTGGTGCGCAGCTAGCAGCGTTCTCGCCGCGCCTTGGGTCGCTGCGGGGTGCCGGGGCAGGGCCAGGAAACCATGGACCGGCGGGCGTTGGTGGTGGGGTTCGGCAACCCGTTGATGGGGGACGACGGGGTGGGGCTCGCGGTGCTGGAAGCGCTCCGAGAGGTGGACTTGCCGCCGGAGGTGCGGCTTGCGGAAGGGGGTACCGACGCCACGAGCCTGGCGTCGCTCTGGGAGGGGGAGGAGGTGGTGGTGCTGCTGGACGCCTTGGCCTTGGGGAGGACCCCCGGAAGCGTGACGGTGCTGGATCGCCCAGCGCTGCGCGAGCTGGCCACCGCGCAGCCTCACGTGCACGCGCTGGCGCTGCCGGCGTGCCTGGAGTGGGTTTGTCTCGCCCAACCGGCTCTTGCGGCGGCCCAGGTGTACCTGGTGGGGGTGGAGCCTGCCACCGTGGCTCCCACCCATGCGCTTTCCCCCCAGGTGGTGGCGGCGGTTCCCCAGGCGGTGCGCCAGGTGCTGGAGCTGGTCAGCGGGGCGCGAGCTGGCACCGGCGAGTGAAGAACGAGCCCGGCAGCTGCAAGCCGGGTAGCAGCGCGCACCACGGGGCTTGGGGGCGGGCTCCACGGCACCGGGGCCGCTCGATCCAGCCAGCGTTTTTGCGAAACGGGAAAAGCGTTCGGGGGGCGGGTGGAGCTCCGCCCCCCGAGGAAAACTGCCTCACCCGCGGATGCGCAAGAGCAAGATCCCCGCGGTTCCCAGGGTAGCCAGGAGCGCCAGCAAACCCAGNGATGTGAGAGTGGGTATCGGCTCGATTTNCTGGAACNGGGCCGTGACGTTACAGGGTGCGGTGATCGGCCCNCTGGTGTAAACCAACCCGGCAAGTGAGCCGCCGCAGGTGCTGTTGAAGCTGGCCAGGAAGTAGCCGGCGTTCACGGAGATGGTGCACGTGGTTGTGTTTCCGTAAGGGACCGGATTCGGGACGCACACCACCGATCCTCCCGCAGGGGGCGTCCAGCTCACGTTTACCGGGATCGTGGTGAGGTCGAAGGTGGCGATGCAGGTTTTGCTGGTGTCCATGGTGACGACGCCATCGGCGCAGTCCGGGTCCCCGGCCCAGCCCACGAACACCGAGCCCACGCCCGGGGTGGGGTTGAGCGTCACCACCTGGTTGAGGGGGTAGGTTTCCGAGCAGTCCCCGNGGCAGTTGATCCCCNNCGGCGNGCTCGTCACCGTGCCGGTTCCGGTGCCCGCCAAGGTCACCGTGAGGGTGGCGCTGGCGCAGAGGGTCGCTTCGGTGAACGTGACGTCCCCCANGCTCGGGGCGGACGAGAGGTTTTCCGGGGTGGTGGCGTAAGAGGCCANCCCCCGGAACNCGGAGACGAGAGATCCGGGGCTGGTGGGGGAAACCGGGAAGGCGCAGCTCACGATGCTTCCCGAAGCATCCAGCAGGCCGAAGAGCAGGTTCGAATCGCCCCCCGGGGCCGCCGCTTGGCCGAGCACGGAAAAGCCCCCCGCCGCCGGGCGCACCGAGGAAAAGGAGGCCGCGGCCACTGAAGGGGCGTACGTGAAGCTGTTGATCACCGCCCCGGAGGAGGAGAGGGTCACGATCCACGCTTGGCTGGGAGGGGGCGGCAGATTTCCCGAGGTTCCCACCGCCACGAAATCCCCCGAGGGGAGCTCGCGGATCGAGCTCAGCTGCTCGTTCTGTCCGAGGTCCAGCACTTGGAGCCACTGCATATTGCCGTTGCCGTCGGTTTTGAAGACCACGCCATCGCGGTTGGCAAAGGCCTCGGTGTACCCCGCCACCGCAAAGCCACCGTCGCTGGTTTCCACCACACTCAACCCCCAATCGGCGGCGGCGCTGCCCACCACCCGGCCCCAGAGCGGGGTGCCGCTGGAATCCACGCGCACCAACCAAATGTCGTCCTGCCCTAGATCGTTGGTGGTGGCCCCAACGAAAACGTACCCCCCGTCAGAGGTTTGCCGTACCGAGTACGCCCGGTCGGAGCCGGAGCCGGTGAGGTTGCCGTAAGCCCGGGCCCATACGGTGTTGCCGGAGTTGTCCAGCTTCACGAGCCAAGCATCGTCCTGGCCCAAGTTGGGCCATACGGAGGAGGTTTGTCCCGCTACGATGAAGCCATTGTCGCTGGTTTGGCGAATGTCGAAGCCGAATTCGAAGCGATCGGTTCCCGGCGGCGCGGGGTTCCCCAACGTGCGGAGCCAGCTCAAGTTCCCGGAAGCGTCGGTCTTGACCACCACCACATCGCCAAAAATCTGGTCGCTCGCAAAACTCCGGCTGAACCCAGAGGCCACGTAGCCAGCATCCGCGGTTTGCTGGGCACTGAAGAACTGATCGGTGTTGACTCCAGCCAAACGCTTGGCAAACACCACCGTCCCGGTGGCGTTGAGCTTGAGGAGCAGCGCATCCTCGCTTCCGGTGTTCCCCTCGTAGCCCGCGAGCACGAACCCGCCGTCGTTGGTGGGTTCGTGCACGAACCCGAACTGCGGCAGGTTGCCGGCATCCTGGTACACCTTGAGGAACTGCTGGGCGGAGGCCGACAGCGCCACGAGCAGCGCCAAAAAGCAAAGGACGAGTTTTCTGGCCATGCGTGGTTTCCTCCTTGCGCTTGAGTATAAGACCCCAAGTCACTTCTATCAACTGGCCCGCAAGTTTTGGACGGCCTCCCGCTCAAGAGTTTCGGGGGGTGCGGTAGAGTAAGCAGCATGGAAGCGCGGTTGGCGGAGCTGGGGGTGGACCCGCGGGCGGTGCAGCTGGCCCTGGTGCTGGCGCTTTCCTTTCTTTTGGGACTGGAGCGGGAAGGGCGGAAGGGAAAGGCGGGGCATTACGTGTTCGGCGGGGTGCGCACGTTTCCGCTCATCGGCCTTTTGGGTTACGCGGTGGCGCTCTTGGCCTCGGGAAACTGGATCGCGGTAATGCTGGGGCTTTTGGCGGTGGCGGCGTTTTTGGTGGTTTCCTACGTGCACAAGGTCGCCGCGGTGGAAGAGGCGGGGGTCACCACGGAAATCACCGGGCTTTTCACCTACGCGGTAGGGGCGCTGGTGGCCAGCGGCTGGTACTGGCTGGCCACGGCGTTGGTGGTGGTGGCTCTGTTGCTTTTGGAGCTGAAAAGCGGCTTGGAAGGGATCGCCGAGCGCATCCCTCCCAAGGAGATCCTCACGCTCACCCAGTTCCTGCTGCTCTCCGCGGTGGCGCTGCCGCTTTTGCCCAACCGGCCCTTCGGTGCTTTTGCCATCAACCCCTTCCGCCTGTGGCTCGTGGTGGTGGCGGTGAGCGGGCTTTCGTACCTTTCCTACCTGCTGCAGCTGCGGCTGGGGGAGCGGGCCAGCGTGGCGGCGTCGGCGGTGCTCGGGGGGCTTTACTCCTCCACCATGGCCACGTTGGTGCTGGCCCGGCGTTCCCGGGAGGCGGGCGGGGGAAAGGCGTACGCGGCGGCAGCGCTTCTGGCCTGCTCGGTGATGTACCTGCGGGTGCTTTTGCTGGTGTGGCTTTTCGCGCCTCCCCTGGGACGGGCGCTGGCCGGCACGCTGGCGGGGCTTTTCCTCCTGGGCTCGGTGCTTGGGGCGCTGTGGCTTGCCCGGAGCATGGGGAGGGCAGGAGCGATGCACTCCCCCCGGGCACCTTTGAACCCTCTCGAGCTTTCCACGGCGCTGCTTTTTGCCGCGGTGTTTTTGGCCCTCACCGTGGCAAGCCAGCTAGTGGCGGGGCGCTGGGGGAGCCCCGGGATTTACGCTTTTTCCTTGGTGGCTGGCTTCGTGGACGTGGACCCTTACGTGATGAGCTTGGCGCAGCAGGTGGCGCAAGGGGGGGTCTTGGAGGTGGCGGGCAAGGGGGTGCTCCTGGCGCTGGCAGGCAACCAGCTGGCGAAGGGGTTGTACGGCTTCGCGCTGGGAAGCCCCGAGGCAGGACGCTTCATGCTGGCAACGCTCGCCGCCATGGCCTTGGCCACCGCGCTGGCGCTGCTGGCGCTTTAAGGCAAGCGGGAGCTGCTGCTCGCACGGGTCTGGCCAACGCACCCCACGGCTCGCTTTTTGTCTCCTGCACCTCGCGGCGCCGGGGCGAGGAAAACGCGGCTTGGAGCTCGTACGGCTTCAGTCAGCCGGGGGAAGGGCGCTTTTGCCCAGCTGGAACGCCTTGCGGTTCAGCTCCAAAAAACGCTCAGGGATACGCCGCTCCAGGCAGCGCCACCACACCTCCTCGGGCAGCGGCAGCAGGCGGGAGATGGCACCCAACAGCACCACGTTGGCAGCCTTGACGTTCCCGGCTTCTTTGGCCAGGGCCTCCCCGGGGACGCGCCGCAGCTTTCCCCCCAGCGCTTCCACCACCCGCTGCAGCGCCCCGTCCTCGGGGTAGGGAGTACCCCCCACGGTGACCGTGATCGGCAAAAGCTCCATGTCGTTGACCACCGCCACGCCCCCCGGGCGCAGGTACTCGGCGAAGCGCAACGCCTCCAGCTTCTCGAACGCCAGGAGGATGTCCGCCTCCCCCAACCCCACCATGGGGGAGAAGACCTGCTCCCGGTTCCACCGCACGTGGGAGATCACGCTGCCCCCCCGCTGGGACATGCCGTGCACTTCCGCCTTTTTCACGTCGAATCCGGCCTCGAGCCCCACCTCCGCCAGGATGTCCGAGGCGAGGATCGTGCCTTGGCCACCTACCCCTACGAGCACGAAGTTGTAGGCGCTTTGCTGTTTCATGCCATGCTCTCCGCAGCCACCTGCTCTCTGGTGGTGATGGCATCGTGGGGACAAAGCTGGGCGCAAACCTCGCACCCGGTGCACAGATCGGTGTCTATGAGCGCCAGGGGCTTGTGGGTTTCGGGGTCCAGCTCGTCGCTCTTCAAAAGCGCCGGGCAGCCGATGCGGAAGCACACGCCGCAGCCGGTGCACTTTTCTTCCAGGACCTCCAGCGGCACCCACCGCTTGCGCTCCTCGGGGAGCAGCGCGCAGGCGTGGCGCGCCACCAGCACCGCGGGCTCGTCGGTGGCCACGAGCTCCTTGTAGGCCGCCTCCAACGCCTCGGTGTCGTAGGCTTCCACCGTGGCCACCCGCTGGATCCCCAAAGCCCGGGCAATGGCCTCGAAGTCCAAAGCCGGGGCCTGCTGCCCTTGGAGCGTGACCCCGGTGCCTGGGTTGGGCTGGTGGCCGGTCATGCCCGTGGTGCGGTTGTCCAGGATAATCGTGAGCACGTTGGAGCGGTTGTACGCCACGTTCGCCAGGGCGGGAAGGCCCGTGTGGAAGAACGTGGAGTCCCCCAGCACCGCCACCATGCGCTCCTTGATCCCGGCTTTGGCGGCACCGTGGGCCACGCCGATGGAGGCCCCCATGCAGCCGCAGAAGTGCAGGGCGCTGAGGGGCGGCAGGTAACCCAGGGTGTAGCAGCCGATGTCCCCGGAAACCGGGACCTTTTTCTTTGCCAAAAGCGCGAACACGCTGCGGTGCGGGCAGCCGGGGCAGAGCACCGGGGGACGGGCCGGCAGTGGGGGCTTGGCCAGCTCGGGGCGGGGCACCGGCGGCCGATCCGTGGGCAGGCCCGCGGCAGCCCCGCGCTCCCGTACCACCGTGGGGTCCAGCTCGCCGCACAGGGGAAAGATGCTCTTGCCCTCGCAAGCGATGCCCAAAAGCCGCACCTGCTCCTCGATGACCGGGTCCAGCTCCTCCAGCACCACCAGCCGCTGCACCTGGGAGGCGAACTGGCGTAGGAGGTTTTCCGGAACCGGGAAGGTCATGCCCAGCTTGAGCACCGAGGCCTGGGGAAAAACCTCGCGGACGTACTGGTAAGCCACCCCGGCGGTGACGATGCCCACCTCGCGACCCCGGAGCTCGATGCGGTTCGGGGCCTGGGGGCTGTCCGCCCAGGCACGAAGCTCCTGGACCCGCCGCTCCACCAGCGGGTGGCGCTGGCGGGCGTTGGCCGGCACCATCACGTACTTTTCCGCGTTGCGGGGGAACTTCTCCCGCTTGGGAGGCAGCTCCACCCGATCCCCCAACTCCACCACGCTGGCGGAGTGGTTGATGCGGGTGGTGGTGCGCACCATCACCGGGGTGTCGAACCGCTCGGAAAGCTCGAAGGCCAGGCGCATGAAGTCCTTGCACTCCTGGCTGGAGCTGGGCTCGAGACAGGGGATGCGGGCAAAAACCGCGAGCCGCCGGTTGTCCTGCTCGTTTTGCGAGGAGTGCATGGCCGGGTCGTCAGCGGAAACCAGCACGAACCCCGCCTCCAAGCCGGTGTAGGAGGCGTACATCAGCGAGTCCAGGGCCACGTTGACCCCCACGTGCTTCATGGCCGCCAGGCTCCGCCGCCCGGCCAACGCTGCTCCCACCGCCACGTCCACCGCCACCTTTTCGTTGGTGGACCATTCGGCGCAAACCCCGGGGAAACGGGCCAGCTCCTCCAAAAGCTCGGTGGAGGGGGTCCCCGGGTAGGCGGCGGCCACCTGGACCCCCGCCTCCCAGGCACCCCGGGCGAGCGCTTCGTTTCCGGAAAGGATGCGGCGCATGATCGTGCTCCCTCCAGCCCCCTGCATGCTAGCAGGGTACGAGCTGCCTTTGGCGGTATTGGTTTGCGGTGGGCAAAGAAAAAACCCCGACGGGGAGGGCTTTTTGGCTTTCAGGAGGTCTTGGGGGGAGGACCAACGCCTGGAAGCCCGCGGGGACCCCGTCGGGGGGTCTTTGGTTTCGCTGCTGTCTGTCAAAGTACAGGCGCCAACACGTGCCAATCTTCACAAGCACAGTATAGGCCCCCCAGGGTGGTTTGGCAAGGGGGCTGTTTTGCACTCCGTTGGGGTGGGGCTACAATCGCTCCGAACGGAGAGGCCCGATGGTGCGAACGCTCGAAGGTCAGCTGGACGCGAAAGGGCTCAAGTTTGCCTTGGTGGTGGGGCGCTTCAACAACCTGGTGGCGGAAAGGCTGCTGGAGGGGGCGCTGGACTGCTTGCGGCGCCACGGCGCCCAGGAGGAGGACCTCACGGTGGTGCGGGTTCCTGGGTCCTGGGAGCTGCCCTTGGCGGTGGACCGCGTGGCTGCCTCGGGCAAGTTCCACGCGGTGGTGGCCCTGGGGGCGCTGATCCGCGGCCAGACGCCCCACTTCGATTACGTGGCCGCCGAGTGCTCCAAGGGGCTGGCGCAAGTGGCGCTGGCCCACAAGCTTCCCGTGGCGTTCGGGGTGCTCACCTGCGACACCATGGAGCAAGCTTTGGACCGGGCCGGGGGCAAGGGCGGCAACAAGGGGTGGGAGGCGGCGCTGGCTGCCATCGAGATGGCCCAGCTTTGGCGGGTCACGGAGTAGCCATGGGGGTACGCCGGCGCGGCCGCGAGCTTGCCCTGCAGATGCTCTACCAGCACGAGCTGGCGGGGACGAGCCTGGCGGAGATGGCTTCCCGGTTCGAGGATCTGGCACTGGCGCCCCCCCAGGCCAGGGAGTTCGCCCTGGCTTTGGTGCAGGGGGTCTTGGAGCACCTGGCGGAAATTGACCGGCACGTGAGCCAGCAGGCGGAGCACTGGCGCATCGAGCGTATGGCAGCGGTGGACCGCAACATCCTCCGTCTGGCGCTCTACGAGCTGCTCTACGCGCCGGACACGCCGCCGGCGGTGGTCATTGACGAGGCGGTGGAGCTCGCCAAACGCTACGGCAGCGAGCACTCGGGGCCCTTCGTGAACGGCGTGCTGGACGGCTTCCTGCATCGCCAGGCAAGCTCCGTGGGAAGCTGATGGCTCTCGCTGTCGCTTTCCTGCTTTCCGCAAGCTGCGCCGCAGCGGACCAGCTCCAGGCGTTGCTGCCGGTGACCCTGGGCGCCCGGGTGGTGGCGGGCCCCACCTGGGACGGGGCGGTGGTGGTGGAGCCCTACGACGGCTCCCGGGTGCGCCTGGTGGTGGAGGCTTTGCCGCAGCAGGCGGGCTGGAGGCCGCAGCTGCTCGACGCCGGGGCATCGGCTCCCCAGGGGCCGGGCGGGGAGGCGCTGCGCGTGGAGGCGCCGCTGCCGCTGCCTCGCGAGCTTGCCAGCACCCGGGAGGCTTCCCCCGAAAAGCGGCTCACCCTGGTGGTGCGCTGGGTGAGCCAGCAGGTGCTCCTCGTGGAGGGGGACCAGGGAGCTCAGGATGCGGTTTCGGTGTTCCACCGGCGAAAGGGGCGCTGTTCCGGCCGGGCCAACCTGGCGGTGGCGCTGCTGCGCCAGCTGGGGGTGCCGGCCCGGGTGGTGCACGGGCTCTTGTTCCGGCCCCAAGGCCCGGCGTGGCACCGCTGGGGGGAGGCCTGGTTGCCGGGGCTGGGCTGGCGGCCGTTCGACCCCGGGGTGGCGGTGGGGGTGGTGGGGGTGCGGTACGTGCCCATGGCCGGGGCGGGGGAGGGTGTGTCGCTTTCGGGGGTGGCGCTGCTGCGGCTGGAGGAAGCGGGGTTCTTGGAGCTCCCGCAGCTTTACGGGTTGCGCATGCCCCGGCACTGGCCCGGGGTGCTGCTTGCCCCAGGGAGAAAAGCCCTATGAGGACCATCGTCGGCCGCTTCGCGGATCTGAGCTTGCCCGAGCTTTTGCGCCTTTTGACCGCNGCCTCGGTGGCCGGGGAGCTTGCGCTGCGCAACACTGCGGGGGAGGCCAGGGTGCGGGTGGCGGCGGGGATGGTGGAGGGGGAGGTGAGCCCCGTGGCCCTGGCTGCCTACCACCGGCGGGAGGGGTCCTTTACCTTCCGCCCCGGGGAGGTGGAGGCGGAAACCAACTGGCAGCCCATGGAGGAGTTCCTGGTGCGCTTGGCCAGCACCCCACCGCCGGGGGAGGTACCGCGATCCGACGTGCTCGCCGAGTTGCGGGAAACCCTCCAGGAGGTTTCGCCGGTGGCGGGGAGCAACGTGCTGGTGCTGGCCGCCGACCCCAGGCCCTACCGGGGGATGGAGCTGGATTGGCAAAAGCGAGGGTGGCAGGTGCGCATCCTCTCGAACCCTTCTTGGCCGGAAGGGGAAGTTTTCCACGCGGCGGTGTTCCACTTGCCGGGCTCGGCCACCTTGGCGGGGCAGGGTGGGGTCTGGCTGGAGCTGCTCTCCCACGCGGCAGCGCAACGGCCGCCGGTGCCGGTGATCTGGGTGGGGGGGCTGGCGGATGCCTACCTGCGGCACGAGGCGGTACAGCGGGGCGCCGCGTTCCTGCTCCCTGGCCCTGCGGGGGAGGTGGGGGAAGCGGCCCGGTGGTTCCGGGAGGACGTGACTGCCTTGCTGGAGCGCTTGCTCCGCCCCCGGGAGGTGCACCCTTCCGGTGGTGCGCTCCAGGAGTTTTTCCTGGCGCTCCACGCGGACACCACCCCCGAGGAAGCCAGGGCCTCGTTGCTGCGCTTGGCCGCTTCGGCGTTTTCCCGGGGGGTGCTGCTGGCCTGCCGGGCGGAGGGGTTCGAGGTGCTGGGGGGGTTCGGATGTCCCACCTTGCCCCGACGCTTGCCCCGGGGGGTGGCGGCGCTGGAGGAAGCGGTGCTCCGGGGGCAGGAGGTGGAGCTGGAGGGCGTGGAGGAGGCAAGCTTGGGCTTCCTTTTGGGCGGCCAGCGCCGTCTTTCTCTTTTCCCTTTGCGGGTGCGGGGGGAGGTGGCGGGGATCCTGGTGGCCAGCGGGCCCAGGGCTGGGGGGGACACTCGGGAGCTGGCAGCGGTGGCCAAAGGCGCCGGCCCGCTCCTGGCGCTCTAAGGGGTTTGCGAGGACTTGCCCTGGCAAAAGCTCCCAGCCTCGCCGTGGGATCGAACAGCCACAAGTACCTCGCCGTGCCAGTTTCGGTGTACACTCGGGTAAGGAGGAGCCATGAACGAAGAGCGGCTTCTCGAGAGGATCGTGCTGGATCCCGAGGTGCTGGTGGGGAAACCGGTGATCCGCGGCACGCGGCTTTCGGTGGAGTACGTGTTGAACCTGCTTGCCCACGGGACAACCGTGGCGGAAATCCTCGAGGAGTACCGCGGGCTCACGCCAGAGGACATCCAGGCGTGCCTACTGTTTGCCACGAAATCTTTGGCTGACACCACGTTCCTGCCATTGGTTCCGGAGCCTGCCTGAGTGCGTTTCATGGTGGATGAATGCGCTGGCCCGGCGGTGGCGGCCTGGCTCCAGCGCCAGGGCCATGAAGTGTTCTCGGTCTTCGAAGAGGCGCGGGGCGCCTCCGACGCCGAGCTGATCGCGAAGGCGCATGCCGGTCGTTGGATCCTCGTCACCGCTGACAAGGACTTCGGGGAGCGGATTTTCCGCGAGAGGCAACCGCACTGCGGCGTCGTGCTCCTCCGCTTGGAAGACCAGCGTGCCGCGCGGAAGATCGCGGTGCTCGCCAGACTGCTGGAGAACCACGGCGAGCGGCTCCCCGGGCATTTCGTGGTGGTCACGGAAACCCACGTGCGCTTCGCGCGCTGCTGAGCAAGGGCGGGGTACGGTTCAGCTCGCGCAGGGGATGCTTCAGGGGAGCCGAAAGCTTTCGAGGCTCTGCTCCGGGTGGGAGGCGTACCAAGCGAAGGCGAACACGAAAAGCGCGGGCGGCAGCGGGCCCTCCGAAGGGTCCAGCTCCGCCAGCCCGGTACGGGGCAGCGGCAGCAGCCGTAGGCGGTGCCCCCGGACATGGATCTCCCGGGCTTGGCCGGAAGGTTCCGAGGCAACCCCTGCCAGGGGGAGCACCAGCGGGTCCGTGAACGGCCAGAGCACCAACAGCGTGCTCTTGGCAGGCCAAGGGGCTTGTGACGGGTAGGGCGGGAAAACAGGGAAACGCAGCAGGTCCGAGCCCAGGTAGCTGCTGTAGGGGTCTCGCTTGTACTGCGGCAGGTGCTGTCTGTCCGGCTGCACCACGGTGGTATCCGGGTGCCTCGCTTGCCAGCGCTGCCAGGTGGTGAGGGTGAACGGCAGCGGCGTCAAGGAAAGCCCCTCAGCAGCTGCCGGGCCGCTCACCGCCCGGCCCAGAAGCGGCAGCCAAAGCCCGCGGGAAGGGTCCCCCGCCTCGTAGACCAGGCCGCAGGAGTTCCACAGCAGCCCGCTCACCCGGAAGGAGGGCACCCGCTGGGCCAAGCGCCGAGAAAAAACTGCCACCAGCCCACAGAGCGGCTGGTGCACCACGAGGATCGGGGTTCCCCCCAGGGTGTCGTTGGCAAGCTCGTGGAACACNAGAACCCGGAGCGGGTAGGCCCGGNTTTGNCCCCCCAACTGCACCCCCACCACCGGATCCTGGGGGAGCAGGAAGCGGCGGCCCAGGGAGGGCAGCGCTGCTGCGTCCAGCGTCCCCGGCTCCTCCAAGGCCGGGATGCCGTCCCGGGGGATCCCCCCAGCCACCAAAGGCCTCGGATCCACCAGCAAGGGGGCCAGCGGAAAGCCGTAGCTCTCCACGTGCCTTCCGTCCCCCACCTTGGGGGGTTGGCTTTTTGCTAGCTGCAGCATCCACCACGCCACCACGGCGCTCACCGCCCCCAAGGCGAAGAGCAGGGGCCAGAGNCCGCTCCTCCANAGGCTAANGCGCGGTGAGCGGGGCATGGAGGNTGGCCCGGGCCGTCACCGCNGNGGCGCTCCCGGCCCAGGTGTGGCGTTCCCACACCAAAAACGCCAGCACCAACGGGAGGTAGGCCAAGGTGGCGAGAAACAGCTTGCGAGCTGCCCGCTGACTGGCCCCCCGCAGGAGCTGGTACGCCGGGGCCAGCAGCAAAACCCCCAGGGCACTGGCGGCCACCGCGAAGGGAGGCCCTGCCAGCCGCGCCGCCACGAAGCTCAGGGTGGTGGCCACGGTGGCAAGCCCGTAGAGCAGCGAGAAACGGGCAGTGAGCTGCCCCTGGGGATCCACCTCGGGGAGCATGCGGAACCCGCCCCGGCGGTAGTCGTCCCGGTACAGCCAAGCGAGGCTCAGGAAGTGGGGGATCTGCCAGAAGAACAGCAGCGCCGCAAGCAAGAAAGCTCCACCCTGCAGCTGCCCCCGGGCGGCGGCCCAGCCCATCATCGGCGGCAAGGCGCCGCACACCGCCCCCACCAAGGTGCAGAACGGCGTGCGCACCTTCAGCGGGGTGTACACGAGCACGTACAGCAGCACCACGGCGAGACCTAGGGCCGCGGTGAGGGCGTTCACCTGAAAGAGCAACAACCCCAGCCCCGCCGTCGCGGCCCCGAGGCCGAAGACAGTGCCGTAGCGCCGGGAGAAAAACCCCGTGACCAGCGGACGGTGGGCGGTGCGGGCCATGCGCCGGTCCCGCTCCACCTCCAGCGCTTGGTTGAGCGCCATGGCCCCCGCCGCGGCGAGAGCTGTGCCGAAGCAGGTGAGGGCGAGTCGCACCCCCCAACCGTGGGGTTCGGCCAAGAGGAACCCTGCGGCGGTGGTGACCACCACCAGCAGGGAAAGGCGCACCTTGGCAAGCTCGCCATGGGCCGCCAGGGTTCGGAGCAAGGCACGCACCGCACCTCCCTTTCGCGACTGAGACAAAATAGCACGGAACTTGCGGTGGTGGAAGGTGCTTCGCCGTGCTCCGAAGCGAGAGCAAAAACCCTTCGCCCTGTCTTTCGTTAGGCTGCCGACGTTTCGGCGCTCGCCTGGGGGCTTGACAACCGGCCTCGGGGGGTACTTTTCCGCCGCAAGACCCCGCGGCCGGGAGCGGGGCACCAACGGAAGGAGGAAGTCATGCGTAGAATCTTGCGGATGTTGGTGATGCTCGCGGCTCTGGCCCCGGGGGTGCAAGGGCAGCAGCAGCCGGCTCCGGCGTTGCCATGCCAGGACTGCTGCCCCGAACCCCCATGCTACCCACCACCGCCCCCCGAGTACCCGGTGCGGGTGGCCATCTACTACCCCTGGTGGGACGGCGTACGCCGGCCTGGAACGCGGTGTAGTCTAAGCAACCCTAACCTCGTGGCGGCGCCTGACGGCCGTTGCCCCAAGTGGAGCGAGATAGACCACTTCTGGTTTCACCCGGACTTCGACGCCAACGGTGTATTCGACTGGCGGCCCTGGCCTGAAAAGACCAGCTCGGTGGACCTCTACGACGACCAAGACATTGAGGTGGTGAAAACGCAAATCAACCGCATGGCTCGGGCGGGGATTTCTGGGTTGGTGGCGTCCTGGTGGAACTTGGGCGACGAAACTGATGCGAAACTCCAAGGCGTTATCTTTGACGCCTTGGAGCAGCAGCGTTATCCGTTGGTGGATGGCACGTTTTACTACGAAAGTAAAGGACGAAATACCGACGAAAAAATCCCGAACGCCTATACCCGTTTGGCACAGCTGTGGCAGTTTCATCGCACGCGGGTGTTGGTCACCGGGGACGGGCGGCCTGTGGTTTTCGTTTACGCGCCTTGGTACACCGGTACCTCCAACAACTGCGCTACGTTCAGGTGGTGGAAGGAGAAGGTTCTTGACCCGTTTGAGCGAGACTTTGGCGTCCGCCCCTTCCTCGTGGCTGACTTCCACGATGACGCGCTTACCAACTGCGCTGCCTACCACAACAAGGGCGACTGGGGGTGGCACCGGTACGGTCCGCCTTCCGGCAGTTACTACACCGAGCGCTGGGCTTACGGGTTCCGCAACACCCAAACTTTGAGCCCCGGGTTCACGAGGGAGTGCTGGACCTACCGTGAGTATGGTCCGGTCAACTGCTCGGGTCGGGAGATGGAATACGAAACCCCCCGCAACCCCCAAGCGTTCGAGGCAGCGGCCACCATGGCGCAAAGCTACTGGAAGCGGGCCAGGTACTTCCAAATCATCACCACCTGGAACGAGTGGTTGGAATTCACCGCGGTGGAGCCAGCGGTGGAGTGGTGGAGCTCCAGCGGTTTGGGGGCTTACCTGGACATCTTGGCGGCTCACCCGGTGCCCTGAGGTGCGAGCATGAGGCGAGCAGCGACGTTTCTTGCGGGCTTGTTGCTCTTTGGTTTGCCGCTCCGGGCGGAGCTTTGCCAGCTCACCCGGCGTCCCATTGCCCTCTGGCCCCCTGGGGAGCCCTTGCCTCCCCAGGGGAAGTTTACCAACTTCGCACTTCCGGCCTTTTCTTATGCAGGCGGAAAATACTTCGTGGGTGGGGAGGTCAAGGCGGAAGCCGGGCCATACCGAAGTAAGAAGGTGTTGTTGGTGAGCGACGACTTGCAGCGCTTTCGCCGGGTTCCTTGGCCTGAGGGGCCTATTCTGGCGCCGGCGGAGGCCTGGTATAGCCACGGGTGGTTTTTTGGGGCCGCCGTATTTGGGGGTTTGGTAGTTTCCCCCGACGGGGAGCATTGGAGCGAGCCGGTGGCGCCTTCCTTTGACAGCTTTTGCTGGGATGGTGTCAAGTACGTGGGGGAGCATTTCCTCCGAGGCATTTGGGTTTCCTCGGACGGTCTTCACTGGCAGTACATGGGCGAGCTTCCCGCCACCGACTTCCACACCTCGGCTATTTCCGATGGCAAGCGCTTCGTGAGCTTCGCTGCCTGCCACTACTGCCGCTCCTCTTGGTCGGACCGTCCCATGGTGACCGAGGATTTCGTGAACTGGACCTTAGAGGACCCCCCCATAGCGGACGGCTGGTTCCCTTGGCTTTTTGCCGTGGGGAACGGGTATTATTTGGCTGGGCTCGATGGCTACGGCGCTTTTGCTCGTAGCCGGGACGGGCTCACCTACGAGAACGTGGGGTTTCCTGGGGCTATTCCACCGCCTCTGGAANACGGCGATTTTTTCCTCGGCGTGGTTGGCTCTCGGACCTACCTCACCGGTACCAAGCTCTGGAAGGTANAAGCGGATAAGGAGAACCGCTACGATCCGTTTTCCCAATACTCGCATTTCTTTTGGACTTCCTTCGATCTCCGCAACGACTCCTGGCAGGTGGGGCCCATCATGTACCAAATCCAAACTTACCCGCTCGTAGACGATAAGGGCCAGTATAGCCTGGAGCACAGCTGGGAGGGCGTTTGGGACGGCAAGGCTGCTCATTTTCTCCTCGGGCGACTTCGCATCGAAGAAGGTGGGTATTCGCTCTCCGACTTCGAGCTTTTGAGCTTTTCTTGCCCGCAGTTCGGTGAGCCTCAGGTGTTTCCCGGGGTGGCCCACGGGGAAGGGGCCCTGGGCACGTTTTGGAAAAGCTCCCTCACCTTGACCTACGCTGGCCAGCAAGAGGCGGAGGTGCTGTTGGAATGGCTGCCCTACGGGGCACCGAACCCCTCCCCCAAAAGCCGCAGGGTTTGGCTGAACACCGGGCAAACCGTGGAGTGGCAGGACGTGGTGCAGGAGCTTTTCGGCGCTTCTGGGAACGGGGCGTTGCGCCTGACCATCGTGAGCGGCTCGGGGGTGGTGGCCTCGGTGCGCACCTACAACCAGGGCGCTTCCGGCACCTACGGGCAGCTGGTGCCGGGGTGGACCTGGGAGGAGGGGATCGGCCCTGGGGAGGATGGCTGGCTGGTGGGGCTTGCGGATTCCGGCGGCGCGGGAGGCTTTCGCACCAACGTGGGGGTGCAGAACCTCTGGGTGGGGGAGGTGGAGGTGGAGGTGCGGTTTTTTGCCGCGGACGGCAAGGAGCTGGGGAAGCTCACCAAGGTGCTGGGGCCGTTCGAGGGGGTGCAGTGGCACCGGCCGCTGCAGCAGCTGGTGCCTTCGGGGGTGGAGAAGGTTTCTGCGGTGGTACGCATTATCCGCGGCAACGACAGCCGGGTGGCGTGCTACGCCAGCAAGGTGGACAACCTCACTGGCGACGGCACCACGATCAAGGGCGCAAAGTTGCCCTACCAAGGCCGGCCTTTTGAAAACCCCTGCCCCCAAGGGTGCCCGCCCTTGGAGCACTGAGCGGCACCGAGAACCGGCTTCGCATCCGCTGTTCCCTCGGGCAACAAGCCCGGATCCATTTGCTCGCTGCGCCTTCCAAGCGATCGCTGTGCCACGCTCCGGCGCTCCGGCAAACACTTGGCGGCTCATCCCGCTGGCCGTTTTGCCTGAGGAAAGGTTCTACGCGAAAGGAGCGTGGTTGCCTCATGGGAAAATCGCCCTGAGCGCATGGGGGTGTTTGGGTTTGTTGGTGGTCGGCGCTGTGGGCGGTGTGGGAATCGCCCTGGGGGCGATTTCCAAGGGGTGCGGGGCGCCGGGGGAGGGGCAGGTGGAGCTGGTTTTGGCAGTGGCGGCTGGGGGCAACATGCGAAGCTTGCCCTTGCTGTTGCTGGTTCTTCCGTCCCAGGTATCGAGCGCCTGCTCACTCTGGGCAGCCTCCCGGTTTGCTGAAGATTGGCCCGTGAGGCAACCATCCCTGGCTTCTTGTAGATTTGTCGTGACGCAACGCGGGGGCTTGGCAACCGGGCGGGGGGGGGGCAGCTTTCCC
>JGI24188J35168_1000353_pt1 | contig 26445 bp, 22 predicted proteins | sample YNPBryantNP2012_FD_35168 | JGI IMG/M metagenome (IMG submission 35168) | reverse complement strand
CTGCTGCGCTCACGACCGCAACGGAGGACGGCCTCTTCGAGAGCCTGCTGCTGAGAGGGATACTCGATGAGTGACGCACTCGCCGTGGATCTGTTCGTCGAGGATCGAGCGCACGAGCAGTTCCTGATTCCGTTGCTCCACCGGATCGCGAAGGAGGAGTCGGTCGCCGTGACGGTACGCGTGCGCGCTGCACGAGGCGGACATGCTCGGACCATCCACGAGTTCGAGCTGTATCAGAGGCTCGTCGAGAAGGGCGCCACCGATACGCCGGACCTTGTGATCGTCGGCATAGATGGCAACTGCACTACCTCAGCGAAGAAGAAACTGGAGATCGCGAACGCCACCATACCCTCGCTTGCGACAAAGGTTATCGCCGCCTGCCCGGATCCGCACGTGGAACGCTGGTATCTCGCGGACCCGGACTCGTTCAAGTTGGTTGTAGGCCACCAACCTCGTGTCGGCAGAAAGAAATGCGTCCGCGACTATTACAAGCGGCTTCTCGCGGACTCTGTGCGCCTGGCCGGCCAACTGCCAACGCTTGGCGGAGTCGAGTTCGCTGCGGAGCTGGTTGCCGGCATGGATCTGTACCGTGCCGGGCGAAACGATCATTCACTGCGGGCGTTTTTGGACGACTTGCGCGCACAGCTTCGGCAGGCGCGCAGACAGGAGGAGAGTTGAGATGGAACCTTGGTACAAAGTAGCCACGCCGCGAAAGGAGGTCCGGGAAGGACGATCCTTCAACCCGGACGAGTTCGCTATCGCCCTCGAACAGGTCGTGGCGGGAACGGCACCCGAGGATTACCGCGACCCCAAGCAGTTCTTCGCCCGCACGTNCTTCACTCGGGCGTTGCGCGAGCACGCAGGCATGGTGCTGCGGCGGCTCTCCGGGCGCACCGACAACACCGCGCCGGTGCTGACGCTCATCACCCAGTTCGGCGGCGGCAAAACGCACACGTTGACGGCCCTCTACCACCTCGCCACCAGTGGGGCAAAGGCCGCAAGCTACCCTGGCGTGGCCGAGCTTCTGCGGCAGGCTGGTCTTACGTCGGTTCCCGAGGCCAAGGTAGCGGTGTTCGTGGGCAACGCCTGGGATCCTCGCCCTGGCCAGGAAACCCCCTGGATTGACATTGCTCGGCAGCTTGCAGGGAATGCGGGGGTGGATGTGTTGGGGGGTGCCGCAGTAACAGTTCCCCCAGGGACTGAGGCGATCGCCCGCCTCTTCCGAGCGGCCAACGCACCGGTGCTCCTGCTCTTCGATGAGGTTTTGAACTTCGTCAACCGCCACCGCAGCATGGCCGAGTCGTTTCACGCCTTCATCCAAAACCTCACCGTGGCGCTGACTGGCACCACCCACGGGGCGGCGGTGATCAGCCTTCCCCGCAGCCAGGTGGAAATGACCGATTGGGATCTCGAGTGGCAGGAAAGGATCAGCAAGGTGGTACGGCGCGTTGCCAAGGACCTCATCGCCAACGACGAGGCAGAGATCAGCGAGGTGGTGCGGCGTCGTCTTTTCGAGGACCTGGGGAACGAGCGGGTGCGGAAGAACGTGGCCAGGGCCTTCGCCGACTGGTGCTTCGAACGGCGGGCCCAGCTCCCACCGGAATGGACCGCCGTGGACACGGCCACCACCGAGGCTAAAGCGAGAGAGTTCCTCCGGAGCCGGTTCGAGGCCTGCTACCCTTTTCATCCAGCCACGCTCTCGGTGTTCCAGCGGAAGTGGCAAGCGCTTCCCCAGTACCAGCAGACCCGAGGGACGCTGGCCATGCTTGCCCAGTGGGTCGCCTGGGCGTTCCGGGAGGGGTTTACAGACGCGAGGCGGGAACCGCTGATTACGCTGGGTTCTGCGCCGCTTCACGATTTGGGATTCCGGAGCACGATCCTCGGTCAGCTTGGGGAGTCTCGTCTCGTAGCAGCCATCGAGGCCGATATTGCCGGAGAGCACTCTCACGCCCGGGCACTGGACGCGGACACGAGAGGCCCGCTCCGCGACATCCATCGCCGTGTAGCCAGCGCGATCCTCTTCGAATCCTCGGGTGGTCAGACGGACAAGGTGGCACACTTGCCGGAGTTGCGCTTTGCCCTGGGCGAGCCCGAGTTGGAGACCACCTCCATAGACAACGCTGCTTTCGCTTTGGCGGAGAAAGCGTACTACGTTCGCCGCGTTGGCTCCGACGGGTTCAGGATCAGCTATCGGCCAACGCTCAAGAAGGTGGTGAGCGACCGCCGTGCTTCCCTGGACGAAGAACGCGAGATCAGGCCAGCGCTCCGCAAGCTGGTGGAAGAGCAGTTCCGTCGCGGTGCGGCCGTTCCTTTGGTTCCCTTCCCCGCCGACTCTTCCTCGGTGCCGGATGCTCCTCAGCTGACGCTGGTGGTCGGGGACCCGGAAACGGAATGGAACAGCGAAGGAGCTGTGCGGCAAGAAATCGCGGCTTGGACCAAACAGCGTGGTAACTCGCCGAGGCTCTATCCGGCGGCGCTGGTGTGGTGTCTCAAAAAACCCGGCCGCGAGTTGCGGGAGAAAGTGGAGCATTGGCTTGCGTGGGAGCGCGTCGCCAGGGAGATAGCGGAGGGCACCCTGGGGGGGGAGTTCGAGCGCACGGACCTGGCGGAGCTCCAGGCCGAGGTGAAGCAAGCGAAAGAGGCGGCGGAGGAGGAAGTCTGGGCGAGTTTTCGGTACGTGGTGCTTTACGACCGGGCGACTCGCGGCACTTCTGCGGAGGGAGAAGGGGGAATTGCTGACGGCCTGAGAGTCATAGACTTGGGCGCAGGGCACGCCTCGGGGAGCGAGACGCTTTGCGGCAGAGTCATTTCGGCGCTGAAGGCAGAGCAACTCCTCAGCGAGACCGTTGGGGCCAGTTACATAGCCCGGAATTGGCCTGAAGCACTCAAAGCGTCAGGGGCTTGGCCTTTGTCGAGCCTGCGTCAAGCTTTCCTCGACGGCTCCCTCACCACCCGTCTCCTGGACCCCAGTACCACCCTGCGGCAGAAGATCGTGGAGTTCGTGGAAAAGGGCGAGTTCGGCCTCGCCTCGGGGGAAAAGGGTGACGGGAGCTACGAGCGGGTGTGGTTCCAGGAGCCCATCTCCCCGGACGAGGTGGAGTTCGCACCCGGGGTTTTCCTGCTTACCAAGGCGAAAGCGCGAGAGCTGAAGGCTCCCACTCCCCCGCCGCCTCCGCCCCCACCGCCAGTCGGACCGATTGGCCCGGAAGGGCCAACTCCGCCACCGAGCGAGTCGAGAAGCATCCGCCTGGCGGGCACGATCCCTTCCGAGGTCTGGAACCGCTTGGGCACGAAGTTGCTGCCCAAGCTCCGCCAGGGCGGGGACCTGGAAATCAAAGTGACGTTTTCGGTCACGGTAGACGCAGAACACGCCGACCACTTCATTAGGGAGCTTAAAAACGCTTTGGCCGAGTTAGGGCTTGGCGACAAGGTAAAGGTGGAAGAAAGCTAGACCTTCTGGGCCGAGCTCGCCCCGCTGTCGGCGCCGTGAAAGCCTGCTATTAGCAGTTTCTCTTAGGGCCGGGAGGCGACGCACCTACCTCGCCCCCAGCGCCGCCAACCGCGCCGCTGCCGCCCGACCCACCTCCCCCTCCGGATCCCGCCGCACCGCCTCCCGGTACGCCTCCACGGCTTTGTCCTGGCGGCGCAGCCTTTCCCACGCCTTGCCCTGGAAAAACGGTACCTGGGCGGTGCCGGGGAGGATGGTCTCGGCAGCGGCGAGGTGCTCCAAGCTTGCCGCGGGGTCCAGCTCGAGCCCCGCGAGCCCTGCCACCAGGCGGGCAAGGAACACCCGCGGCGCCCGCTGGGCTCCCCGGGAAGCCTCCTCCCACGCCTTGGCCTTTTCGTTCCCCTGCCAGAGCGCCAGGGCGTAAAGCGAAGCAATGACCCCTTCCCCGGGGGCTTGCTCCCGGGCTTTGGCCAGAAGCGCCAGGCCGGTGGCGCGCTGGTCCCGGGCGAACGCCTTCTGCCCCTGGAGGGCCAGCTCCCAGGCTGGCTGTACCTCCCGCAGCTGCGCCGTGGCCGAAAGCAGCGCCTGGCGGCGCAGCGGCCGCTTTTGCACCTCAGAAGGAAGCTTTGCCACGGCCTCTTCCGCTGCCGCCAGACGTTCGCTGGAGTGTGGGTGGCTGGCAAAGAGGCGCTCCACCAGCGAGGGTTTCTCCCTTCCCAAGGCCAAAAGCAACCGCTGGGTTTCCACCATCCCCCAGGGGGAGTAGCCGGCAGCCACCGCGTAAGAAAGGCCCAAGGTGTCCGACTGCCTCTCCTGGTCCCGGGAGTAGCTGGCCAACAACAGCTGGGTGCCCAGGAGCCCGCCCACCCACAGGAGCTCCTTGCCCCGCACGTCCTTTGCTTCCAGCACGGCAGCGGAGGTAGCCAGAAACAGCGTGGCGAGCACCTGCCGGTTGTACGCGGCCACCGCGTGGCGGGCGGTGACGTGCCCCACCTCGTGGCCCAGCACCGCGGCCAGGGCGTCCTCCGATTCCAGCCTGGCCAAAAGGCCCCGGGTGACGCAGATCTTCCCCCCGGGGAGAGCGAACGCGTTCACCGCCGGATCGTTCACCGGGGTGAACTGGTAGGGGAGCCTGGGGCGGTGGCTCACCGCCGCCACTGCCTCCCCCGTGGCCTGCACCAGATGGGAGAGCTGCGGATCCTCGATGGGCCCCAGGCTGTCCTGGATGAAGGCCGGGTAGAGCTTGACCCCCAAGGCGAGCTCCTGCTCTTCCCCCAGAAGGTCCAGCTCGGTCTTCCCGGTGACCGGGTTGGTAGCGCAGCCCGCAAGGCCCAGGACCGCGCCCGCGAGCATTGCCGCGGCAAGTGCAGTTCGCATAGGCGCCTCCCAAGCTATTTTGCCTTCCCCCCGGAGCACAAAAAACCCCGCCCGGCGGGCGGGGCGACAAGCGTTGGCAACGGCGCTACAGGCTCTTGTGGGTGCCGTCGCAGTAGGGTTGGCCCTGGGTGTGCTTGCAAAGGCACAGGGCCACCTTCCGGGGCTCGGCCAGCTCGAACTTCACCGGGGCGAAGGGTGTGCCTTTGTGAGAGCCGTCGCAAAACGGCTGCTTCTGCGACCGGCCACAGGCGCACCAGAAGTAGGTACCCGGGGCCAGCTCCAGCACCTCGGGGGATTTCCTGGCGATCACCGGCTCGGCCATGGTTTCCCCCTTTCAGCGCTTTTCGTCCAGGCTCAAGGGCCCTGGTCCCAGCCCCACCACCAGGAGCAAGCCGCCCATGATGGCCAGGTTCTTGAGGAACATGATCATCTGGATCTGCCGCTCCATGCCGGTGAGGGTCCAGAAGTTGTGGAAAATCAACGTGGCGGGGATGAGGAAAACGATGAGCAGCAGCGCGCCGATCCGCGCCTTGAACCCGAGCAGCACCGCAAGCCCCCCGGCCAGCTCCAGCACGATGGCCCCCAGGAGGAAGAACGGGATGAGGGGCATCCCTTTGCTGGCCATGTAGCCCGCGGTGCCTTGCCAGTCGAAGATCTTCCCCAGACCCGAGATCAGGAAGATCAGCGCCAAAAGGCTCCTCCCCAACAGCGGAACGAAACGGTTACCCTGGTTTATACGTTGCCTCCTTTCTCCTTGTCCTCGCCGCCCCCCTGGGGCAGCACACCTGGAAATGCCAAGCGACGGTGCAGCTCCTCCACGTACTCCGCGAGCGTTTGCGGCACCGGCGAGAAGAACGCGTGCTGGCCCTGGCGCCGCACCCGCACCAACCCGGCTCGCTCCAGCACCGCCACGTGGTGCGAGACCGTGGGCTGGCCCACCGGGAACAGCGCCGCCAGCTGCCCGCAGGCGATCTCCCCTGCCCGGGTGATCGCCTGGAGGATGGCAAAGCGTCGCGGCTCCGCCAGCGCCTTGGCCACCATCTGGAACTGCCTCTCCTCCATGCCCTGCAACGCCTTCCGATGTTTTTATAAGCTTCGATAAATCGCTTGTCAAGGGGGCTCGATCCCCCCGAGACACCTGGGCCCGCAGTTGCCAGAAAGCAAGGCGCCGGGGACAGGCCCCGGCGCCGTGGTGGACGCACGAAGACCGCTCATTCCCGCTGCCATTGGGGCAAGCGCCCCGGGGTGTGGGGCGCCCCCGCCGCCTCCAGCTCCGCTTCCAGCGGCTGAAGCTGATCGGCCACCAAGCTCCGCAACCCCTGGAGCACCTTTTCGAACTGCGCCGCGGCCACCTCGTAGCTCTGCTTTTGGGTGGTGGTGGCCGGGGCGGTGGCGGTGAACAGGCTCGCCACGATGCGCTGCACCCGGTCGCGGATCGAGGGCGGGGTGGGCTCGTTCCTCCGGGCCATCTCCCGATCCCCGGAAAGCTGCAGATCCAATGCGGCGAGCTGCGCTTCGATTTCCCGCAGCTTGCTCCCCCAGGTTGGTTTTGCCCCCGGGGTGCGCTCCACCGCCACCTTGAGCTTGGCCAGGCGGTCCTGGGTTTCCCTCACCATCTCGCCGGCGGCCAGCACGGCCCGCTGCAGCCGCTGCACCTTCTTCTGGAAGGCAAGCTGCGCCTCCTTGTCCTTGGCCTCCAAGGTGGCAAGCCCCAAAGGCACCACCTCGAACCGCTCCGGACCTGCCAACCGCGTCTCCACCCCCCGCACCCGCTGGGAAAGCGTGACTTGGTAGGTGCCGGGGGCCACCAGGGGACCCAGAGGCTGGGGCGCCCAGGGGTCCCGTTCCCCCTGCTCCTGGCGGATGGGGTGGACCGGGGGGAAGCGCAGGTCCCAACTCACCCGGTGGAACCCCTTCTCCTTGCTCCCCTCCAAGCGCCGGATGACGTTGCCATCGGCATCCATCACCGTGAGGAGGATCGTGGGCGGCTCCTCCTGGGCCTCGGCTCGCAGCTCCTCGGGGGTGGGGTAGGGGATCCGCTCCCCCTTCTTTTCCGCCTCCTTCTCCCGCTTGTGGCGCTGCTCCTTGAGGGTCAGGAGCTCTTCCTTGAGGTAGTAGGTGAACGTGGCGCCGAACGGTGGGTTGGGGGCGGTGAAGAAGCTGTCCCCCTGGGAGGCCTTGCCGCGGCCACCCAGAGGCGTGCTTTCGATGAACGCCCAAGCCCGCTTGGGTGCGAACAGCAGCGCTCGGTTTTCCAGCTTCTCTTTGGAAAGCCCCCGCAGCGGGGAGTAGTCGTCCAACACGTAAAACCCCCGCCCGAAGGTGGCGAGCACCAGGTCCTGCTCCCGCTCCTGGATGGCGATGTCCCGCACCGCGATGGTGGGGATGCCGCCGGTGAGCTTGACCCAGTTGGTGCCGCCGTTGGGGGAGAAGAACACCCCGAACTCGGTGCCCACGAACAGTAGCTGCGGATCCACCGGGTCTTCCACGATGCTGTACACCACGTGCCCGGGGGGCAGGTCGCCGCTCAGCTCGACCCAGGTCCGCCCCCGGTCGGGGGAGCGGTAGAGGTAAGGGGTGAAGTCGCCCATCTTGTGGTTGTCGAAGGCAGCGTACACCGTGTCCTTGTGGTGGCGCGAGGCGAAGAGGTCGGAAACGTAGGTGCGTTCCGGCACCTTGCCCACCTTCTCGATGCGCCGCCAGGTCTTCCCCCCGTCCTCGGTGACTTGGATGAGCCCATCGTCGGTGCCCACGTAGAGGAGGTTTTCCACCAGGGGCGATTCGCTCAGGGAAACGATGTTGCCGTAGAAGGAGGTGGAGGCGTTCTTGGCCACCGCATCGGCGGGCCACACCTTCCCCATCACCGGCAACGTGTTGCGGTCGATTTGCCGCGTGAGGTCGCCGGAGATGGGGAGCCAGGTATCCCCCCGGTCGTCGGAGCGGTACACCCGCTGGGAGGCGAAGTAAAGCCTCCTGGGGTTGTGGGGGGAGATGATGAGCGGGGAGTCCCAGTTCCAGCGGTTCGGCGGGTCCCCCGGTCCCTCCTGGGGCTGAATGTCCACCTCTTCCCCGCTGGCCCGGTCGTAGCGCACCAGCCCGCCGTACTGCGACTCGCTGTACACGATGTTGGGGTTTTCCGGGTCCACCTGGGTCACGAACCCGTCCCCGCCGGTGGTGACGAACCAATCGCTGTTCACGATCCCCGAGGCGGAAATCGTGCGGGAGGGACCGCCCAGGGTGTTGTTGTCCTGGGTGCCGCCGTAGACCATGTAGAACGGCTTGGAGCTGTCCACCGTGACCCGGTAGAACTGGGTCACCGGGAGGTTGGGTTTGAAGTGCCAGCTGGCGCCGCGGTCGAAGGTCTCGTAAAGACCCCCGTCGCAACCTACCAACCAGTGGGCGGTGTCCTGGGGATCGATCCACATGGCGTGGTTGTCCACGTGCTTGGTCTTCTCCCCCACCCGCCGGAAGGTTTTGCCGCCGTCGGTGGAGACGTGCAGCCAGGTGTCCATGGCGTACACCGTGTCCACGTCCCGGGGGTCGCACACCAGCTCGTTGTAGTACTGGCCCGAGGTGGTCATGTAGTCGCTGCGCCGCTCCCAGGATTCCCCGCGGTTGGTGGAGCGGAAAACGCCGCTTTTGCCGTTGGCCGCCTCCACGATGGCGTAAAGCACGTCGCTATTGGCGGGGGAGACGCAGAGCCCAATGCGCCCCTTGTCCTCCTTGGGCAAGCCCTTGTCGATCTTGCGGAAGCTCTGGCCGCCATCTTCGGACTTGTAAATCGTGGATTCGGGGCCGCCGTTGATGAGCGTCCACACGTGCCGCCGGCGCTGGTAGGAGGTGGCGTACACCACGTCAGGGTTGCGGGGGTCGAGCCAAACCTCGTTGACCCCGGTGTTCTCGGAGATCTCCAGCACCTTGCGCCAGCTCTTGCCGCCATCGGTGGTCTTGTAGAGCCCCCGGTCNCCGCCGGGCGCCCAGAGGGGTCCCTGGGCGGCCACGTACACCACGTTGCTGTTGCGGGGGTCCACCACGATGCGGCCGATGTGTTCCGAGCGCTCCAGCCCCACCCTCTCCCAGCTCTGTCCGTCGTCCCGGGAAACGTACACCCCGTCCCCCCAGCTCACCGACCGTTGGGAGTTGTTTTCACCGGTCCCTACCCACACCGTGTGCGGGTTGTTGGGGTCCAGGGTGACGCAGCCGATGGAGTAGGACCGCTCCTTGTCGAACAGCGGGGTGAAGGTGACCCTGCCGTTCTCGGTTTTCCACACCCCCCCGGAGCACACCGCCAGAAGTAGCGCTTGGGGTTTTGGGGGTCCACCGCGAGGTCGCAGATGCGCCCCGAGGTGACCGCGGGCCCCAGGCTGCGGAACTGGAGCATGGCGAAGAGCTCCTCGGGGAACGGTTTGGGTGGGGCCTCGGGGTTCGGGGGTTGTTTGGCCGCGGGCCAAGCCGCCGCCGCCAAAAGCAAGAAGATCGCCGCGAGCTTTCCGGGGTTTTGCATCGTCCGCCTCCCTCGATCCATGCGCAGCTTTTTACGCTCCGCCGGGCGCCGGGTTCGGAGGAAATACCGCCGCTCACCCCAGGGGGGCGCCGAGACGCAGCAGCCGGAAGGCGAGGCGCACCGGCGGGGCTTGCTCCCAGAGCGCGGCAAGCGCCGCGGCATCCCGGATCCCCGAGGCGGGAAGCTTCCTCCCCTCCACCGCCAGCTGCAGCTTCTTGCCCAAAAACGGCCAAGGGTGGAGGCGGTAGGTGCCCTCCCCCGCAGGCTTGAGCACCAGCTCCCGGGGCCCATCCTCGAAGGGCGCGCCCGCAAGCCGCACCGGGGCGGCAATCCCCAGGCAGAGGTGCAGCGCCAGGGCATCGGCAAGGCGGAGGATCGCCCGGTTGGCGGCGTCCTGGCCCGTGGCGAAGATCTGCCGGTACGCTGGCTGCTCCTGCAGCTTTTCACCGAGCCTCGCCAGGGTCGTAGCGAGCTCCGCCACGAAACCCTCGTGCTTGCCGGGGGAGTAGGTTTGCGCCAAGTGCAGCAGGTGGTGTCCCACCAGGTAGGCCACGTAGCTGCCGCGGCTTGCCGCCAGGCGCAAGGTGTCGCGCCACAGCGCTTCCCGCTCGGCCCCTTGGGGCCAGGTGTCGAAGCTCGCCAGCTCCCCGGCAGCGTCCAGGGCGGGCTCCCGGCCAGCCAGGTCCCAGCCAGCGTCGTGGAGCAACACCGCTGCCAGCACCTCGTTCACCGGGCTGGGTCGGGGAGCCTGGCGGTTGCCCCAGAGCCGGGCCAGGCCGAAGGCCACCAGCGCGTGGGCCGACTGGGGGATCGCCAGGATGCCGTGGGCGGTGCGGCGGAGGATCACCGCTCACCTCCGGAACGCTTGGCCGCGCCGCTGGGGGGCGGCGAGGGGAGGTGCAACCCCGCCGCTTGCCGCGGCAGGTGCTTTTCCCGCCGCGGGGCTGCGAGAGCGATGACCAGATCCGCCACGTTGGTGCCCGTAGGGCCGGTGACGATGGCCTCGGGCTGGCCCGCGAAAAAACCCCAGGCGTCGTTGGCCGCCAGGGCCGCCAGGGGATCCCGGCGGGCTTTCCGCCCCCGCCGCAGCGTCTGCCCGTCCACCACCGCCCCCGCGGCCGGGGAGGTGCCGTCCTTGCCATCGGTGGCTGCCGCCAGCAAGCAGCGGTGCTCGCTTCCCGCCAGGGCGAGGCTCGCGGCCAGGGCCAGCTCCAGGTTGCGGCCCCCCACCCCGCTCCCCCGCACCCGCACCGTGGTTTCCCCGGCAGCGAGAAACGCCGCACCGGCGTTGGCGGTAGCCAGCAGCGCCCCCAGGGCCCGTCCCACGCTCCTGGCTTCCCCCCGCAGGGAGCGGGTGAGCAGCTGCACCCGGAACCCTTCCGCCGCGAGCTCCCGGGCCACCGCTGCCAGCGCGTCCTCGCTGCTGCCCAAAAGCTTGGTCACCGCGCGGCCCAGGGCAGGGTCCCCGGGCTTGGGGGTCTCGCTTCCCGGCTGCTGCAGCACCGCCACCGCTTCGGGAAAATCCCCCACCAGGCCGAAGCGCTCCAGAACCTCCAACGCTTGCTCCCGGGTGGTGGGGTCCCCCAGGGTGGGCCCGGAGCCCACCAGGTGCAGCTCCTCCCCAGGCACGTCGGCCAGGACCAGGGTAAAAAGCGCCGCCGGGCAGCGGGTGGCGAGCCTGCCTCCCAAGGCCTGGGAGAGGTGCTTGCGCACGGTGTTGAGCTCGCCGATGCCCGCCCCTCGCCGCAGCAGCTCCCAGGTGAGCCGGTCCAGCGTTGCCACCTCCAGCCCCGGAAGGGGCAAGCTCAGAAGCGCCGAAGCACCCCCGGAAAGCAGCAGCAGCACCCCGTCCGCCGGGTCCAGGCTCTGAAGGAGCTGGACAAGTGCCGCGGTGTGGACGGCGTTTTCCGCGCCGACCCCGGGGTGGGAGCCGAAGCGGGTGTGGGGTGACGCTTGCTCCGGTACCAAGCTGCCGTGGGGCACGTACACGAACACCGCATCGGCGGGGCGCGGGGAGCGCTCCAGGAACGCTGTAGCCATGGTGGCCCCTGCCTTGCCCACCGCCACCAGCACCAGCTTGCCCCGGGGGGCGAAGCTGTGCTCGCCGAAGCAAAACCCCTCGGGCAGGAACGCCAGCTTGTGCAGCAGCCTCCGGGGGTCCACCGCCGCCAGGCCGATACCGAAGAGGCGCCGGGCGAGCTCGGCCAGGGGGGTCATGGCTCGAGGCCGAGGAACTCCAGCATGTGGCGGGTGAGCAGCTGCCGGGTCTGGGGATCGTGGAGGCTCAGCCGGTACTCGTTGATGATCATCACCTGGGTGCGCAGCCACTCCTGCCAGCAAGCTGGGCAGGTGTGCTGCTGCACCTTCTCCCCGAGCTCGCCGGGAAGCGGCGCTCTGGCCATGGCCTCCTGCTGCTGCCCGCAGCGACGACACAGGATCCTCAAAGGCACCCCCTTTCGCCGCGTAGAATAGCGGAGGATGGGGCGCGTGGGGGGTAGCCAGCTCAAGGCGGTTCTGGTGGACGTGGGGGGCACGCTCATCGAGGCTTTTCCCCCTCCCCCGGCGGTGTACGCGGCAACGCTTTCCCGCTACGGTCCCCCGGTAACCAGCGAAGCGGTGGCCCCGGTGTTCGAGCTGGTTTGGCAAGAAATGACCCAGGAGCACCCCCGGGGGCTGGACCGTTACCACTTGCTCAAGGGCGGAGAGCGGGCCTGGTGGGGGAAGTTCCTGCGGGAGGTGCTGCGGCGCCTGGGGCACCCCGCCCCCTGGGAGCCGGTTCTGGAGGAGCTTTTCACCGCCTTCGCTCGCCCCGAGGCGTGGCGGGTGTTCCCGGAGGTGCCGCGGGTTCTCGCTAAGCTCCGGGAACGCAAGCTGTTGGTGGCTGCGGTCTCCAACTGGGACTTGCGGCTGCCGGCGCTGCTTTCCGGGTTGGGGCTGCTCCCTTACCTGGACGAGCTCACGGTTTCCAGCTTGGAGGGGGTGGAAAAGCCAAACCCGGAGATCTTCCTCCGCACCCTCGCCCGGCTGGGGGTGCAACCGGAAGAGGCCACCCACTGGGGCGATTCCCCCTTGGACGATTACCGCGGGGCGGAGGCCTGTGGCATCCAGCCGGTGCTCATCGATCGCCACGGGCTTTTCTTCGATTCGTACGTGCGCGCCCGCCACCTCGAGGAGGCTTATGAGCTGGTCTTTTCCGGTTGAGATCGTGGTGATGGCCGGGGGCTCCGGCACCCGCTTCTGGCCCCTTTCCCGCACCCACCGCCCCAAACAGCTGCTGCCGCTTTTGGCGGGCCGGTGTTTGCTCCAAGCCACGGTGGCCCGCCTCCTGCCGCTGGCGGGGCCGGAGCGCCTGCTGGTGGTCACCGGGGCGGAGCTGGCGCAGGCGGTGCGCCAGCAGCTGCCGCAGCTTCCCGCAAGCGCGGTGCTTGGCGAGCCCCAGGGGCGGGACACGGCGGCGTGCGTGGGCTGGGTGGCCTGGCGCTCACTGGCCCGGGGGGAGGACCCGGTGCTTTTGGTGGTCCCCGCCGATCACTGGGTGGGGGACGAGGCGGCGTTCCGGAAGGTAATGGGAGCGGCGCTGCGCTGCGCCCAGCGCACCGGGGGGCTGGTGACCGTGGGGATGGTGCCCGACCGGCCGGAGACCGGGTACGGCTACCTGGAGCTCGGGGAGGCCGCTGGCGAGGAGGAGGGGGTGAAGCTTTTCCGCGTGCGGCGCTTCGTGGAAAAGCCGGACGCCGCCACGGCTCGAGCGTTCCTCGCCGCGGGCCACTACCGTTGGAACGGCGGGATCTTCGCCTTCAAGGCTTCCGCCGTGGCCGAGGCGATCCGCCGCCACCTGCCGCAGCTGGCCCAGGGGCTCGACGCGATGCAGGCCGATGCCCTCGTGGTGGGGGAGGAGCAAGCGCTGCGGCGGCACTACCCCACCTTGCCGCGCATTTCCCTGGATTTCGGGGTGATGGAGAAAGCCGGGAACATCTGGGCGGTGGACGGGGCTTTCCCTTGGCACGACGTGGGTTCCTTTGCCAGCTTCGCCCGAATCCTTCCCCGCTCCGCCCCGGGGGTGACGCTGGGGGCCGCCGTCACCCTGGAAACCAGCAACTGCGTGCTGCTCTCCTCCGGCCCGCTGGTAGCCACGCTGGGGGTGGAGGGGTTGGTGGTGGTGGCCACCCCGGATGCGGTGCTGGTGACCACGCTGGAGCGGGCCCAGGAGGTGAAAGCCCTGGTGGAGCTGGTCCGCGCCCAGGGTTTCCAGGAGGTGCTGTAGGACCTTTCAGCAGTGGTCGAGCACCAGGTAAAAGTCCTCGGCGGGGGCGAGCTCCACCACCTTCCGCTCCACCACTTCCCCCTGGCGGTTTGTGACCTCGAAGACGTGGCGGCCGTAGCCGATGTCCGCCAGGGCGGCGTCTCCCCCTGCCTCCACCTCGAAGGCTTCCCGCCCGTCCACGTACACCGTGAGATCGCAGGGGCCCTCGTTCACCACGATGAGGTCGTTGGTATCGTCCGCGAGCTCCTGGCCGCAGCTGGCCAGCAGTGCCAGCGCGCCCAGCCAGAGGAGCGATCGCCGTCCCATGGTGGAGCAAAGGGTACCGCGTTCCGTTTCCCGGTGCAACGCGCTTTACGGGAAGCGAGGTTCGTGGTAAAAGGGGGTGGCGCGAGGGCGCCGGGGGTGTGCCATGACGCAAAAAAGCCTCTTCTGGATCCTGGCCGGGTCGCTTCTCGTCCTGGGTTGTGAAAAAAAGCTCATGATCGGCGTNGTGTTGCCGGAGTCCGGCAGCGCTGCGGTTTACGGCGCCTCCATCAAGACCGGCGTCAAGCTGGCGTTCGACGACGCCAAGGCCGCCGGGAAGCTGCCGGCCAACATGGTGATCGAGTACCGGGATTCGAGCTCGGATCCGGCTAAGGCGGCGAGCTTCGCCGAGGCGCTGTACCGCGACGGGGCCTTGGCCATCGTGGGTGGGGTCACCACCGCCGAGGCGGAGGCGATGATTCCCGTGGCGGACAAGCGGGAGCGGGTGCTGATTTCCCCCTCGGCCTCCGCGCCGGGGCTAGCGCGCAAGAGCGTGTACTTTTTCCGCGTCTACCCCTCCGACGAGCTGGAGGGGGCGAAGGCTGCGAGCCTGGTGACCTCCACCTTCGGCGCGCGGAAGGTGCTGGTGGTCCAGGAGGACAACCCCTACACCCGGGGCCTCTTGCCGGTTTTTCTCGGCCAGCTGAACTCGGCGGGGGGCAAGGTGGTGGCCACGGTGCTCCTGGGGGAGCCTGGGTGGGAGCAAAAGCTCCGGGACGGCCTGGTGGCCCAGCAGCCCGAGGCGGTGTACCTTTGCGGCTACGGGGAGGCGATCCTCCAGGCCTTGGGCGTGATCCGGAGCACCGAGTTCAAAGGCAGGCTCGTTACGACCTCGGCGATCAACACCGCCACGCTGCTCCAGCGGGGTGGCAAGCTCCTGGAGGAGGTGTACTTCCCGCTGCCGGGCATTGACCTGAGCTCCACCCAGGAACCTACCCACACCTTCGTGCGGCGCTACCACGAGGTTTACAACCTCGTGCCGGACGCTTACGCGGCCCACGGTTACGATGCAGCGCTTGCCTTGATTTACGTTTTCGAGGGGCAGCCCCCCAGGTCCGGGAGGGACGTGCAGCTGCGCCTCAAGGGGCTGGGGGAGCGGCGCGGGGTCACGGGTCCTCTGGCCTTCGACGATTTCGGCAACATCAAGCACTTCCCCCACGCCTACTGGATCCGCGGAGGGAAAGCCGAGGACTACGACCTTTACGTGCAGCAAAAAGAGGTGGAGATTCGCCGCAAGATGGAGGAGCTGCTTTCCGGCGGGGGCCACTAGCCGGTGGGGGGCAGCCTTCCCCAGTTGCTGGGATCGCTTTACCGCAAGCGGGCGTTGCTGGGGGTACTGGTGGGCCGGGAGCTGGCGGCCCGCTACCGGGGAACGGTTTTCGGCTACTTCTGGTCGCTTTTGAACCCGCTGCTGCTGCTTGCGGTGTACACGGTGGTGTTCACCGTGGTGATCCCTGCCCGGGTGGAGTCCCGGGTCCCTTACCCGCTTTTCCTCTTCGCTGGGCTTTTGCCCTGGGTCTTCTTCACCGGCGCCCTCTTGGATGCGGCCACGGTGCTGCCTGACAACGGGCCGCTTCTGAAAAAGGTAACCATCGAGCCGGAGGTTTTTCCCGCGGTCACGGTGCTCTCCCACGCGGTGCACCACCTGCTGGCGCTGCCGGTGCTGGTGGCGGGGGCTGCCATAGCCAGCCTGGCGGTCGGCGCGCCGTTCCCCTGGACGCTGCTGCTCTTGCCGCTGGCGCTTTTCCTGTGGCTTGCCACCGTGGGGGGCCTGGCCCTGGCGGTGGCCGCGTTGGCGGTGCACTTCCGGGACCTCAAGGACCTGCTCCACAACCTCTTCACGCTGTGGTTTTTCCTCACGCCGATCATTTACACCCCGCAAGCGGTCCCCGCTGGGTGGCTGCGGCGGCTGGTGCTGGCCAACCCCGTGACCCCGCTGGTGACCGCGTACCGCAGCTTGGCGGTGGAGGGGCAGCTGCCAGGAGCCCAGGTTTGGCTGTGGTGTGCGGTGGTGGCGGGAGCGTGCCTGCTCTTCGGCAGCTGGGTTTTTTCGCGGTTGCGGGAAAGCTTGGCGGAGGCGGTATGAGTACCCCGCGGGTGGTGGTGGAGCGGGTGAGCAAGCGGTACAGCTTGAGCTCCACCCGGGGCAAGCTCCACTCGCTCAAGGGGGCGCTGCTCCACGGGGAGGTGTGGCGCCGCTTGCGGGAAGAGGAAGGGTTTCTGGCCCTGGAGGACGTGTCGTTTGCCCTACAGCCCGGGGAAACGCTTTCGGTGATTGGTCCCAACGGCTCCGGCAAGTCCACGCTTTTGAAGCTCGTGGCGGGCATCCTCAAGCCCACCCGGGGCAAGGTCACGGTGCACGGGCGGCTCACGGCGCTCATCGAGCTGGGAGCCGGCTTCCACCCGGAGATCTCCGGCTGGGACAACGCCATCATCAACGGCATGCTCCTGGGGCTATCCCGCCGGGAGATCGAGGCCAAGCTCCCGGAGATCTTCCACTTCGCGGGGCTCGAGGATTTTGCCCACCAGCCGGTGAAGACCTACTCCTCGGGGATGTTCGTGCGCCTGGGGTTCGCGGTGGCCACGGCAGTGGAGCCGGAGGTGCTGGTGGTGGACGAGGTCCTGGCGGTGGGGGACGAGCTTTTTTCCCACAAGGCCCTGGACCGAGTGGCGGAGCTGCAACGCCGGGGCACCTCGGTGCTCCTGGTCACCCACGACTTGCACTTGGCTGCCACCCTGGCGCACCGCGGGCTGTACCTCAACCGGGGAAAGGTGGTGTTCCTGGGCCCGGCAGGGGCGGCGGTGGCCCGCTACCGCTCGGATGTGGCCAGCACCGAGGCAGGGGAGGCCCCTGCCCCCACCCAGGGCAAGCGCTGGGGCAACGGCGATGTGGAGCTGGTGGAGGTGGCGCTCTTGGACAGCCGAGGGGCGCCGGTGCGGGTGGTGCGCAGCGGGGAGCGCTGCGCGCTGCGCCTGGCCTACCGAGTGCGGGTGCCCAAGGAGGACTTCGTTTTCGGCGTGGCGCTGCACCGGGAGGACGGCACCCACGTTTTCGGCACCAACACCCACTTGGATGGGCTCGCTCCCCGCCACCTTTCGGGGGAGGGCAGCGTGAGCATCGAGTTCCCCTCGCTGCAGCTGGCTCCGGGGCGCTACCTGGTGGACGCGGCGGTGCACAGCGTGGCGGGCCTGGCTTACGACTACGCCTGCGAGATCCTGGATTTCCTGGTCACCGCGCCGGTCCCCTGGCCTGGCTGCTACGCCCCTGCCCACCGTTGGGTCCCGGAAGGACCCGCCTTCGAGTGAGGGCCAAAAGCAAGCCGAAAAGCGGCGGGCCCGAGCAGCCCAGCCAGTACGGGGTTGGGTCGAGGGAAAGCTCTACCAGGTGCTCCCCTGCGGGGACCGGCACCGCGAGCCGCGCCAAGTTGCCAGCCCGAGTCGCCACCGGCAGCTCGTCAACCTTGGCCCTCCAGCCGGGGAAATAGCTCTGCTGCACCACCAGCATCGTGGCGCGGGGTGCGGTGGTGCGGAACCGCAACCGGTGGGGAGCCGAAGGAAGCGGCACCACCTGCCCCCCGGCTGCCGCCGCCAGGGAAAAAGCCCCGAAAACCACCACGTCTTCCCCGGGCCGGAACCCTTCGCTGGCTAGCCAGGAGGCCCCTTCCTCAAAGGAGCTCACCCGCACCACCCGCCGGGCGAGGTAGGCGAACGGCGCAGGGGTTTCCGGAAAGCACAGGAAAACGCCCTGGACCTGCTCGCAGCGGATCCCCGGCACCGGCTGGGAAAGCACCACCGCCTGGGCCCCCAGGGCCGCCGCCAAACGCAGCTGCTCCGGCGGCGCGAGCTTTTCCCCGTAGGCCGCCAAAAGCTCCCCTGGCGCTGCTTCCAGCCCGTCGGGCCCCCGGGCGAGCACGTAGCGCAGCCCGAAGGGGATGCCGTAGTCCGGCCCCAAGGCATCCCGGTAGGCGAAGATCCGCGCCCGCACCGCGTCCTCGGCCGGCTCCTGCCAAGCGGTGCTCTGCACGAAACACGCGGCCGCGGTGCCCGGGGGGAGGGCCCGGGCCAGGGGCGGGGGGCCTTCCCAGGCGTCGGCAGGCACCGGGGCCAGGGCAGGGAGGAACTGCAGCGCGGCGAACCCCGCCACCGCAGCGGTGGCGGCTGGAGGGGGGAGGAGCAGGGCCACGAGCGGCACCGCGTTGGCCGCCGCATCCCAACGCACCCAGGCGGCGAAGCGCTCGGCGGGCACCCGTGCGAGGGCGGCAGCGGAGGCGGGGTAAAGGCGGGCCAAGAGCCCGCGCCACGCACCGGGGAACAGCGCCAGGAGGCAGAACAAGCTTGCCGCGGCGAGCGGTGCGCTGCGCGTCCCGCTGGCTTTCCAGGCCTGGTACCCCCAGCCGGCCAAAAGCGGCACCGCCAAAAGCGAGACCTGCAGCCCCTTGATGCCGTACCGCAACGCGGCAACCCCGGGCAGCGTTCGGAGCAGCTGCTCGAAAAAACAGGGCAGGGCAGCCAGGACCGCCCCGCCGGCGAAAAGGGCCCATGCGAGGCGCCCAGCGTTTCCCTTGGCCTTTGCCGCGAAGCAAAACAGGAAGGCCGGCGCGGCTCCCAGGAAAACCCAGGGGTAGTAGCGAAGCCAGGGGAACGAGGGGGCAGCCCAGAACCCCGACGCTCCGTCCCCCAGAGGCTCCCCCAGGATCCGGGGGAAGAAAAGCTCCAGCCAGCGCCGAGGGGCCAGACAATCGGCGGCCAGCGCCCCCGGAGGGACCCCCAGCTCACCGCGGGTGGTGTGGGGGTAGGCCAAAAGCAGCGGCAGCAGCACCGGGCCCGCCACCAAGGCCGCGGCCACCGGAAGCGTCAGCGGCAGACGGCGCCAGAAGGCGAGGGTCGCCGCCACCGCCGCCGCAGCTCCCAGGGCCGCGGTCACCGGTTCCCCGGCCAAAAACGCCACCCCCAAAAGCCCTCCAGCCCACGCGGCCCGGTGCTCCTGCTCCCGGCGGTGGCCCAGCCCGGGAGGCAGCAGCGAGAGCACCCAGGGAAGCCAAGAAAAGGAGGCCAAGGAGTTCGGGAACGTCACCAAGGACCAGCTCACCCCCAGGTTGCCCCCGACTGCCGCCCCCAGCGCCGCGGCTCCGGGCTCCACCCCCCAGCGTCGCGCAAGCTGGAAAAACCCCAAGCACAGCCAGAGGTGATGGAGCCCTTGGAAAACCACCATGGCCTCGGCTGCCGGAAGCAGCAGAAACAGCAGCGTGGGAGGGTAGGCAGCTTGGGCGTTGGGGTCGGCCCAGAGGAGGCGCCCCCCGTTGGCATCGGGGTTCCAGAGGGGCAGCCCCCCCGCGCTCACCTGGCGAGCCCAAACCTGCCGCCAGGGGATGTGGGTAGCCCCCAGGTCCCGGACCACCAAAACCCGGTCCAGGGCCAGGAGCGCCCCCCAGGCGCAAAGCAGGGGAAGCGCCAGGGGCAGCAACCAGCGGCGGCTCACAGGGCAAGTGTAGCCGGTGACGGGATTGGCACCGGCCAGGGGAATCCGCCGGGGATGTTTAGGCACGGAGCTTGCTCTGGGGGCAGGCATGCACCGTCCCCGGGGTTTTACGCTGGTGGAGCTGCTGGTGGTGGTGGCGATCCTCGGCATCCTCGCGGCGATCGGTGTACCGCGGATCTTCCAGATGCTGGAGCGAGCGCGGCAGAAGCGCACCATGGCCGACATGCGCACGCTCGCCCTGGCTATCAACGCCTACGCCACGGACTTCGTGTTCGTGCCGCAGGTTTCGGGACCGGCCAACGCGCTGGTAACCTACCTCACCCCCACTTACTTGAAGAGCTTGCCGGTGCTGGACGGGTGGCGGCGGGAGCTGCAGTACCAGGGCCAGGGTTTGGACTACACGCTTTTGAGCTACGGCAGCGACGGGGTTGCCCAGAGCGGGCCTTACGCCGGTCCCACCACCAGCTACGCGGCGGACATCGCCATCGTCAACGGGGTTTTCGTCCAGTGGCCCGAGGGGATGCAGGTGCAGTAGCGTGCACCAAGTTGTCATCGGCGGTTGCTCCAGTGACACGTTTGTCTCTGCCTGTGGCCTTGCTTCCGGGCTTGCTTTGGCATGGATCCTGCAGTAGCGTTTCGGTGAAAGGAGGCATCTATGAGACGGCAGAAAGGTTTCACCCTCATCGAGTTGCTGATCGTGGTGGCGATCATCGGCATCATTGCCGCCATCGCGATCCCCAACCTGCTGAACGCCATCAACCGTGGGCGGCAGCGGCGCAGCATGGCGGACATCCGCTCCATTGGCACGGCCCTGGAGGCCTACTCGGTGGACTTCAACTACTACCCGAAGGTCAGCCTCACCGATGTTGCCGTTACCAACCTGCAAACCTATCTCGAACCCACTTACATCAAGAAGCTTCCAAGTGCGGATGGCTGGAACCGCGATATCATGGTGATTAACGCCGCTGACGGCACCTCGTACACGCTTTACAGCCGCGGCAAGAACGGAAATAAAGGCTCGTGGAGCCAGGGACCGAAGCACGACTTCAACGATGACATCGTTTTCGCCAACGGCCAGTTCTACCAGTGGCCCGAGGGTCAGCAGATTTAACTTTCGCGAAAGGGAACAAAGCGGGGGGTTCGCCCCCCGCTTTTTTTATGCCCTAAACTTGCCCCGTGCAGCAGGGCTGGGCGGCAAGGCTGGTGGCGCCAATAGCGGTGGGTATTGCCGTGGGGGGCGCGCTGTGGCTGGGGAGACCCTGGCAGCTGGCGAGCCTGGGGGTTTTGCTGCTTTTGGGTTGGCTTTCCCTTCCCCCCGCGGGCCGCCACGCCCCCCCTGCCCCTTGGCTCCTGGCCCCGTTGCTGCCGGTGGCGCTGAGCTNGCCCACGGCGTTGGACCACCAGTGGGCGACGGCGTTTTTGCCCTTGTGCCTGCTCATCCCGCTGCTTTTCGCCTGGGGGGTCGCGTTCCCCCTCACCCCACCTCAGAAGGACCTCTTCGCGGTGCTGCTCGCCGTGGCGGCGCTCGTGGCGCTGGCCCAAGCCAGCGGGCGCCTCGCCGTTGCGGGCCAGGGGCTCGAGGTGCTTCCCGAAAGCTTCGCAGCCAGCGCCCGGGCGCGCCTGGCCACTGGCCGGGCGTTTGGCACCTTGCCGCTGCCCGGGCACTTCGCCGCGCTGCAAGCGCTGGCGGTGCCGTTTTTGGCCTCCTGGGCGTTGCGCCGCCGGGTGCTGCCGCTGCTTCTGCTGCTGCTGAGCCTGGCAGGAACCTTGGCCACCCGCTCGCTTTTGGGGGTGGCGCTGTGGCTTATGGCGTTCTTGGCTTGCCTGCCGCTGCACCTGCCCCGGCGCTGGCGAGCTCCGTTGTCGCTGCTGGCGGCTTGCGTGCTGGCGCTCACGGTGCTGGAGCGGCGCGATCTGGCGCAGCTGGAGCCGTTGGCGCTGCGCTGGGTGAACTGGAAGGTGGCTTGGTGGAGCTTTGTGCAGCACCCGCTGCTGGGTGTGGGCCCTGGCGGTGCGGGGATGGCGGGGCTTACTTCGCCTTGGGGCGCTGCCAACATCACGCCGTTTGCCCACAACACGCCGCTTGAGCTTCTGGCCGAGCTGGGGATCGCCGGCTTGCCGTTGCTGCTTTTGGGGGCCGGTTCCCTGCTGCGCCTTTTAGGCTCGCTCTGGGATGCGGACCGTCCGCTGGCAGTGGCGGTGGCGGTGGGGCTCGCCCACAACTTGGCGGATTTTTCCTTCTACGAGCCGGGGTTCCTGTTCCCCTGGCTGTTGCTGGTGGCCACCGGGGTGGCGGAAACCCGAGCCACGCGGTTGCGCCTCCTGCCCTCGGCGCTGGTGGTGGGGCTCGCTGCCCCAGCGGTGCTGCTTTCGGCGCTGGAAGGGAGGTGCCAGGCCCAAGCAGTGGCGGCGCGGCAGCAAACCACCCCCGCTGCCAAGGCCACAGGCTTGCTGGAGGCAGCGGCGTGGGCCCCTTGGCGGGTAGGGGAGCTGGTGGAGGCAGCAGGGTACGCGCTTAAGACGCAGGACCGGGCGCTGGAAGAGCGGCTTTTGGATTCGCTGGCGGCCCGAGGTTGGGTGGCGCCTCGCTCGGCGGCCCTGGCGGAGGTGCGGGCGCTGCTGCTGCTTTCCCTGGGCCGGCGCACCGAGGCCTGGGCTTGGGCCGCCGAGGCGCGGCGAAGGGCCCCGTTCCGGGTGGAGCTGGCGCAGCTGGAGGCGCGATGTCGTCCGTGAACGCCGAGGTGCTGTTGCTCCCCCTGGCCTGCCTCTGGGTGGCAGCGGCGGAGGGGGTGGCGATGCCAGCCTGGGTGGCAGCCCTCACCGCCGCGGTTTTGGGCGTGCTCGCCTTTTGCCGGCTGGTGCGCGGGGTGCGTCTCGGAGCACCGTTCTTTTGGCTTGCGGGGCTTTCCGGGTGGGTGGCAGCCGGGGGTTTGGCCCAGCCGGTGCCGTGGGAGCGGGCCGCGTACCTTTTCGCTTGCTCGCTGGCGGTGCTGGCCTCGGCCTTGCTTTCTGGAAGCCCCAGGGGGAGGCGGTGGCTCGGGGCCGCGGCGGTGGCTTCCGGGGTGCTGGCAGCGGCATGGCTGGTGGTGGAAAGGCTTGCCCTGGGGGGGCGACCCGGGGGTCCCACGCTCAACCCCAACTTGGCGGCGGGGGTTGCGGCGTTCGCCTTCGCGCTGCTGCTCGCTGCTCGCCGCTTTCCCGGCCGCTTGCTCGCAGCGGCGGTGCTGCTTGCGGGGGTGCTGGCGGCAGCCTCCCGGGCGGCGAGCTTGGCGGTGCTGGTGGCGGCTGGGGTGGTGGCGGGGCGCATCCGGCGNTGGCGGCTGCCGCTTTTGGCAGCGGCGCTGCTNGCCGCGGGAGGGTTGGCGTGGCGCCTGGCCACGGACCGGGATCCGCTGCGCTTCGAGCGGCTGNGNATCTGGNGCACCGCAANCCAAGTGGCCCTGGCCTACGCCCCCTGGGGGACCGGGCCGGGGGGGTTCNCCGACACGGTGCTGGCGTTCAACTTCCCCCGGGAAGGGGAGTTCGCCCGGCTCGCCCGCATCCCCTCCCTGGCGGAAAACGACTGGCTGCACCTGGCGGCCACCTTGGGGTTGCCTGGGCTGGTCTTCGCCTTAGGGCTTGCCGCCAGCTTGCTGCGGCGAGCTTGCCGGAAAGGCGCGAGAGAGCTGCCGCCCTTGGCGGTGCTGCTGGTGATGGGGGCGTTCCACACCTACCTCCTCTGGCCCGTGGGGGCGATGCTGGCGCCAGCGGCGGGGCGCTTCGCCGGCAAAACCCGCCTGCGGCTCTCCCGCCCCCTGGCGCTGCTCTGGGTCTGGCCTTGGGCGGTTTTCCTGGCGGTGGCGCTGGCTTGGCCCCGGGGGGCGCTGGGGGACAGGCCCCAGGAGCTGGAAGCCGCCATCGGCCAAGCACTCCGGGAAACCCCCTCCCGGGAGGTGCTGGCCCAGGCGCTGGTGCACGCTGAGGAGCTGGTGCGCATCGCCCCCAGGGCGAGCCGCAGCTGGGAGCTTGTGGGGCTCGTGGCCTACAACCTTGGCTCGAGCACCGGGGACGCAGCGCTGGTGCGCAAGGCGGTGGAGGCGTTCCAGAGCGCGCAGCACCGCAACCCCAAGGGTGTGTGGGCGCCCCTCGGGGAAGCCACCGCCTGGCTCGCCCTGGGGGAGAGCGCGCTGGCGAGAGCTGCGGCGGCCCGGGCGGTGCAGCTGGAGCCCAACTGCGTGCGCTGCTGGCTCACCCTGGCCCAAGCCCAGCTGTTCCAAGGGGAGCTGGCAGCGGCCAAGCGTTCGTTCCTCCGGGCTCGGGCTGCGTACCGGCAAGCCAGAGCCGTGGCCTTCGTTTCTGGCTACGAGCGGGAGCTCGCCGCCTGGGACCGAGCGCTGGGTACGCGGCTCGCCCAAGCGCTGGGGGTAGGACCGTGAGGAAAGCCTTGCCCTGGCTGGTGGCCTCGCTGCCGGGCCTGGTGCTGGCGGCTTGGGCGCTTTTTGGCTACGTGCCCACCGCTCGCGACGGCCCTAGTTACTTTTTGCCGCTGCGGCTGCGCACGGCCCAGGTACTCACCGGGCAGCGCTCCCCTTGGCTTTTGGTGGAAAGCGGCTGCGGCGAGCCGTTTTACGCCAACCCCCAGTCCGCGCTGCTCTACCCCCCCGCCTGGGGGGTGCTGCTGCTGCCCCCGGAGCGGGCCCTGGGGGTGGAGGTGGGGCTGCACCTGGCCTGGCTGGGCNTGGGGGTGCTGGGACTTTGCCGGGCTTTGGGGGGGGAGGGGGTGAAGGCGGTGGCCGCGGCCTGGGGGGTGCAGCTTTCCGGGCCGCTGCTTTCCGCCGCCGGGATGCTCAACAACCTGGAAACCGCCGCTTGGCTCCCCTGGATGTGGTGGGCGAGCCTCGCGGGGAGATGGCGGCGCCTGGCTCTGGCGCTGGCCGCCGGGTTTCTCGCCGCCGAGCCTTCCCTGGCCCTGGTGGGCGCGGCGGTGGCTTTCTGGCTTGCCCCGGGGCGCCGGGCGCTTCTCGCTTCGCTCGGCGGCATGGGCCTTGCCGCGGTGCAGCTGGTGCCCATGGCGCTGTGGATCGCGGGGGGTGACCGGGGGCCGGCCAAACCGTTGGAGGTGGTTTCCGCGGGCGGGGTGGCGCTGGTGGAGCTCCCAGCTCTGCTGGTTCCCGGCTGGCCAGCTCCCGCTGTGGAGGTGAAGTTTCTGCCCAACATCACCTTGCCCGCCTGGTGCCTGCTCGCCCTCGGGGGTCTCGGGAAAAAGCAGGCGGCCCACCGCCGCCTGGCTTTGGCGAGCCTCGCCTGCCTTTTCTTGGCGGTGCTCCCCACGCTCCCCTGGGGGGACGCCCTCTGGGCTGGGCTTTCCCTGGGCCTGGTGCGTTTGCCCGGGCGGTTCCTGGTGCCCGGGGCGGTGGCCTTGGCCGCCCTGGCGGGGGCCCTCCCCTGGCCTCGCCGGGTCTGGTGGTGGGGGGCGGCAACTGGGGTGGCGGTGGCTGGGCTGCTTTTCAGCTCCGCGCCTTGGCTGGCCCTGGCCCAAGCGGCTTTTGCCGCGGCAGCACCTTGGCTCCCGGCAGCTGCGGTGGCGGGAGCTGCGGCCCTGGCTGTGCACACCGTACCCGAGCTGGCGTTGGCCCGCTGGGCTCCTGCGCCGCCGGCCTGCGGGGCGGCCCAAGCAGGGCAGCGGGTGTTTACCCTGCCGGTGGACGGCCGCCAGCTCCACTGGGCGCTGGAGCATTCGCCCCAGGGGCCGTTGGATTTGGCCTGGGGGTACAGCGCGCTCTTGGGCGGCCGCCAGCTGGTGCGCTCCCACGCGCCGCTGAGGAACCGCCACCTGATCCAGCACCTCACCGAAGCGGACAAGGGGCCCGGTTCCGGGTGGTGGGTGGCGAGCTTGGGGGCTTCTCGGCTGTTGGCGCTGCGCCCCGTGCCGGGTTACCCGGTGCTTTGCCAGGAGCGGGGGGTCTGGGTGCACGCCAACCCCCAGGCGTTCCCCCTCTGGGGGCTTGCGGCGCACCTCCCGGCCCCCGAGGAAACCCCTTCCTGGATCGGCGCGGTACGGCTGGTGCAGCAAGGGCTGCACGCTTGGGTTTTCCAGCTCGCGGTACCGCAGCCGGCGGTTTTTCTCTGGCTCTTTGCGCCGGATCCGGGCTGGAAGTTCCTGCTGGACGGTGATCCTGTGGCCCCGGTTAGCGGGGTGGGCATCCTCCAAGGGATCCCGGTGCCCCCGGGGGAGCACCGGCTGGAGGTGCGCTACCGCCCCCCTGGGCTGGCGGTGGGCCTGGTGGTGAGCCTGGTGGCGCTTGCGGGGGTGACATGGCGACGCTGCTGGTGACGCTGTTCGTGTTTTCCGGGGCTGCAGCCCTGGCTTACCAGGTGGTTTGGGTGCGGGCGCTGGGGCTGGTGCTGGGCAACTCCCTCTGGGCTGCGGTGGCGGTGGTGGCGGCGTACATGGGGGGGATGGCGCTGGGCAGCGCGCTGGCGGCTCGCCTGCTCCCCCGGGTGCGCCGCCACCTGCGGCTTTACGCGGTCCTGGAGGCAGCTGCGGCTTGCTGGGCGCTGCTCACCCCGCAGATCCTGCCGGCGCTGCAGCGCGCCGCCGCTCACCTAGGTCCCGAGCCCCTGGCCTCCTGGGGGCTGCCGCTTTTGGGGCGGCTGCTTTTGGCTTGGGTTTTCCTCGCCCTGCCCACGGTGGCGTTGGGAGCCACGCTGCCGGTGCTGGCGGCGCGGCTGCCGGCTTCGCTCTTGGGGCTTTCCGTGGCTCGGCTGTACGCGGCCAACACCGCCGGGGCGGTGCTGGGCACCGTGGGGGCAGGGTTTTTCGCCTTGCCGCTTCTGGGGGAGCGGGGGACCGTGGCGCTGGCTGCCACCCTGGCCCTGGGGGTGGCTGGGGTGGCGTGGTGGTTGGAGGGGAGGCTCCCCGCCGCGGCAGCTGCAGCCCCCACCCAGCGGGGCCGGCCCGGGCGCTACCTGCTCTACCCGTTCCTCTTCGGCTTCACGGCCCTGAGCTTGGAGCTGGTTTGGACCCGGGTGCTGTTGCTGCACCTGGGATCCCGGGTGTACGCGTTCAGCTTGCTGCTGGCGGTTTACCT
>JGI24188J35168_1000348_pt1 | contig 26585 bp, 25 predicted proteins | sample YNPBryantNP2012_FD_35168 | JGI IMG/M metagenome (IMG submission 35168) | reverse complement strand
TCTCGGAGGGGCGCGGTCTCCGCGCCCGGACGGTACGGCCGGACGAATGGCAAGGCATTGCGTTGCCACCGGTGGTTTTGCGACAAGCTGGTGGCCGAAGCGAGGCAACATTTGGGTTCGGCGTTATGCCTCCTTCACGGGCGTGCGGAGCCCGCCCCTCCGCGGGGGGCGAGCCTGGGTGAGAGGCCTTGGGGAGTAAACCCGGGGATAACGCGAAGGGTGGTTTTCCCGGAGGGACGCACTCTGTGCGTCCGTTTGGTACGGCCGAACGAATGCCAAGGCATTTCTTTCCCACCACATGCGTTGAACATTGCCCTGGGGCCTACCGGCCACATGTCTCGGTCGAGCGCAAGCCCACCTTGCGGGCGTGCAGAGCCCGCCCCTCCGCGGCGCGGCCTGGCCGATGGGAGACCGGCTTAAGAAGTGGGCCCCAAGATTTCGCCGAGGGTCCTTTTCTCGGAGGGACGCACTCTGTGCGTCCGCGTGGCGAGGCCCCACGAATGCCGAGGCATTCCCTTTTCACCCGACGATGAGGCAAGAGGCCGGTTGGCCTACCGGGCAGATGTCTCGGTCGAGCGCAAGCCCACCTTGCGGGCGTGCAGAGCCCGCCCCTCCAAGGGACAAGCCAGGCAACGATCTTTTAGCTGGAAAGGGCCTGGGAAAGATAAACGCGGAGGATCGCTCGGCCCGGGGAGTGGTGTGCTCCATTTGTGTCGTCTTCATGCCATTTCATTTCTGAAAGTGGCCTCAGCCCATCTCGCCTTTTCCGAGATAGATACTATCTTGACAATTCCCGTGAGATTTGATTAAATGCCCGGCCAGTACACAGAAAAGGTAGGCTTCGCCACAGAAGACGATTGACCAATTTTTTGCCAGGAGGGTGGGGATGAAGCTCAAAGGTGGGATATTGGTCTTGGGCTTATTTTGGGGGGCTGTGGCCTTGGGCATGGTTGGGGGAGGAGATGTGGAATTCAAGATGAAGGGTGCCGGGCCTGTTCTCTTCAGTCACGATACCCATGTAGGAAGCCACTTCCTTGCCTGTACCGAGTGCCACGATTCTCTTTACACAGTCAAAGGAAAGCACAGACATGTGACCATGGATCAGATGGCAAAGGGGCTTTCATGCGGGGCCTGTCACAACGGACTGAGGGCTTTTTCCGTCAAAGACAACTGCCAGGTGTGTCATCAATGATAAGGCGAGACGGACTCGAACACATTTTTCGGGTCGAGGTTGATGGTTTGCCCGATGGGATCAGGGAGGGGGGATCATGTACGAGGACAAGGACGAGATTCAAGTGATGCAGGGAGATCTGAAGAGGGCTCTGGGGAAGGCGAGACCACAGTGGGCAATGGTCATAGATTTGAGAAGGTGCACGGGCTGCAGTGCGTGCACTGCGGCCTGTGTCGCGGAGCAGAAAAGTCCCCCAGGGATCATGTACAGGGTTGTCTACGAGGAGGAGTTCGGAAGTTTTCCCAAAGTGAGAAGAAGGTTCACCCCGAGGCTATGTAACCAATGCGACGACCCACCCTGCGTCAAGGCCTGTCCCAACAAGGGTGATGGAAAAGCTACCTGGAAGGACAAGGATTCGGTGGTTGTCATCAATTACATGCAGTGCATAGGTTGCGGAAAATGCGTGGTAGCCTGCCCCTACAAGGCCAGGGCCTTGGACGGAGGGGCTTTTTACACAGCCGGAACACCCAAGATCGAGGAATACGAGAAGGCCCCGAGCTGGGAGTATGGGAGAAAGTGGCCTAGGCGGGAGAACGAGATTCCCATTGGGACTGCCAGAAAGTGTCATTTCTGTGTCCACAGGCTCAAGGTGGGGATGCTCCCCGCTTGCGTTACCACCTGTCCTTGCAGGGCCAACTTTTTCGGGGACATGGAGGACCCGCAGAGCCTGGTCCACAAATGGATAAAGGAGAACAAGGAGAGGATCAAGGTCCTTGCCTCTGTGAGGACACCCGGAGAGACCCGACCTTCTCGTGCGGCCTTGAAGGGCATGAGAGCTCATGAGATTTCCCAACTCGTGGGTTATCCGGGCAAGGTCCCAGTGTTCGCGGAGAGTGCTCCCACAAAGCCAAGGGTCTTCTACGTGATGCCGTGAGGGAGGGAGGAAAAATGGCCGAGAGAAAGAATTCCAAGATTGGATCCATCACCCGAAGGGGGTTCGTGAAGTGCTCGGCGATCTTGGGAGGGGGTATCTTGGCCTCCCAGATGAAGTGGGCAAGGGAGCTTGTGGAAAGGGCAGAGGCAGGACTTTTGACCCCAGAGGAAGAATATGAACTCGTGAGGCCGGAAAATGTCCTCTATACCGTTTGTCTTCAGTGCAATACGGGCTGTGGGATAAAGGTCAAGCTCTATCGCAAGGAAAACATTGCAGTTGCAGTGAAGATAGACGGGAATCCCTACAATCCCTTCGTCATGGTTCCCCACATCTCCTACGACACTCCTTTCAAAGAGGCTCGCACCTTGGATGGTGCCATCTGTCCCAAGGGGCAAGCTGGCATCCAGACAGCATACGATCCTTACCGGATCACCAAGGTCCTCAAAAGGGCGGGGAAAAGGGGAGAGGGAAAGTGGATGACCATTCCCTTCGATCAAGCAATAGAGGAGATAGTGAANGGAGGGAAGCTCTTCTCCCATGTACCCGGAGAGGAGAACAGGGTGGTTGTGGGCCTCAAGGACATATGGGTACTGAGGGATCCAAAGATCGCCAAGGCAATGGCAGAGGATGTGAAGGCGATAATGACCTCCAAGGACAAGAAAAAGGCTGTCGAGGAATTCAAGGCAAAGCATGCGGCTAACCTCCACTATCTCATCGATCCAGATCATCCGGACCTGGGCCCCAAGAACAACCAATTCGTTTACTTTTGGGGAAGAAAGAAAGGAGGAAGGGGAGAGTTCGCTGCTAGATTCTTCGGGGACTACTTTGGCACTGTGAATACCCATGGTCACACGACCGTCTGCCAGGGTTCTCTGTACTTTACCTGCAAGGCCATGAGCGAACAGTATCAGTTCAACAAGTTCGGAGGCGGTGCCAAGTTTTACTGGCAGCCGGATTTGCTCAATGCCAAGTACATCCTATCCGTTGGGTCCAACCTCTTCGAGGCGAACTATGGCCCGCCCAACATGAGCTCGAGGCTGATTCCCAACATCGCATCGGGGAAGACAAAGCTTGTAGTGGCGGATCCCCGCTTCACCAAGGCGGCCTCCAAGGCTCACAGGTACATGCCCATAAAGCCCGGGACTGACGGGGCGTTTTTCTGTGCCCTCATCCGCTGGATCATAGACAACAAGAGGTACGATTCCAGATACCTGGCCAATGCCAACAAGGCAGCCGCCTCAGCCTCACGGGAGCCCACATGGACCAATGCGGTTTGTCTGGTCCGCATGGAGAAGGACGGAAGGCCGGGGAAATTCTTGAGGGCTCACGAGATCGGACTCCTCGAGCCCAAGAAGGTCGTGGACAAGGATGGAAAAGAACAGACCCTGGAGCATCTCGTGGTGATGAAGGATGGCAGGCCTGTGCCAGTGGATCCTAACGATGAGAAGGAGCCAGTGACAGGCGATCTGTTCGTGGACACAGAGATAAAGGGCATCAGGGTCAAAAGCGCACTCCAAATAGTCGCGGAATCCGCCAGATCCAAAAGCCTGGAGGAGTGGTCGAGAATATGCGGCATCCCCGTCGAGGACATAGTCCAGACGGCCAAAGAGCTCACGAGTTTTGGAAAACAGGCAGTNGTGGAGGTCCACAGGGGGGTTGCCCAACACACAAANGGGTTCTACAACGTGACCTCGGCCATGACCCTGAATTTGCTTCTTGGCAACTTCGATTGGAAAGGCGGGATGATAGCCGCATCCACTTACAACACGACCGGAGGGAGACCGGGCCAACCCTTCGATCTGGGCAAGATGAAACCTGGGGCCACGACGAAATTCGGAATAAGCATCATAAGGCACGACGTGAAGTACGAGGACAGCACTCTGTTTGCGGGCTATCCTGCCAGGAGGAATTGGTGGCCCCTCTCGAGCGACATCTACGAGGAGATAATCCCGTCCATCGGAGATGCCTATCCTTACCCCATTCTGGCCCTCTTCAGCTACATGGGGGCCCCCACTTACTCTCTTCCTGCAGGCCACACCAACATAGAGGTGCTGGCAGACGTGAACAAGGTTCCTCTCTATTTCACCTCCGACATCCTGGTGGGCACGACCTCCATGTACGCGGACTACATCTTCCCAGACCTGAGCTATCTCGAGCGCTGGGAGATGCACGGATCCCACCCCAATATGCCCGTCAAGGTCCAGCCCATCAGGCAGCCCGTGATTGCCCCTTTGACAGAGACCGTCAAGGTGTTCGGAGAGGAGATGCCTTGCTCCTATGAGGCCGTTCTATTGGCCCTGGCCGAGAAACTCGGTCTCCCCGGATTCGGGAAGGACGGTTTCGGACCAGGTCAGGACTTCACAAGGCCGGAGGATTTTTACATTCGAATGGTGGCCAATGTCGCCACAGATGGGACCCCGGTCCCGGATGCAGACGATGAAGAGGTGAAGTTGTTTTTGGAGGCCAGAAGGCACCTCCCCAAGACCGTGTTCGACCCGGAGAGATGGCAGAAGATAGCGGGCCCCAACTGGAGAAAGGTAGTGTACGTGTTGAACCGAGGTGGCAGGTTTCAGGATATGAGGGAGGTTTACAAAGGGGATCATGTAGCTAACCAATACAAGCGGCTCATAAACATCTACCAGGAGAAGACGGCTGGGACGAAGAACTCGTTCACTGGAAAGCCCAATCCGGGCTATGCCACCTATATCCCCGTCACCACTGCTTTGGGCAAAACTCCCAAGGAGGCAGGCTTGGAGGACGGTTACACCCTTCACCTCATAACCCAGAGGGACGTAAGGATGACCAAATCGAGGACAGTGGTGGACTATTGGCTCCTGGCCATGCTTCCCGAGAACTCCGTGATCATGAACCCCAAGGATGCGAGGAGATTGGGCCTCAAGGATGGAGATAGGGTCAAGGTGGTCTCGGCCACCAATCCCGAGGGGGTATGGGATCTGAAAAATGGAAGGATAAAGCCTATGGTGGGAAGGCTCCAACTAACGGAGACCATAATGCCTGGGGTCATAACCTTCACCCTCGGCCACGGGCATTGGGCAACGGGAGCTTCGGATATTTGGATAGACGGCCGTCGAATCGTAGGAGACGAGAGGCGCTCGAGGGGGATCCATGCCAATGCTGCCATGTGGGTTGACCCTTATCTGAAAAACACGTGCATGCTGGATCCAGTGGGAGGAAGCGTCTCCTTTTACGATACCAAGGTGAAAGTTGTGAGGGTATAGGAAGAGGCACCTAGGGCCAATCTCAGCCGTGGGAGTATGGAAGGGGTGGTTTTTTCCCAGAAGCTGGCGGAGAGGGTGAAAAAGGGGGTCAGGATCCTTCTCGGGAGGGAGGAACTTCCCCAAGACCCTGTGGAGAGAACTCCATCCGGGATCGAGGAATTCATGAGGTGGCTCTTCTCCCCGGAGACCCTGGAGATGGACGAGGAGGAAGGGGAGGAAAGGCCACCATCCTTTTTCAAGTGGCTTTTTGGGAGAGAAGAGCTTCCCCAAGATTTCCCTGAGGAGAGAGGCTCCAAGGGGTTTTTCCGTTGGCTCCTGGAGAAAGAGGAATTGCCCAGGGAAGGCCAAGGGGAAGAGGGAGAGTGATCCATGGAGCACAGCAAGCATGTGGCTAGAATGGCGCTTTTGGTTGTTTTTGTGTTGGTGGTATTTCACATCGTGCGAACTCTCTTCACCCCCCCTTCTTTCGGGAAGTACGGCCATTACAGGGCGGACAATGTCACGGAACAGATGTCCAAGCAGGTGATCCACGGGGGCAGCATCTCGTGCGAGCCATGCCACGGTGAGAAACAGAAGGACTGGGCCGCTCAAGCTCACAAATCGGTGCAGTGCGAGGTCTGCCACGGGCCCATTGCATGGCACATCTCCGACGGCACAAAGGTGGCTGACATGCCGAGAAGCAGGAGCGCGGCTTTCTGCCTTCGCTGCCACGAGAGGCTCGATGGGAGGCCGGTCGGTTTTCCGCAGATAATTCCCGATGAACATTTGAGGAAAGTCGGAGGGGAGATGGGGCCAGAGGTATGTTTGAGTTGCCACGATCCCCATGCTCCGGCACTGGGAGGGTGAGAGAGATGGAGAGCGAGGTCACCCGGCGTTGGTTTCTCAAGGCCTTCGGGGGAGTGGCCCTGATGCTGGGAGTTCCGGCTTGGGGACGTCCCCAGGGCAATGGGGGAGAGAAATCTTACAACTGGGAGGATTTTTCCTATGTTTATCTCATCGACGTGGGGCGATGCATAGGGTGTGGGATGTGCGTTCAGGCCTGCAAGAGGGAGAATATGGTCCCCGACGGGTTTTTCAGAACCTGGATCGAGAGGTACAGGATAGGGGAAGGAGGAAGGGTGGAGGTGGACTCTCCCAATGGGGGATTGAATGGCTTTTCATCGACCATAGTGGACTTCAAGGTCACAAAGGCATTTTTCGTCCCCAAGATGTGCAATCACTGCAAGAACACCCCATGCACTCAAGTCTGCCCTGTTGGGGCCTCTTACACCACGAGGGACGGGGTAGTCCTCGTGGACCAGAAGCACTGTATCGGGTGCGGTTATTGTGTTCAAGCTTGTCCATATGGTAGCAGATATCTTCACCCCGTCACCCACGTTGCGGACAAATGCACCTGGTGCTACCACAGGATCACTAAGGGCCTGAAGCCGGCCTGTGTGGCGGCCTGTCCCGTAAAGGCCAGGGAGTTCGGCAATATGAAAAACGAGCAGGACCCCGTGCGAAAGGCCATAGCAACGGAGCCTGTTTTGGTGCTCAGACCAGAGCTGCTCACAAGGCCCAACTGCTATTACAGAGGCCTGGACAAGGAGGTCAGATGATACCCGAGTTGAGGCTCCCACAGGTAATCGGATTCGCCTTTCCCAACGACGTCCACATCGCGTGGAGCTTGATGATAGTCCTATACCCGTACCTCACGGGCATAGTTGCAGGCGCATTCGTCATATCTGCCCTTTATCATCTCTTCGGAAGAAGAGAGCTCAAGCCCATAAGCCGCTTTTCCCTGGCCACCTCCTTCGGGTTCATGGTGGTGGCGACCTTGCCCCTCCTGAATCACCTGGGCCATCCCGAAAGGGCCTTCAACATAATATTCACCCCCAACTTCTCCTCGGCCATGGCTGGATTCGGGATCCTCTACAACACCTACCTCCTCATCCTCCTCCTCGAGATATGGTTCGTGTGGCGAAAGGACATAATCCTCATAGCCAGAAGGAGCAGGGGGCTCAAGAGAAAGATTTACGCCGCCTTGGCCCTTTGGACCTACGATATATCGGAAGAGGCACTGGAGAAGGACCACTGGGCCATAAGGGTCCTCACTGCCATTGGCATTCCAGCTGCCTGCATGCTCCACGGCTATGTGGGCTTCTTGTTCGGGGCCTTGAAAGCCAACCCGTGGTGGTCCACCCCTCTCATGCCCATAATCTTTCTGGCCTCCGGGATGACATCAGGGGTGGCCATGCTCATAGTTCTCTACCAGACCGCCATGAAGCTGGGCGGGGGAAGGATAGACTCCGAGACCATAGCCTCCCTCAACAGGTGGCTTTGGCTATTCATGATAGTGACCGTGAGCCTGGAGCTCCTCGAGATAATGACCTTGGCCTATGAGCAGAGCGAGGCCTGGGAGGCCATCCACCCTCTCCTCACAACGAGGCTCGCTTTCTCCTTCATCTCTGTTCAGCTGATTCTGGGCTCCCTGATTCCCTTCATCCTCCTCATGATATCGGTCACCATGAACCGTTATCTCCACGACAAGGTGAGAAACACCCTTTCCTTTGTCTCGGCACTTCTCCTTTTGATCCAGGTGTTCGCCATGAGGTGGAATGTGGTGATTGGCGGCCAACTTCTCAGCAAGAGCTTCAGGGGCTTCAGGGAGACCTACGCCCCCCAGCTCTTCGAGAAGGAAGGGATCCTCGCCGCAGTCGCCATCTTCTGCCTGGCCTTCGTCGCCCTTTTTGTCTTTGCCAGGGTACTGCCTGTATTCAGGAGTTTAGAAGTGCCAAAGGGAGAGGAGGCTGAGGGCGAGCTCAGGTGAAAGGCTCGGGAGGGGGCAGGCCCCCTCCCCTCAAATCATGCCCTTCAAGGTTTATCCCTTCTTCTGTGGGTCCTTGTCGTAGCCCAGGGCCTTCCAATCGAGGCGGCCCTTGGGTCCATGGCAATCGGTGCACCTCAAGGCCTGCTCCTTGGGAACCACCATATGGGTGATGCGCCAGTACATTTCCGTCTCGATCCAGTCGTACTTTCCACTGTAAGGAAGCCCTGCTGCCGCCATCCCACTCTCTATGGCCTTTCCCCAATCATAGTGCTTCCAGTAACCTCCAAAGAGATGAGGAACGGCCAGGATCTTGTTCCCCGAATCGTATGGTTGCTTGCCCCGCATGACCTTGAAAGGCCAGATCTTGGAAGTCTTGTCCTCTCTGCTTCCCAGAGGAAGGTTCAGGTGCAGTACCCTTGACGGATCCGCAATGGGGTCTCCCAAGAGATACCTCTCCGTGGAGCCGTTGAACCAGAGGTAAGTGGGAACGATGTCCTTCCCCCACTTGAACTCTCCCTTCATCTTGTCATAGAGCTTCTGACCCCACTGATCTTTAGGTGGTTCAGCCACTTCCTGGCCTGCCTTGGACCAGTCCCACCAAATCTTGGTGGGAAGGCTTCGAGCAAAGGTCGGAATGTGACACGTCTGACAAGCCACCCTTTGGAAGTGCTTGTTGAGGACCGCGTTTTTGTGAGGGGCCTCGCTATGGCAGTTGGAACAGCTCAGGGTGCTCTCGCCCTTGACCGAGACCGAGAGGGCCATCCCAGGGATCACGTGGTCTTTGGCCTTGTGGCAACTGGAACAGGTCATGTTCTTGCCATCCACTCCCATATGCACGTCCATGGCACGAGGTGGGGCCACCAGAGAACTATCCAGATCCCCGTGCTTTATGTGATCCCCGCCTCCTCCGAAGAAGTGGCAAGCACCGCAGGTTGCCCGGCTCGTCTTTCCGACACTTTGGGCGACCTTTTCCAGGTCCACATTGGGATCCGGCATCCCTGCGCCAGTGGGCGTCTTCTTATAGGTGCCAGTTGTGTCGTGGCAGACAAGACAGTCGATGTTCTCCGCCTTGGAGAAGTCGAAACTGGCGTCCTTCCATCCATAGCCAGCGTGGCAACTAGTGCACCTGGGCCAGTTGCTGGGCAGAGCGATACAGAAGTTGTTTATGGCGTTTTTCTTGCCCAGGTCCTTGGTCCCCTTTCCAGGAACCACCTGATTTCTGGACCACGTCCAGTGGACCGTTGCCATGAAGTCCTTGGCCTCCTTCTCGTGACAGCCAAGACACGTGGCCGTGACCTCCTGAGGGCTCTTGAAAGGCCCCTTTATCACCTCCTTGTGATCGTGAGCCATGGCCAAAGAAGCCATGACCATCACACCAGAGACCAAAAAACCTTTGAGCCATCTCTCTCCCATGGTGCCCTCCCCATTAGACCTGGAATGGACATACTACAAAGTGGTTGTGTACTGGAAGTCTCAGGGGGAAGTCAACCCAGTTTTCTACTCAGAAATCATGCCCCCGGACCAACCCCTCGAGCTCCTCCAAGGAGTCCCGAATACTCGCTGCCTTGGAGTGGTCCTTGAGGCTTGCGAGATTTATCTTCACGTTTTCCAAGCACCCCCTCATGGCTGCCATGGCAAGGAGATGCCCGCATTTCAGGTCGGATCGGGCATTGGGATTGGCATTGGGGGCAAGGGATTCGCAAAGCTCCAAGATCTGCCCACATAGCCTCGCGTTCTCTAAGGGGACCATCGCGGCCTCTTCCAAACTTCGGGAAATGGCTCTCCTTCTCTCTTCCATCTCCTCCTGGGTGGACTTGGGCATTCGGTAAGCCTCCATCACACGATCGAAGGCCAGAGAGTCCTCCTCCGCTCCCTTCATCAAGGCCCTGGAAATCTCCAGCGCTCTCCGGTTCACCTCTTCGTAAAATTCGTCTGGCTTCCCCTTTCCCTTGGACAACCGAGCGACCATAGCTACCAGGGATGCTGCCATTGCACCCGCAATTGCCGAGGCCGCACCCCCACCTGTCGAGTTGTCCGAGGGATCGAGGACCCTCAGGAAGGCTTGTATTCCCTCTCTGGAGGACAGAGGTATCTCTGAGTTAGGGCTCATGACACCCTCTCTCCCCTCTTGTACACAGCCCGAACGGATGATTGGGCCCCGAGAGAATAGGGTATGATCCACGGAGTCTCGCCATCTAGGACAACGAAGTCAGCCTGCTTGCCCACCTCCAGGGTGCCCACCTTTTGGGCCATGCCAATTGCGTACGCTCCGTTTATGGTGGATGCCACCAAGGCCTCCTCCGCTGAAAGACCCATGCCCAGCACAGCCAGGGCCATTACAAGGAGCATGCTGTTCGTGTAGGAAGAGCCCGGATTGCAGTCCGTGGCAAGAGCCACTGGCACCCCCATCTGGATCATCTCCCTGGCCCTGGCGTAAGGCTTTCTCAAACTGAGGGCTGTGGCTGGTAGCAATATGGCGATGACGCCCTTCTCGGCCATTGCCTTCAACCCCTCGTTGGATGCTGCGAGAAGATGTTCCGCAGAGACAGCTTCGAGCTCCGCTGCGAGCTTAGCTCCACCTGTATCCTTTATCTCGTCTGCATGGATCTTCAATCCCAAACCCAGGCTTCTGGCTCTCCTCAAAATCCTCCTCGTCTCATCCGGGGAGAAGACCCCCTCCTCGCAAAACACATCGCAGAACCTGGCTATCCCTTGCTGGGAAACCCTTGGAAGCATCTCCTCCACGACCAAATCCACATACTCTCCGGGCGAATTCTTGAACTCTGCTGGTATTGCGTGGGCGCCAAGGAAGGTGGGAGAGACATCCGCCCCCGCGAGCCTAGCCCCTCTATCTATCACTCGGAGCATCTTGAGTTCGTCTTGGACGTTGAGGCCATATCCACTTTTCACCTCCAGGGTTGTCGTGCCCATGGCCATAGCCTTCCTCATCCTTCCTGTGGTCTCGGCCAAAAGCTCCTCTTCCCTGGCCTGCCGGACCCTTTGGACCGTGGAGAGTATACCGCCTCCCGCAGCTAGAATCTCGAGATAAGAGGTTCCCTCGCACCTCATTTGGAACTCTCTCTCCCTCGTGCCCACAAAACACATGTGGGTATGGGGGTCAACGAGACCCGGAATCACGCACATTCCTTCGAGATCCACCTCCTGGCATAACTGCCCCCCTGCCACCCTATCCAATACCTCTTTCTCCGGGCCAATTGCAGCGAGGAGGCCATCTTCCACGAGAAGGGCTCCTTCTGGGAAAGCGGTCAAAGATCCCTGATCTCGACCCCTGAGGGGTTCCCCCGGGTCTCGGGGAGTGTAAATCCGAGCATTTCGAAATAGCTTTCTCACCATCTTTTCCCCTGCCCTCTCTGAGAATTTCCCTCAGGTCTCCTTCCCAGCTTCCTTCATCATCTCCAGGAGGGCCAATTCCACGATCCTGGAAGGCTCGAGCTCTCCGAGCTGGAGATAGTATTCAGCGCTCCTTATCAAGGCCATGGCTGGAACCACTCCCTCTATCTCGCAGCCCTCCACGCTCACACCCCACCTTCTGGCCTCCATGCGGACCATCTCCAAGACCCTGTAAAGGGGATTTTTCTCGAAATCCACGAGGTTCATGGACACTTGCACCATGCCCCTCTGGGAAAGATCCACTCCCATGGCCTTCACGTAAGCTAGGCCTCCACTGGATGCCCTCAAGGCCTTGGCTATCTCCTTGGCAACCTTGATGTCCCTCGTTTTCAGGTTGACATTGAAGGCCACAAGGAATTTCCTCGCCCCAATCGCTGTCGCCCCCGCGGTGGGATGAAGCTGAGGCGGGCCCACATCGGGATGTCTTTGGGGCTTGGAGATCTCCTCCTTGAGACCCTCGAATTGGCCCCTCCTTATGTCTTCGAGCCTTTTCCTGTCGGGTCTCAGGGCGGCCTCCTCGTAAAAAAAAACGGGCACCGAGGTCTCCCTGTGGAAGGTTTTCCCGAATTCATGGGCTATCTCCACGCATTCCTCCATGGTCGTGCCCAAAAGGGGGACAAATGGTATGACATCGACCGCTCCCATTCTAGGGTGAGCACCCCTGTGGTGGTTTAGATCTATCCTCTCAATTGCGACCTTGGAGGCCTCTAACAGGGCTTTACATATGGCCTCCGGCTCGCCCACAAGGGTGACTACAAGGCGGTTATGATCAGGATCCGAGCTGTGATCCAGCAAATGGCATCCTCTGGTCTTCCTCAAAGGGTCCAGGATCTCCTCTATGACCTGGATCCTTCTTCCCTCGCTGAAATTGGGAACGCATTCGATCCATTTGAGGGCCATGGGCCTCATCCTCCTCGAANAAGCAGAAGGCCCTCTCGGAGCCTGCCCAAACGGCCCGAGGCCCCGAGAGGGTCCATCCCCAACACGATCACGGTGTTATGACTTCAGGGTCGGTCACTACCCAGAAGTGACGAAACTCCCCATTCTTCACTATCTGGACCTGAACGTTCTTTATGACCTCCCTTTGGGGTGTGAACCCCTTTATGACGCCTGTGAGGCCATCGTAGTCCTTGGTTTCGGCAAGGGCCTTCCTAATTGCCTTCTTGTCCAGACTCCCGGCTCTCTTTATGGCATCAGCTATTAGCATGAAGGCATCGTAAGCCGAGGCCCCCACCATGTCAGGGGCGATCTTGTGCCTCTCCTTGTATTCCTTGATATAGTTCTGGACCACCGGCCTTGGGTCGTCTCGATCCAGGTTGGTCACTATGATGAAGCCCTCAGCTGCAGGACCGGCTATCTCGAACAGTTTTGGGGAATCGGCGCCTTCCTCGCCCATTATCGTGGCCGTGATACCCATTTCCCTCGCTTGTTTGAGGGTAGGACCAGTGTGGAAATAGTAGCCCGAGACCTGGATCAGGTCGGGGTTGGCCTCCTTTATCTTTGCCAAGTAAGCCTTGAAATCCTTCTCGGCGAAGGGGTAGACCTGCTCGGAGACTATCTGGACGTCCTTTCCTGCCTTGGAAAGATATCTCTTGAATCCCTCAACGAGGGTCCTTCCGAAGTCGTTGTCAGTTGTGAGGAGAGCTATCCTCTTTGCCTTGAGTTTGTTGACTGCCACGTAGGCTGCTGCTGCTCCTTCCACGTGACCCAAGAACCCGTTTCTGAAACAATAATCTCCAGCCTTGGTCACATCGGGATGAACTGCATATGCAGCGACAAAGGGCACCCCTTCCTCTTGGAAGATCGGGGCCACAGCCCGGCTGGGAGCTGAGTAAGAGCCACCCACAACAGCCACTACCTTGTCCTGCTCTATGAGTTTTCTCGCAAGGGCTATCCCCTCTTTGGCATCCGCCCTGTCATCGTATTCCACGAGCACGACCTTTTTTCCCAGAAGGCCGCCTGCTGCATTCACCTTCTCTGCAGCTAGTTTCACGGAATTGGATGCACTGAGACCATCTGCTGCAGCAGGGCCTGTCAAGGGCACCATAACCCCTATCTTTATTTCATCTGCGCCGAAAACCATGTCGCTTCCAAAGACACACAAGGCCAAAGCCAAACAAACCGAAAGCGCTCTCCAACTTCTCATCTGCCACCTCCATGGGATGATTTTTCGGGGGCAATATGGCCCCGGTTGCACTGCCTCCGTTTGGAAGAAAGATGAGGCCCCAAAGGTGCATCCTCCCTTTTGAGCCATCATGTTCGGGGAGGGTCTGTGAAGTCCCCTTTTCATCCTGTCCCCTCCAAGCAAGGTCGACGATCCCATCAGATGCCGAGGTAGGCCTTCCTCACCCTTTCCTCCTTCATGAGATCCTCTGCCTTCCCTTCCAGGACCATCTCCCCTGTCTCCAGTACATAGGCCCTGTGGGAGATCCTCAGGGAAGCCAGGGCATTTTGCTCCACGAGGAGAATCGTTATGCCCTGCTCCCTGTTCAAGCTCTGGAGAAGGTTGAAGACCCTCCCCACGAGCTTGGGCATCAGGCCCATGGACACTTCATCCACCAGGAGAAGCCTGGGAGAGGAAACGAGGGCTCTCGCAATTGCAAGCTGTTGCTGCTCCCCGCCCGAGAGGGTCCTCGCCTCCTGATTGGTCCTCTCCCGCAATATGGGGAACAGGCCATATACCCAATCCAGCCTAGAGTTCACAATCTTCCGGTCCCTCTCCCCATGGAGGGCAACCATCAGATTTTCCAACACCGTCAGGTTCGGAAATACGACTCCCCTCTCTGGCACAAGCTTCAGCCCCATCCTCGCCCTGCGGTGGGCTGGAAGGGAGGCTATCTCCTTTCCCTCGAAGAAAATGGCCCCTGCCTTGGGCTCCACGAGGCCCATGATACCATTCAATATGGAGCTCTTTCCCGCTCCATTGGCTCCTATTATGGATACGAGCTCCCCGGCCTCCACCTCGAAGGACACTCCATGGACGGCCTCGAGATTCCCGTAAGCTATGACGAGATCCCTCACCTCTAGCAACATCCTATGTCTCGGCCTCCCCGAGATAGGCCTCTATGACCAGGGGATCGTTTCGGACCAACTCCGGAGTCCCCTCTGCTATCTTCCTCCCGTGGTCCAGGACCACAACCCTGTCCGAAAGCCCCATGGCCACCCGCATATTGTGCTCGATAAGCAAGATGGCTATTCCCGATTCCCTTATGTCCTCGACCAATTCCACAAGCTGTTCCATCTCGCTCTGCCTGAGCCCGGAGAAGGACTCATCGAGAAGGAGACATTTCGTGGCCACACAGAGGGCTCTGGCTATCTCCAGCTTCCTCAGGTTGCCCAAGGGGAGGAGCCCCGCCTTTCTGTACGCCATATCCTCGAGGCCTACCTTCTCCAGGATCTCCAAGGCCCTGGTCTTGTTCTCGCCAGTGTCCCATCTCCTTGCCAGGGAGCCAAGGCCCCTGTAATTGTGGACCCCCATGGCAGCCACGACGTTCTCCAAGACAGTGAGTTCCGAGAAGGGCTTCACCACCTGAAACGTCCTTCCTATGCCCAAGGCAGCTATTCTGTGAGGTGGGAGGCCCGAGATGATCTTTCCATCCAGTGCTATCTCCCCCTCATCGGGGGGATAGACCCCACTTATCATGTTGAATGTGACGGTCTTTCCGGCTCCGTTTGGCCCTATGAGGCCCAGTATCTCTCCCTCGTGGAGGGTCATGTCCAGTTGGTCCACTGCTTTGAGTCCACCGAAACGCTTGCTCACTCCTCTCACTGCGAGAAGGGGCTCCTTCACCCTCTTACCCCCTGTGGAGAGATCCTCCAAATCCTCCTTATCACCCCTCTGGCCACACTCGCTTCTCCGAGAAGCCCTCCTGGCTGAAATCGAATCATGAACAGAAGTAGCGCTGTGTAGAGGAGCATCCTGTAGTCCACAAGGGGCCTGAATATCTCCGGCAAGCTTCCGAGAACGGCTGCCCCGAGAACTGGCCCCCAGAGTGTCCCCATCCCGCCCAGGACGACTATGCACAGCATCATGACAGAGTGGGGAAAGCCGAAATCCGTCGCGTTTATCATTCTCATGTAATGGGCATAGAGGGCTCCAGAAAGGCCCGCCATGACTGTTCCCAGAGTGAAGGCCATNAGCTTGAATCTCACCGGCGANATACCTATGCTGGATGCAGCTGCNTCTTCCTCCCTCAGGGCGAAGCACGCAAGTCCAGCAAACGTCCTCGCGAACCACCAACAAAAGAACATGACCAAGGCCAAGAACCCAGTGCACAGACCGAGAAAGCCCACGCCTTTGAGAGGCTCTCCTAGAAAACTTATCCTCGGGATTCCCGAGATCCCCAAAGCGCCACCGAAAAACGGGGTGTAGAGAAAAACCGCCTCGACTATGAAGTTTATCCCGATTGTGGTTATGGCGAGAAAATCGTCCCTAACCCTCAGGCTAGGGAGGCCAAGGAGAATACCCATTGCCCCACTGACCAAAATGACGAGTGGAAGTGCTGACCAGAAGCCCAGTCCCACCTTGGTGCACAACATGGCTGTGGTGTAAGCCCCCATAGCCATGAATGCCGCGTGACCCAGGGATATCTGGCCCGCGAACCCCACTATCACGTTGAGGCCGCATGCCGCTATGGCCTGGATGGCTATGACCGTGGCCACTGTCACCAGATACCCACTCATGGTGAGAAGGACCTCCTCATCTCGACCTGAAAAGTCCCTCGGCCCTCCACAGGAGAACCGCTATCATCGCCATGAAGGCTAAAGCATCCCTGGGAAGGGGTATGTTGGCAAACCCAATCAGCAAGGTCTCTGCCATTCCCACCAGAAGGCTCGCTATCACTGATCCCTGAATGTTTCCCAGGCCACCCACCACAATGATCGCAAGGGTTTTGTAAGCGGGAACCGCGCCCATAGTGGGATAGACTTGATTGTAGTAGATCCCCACCAGAATCCCTGCCAAGGCAGCGATGGAGGAGCCGAGAACGAAGGTGATGGTTATTATCCTGTGGGTGTCGATGCCTAGGGCATCGGCCATTGGCCGCGACTGGGCAACGGCCCTCATGGCTAAACCCAGCCTTGTCCTCGCAACTATGTACCAAAGGGCCAAAAGGATCGCGGCCGTCACAATGTACACGGCCAGAAGAGGCGCTGAGACGACCAAGTTGCCGAGGGAGATGGACGGTAGGGGGACCTTTGCGGGAAAGGCCAATATGTAAGGGCCGAAAAGAAGTCTACAGACCTCCTCTGTCCCCAGAAGCACCGCTATGCTCGCGATGAGGGGCACAAATGGCGGATAGCGGAGGAGGGGAAAATACACGAGCCTCTCTATTCCCACTCCCAATGCCGAGCATCCCGCCATCGCCACTATGGCCCCGAGAAGGAGGCTACCACTCCACTGGAAGGTCCACAGCCCCAAGTACGCCCCAGCTGTGTACACAGCGGCATGGGCTATATGGAGTATCCTCAAGATCCCGTAGACGAGGGTGAGGCCAAGGGTCATCAGCCCATAGAGGGAGCCTATTGCCACGCCGTTGAGGACCTGTTCCAGGAGGATCTCCATCCGCCTCGCCTCTGCCTCACCTGCACCCTTCGATGGCCCCTTTTCATCCGGGGAACATGTTTATCATGGGGATTTTCACCCCCCTTTCCTTTGCCACCTCTATGGCCCTCTCGTACCCAGCATCTGCGTGGCGGATTATGCCCGTTGCAGGATCATTGCGGAGGACGGTTGTTACCCTGAGCTCCCCTTCAGCTGTTCCGTCGGCCACTGTGACTTGCCCCGCATGGAGGGCATAACCTATTCCCACACCCCCTCCATCGTGGAACGAGACCCAACTTGCACCTGAAGCGACATTCACCATGCAATTGAGAAGGGGCCAGTCGGCCACCACATCGGATCCATCCTTCATGGCCTCTGTCTCCCTGTAAGGAGATGCTACGGATCCGCAGTCCAGGTGGTCCCTCCCTATGACTATGGGGGCCTTGACAGCACCGGATGCGACGAGATCGTTGAAGATTTTTCCAGCCTTGTCCCTCTCGCCGTACCCAAGCCAACATATCCTAGCTGGCAATCCCATGTGGGCCACCTTCTCCTCTGCCATGCTCAGCCAACGGACCATCCTCTTTTTCTCGGGGAAGGCCTCCATGAGGGCGTGATCCGTGACCACTATGTCCTGGGGATCCCCGGATAGGGCCACCCACCTGAATGGCCCCTCTCCCTCGCAGAACAGGGGCCTTATGTAGGCTGGGACAAAGCCTGGGTAGTCCATGGCGTTGGTGACCCCTCTTCTCAGGGCTTGCCCCCTCAAGTTGTTCCCATAATCAAAGGCTATGGCTCCCCTTTCCTTGAAGGAGAGTATGGTCCTGCAGTGAATTGCCATGGAATCCAGTGCCCTTTCCATGTAGGTCTTGGGATCCCTTTTTCTCAAGGCCAGGGCTTCCTCCAGGGACATTCCAGCTGGAATGTAACCGTTGAGTTCGTCATGGGCGCTTGTTTGGTCGGTCACCACATCTGGGACGAACCCCATCTCCAGGAGCCTTGGGAGGACCTCAGCGGCATTGCCCAGAACACCTATGGAGAGGGGCCTCCTTCGAGAGGCCGCTTCCCTGGCCATCGCCAGTGCCTCCTCCAAGCTGTTAGCGACCTTGTCCAGGTACTTGGTCTGGAGTCTCCTTTGGATCCTATCCGGGTCAACCTCCACACAGATGGCGACTCCCTCGTTCATGGCAATGGCCAGAGGTTGGGCCCCTCCCATCCCTCCTAGACCGGCTGTCAGGACTATCTTGCCAGCCAGAGTTCCTCCAAAGTGGAGCTCTGCCAAAGAGGCGAAGGTCTCATATGTGCCCTGGAGTATCCCCTGGGTCCCTATGTAGATCCAGGAGCCAGCGGTCATCTGGCCATACATGATGAGCCCCTTTCGGTCGAGCTCGTGAAATGTCTCCCAGTTGGCCCAATGGGGCACTATGTTGGAGTTGGCTATGAGCACCCGAGGGGAGTGGAAATGGGTCTTGAGGATGCCCACTGGCTTCCCCGACTGAACCAGAAGGGTCTCGTCGTTCTCCAGTTCCAGGAGCGATAGCACGAGTGCATCGAAACACTTCCAGTTTCGAGCCGCCTTCCCGAAACCTCCATAGACTATGAGCTCCTCTGGCTTCTCCCCTGTTTCTGGATCCAGGTTATTGAGGAGCATCCTGAGGGCTGCCTCCTGATGCCAACCCTTGCAGTGGAGTTCCCTTCCCCTTGGGGCGCTCACCGGTCTGGGCTCTCCACACCCTATGCGGAGTCTCTCCAAGAGCCTCTTTCTGGGGTCACTGGACATGCTCGGCCTCCTGGTCTCCGATTCTTCCCTTCTTCATCGAGCTCGCGGCTCGAGAATTGTATTCAAACACTTCCTGCCCCCTTTAGTCAATGGCTCTAGCCCAAAGGACCCACAGCCTCTTCCACTGTTCGGAGGAGCTCCCTATTTCTCACTAGTTTCACGGCTTCCTCTATGTCAGAGGCGAGAAACCTGTCCTCATCCAAGTGGGGGATCCTGGAGCGAATGACCTGATAGGCCCTCTGGGTGCCGATCCCGGCCCTCAGGTCCGTGAAGAGGTCGAGTGCCTGGGCTGCACACATGAGCTCTATTGCCAGGACGTGCTGGGTGTTCTCGACCACCTTTCGGGCCTTTCTCGCAGCTATGGTCCCCATGCTCACGTGATCCTCTTTATTGGCAGAGGTGGGAATGGAGTCCACGCAGGCAGGGTGAGCTAGGATCTTGTTCTCCGAGACCAAAGAGGCTGCGGTGTATTGGGCTATCATGAAGCCCGAGTTGAGCCCCCCGTCTTGAACTAGAAAGGCCGGCAAGCCGCTCAGCTGTGGATTTATGAGGCGTTCTATTCTTCGTTCCGATATGCTCGCCAGCTCGGCAACAGCCATAGCCAGAAAATCCATGGCCAAGGCGACTGGCTGGCCGTGGAAGTTCCCACCCAAGAGAAACTCACCCGTCTCGGGGAATATCAGAGGGTTGTTGGTGGCCGAGTTGATCTCTGTGTCGATGACCTTCTGGGCAAAGAGTATGGCATCTCTGCTGGCTCCGTGCACCTGAGGAGAGCATCTCAGGGTGTAGGCGTCTTGGATGCGGGAGCAGTCCTTGTGGGAGGAGACTATCTCGCTCGATGCTGTGATTCTCAGCATGTTGTCAGCAGATATGGCCTGCCCCGGATGAGGCCTCACCCTGTGGATCCTGGGGTCGAATTCCGTCCGCGTGCCCAAGAGGACTTCCAGACTCATGGCGCAAGCTATGTCCGCTACCCGGACCAGATCCATGGCGTCCCAGACGGCCAGGGCTCCAATGGCTGTCATGACTTGGGTCCCGTTTATGAGGGCCAGTCCCTCCCCTGGACCCAGCTCCAGGGGCCGGAGGCCGAGCCGCCTGTGAAGCTCGGATGCTGACATCTTCTCTCCCTTGTGGATCACTGTACCCTGACCAATCAGGGGGAGGAACATGTGGGCCATGGGAGCCAGGTCTCCACTTGCTCCCACTGAACCCTGACTGGGGACGAGGGGGAAAATCCCTCGGTTGAGAAAAAGGACTATCCGGTCCACGACTTCCTCGCTCAGGCCGGATCTGCCAAGTGTGGCATCCTGAACCCTGAGGAGCATCGCTGCCCTGACGACCTCTTCGGGAAGGGGCTCCCCAACCCCAGCTGCATGGCTGAGGAGGACGTTTGTCTGGAGTCTCTTTGCCTGAGATGTATCCACAGCCACATCCGCCAGGGCCCCGAAGCCTGTAGTTATTCCATAGACCCTCCTCCCTTCCCGGGTCCATCTCTCAACCAGGGCCCTGCTATCTCTTATCCTTCTCCTGGCAGCCAGTGATATGGCAACGGGTCTCGCCTCCCTGGCAACAGATACCAGCTGAGGGATCTCGAGGGGAGCCTCTCCCAAAAGGACCTCCTCCATGCGTCCTCCTCCTTGTTCAATTGTGCTCGAGTCTTCGACCCTCGTCTTCGGCCATGGACCTCAAGACGGATGAATCTCCCCTCAGATTAACACACGGGAACGAGGCTCGGCGAGGCGAGAGAGAGGATTTGGGCAATTGACATGGAGAGGAGGCGATGATACATTTAGCTAAATGGCTATACAAGGGGGCGGTTTCCGATCCCATGAATGCCCTCATAAAGGTGCTCAAGGCCCTCTCCGATCCCAATAGGGTGCGCATCATGAAGATGCTGCAAATGAGGGAGATGTGTGTGTGCGAGCTTGCAGAGGCCTTGGGCATAACCCAGCCTAGTGTCTCTAGACACATGCGCATTTTGACGGAGGCTGAGCTCGTCTCCTCTCGAAGGGAGGGCCCTTGGATCCATTATCTGTGGAATCCCTCGCCGTCGAATCCTTACGCCGCCACACTTTTGGCTCAACTAAGGGGCTGGCTCGAGGAAGACCCCGGGATCCTCTCCCTCATGGAGCGGGCCTCTGCCTTGAGGAGGGAAGAAATATGCAAGGCCCCATCGAGGGAGAGGGTCCCCTCGAGGGGGAAGGAGCTAGCGCATGCGGAAAGGACGAAGTGAGAGGGAGAAGAGAAAGCTCCGCGTTCTCTTTCTCTGCACGGGAAATTCCTGCCGGAGCCAGATGGCTGAGGGTTGGGCCCGAGCGCTTTTGGGGGATTTGGTGGAGCCCCATTCAGCAGGGGTGGCCCCTTCGGGTGTTGATCCCAGGGCAGTGAAAGTGATGGCCGAGGCTGGCGTGGATATATCGAGACAGAGGTCGAAACATCTGGATGAGGTATCCTCTTTGGATTTCGATTTCGTGGTTACCCTCTGTGACGATACGAGGCAAAGTTGCCCCTTCTTTCCAGCTCGCATGGGTGTAATTCACAGGAGCTTCGACGACCCTCCCCTCCTCGCCTCTCAAGCCAAAGACGAGGAAGAGATTCTNGATCACTATAGGAGGGTCAGGGACGAGATTCGGAATTTCGTTGAGACCNTAAAGGATCTTCCCCATGGGTCTCCTAGCGAGGAGCCGAAAAGGGATGGTTCACTTGCGCCGGACGATGATCACGCTGAAAGGGTATGATCCNTCGGTCCTTCGAGGCGACCCTATATTCTTGGCCGAGTCCTTGGGGGAGAAGGAGAAAGGGGAGAGAGGGGATGAAAGACTCTGATATTCCCAATGAGCGGACGGGAGGGAGAAATTTCTTGGAGGTGAGGGACTCATGAAGCAAGTTGGTGGAAAGAGGCTCTCTACACTGGATAGGTTCTTGACTTTGTGGATTTTCGTTGCAATGGGTATTGGAGTGGGAGTGGGTTACTTCTCCCCTTCGGTCACGCACTTCATAGCGGGGCTCCAGTGGGGCACGACATCCATCCCCATTGCGATTGGCCTCATCCTCATGATGTATCCTCCCCTTGCCAAGGTGAAGTACGAGCAAATGGGCAAGGTCTTCCAGAACAAGAGGCTCTTGGCCGTTTCCCTGATCCAGAACTGGATCGTGGGGCCCGTGGTCATGTTCTTGCTCGCCATCCTCTTACTGAGGAACTACCCCGAGTACATGATAGGGGTGATCCTGGTTGGGCTGGCCAGGTGCATTGCCATGGTGATCGTCTGGAACGAGCTGGCTGAGGGGGACAGGGAGCTCGCAGTGGGCCTTGTGGCCTTCAATGCTGTGTTCCAGGTACTGTTTTACGCAGTTTACATCTATATCTTCATCACCTTCGGTCTCAACTGGCTAGGGCTCGTGAAAGGGGTCAATGTCTCCATCTCCATATCCGAGGCAGCCAAGACCGTCTTCATCTATCTCGGAATCCCGTTCCTCGCTGGCTTGATAACCCGGTTCACCCTCCTCAGGGCCAAGGGATACGATTGGTACGAGAATGTCTTTGCCCCCAAGATAAGCCCCATAACCCTCATCGCCTTGCTCTTCACCATAGTAGTGATGTTCTCCCTCAAAGGGGAGTACATCGTCACCCTGCCTCTGGATGTGGTTCGGGTAGCCATACCCCTGACCATATATTTCTTCTTCATGTGGTTCGTCACCTTCTTTTTGGCCTACAAGCTCAAGGCCAACTATGGTCAGACAACGGCAGTGGCCTTCACTGCGGCAAGCAATGATTTCGAGCTGGCCATTGCAGTGGCTGTCGCCATATTCGGGATAGCCTCCCAGCAGGCTTTTGCCACGGTGATAGGACCATTGCTGGAGGTGCCTGTGCTCATAAGCCTGGTGAATGTGGCCCTTTGGTTCAGGAAGAAATACTTCCCCTATGCGGTGGAGACGCCCATTGGTGTATGCTATGTGAGCTGCAAATGACCAGGCTCCTTGGAGGGCCCCAAATCGGAGGTGAGCGATGGACCGACAAGTTGAGGTCAGATGGCCTCTTTGCACCTCCGAGACCCATCCCAACCCTTGTTGTGTGATTCTGGATTCCATAGGCGAGGGGGTCCTGACCATCGACCTCCATCGCCGAATCGTCTCCATATTCAACAAGGCAGCGGAGCGCATAACGGGTTTCACCGCCTCGGAAGCCTTGGGCCGCCACTGCTTCGATGTGCTAAGATCGAGCATATGCCAGGGAAACTGCCCCCTGGACACAGTGCTTTCCCGGGGAAAACCCGTCCAGGATGTCCCATGCACCCTCATAGACAGGAAGGGACGGGAGATAAGGGTCACCGTGACCCTTGCTCCCATCCTGGATGCTTTGGGCCAGCCTGTGGGAGCAGTTGAGACCATAAGGGACATTTCCGCTGTCCATACTTTGAGGGAGGCTCTCTCTGGAAGGTTTCGCATGGGGGAGATGGTGAGCAAGAGCCCCCGCATGCAGGAGATATTTGATATCCTTCCAGACATAGCCGAAAGCGACTCGACGGTTCTCATAGAGGGGCCTACGGGTTCTGGGAAGGAGGTCATGGCAGCGGCCATTCACGAGCTGAGCCCTAGGAGAAAAGGGCCTTTTGTCAAAGTGAACTGTGCGGCCATCCCGGACACCTTGCTCGAGTCCGAATTGTTCGGCTACTTGAGGGGAGCCTTCACGGACGCCAAAAGGGATAAGCCCGGCCGTTTCGCCCTGGCCCAGGGAGGGACCCTGTTTCTGGACGAAGTGGGAGATATGTCCCCTGCAGTTCAGGTGAAATTACTGAGGGTGCTGGAGGAGAAGCAATTCGTTCCACTCGGGGGAACAACCCCAGTGAAGGTGGATGTGCGGATCATAGCTGCGACCAACCGTCCCCTGGAAGAGCTCGTCTCTAGAAAGATCTTCCGGGACGACCTGTACTATCGCCTCAACATCATCAAGATAGAGCTCCCTCCCTTGAGGGAGAGAAAGGAAGACATCCCCCTTCTCGTGGAACACTTTCTGAGCAGGCTCAACTCCATCAAAGGAAAGAACATATCCGGGGTGTCGGAGAGGGTCATGCAAATCCTCATGAATCACTCCTTCCCGGGCAATATAAGGGAGCTCGAGAACATAATCGAACACGCATACGTCCTTTGCAGGGAATCCACGATCCAGGAAAGACACCTTCCCAGGGAGTTGATCGAGGAATCGAGGGCCTCGAGGGAAAGATCGATCGCCACCTCGGACCCCATGTGGGAAAAAGAGGCGATGAGGATAAAGGAGGCCCTCGAAGCTGCCGGAGGGAAGAAACTGGTGGCTGCAAGATCCTTAGGGGTGAGTCGCATAACCCTCTGGAGAAGGATGAGAAGACTGGGCCTCCAATAGATCCTTTCGTGAAACGTTTCTGAAACAGTTTCACCATCCAGAAACATTCAGATGAGATGCGTCCCTCCTTTTCCCTCATCTCCTCCCTTCGAGGCCAATGGGGAAAGTGCTCCAGATGGAGCAAAGGGGTCCTTTTTCCTAGAGGGCCTCGGGCCCTTGTGTCCTTGGCGCAGCGAGGGCTCAGATCCTCGTCAACTGGCACGGCTGTTGCTGTACTTCGGAGGACGAGGAGGGTAAGAGGGGAACTTGAAGGTTGCGGTTGCCCTTTTCGGAGAGAGGATATCTCCCCACTTTGCAAGTGCGCCAGAGCTTCTCATTGTGATCTTGCAGGAAGGAAAGGTCCATTTTTCAGGGAAGGTTCCGACGGCGGGGATGTCATCGAGGGAGAGGGTGCTGAAGCTGGTTTCTTTGGGTGTGGATGTGCTTGTCTGCGGTGGGATAAGCAGGGGAGTCCAAATGGAGCTTGAGAGAAAGGGAATAAAGGTCCTGGCCAATATGGAGGGTGATCCCATGGAGGTCATCTCCTCTTTAGGGGATTGCGGGGCCAGAGGTTCTTCAGCTTCCGGGAGGAATTGAAAGGTGATAGAGGAGTGAATGGAGTCCAGTCTCCTTGCAAGGGCAGGATACCCACTTTGAGGAGGTGAGGGGGAAATGAAGGGCATAAGCGATCTCAAGAGGGCCGGAGCGGAAGAAGTCGTAAACCAGATATGTCGTCTTCTAGGGGGCGTGTCCCTCGAGAGGATGATACAGCTCACCCATTTGGGTGAGCTCCTCACCCATGATCCCGAGATAAAGAGGGTGGTGAGAGGGGTTAGATCCTACCTTCAGGATGAGAACCATTCAGCGAGGAGGCTTTTCGCCAGGGTGATGGAATATCTTCCCAGGGAGAACAGGGAAAAGCTCTTCAAGAGTCTTTTCCTTCACGGGTTTTTCTTGAGCAAGAGGAAGAGAGAAGAGTTCGCCAAGGAAAACGGATACGAGCCTCCTCTCCTCATGATCCTTAGCCCCAGTTGGCAGTGCAACCTGAGATGCAAAGGGTGCTACACACTGGGATATGCGAGAACCTCCAAGGGTCTCTCCAAGGAGGTGGTCGAGAGGATCCTCGGAGAGTGCGAGGAGATGGGCATCTTCTTCGTGACCATCTTGGGAGGGGAGCCCCTCATGTGGCCGCACCTTCTCGATGTCATAGGATCCCATCCCAATATCTTCTTCCAGGTCTACACCAATGGGACTCTCCTCACCGAGGAGATAGCTCGAGAGCTTTCCAGACTGGGAAACGCGGCTTTGGTCTTCAGTATCGAAGGTGGGCAGGAGGAGACGGACTCCTGGAGGGGGAAGGGCGTTTATGCCAAGATCATGCACGCAATGGACCTGGCAAGGGAAGCGAGACTCATAATAGGCACATCGGCGACAGTCACATCCCAAAACGTGGAGGTGGTATCTTCGGACGACTTCTTGGACTTCATGATCTCCAAGGGCTCCTTGGCCCACATGTACTTCCTTTACCTACCCGTCAATGGAAAGGCTGACTTCTCCCTCATGGTCACGCCTGAACAGAGGGATCTCTTGAGGAGAAGAGTCCTCAGTGCTAGAAGGACGAAGCCAATTTTCATAGTTGATTTCTGGAACGATGGCCCTTACGTCGACGGATGCATAGCAGGAGGAAGGAGCTACTTCCATGTAAACGCAAACGGAGATGTGGAACCCTGCGTCTACACCCATATCGCAGTTGACAACATTCACGAGACAAGCTTGAAGAAGGCCCTAAATAGCGAGCTTTTCAGGGCCATAAGGGCAAGGCAGCCTCACAATAGGAATCACCTGAGGCCGTGCATGATCATAGACAACCCCCATGTCATGAGGGAGATAATAGAGGAGCTCCATCCCCGATTCACCCATCCCGGGGCAGAGGAGATTTACACCCGTCTCAAGGACAAGATGGATGAGTACGCTGCGAGATATGCCAGGCTCGCAGACGAAATCTGGAAAAAGGAATACTCGTGGTGCTGGGCAAGCTGCGCCAAGGAAGGAGAAGAGTCCCGGAAAGAAGAGGCTGTGGTTACAGCTAACTGATGTGAGATAAGGATCCCTTTTGGCTAGAAGTGAAAACGAGCGGCTCGAGTATTGCCTTCCCGATCCTGAGGGGAGAGGTCACATGCCCCCTTTTCCCTTGGGCTCGAGTCTCGGAGAGGGCCATGGAGCTGGAGTCTGAATTGGAAAGGGTATACAGAGCCTTCAGGTCTTCCCTCACGAGCTCGGAAGCCAGGGCTGGAGGCTCTGGGGTCATGTTCTCCTCCTTGGAGATGCGCTCTAGGGGCTGGG
>JGI24188J35168_1000332_pt1 | contig 27193 bp, 25 predicted proteins | sample YNPBryantNP2012_FD_35168 | JGI IMG/M metagenome (IMG submission 35168) | reverse complement strand
CCGCGTTGTCTGGTTCCACCGCAACCCATCGTCCATTTTCGAGCAAAACCTGCGCCATCAGGGGCTGGAGAGCCTTATCGGGAAGATTCCGGACCCGCTACTGCATCGTACCTTCGGCGGGATGATGCGCGGCAAAGGACTGGTCGGAGAGNATGCACGCACCCTGCGCAGTGCCATGCCCGCAAAGCGGTTCTCGATTGCGATACACCTGCTGACTGCGCAGACCGACACGGCAGAGCAATGGGTCAAGCAACTGGAAGCACAGGCGGCGAAAACGGAAGCGGTTCCCCGCAACCAGGCGCGCGCTGCACATCAGCGATGGTGGCTGAGCTTCTGGCGGCGGAGCTGGATTGTGGTGAGCGGCACGCCGCAGGCTGACGTCGTCACACAAGGCTATACACTCCAGCGATTCATCAACGCCTGCGCCGGGCGAGGCGCATACCCCATCAAGTTCAACGGCTCCATTTTTACGGTGGACTCGCGTGAACCGGACGAGCACTTTGATGCGGACTATCGGCGGTGGGGCGGGGAGTACTGGTTCCAGAACACGAGGTTGCCCTACTGGAGTATGATACCTGCGGGCGATTTCGAGATGATGCAGCCGCTATTCAAAATGTACGCGAACGCCCTGCCTCTGGCGAAGGAGCGAACCCGTCTCTACTTTGGGCATGAAGGAGCCTACTTCCCCGAAACGATAACCTCTTGGGGAACTTACGCCAGCTGTAACTACGGCTGGAGCCGCGAAGGCAAGCCGATTTCCCACATCGATAACCCCTACATCCGTTACTACTACTCCTGTAACCTGGAACTGCTGACGCTGGCGCTGGAGTACTTCTTCCACACAGGCGATAAGCGTTTTCTCCACGAAACGCTGCTGCCTCTTGCCGACGCTTTTATCGCGTTCTACGAACGTCACTTCCCCCGCAACGATGATGGCAAGTTGCTGTTAAAGCCAGCGCAATCGCTGGAGACATATCCCGAGGTGGTCAACCCTCTGCCGGACATCGCCGGATTGCGCTGGACGCTGGATGGGCTGCTTCGGCTGCCCCTCGGTAAGGAAAGCGCACGTCGGCGCAACCTGTGGCAGAGGTTGCTCGNGCAGTTACCGCCGTTGCCAACGAAAACCGAAAACGGTCACACTTTCCTGCTNCCCGCTGAGCAGATTCTGGCGCAGCCCATTAACTCCGAAGACCCTGAACTGTACAGTGTATTCCCTTACCGTCTTTATGGCGTCGGCAAGCCGGACATTCAGATTGCCCGCAACACCTACGCCCGTCGACCTTACAAAGGCAACGAAGGCTGGCGACAAGACCCCATCTGGGCGGCGATGCTGGGAATGGCAGAAGAAGCTCGCAATATGGTAGCGCAGCGATTCGCCACCAAACACCCCGGCAGTCGGTTTCCTGCTTTCTGGGGACCAAACTACGACTGGATACCCGACCAGGACCACGGCTGCGCAGGCATGATTGCACTGCAGGCGATGCTGATGCAGACCGATGGCGACAGGATACTGCTGTTCCCCGCTTGGCCGCGCGAATGGGATGTGGACTTTCGCCTGCACGCGCCGGGTAAAACGGTGGTGGAAGGCGTGTTGCGCGCGGGCAAGCTGCAAACGCTGAAGGTAACGCCGACCACCAGAGAGAAGGATGTTATCGTCCTGGAGCCTCAGTAGAGCGAGGAACGGGTTATGCCACGTGCAATCGTCACAGGCGGAGCAGGATTTCTGGGGTCGCATCTGGTAGACAGGTTGCTGGCGGAAGGCTACGAAGTGATTGCGCTGGATAACCTGATTACCGGACGCATCGAAAACATTGTGCACCTTGCGGGCAACGAGCGCTTCCGCTTTNTCAAACAGGACGTCACCGAGTATCTGTACATCGATGGCCCTGTGGACATCGTGTTCCATTTCGCCTCGCCTGCCAGCCCGGTGGACTTCGCTACCAAGCCCATTCAGATACTGAAAGTGAACGCACTGGGCACCCACAAGACGCTGGGGCTGGCGAAGGCGAAAGGCGCGCGATACGTACTCGCGTCTACCTCGGAAGTGTACGGCGACCCTCTGGTACATCCGCAGACCGAAGACTATACAGGCAATGTGAACCCTGTCGGCATACGGGGGGCGTATGATGAGGGCAAACGCTTTGCAGAAGCGATGACAATGGCATACCATCGCCACCACGGGCTGGATACACGCATTGTGCGTATTTTCAATACCTTTGGCGAGCGGATGCGCCTAGATGACGGCAGGATGGTCCCTAATCTCATCGGGCAGGCATTGCGCGGCGAACCGCTCACCGTTTACGGCGACGGGCAGCAGACCCGCAGCTTCTGTTACGTTTCCGACTTGATAGAGGGTATCTGGAGGCTCTCACAACTGCCCGACTACCATGAGCCGGTCAACATCGGCAACCCGGACGAGCGAACGGTGTTGGAAGTTGCTCAGTTGGTCAAGCAGCTGGCGCAAAGTCCCAGCGACATCGTGTTCCGCCCGCTTTTTTCTCCGGACGAGCCGCGCCGACGCAGACCCGATATCACCCGCGCACGTCAGCTGCTGGGCTGGGAACCGCAGGTGAGCGTGGAAGAAGGACTGAGGCGCACCATCGAACACTTTCGGGCGCGCCTCGCCGTAGGATAACTCTTATGACGTCGCCTCTTTCTCTTCCGCCAGTGCTGCCAGAAACGCATCCACACCCGCCTGAGCCACGATGCGGTCTTGTTCCACCGTACCGGAGCTCACCCCGACCGCGCCGATTAACTGTCCGTCGACGATAATAGGCAGTCCACCGCCGAAAATCATGAACCGTCCCTGGTTGCTGACGTGAATGCCGAAAACCGGGCCTCCTTGTGGCGAAGCGCTCAGGGCGTACTCATGGGTGCCTCGCCTTGTGCCCGCAGCGGTGAATGCTTTGTTGATGGCGATATCGATGCTGGTGATGCGGGCATTGTCCATGCGACAAAAGGCGAGCAGATTACCGCCATCGTCCACGACGGCGATGTCCATATCCTGTCCCAATTCCCGAGACTTGGCTTCACACGCCTGTACGATTAACTTTGCTCCCTCGAGCGTGAGTTTGATTCGGTTTCGCTGTATCAGCGCCATCGATGTGCCTCCCTGAAAAATCGCTTTTTGGATATTCTTGTATCTCAGTATACCACTTCGTTCGGTCGTGAGCAATGGCGGCGCAGGAGCTTTGCTTGCTGTGGCGAATACAAGTAAAAAANGAGGACTTGGTTGCTTTCAGTGTTTTGTATAGGGTGTGGACNGGCGCTGGCAGGAACTGGCAACTGCCAGAGTAACTGGCGTGCCCCGGTGCTGGTGCGCAACGCTGAACCGCTGAACGTCCTCTTTCTTCAGGCGCCTCCTGCTTCAGCATCGGTTCTCACGGAAGGCGAGACAAGACTGCAATTGAATTTGGACGTGGTGAATCACCTGCTGTTTGATAGGGATTCAGGAAGCCGTTTGGAGCAGGACTTCGAAGTACAACGGCTGACCTTCACGGTCGCACGCGGCATCGGCAACAACGCGGAGGTTGTTGTACACCTGCCCCTGCTCGCACGCAACGGCGGGTTCATGGATGAGGTGATTAACACCTGGCACCGCTGATTCGGCTTCAAAGGTGGAGGAAGAGCCANCCACCGCAGCTATCAGGTGCACGAGTGGATTGTGCGCGATGGAAAGACGCTGGTTTCACTGGACGGTGCCGCCATTGGGATGGGAGATACCACCCTGGAGGTGCGTAAATCGCTGGGTCGGCTCGGGCGAAGCTTCTGGTCGGCACGTGTGATGCTCAAACTGCCGACGGGTTGCACCTCACAGCAGTTTGGTAGTGGAGCAGTCGACGCAGGGGCGGGAGTGATAATGACCTGCCGGTGCGGCAGCCGTCTGGTGTGGCACATAAACGTGAGCAAAGTGTGGGTGGGACGCCTTTCCAGTCTCGGCGTGTCCGCCCGCGACATGGNGCAATGGTTATTTGCGGTGGAGTATCTGGCAGACAGGCAAACGTCTCTGGTCGCTCAGATAGACGACAACCATGCTCCTGTGGTAATTGGATTGCCCTATGCCGACGGCGCGCGCCGCTCCCTTACGATCGGACTGATTCGCCAAATCCGCCCTGGGATGCGCGCCGAGTTATCCCTTACTGAAAACCAGTTCGGCTGGTTGGCACGAATCGCCCCGGACTTCCATCTGCACCTTGGTGTGCGGTGGGAGCGGTAAACCTTAACATCTCTTTAACATTTGTGCGTTACGATAAATGCGATAAACAAGAACGATACTACCAAAGAAAACGACAGGGAGGACAACGAGCGTGCAGCGAAAAGTCGCGTTTACAACGGCGTGGGCGCTGGTGGTTGTGGCTGTGGTCATCGTAGCGGGGTGTGCGCCTAAGAAACAGGCTTCCACCGAGAGCAGCGGCAAAGTGCAGATTACAGGAGCAGGTTCCACCTTCGTGTACCCCCTGATGTCGCGTTGGTCTTCGGAGTACGCGAAACTGACAGGGGTACAGGTCAACTACCAGAGCATCGGTAGTGGAGGTGGCATCCAGCAGTTCAAAGAAGGCACCATTGACTTTGGTGCGACCGATGTGGCGGTGTCGGAAGAAGAGGAAAAGACCTTCACCCGCCCATTTGTGCAGTTTCCGGTGGTAGCGGGCACCGAGGCGGTGGTGTACAACCTGCCCGGCATCACCCAGAACATCAAACTCACGCCCGACGTACTGGCGGACATCTTTCTCGGTAAGGTGAAGAAGTGGAACGACGCGCGCATTGCCCAGCTGAACCCGGATGTGCAGATGCCGGATATGAACATCGTGGTAGTGCACCGGTCGGATGGTAGCGGTACCACGTACATTTTCACGGACTACCTGTCTACGGTCAGCCGCGAGTGGGAGCAGAAAGTGGGGCGTGGGAAGTCGGTGAGCTGGCCGACTGGTGTTGGAGCGAAGGGCAATGAGGGNGTCACCGGTCAGGTGAAGCAATTGCCGGGNGCGATAGGTTATGTAGAGCTCAACTATGCGCGCCAGAATAACCTGACTTTTGCAGCAATCCAGAACGCCTCCGGCAAGTTTGTGCTGCCCAATCAGGAGACCGGTACGGCCGCTACCCGCGCCGCCTTAGAGCGACTCCAGCAGGACATCCGTAGCAGTGCGGTGAACATGCCTGGCGAAAACGCCTATCCGATCACGGGCTTCGTGTACGTTTTGCTGGACAAACAGCCTAAGGATACGGCAAAGTCGGCAGAGATGAAGAAGTTCTTCGAGTGGGTACTGAAGGACGGGCAGAAGATAGCAGGGGAACTGGATTACGTGCCTCTCGCCGACGAAGTGGTTCAAATGTCCTTGCAGAAGCTCGCCGAGGTGCCATAACCGAATGAACGAACCGGCGACCGATGCGGCTGCAAACGCCAGCGTACGTAGGCGAAGCAGGAGCACCGCATTCTGGTCTGACCGTCTTTTCAGGACGGTGGTCGTCGCATCAGCATCGGTGCTGGGCCTGCTTCTGCTGTTCTTCGCCTATGAGCTGTGGCGGTCCTCGACGTTGAGTATTCGTACCTTCGGATGGCGGTTCTGGGTGTCACGCGATTGGGACCCAGTGCGCGAACAGTTTGGGGCTTTACCCTTCATCTGGGGGACGCTGGTGACTTCCGTCGCCGCGTTGATGATCGCCGTACCGCTCAGCCTCGGGACCGCCATCTTCATTGCGGAAGTCGCTCCCCGCTGGCTGCGACAGCCTGTGTCGTTCGTCGTGGAACTGCTGGCAGCCATTCCTTCCGTGGTGTACGGCTTGTGGGGAGTGTTCGTGATGGTTCCCTGGCTGCGCGAGCACGTGCAGGTTCCGCTGGAGCAACGATTCGGGCATATCCCGCTGTTTCAAGGTCCCGCGGTAGGTGTCAGCATGATGGCGGCTATTCTGGTGCTCTCGGTCATGATTATTCCCTACATCACCGCTGTGTCGCGCGAGGTGATACTGGCTGTGCCGCAGTCACAGCGTGAAGCATCGTACGGTCTGGGTGCCACCAAGTGGGAAACCATCCGGCGGGTGGTATTACGCCATGCACGGGTGGGTATTCTGGGGGCCATTACCCTCGGCTATGGACGCGCTGTCGGCGAGACGATGGCGGTGACGATGGTTATCGGCAATCGCCCCGAAATCTCGTTGTCCCTGCTGCAACCGGGTCACACGATGGCTAGCGTCATTGCCAACGAGTTCACCGAAGCGACGTCGCCTCTGTATCTGTCATCGCTAACGGAGATAGGCTTACTGCTGTTCGTAATCACCCTGCTGATTAACGCACTGGCTCGCCTGCTGATATGGCGCGTGTCCAGAGGGGAGGTGCAGTACTGATGCGTATCTCCAAGATGCATGAGCTGTGGCGCAGGTTCATCAACGCAGTATCGCTAACCCTCACAGGTGTGTGCGCGGTCGTTGTGATGGCACCGGTGTTTATCATTCTTGCCTACCTGCTGATGAACGGCGTTCGTTCGCTCAATCTCGAGTTCCTCACCAGCCTGCCCAAGTCGCCGGGTGAGCCGCGCGGTGGCATGGCAAACGCTATCGTGGGCAGCTTCTATATGGTTGGGCTCGGTCTCATCCTCGCGCTGCCGGTAGGAGTGGGCGCAGGAGTGTATCTGGCGGAGTTCGGGCGGACGCGCTATGCGCAGGTCGTGCGTTTCATGGCGGATGTGCTTAACGGGGTGCCCAGCATCGTCATCGGTGTATCGGTGTGGGCTTTGCTGGTAGTGCCCATGCGTTCATTTTCTGCGCTGGCTGGCGGAGTAGCGCTGTCGTTCATCATGATACCAATGATTGCCCGCACGACCGAAGAGATGGTACGCGCTGTGCCCAACGCTCTGCGGGAAGCATCGCTGGGTCTGGGCGCCACCTATGCCCGCACGATGTGGAGCGTGGTCTTGCCCGCAGCGCGGGGGGGCATTGTCACGGGGGTAATGCTGGCTCTGGCGCGCGCGTTCGGGGAAGCCGCTCCCCTGCTCTTCACTGCGCTGGGCAACCGCTTCTGGAACTTCTATCTGGACCGCCCCATGGCGAACCTGCCCACCCAGATATACGAGTACGCTAAGTCACCTTATGTAGACTGGCACCGTCAGGCGTGGGCGGCTGCGCTGGTGCTGATTATTGTGGTGCTGGTGTTGAATGTCATCGCGCGGACGTCTACCCGTGAGCGCTTTCGTGCCCTGAGGTAACGCCGATGAAGGAAGGTATTTCTGCCCCTGCTGTCCAACCTGACCTCTTGATGCGGGAGGATGCATCTATGGCAACCGTTGTGTTTCCACGGCGTGAGGAAGTGACCGCACCGCCGCAACCCAAAATCAGTACGCGTAACCTGAATGTTTACTACGGCGACTTTCATGCGATAAAGGATGTCAACCTGGATATCCTGCCGAATCAAATCACGGCACTGATCGGCCCATCGGGTTGCGGGAAGTCCACCTTCTTGCGCTGCCTCAACCGGATGAACGACCTGATAGAGGGCGCGCGCGTGGAAGGCTCGGTAATGCTGGATGGACAGGATGTCAACGACCCGCGCACGGATGTGGTAGCGCTTCGACGGCGTGTGGGCATGGTGTTCCAGCGACCAAACCCCTTCCCCATGTCCATTTATGATAACGTGGCGTACGGCCCTCGCATACATGGCATTCGCCGTCGCAGTGTCCTCAATGAGATCGTCGAGCGAAGTCTCAGGCAGGCGGCGCTGTGGGATGAGGTCAAAGATAAACTCCGGCAGTCCGCGCTGGCACTGTCTGGCGGACAACAGCAAAGGCTGTGCATCGCGCGGGTGCTGGCGGTGGAACCGGAAGTGCTGCTGATGGATGAGCCTGCCTCTGCCCTCGACCCCACTGCAACCTTCCGCATCGAGGAGCTGATGCAGGAACTGAAAAGCCGATATACCATCGTCATCGTCACACACAACATGCAGCAGGCGGCGCGCGTCAGCCAGTATACGGGATTCTTCTATAAAGGAGAGCTGTACGAATTCGGCGAAACAGCCAAGATATTCACCAACCCCGAAAGGCGCGAGACCGAAGACTACATCCGCGGACGATTTGGATAACGGAAGGAGGTAACGCCATGAACCGACGNGCGGTCGGCTATATTGCGGCGGTACTATGGTTTCTGCTGGCNCTGTCTGCACANGCGCAGAAGTTCGCAACAGGCGTTGTGTTCCACGATATGAACCGCAATGGAGTGCGCGATGCGGGAGAGCCCGGCATCGCCAACGTGCTGGTATCCAATCAGCGCGAGGTCGTTCGTACCGACAGACAGGGGCGGTACCGGCTGCCCGTCGATGACGACACCATTCTCTTTGTCATCAAGCCACGCGGTTGGCAGGTTCCTCTGGATGAGAACAACCTGCCCAAGCACTACCATATCCACAAGCCCAACGGTTCACCAAAGCTGCGCTTCCCCGGTGTGCCTCCAACCGGTGAGTTACCCGAGTCTGTGGATTTCGCACTCGTTCCAAACCGCGAGTCCAGCCGCTTCACCGCCGTGATACTGGGAGATACGCAGGTGCGTGACATGACCGACCTGGGCTACTTCGCTTACGACGTCGTGCGCGAACTGGTCGGCATCCGACAGGCGGCGTTTGCCACCATACTGGGCGATATCGTCTTCGATGGGCTGCAGATGTTTGAGCCACTGAACAGGGTGATGGCGCAGACTGGACTTCCCTGGTACCCCGTGATGGGCAACCACGACATGAATCATGACACTTCGGACGACCGTGACGCCGACGAAACCTTCGAGCGAGTATATGGTACACCATACTACGCCTTCGAGTACGGCAACGTTAACTTCATCGTGCTGGACAGCGTGGATTGGTACGGTAATGGTTACCGGGCTGGGCTGGGCGAGATGCAGCTGGCATTTATCCGCAATTACCTGCGCCATGTACCTCGCAGCAACCTTGTGGTGTTGCTCATGCACATTCCTCTCGCCGAACTACCCGAGGCAGAGCGCAAGGAACTGTTTGACATACTCGCACCTTTCCCGAACACACTCTCATTTTCGGCACATACACACATCCAGTTCCATCAGTTCTTCACCCGTGAACAGGGCTGGAAGGGTTCGCGCCCGCACCATCATGTCAACGTGGTTACCGCATGCGGCAGCTGGTGGACAGGCGTTCCCGACCCGGAGGGCATCCCGCACACCACCATGCGCGACGGAGCGCCCAACGGCTACCTGATAGCGGAGTTCAACGGCAACCGCTACACCGTCCGCTTCAAGGCAGCACGGCGTCCTGAAAGTTATCAGATGAACATCTACGCGCCGGACACCGTCCCAGCTAGCGATACAGCCAACACGCGCGTGCTGGTGAACGTCTTTTTCGGCTCGGAAAAGTCGACGGTGGAAATGCGCGTTGGGGAAACGGGTGAACGGATAACCATGACGCGCGTGCAGGAACCCGACCCCGCCTATGCGGAGATGAAGAAGCTGGAAGAGCAATACACCCTGCCCGGGCGGAAGCTGCCGGGTTTGATCAACTCTCCTCATCTGTGGGCAGCAAACCTTCCTGCGAACCTGCCTCGCGGAACCTACCTTTTGCACGTGAGGACAACCGATATGTTCGGGCGGACATGGAGTGACTGCAGAATCCTTTCCGTGCGCTGAGCAGGAGTGCCTCCCTACCGCTTCTGCGTGGAATAATATATAATAGTTATAAGCCCGACCGATGACGCAGAAAAGGAAGGAGAAGATTCCAATCATGACCGTCGTACGCCATGCCTTCGATGAGGAGCTGCAACTGCTCCAGAACGAACTGCTCGAAATGGGCAGCTTCGTCGAGCACATGCTGGATCAGGCAGTACAGTCCCTGTGTAATCGCGATGAGGATCTCGCCAAGGAGATTGTCCGTCGCGATGACGAAGTGGATGAGATGGACGTGAACATCGAAATGCATTGCCTGCGCTTGCTGGCTTTGCAACAACCGATGGCACGGGACCTGCGCCTCATCGGCACGGTGTTGAAGACCATCACCGACCTCGAGCGCATCGGAGACCATTCGGTGGATATCGCCAAAGCGGCAATTGCACTCAAGGATTATCCCCATGTCATCTCCCTGGTGGACGTCCCCTTGATGAAGCAGAAAGTTTGCAACATGATTCGCGGTGGGCTCGAGTCATTCACTCAACACAATATCGAACTGGCGTACGACGTGTGTGAGATGGACAACGAGGTGGATAAGCTTTACCGCCGGATGCGACGCGCTATCATCGCGGCAACGCAGATTAACCCTGAGAATCTGGAAGCGGCGACTACCATGTTGCTGGTCATCTACTATCTGGAGCGGTGCGCAGACCATGCTGTCAACGTGGCGGAGCGAGTGGTGTTTGTAGAAACCGGTGTGCTGCGGCAGCTGGCACTCAGCCACCGTGGCGAGTATGTCCCTGAAGAAAACAACAATGACGAGATAACCGAGCGATGAGCGTTGACATCGTGCGCAACGTGGCTGTGGTGCGTGAGCGCATCGCCCGGGCGTGCGAACGTGCGGAGCGCAAACCGGAAGAGGTTATTTTAATCGCTGTATCCAAAACGGTGGACGTTGCTCGCATCGAGCAAGCGATTGCTGCAGGAATCGAGCATTTCGGAGAGAACTACTACCAGGAGGCGCGCGAGAAGGTCCCGTTGGTTCAGGCTCCGGTATACTGGCACTTCATCGGGCATTTGCAGAAGAACAAAGCACGAGGTGTCGTGCCCCTTTTCGAGTGGATACACACCGTGGACGATGAAGAACTCGCGCACGAAATCGATCGGCGAGCGCAGGCTGCGGGAAAGCGACAACGCATTCTGATAGAGGTGAATATCTCTCGAGAACCACAGAAGTATGGAGTGCTTTCCGAAGAGGCTTTGTCGTTGGCGGAGCGAGTAGCGCAGCTGCCGCACGTGCAGCTGGAGGGGTTTATGGGCATGGCTCCCATCGTGGAAGATGCAGAGCAAGCGCGTCCCTATTTCGCTGAGCTGCGTCGCCTGTTTGAGAAGCTACCCGAAGCCAATCGCAAACATCTGTCTATGGGAATGACACAGGATTTCGAGGTCGCTATTGAAGAAGGGGCAACCATGGTGCGAATCGGCACAGCGATTTTCGGTGCGCGAGCTTAAAGGAGGGTGAATCGGTGCAGGAACCTTTCGAGGAAGAGGCTGGTCGTTCCTGGTGGTCGCGGCTGAAAGAGCGCCTGTTCGGNACAGATGAGGAAGAAGAGGAGGATGGCGGCACGGTCATTCGCTTGCACACGCGCCCGGCGCAGCGGGTCAACGTGTTGTACGCCCGTTCCTTCGAGGATGCCCGCCGCGCTGCGGATGGCTTGAAAGCAGGGCATCAGCAGCTGGTGAACTTCCAGTATGCCGATGCCCGGGTGCGTGAGCGGGTGGTGGACTTCCTGATGGGCGTGGTGTATGCGCTGGAAGGCACTGTCGAGCGCGTGCATGAGCAGGTGTTTCTGTTCGCGCCTGCCAACGTGCAGGTGGAAATGACCAGTGCCGACGATTTCCATAACGGGTCATGGGGTGAACGCGAGCGGTGACTTTGAAAGACAAAACGATAGCGATTATCGGCACGGGAGCAATGGGCTCCGCTGCCTGTCGAGGGCTTCTGAAGGCGAAGGCCGTAGAAGCCGGGCAAATCATTGCCACTGACATCCACCGCGAAAAGGTGGATGCGCTCGTCCAGGAGCTGGGCATCCGCTCTGCGTCTTCTAACGTGGAGGCGGCGAGACAGGCGGATATCGTGATGCTGTGCGTGAAACCCTATCTCATCCACGACGTGGTGGAAGAGATTGCAGGCGTGATCACTCCTCAGAAGCTCATCATCTCCATCGCCGCGGGGGTGCCGATTTCGCGTATCGAGGACCTGCTGCCGCCGCGCACGCCGGTGATTCGCGCCATGCCCAATACCTGCGCCATCGTCGGAGCAGGGGCGGCGGCATACGCACGCGGTCGGTACGCTACGGAAGAGCATGCGGCAGCCGCGCATGAGATTTTCACTTCCTTCGGCGAGGCAGTGGAGGTGGAAGAACATCTGTTAAACGCCGTCACAGCTATCAGCGGCAGTGGTCCTGCCTACGCCTATCTGATGATCGAGGCGTTGTCGGANGGTGGGGTTCGGGCAGGGCTACCACGCGACATCGCCACTTTTCTGGCAGCGCAGACCATGCTGGGTGCGGCGAAGATGGTACTGGAGACAGGGATGCACCCCGCACAGCTGAAGGACATGGTTACCACCCCGGCGGGAACCACCATCGCTGCGCTGGTCGTGATGGAACGCGCCGGGGTACGCTCCGCTCTCATCGAAGCGGTTGCCGCCGCCATCGAGCGGGCAAACGAACTCTCCTAATTCAAAGGCGGTAACGCGCTCGCCTCGTCCAGCACGGCTTTCTCTTCCGGCGGTAGCGCGCCGCTCCATCCGTCCAGTATCAGATTCAGCTGCTCCATGTTGCGCGCGCCGATAATGGCGCAGGTCACCGCGGGATGGCTGATCGTCCATGCAATCGCCGTCTGAACCAGCGGTCTGCCGAACTGTTTCAGCACTTCCACGATGCGCTGCGCCCGTTCGATATTGTGGGGTTGCGCTCGCCGCTCCAAAAACCATTTGTTCTCGGCGGCGCGAGTGCCGGGCGGAGGAGGTTCGCCAGGGCGATACTTTCCCGTGAGAATGCCCCCCGCCAGCGGGCTGTACACCATCACGCCCACGCCCTCTGCCCGGCACAGAGGTAGCAGTTCCATCTCGATGACGCGGTCGATCAGGTTGTAACGGGGCTGGATGCTGTCGAAGCGTGCCCAATCGTGCTTGTCGCTGAGCCACAGCGCCTTGCACAGTTGCCAAGCCGCGAAGTTGGAGCAGCCGATGTAGCGCACCTTGCCCTGCCGAACCAGGTCGTTCAGCGTGGAGAGGGTTTCCTCCAGCGGTGTGTTCTCGTCCCACGAGTGCACTTGATAGAGGTCAATCACGTCGGTTTGCAGACGGCGAAGGCTGGCTTCCACCTGTTGCATAATATGGTATCGCGATAGCCCTTCGCCGTTCGGACCCTCTGCCACCCGAGCTCGCACTTTGGTCGCGATGACCACTCTGTCCCGATACGGGCGCAGTGCCTTGCCGAGAATCTCTTCCGAGCGTCCGCCCGTGTACACGTTGGCGGTGTCAAAGAAGTTGATACCCGCCTCCAGACAGCGTTCCACCATGGCGATAGAGGTCGGCTCATCCGCCTCTCCGCCAAAGGTCATACAGCCCATACACAGCTCGGACACCCACAGCCCCGTTTTGCCAAGTCGTTTGTAGTTCATGGTACTGTCTCCCGTTCGCAGATGTTACCGGATTCGTTATCAGCCAGCCGATGCCTGCTTACCCGGCTCGGCAAACCCGCGGCCCTCTTCATCCAGAACCAACACCCAGTCGCTTCCATCAGGCACAGGCGGGGGGATGAACTGTTGCACGCCGCTGGTCGCGAACGCGCCCGCCTGCTTCGCCTTGCCGGTACGAGGGTCGTACCACCATGCGACTGCCCGTTTACCGGCGATTTTGTCCATATGGACCTGCACGAGTTTGCGCAAGGGAGGTATATCATGGCGTAGCTACCATCGCTGGCGCGAGTTGCCCGCACATGGTATGCGCCTGCACCATCCTCCATCGCGAGAATACTCTGGTCGGGTATCCGATTGAAGAAGGGGCGCGAGAGCAGCAGCCGCTTCGCGTACTGCATCTGACTGGAACCCGGCAGCTTGATTGCCTCTTTCCAGGGCAAATGGGCGTGCAGCACCGGCTCTCGTCCGGGTTGCCACATCTGCCAGACCTCGTTGCAGCCGTAAGTGTGCCCGTGTGCCCCGGCAAACAGCGCCCAGTAGGCAAACTTGCGCGAGTCGTGTGCCGTCATAAAGCCGTTCTTGGGGTCAAAGTGAGAAGCGATGTTCTCATAACCGGGTTCGGCGTCCATACACGGCTTCACGGGTGTCAGCGCATAGTCCTTGGTGATGAACTTCCAGTTCTCGTTGTTCTGAATGTGTCCGGACTGCACCATGTTAAAGTCCAGCCAGTCATCTTTGTGGAAGTACTGGGAGGAGTGGTGCTGTCCCGTTGGGTGGAAGGACATCAGCTGGCTGCGCCCGACGGCTGCGCGGATTCCCTCTGCCATGCCGCGCAGGATGGCGTAGTGTCGCTCGCTCTCCAGGTCGCGGTCGCCTCCAAGTATCCAGATAATCTTGCGTCCTTTGTAGCGGTTGCCAATCCATTCACCGTAGATGCGAGCGTTCTGCGGGGTGAAGATTTCGGGTCCAACGCCCCATCTCTTGTTCCACTTGTCGCCCCATGTAGGTTCCTCCTTTTTTAGTCACCGTATTCGAGCCAGTGTACCTGTTGCGGCGTCAGTGTGAGTTCCACCGCTTCCATGCACTCTCGCAGGTGTTCCGGATTGCCTGTCATAAAGATAGGAATGGTCGCCGGTCTCTGGTGCAGCAACCATGCCAGCGCAATCTGCGTGGGAGTAACACCCATCTGTTGCGCCAGCTGGCGGGCACGTTCACGACGCGCCGCGTTCACTGGGTTGCCGAAACTGGCTTCGCCGTTGCGAGTACCCGCAAAATAGCCCTGTGCGGTTGCGGTGTAAGCAGCAATGGGAATACCGTTGTCGGCGTACCACTCGGCGTCGGCGGAGGTAACGTAGCGCATTGTGGGGTCGGCAGTTATCGTCCAGTTGGGCACGGCAAGGCTCCATTGCATCTGCGAGATGACAAAACCGTGCAATCCCCGGCTCCTCGCGTATTCGTTGGCAGCGGCAATGCGTTCGGTGCTCCAGTTGCTTGCGCCGAGGGCGCGCACGTTGCCCGCCTGCACATGTTCATTCAGAGCCTGCACGATTTCATCTACCGGCACGCGCGGGTCGTCNCGGTGCAGATAGTAGAGGTCTACGGTTTGCACCTGGAAGCGTTCGAGGCTCTCCATCAAGTCCTGGGCGACTATCTCCGGCGCCATATAGCGGTCGGGGCGAGGGTATCGCTCCCCACCGTGCGGATGCGCGCCCTTGGTTGCCAGCACTATTTGCTCACGGATGCCCAGCTGCCGGATAATCCTGCCAACTTCGCGCTCGCTGCAGCCCGCTTCGCCGTCGGATTCCCAGAAAGCATAGCAGTGTGCGGTGTCGAGAAAGTTGCCTCCGAGGCGCACGTATTCCGCCACCACCTGTGTGGCCTGGTCGTTCTTTATCCGCACACCAAACGTACCGGTGCCCAAACACAGAACGGATACCCTGAGTTCGGAATGGGGAAGCGAGACAGTGTTCACAGGCTCTCCTCTGCTAAATCGTTTTAGTAAACTTTCGCACAAAGTAAGACGGATTCCTGCCCCGCGTTACACACCGCACTCCGGGCACTGCATCTCGGAGAGCTCGATGGCATCCAGCAGACGCGGGAAGGCGGCCGGCAAATCTTCAGCGGTACAGGTGGCGCGGTAGACAACGGCTCCGAAGCGATCCAACCCATACACGCAAACGGCTGTATCGACAAGGCATTCGTAGCGTTCGAAAACACTCCCGCTATTGTCTATCAATACCAGCAGCGGCTCGGGATAGTCAACGGTTATCGGACGGCGTAGCACTACTATCAAGGCACAGCGGGATTCGCGAAAAAGATCGAGCCATCCGCTGGTGTGCTGCACCACAAAATCGGCGGCTGCGTCCGGCACCAGTAACAGCCCTACCGGTTGATTCTGCCGGAAAGCAGCAATCGACACAGACTGCCCTGTATGCACCTCTGGCAGGGTGAATGGAGGAGCAATTATCTCTTCGTTATCGCCGACCGTTTTCAGCCGGCACATCATGGCGAGTTTCCCCTTTCTCCCAGCGCCACCCGAATCTTCATCTGCTGGTTGCCACGCAGGATGTCTATCTCTACAACATCCCCCGGTTTCAGGCGGCGCAGGATGCTTGTCACATCTGCGGCACGGCGTACGGGCGATTTATTCAGGGACACGATGACGTCCCCCAGGCGGATACCAGCACGCGCAGCGGGACTGCCGGACACCACACGCACTACCTCTGCCCCCTCCGCACCATCGCGGTCGGCGGGCATGATGCCCAGAAAGGGGCGGCGCAGTTTGCCCGCTCGCATGTCGTCCAGCACCGCTTTCACGTCGTTAATCGGCACTGCCAGCGCGCCGCCTGTCGTGCCCAGCAAAGACATATCTACCGAAGTTCCCAGAGTGGGCGCGGCGGTACCGGTTTGCCTGCTATCCCCTGCATCGGACGGGCGAAAGAGCATTCCGGGGGCGATGCTGGCGACAATCACACCGACCACTTCTCCCCGCGAGTTGACCACCGGTGCGCCGCTGCTTCCTGCTCCGATAGCACCCGAAATCTGTATCAGGTTGGACAAAAACTGCTGCTGACCAATAACGCCCGTGCGCTCCTTCCCTGCCACCACACATAGCGCGAGCGACCGCTCGTAACCGCCCAGCGTGCCCATACAAAGCACAAGGCTACCCTGCTCTATCCTGTCCGAGTTGCCCAGAGGCAAGGCAGGCAAAGACACCGCAGGGATTTTCACCATCGCCAGATTGGTCACATCGTCAAGACTGACCACCCTGCCCGTCAGCTTGGTGCCGTCCGCAAGGCGCACGACGCACTGCTCTGCTCCCCGCACCACATCCGCGCTGGTCAGCACCCACTCCCTGTCCACAATAAAGCCACTGCCCTTGCGGGTGATGGGATTGGGCAGGTTAAACAGCCGGAAGGTCTGCAACATACGGCGTGTGGGCTCGTTCTCAGGGCGCGTCCAGAAGGCAGAGGGAGAAGAGCCCGGAGGCGCCAGCGCCCCTCCTTCCACAGAGACCACGGCGTTCTGTACTTTACGCGCCAACGCGGTCACCTCGCGCTCCAACGAGTCCAGCACCCCCTGTGCCCATACCGCACCAGCTACCAGAACAGAGAGCAGAAAAGATACCAGTAGCCGCATTGGTACTTCCCCCCTATTCTACTCCGCCAGCTGCAGCAGCATAAGCCGGTTGTACCACAAAGGCTTCCGGTATGTCACGTGTCACAGGAGGAGATGCCTCCACCAGCACCGGCTGCACGGGCACTTCTGGCTCAGACTGCGGCTGGGCAACCGGCTGGGATTCTGCCTCCGGTGCGGTCTCCGCGGGCTGGGCTGCGACCAGAATGCGCCTCGGAGAACGATGCACCGGTGCCGAAGGTGTTTGACGCAGTGATGGAGCAGGTTTGCTCGGCTCCGGCAGAACCTGTTGCGCGGGTAGGTTTTGTTTGGGCTTAGTGCCTTTCGTCGCTGAACCAACAGCCTTCCTACCCTGCTCCGCCACTTCCTGCTGCGATAGGTGGATGCTCTGCGCTACCTGCGATTGTGGAGCTCTATCATCCACCGGTGCCGANGCCCTCTGCCACAGTACAAAGCCGNTCAACGCTACCGCCGCCACCGCGACAGGAGCCAGCGCGACCTGCAACGGGAAAACCCTCTGCTTCATTTCTGCACGAACCTGCAGCGGCTGCCACCCTTTGGAGGGCGCATCGGGCAACAGCTGCGCGTATTGATGTACCGCCTCGCGCGCGCGGCGGTAGGCACCTGCTTCCGCCTGACAGCGGGCGCAAGACTGCAGATGCCGGCGTACCCAGGCGGGCAAGCCGGTTTCTATGTCATCCACGCTCAGGGCGAGGTAGTATTCTACCCATCGGCACAGAAGCCGTTTCATGGTGATCCCCCCAGAAGCACTTCCAGTCGTTGCTTGAGCAGTCGTCGGGCGCGGAACAGACGCAGCTTCACACTACCCACACTGCATCCCAGCGCCTGCGCCATCTCCGAGTAATCCATTCCTTCCATATCTCGCAGCACAATCACCGCGCGATGGTGGGGAGGCAGGGCATCAATGGCTTTACGCACCGTTTCGCGCAGCTCGTTGCGCTCTGCAGCGGCGTGCGGGTCTATATCCGCGTATCCGCCGCCCACATCCCAGTCCAGAGACACCTCCGGATGTGCTTTTTTGCGCTTCACATGGTCTATCGCCAAATGCACACCGATACGGATGAGCCAGGTGCGCAGCTGTGCCTCACCGCGGAAGCTATCCAGAGCGCGATAGGCACGCAAGAAGGCGTCCTGTGTGAGGTCTTCAGCATCTTGCGGATTACCCACGATGCCCAGGATACTGCGGAAGACCGCTGTCCGGTGCTGTTGCCATAGCGTGCCAAACGCCTCCATATCGCCCGCGCGGCAGCGTTCAATGAGCTGTTGCTCACCCTCTTGCCGGGGATGCTCTCCGGTTGCCACTCGCCACTCCCATACTTGCGCGTCCATTGCGTCGCTCCTTACCTATTTCGGTGCGAGCACCTTAGGCTCCCCCTCGCGCCAACCCACACTGCGGAGAGACAGCGGGTGCCCGCACCGCTTGGACACGTTTGGGCGGGCTCCGCCGGGCGGCGATGGGATGACTGTCNCCGCGTGAGACACGCCTTCCTTTGCTCGCACGTCCTCCCCTCATCCCAATTACATAGACGACGCCTGCCTCTTTTTGTTATCATAGCAGTGTGAGTGCCATCATTACCCTGTTAACCGATTTCGGCACGGAAGACACCTACGTGGGCGTGATGAAAGGGGTCATCACTTCCATCTGTCCCAGCGCACAGGTGATAGACCTCACACATCAGGTGCCGCCTCAGGACATCGCAACGGGTGCTTTCCTGCTGGACGTTTCGGTGGATTACTTCCCCGAAGGCACGATACACGTCGCGGTAGTGGACCCGGGGGTGGGCACAGCGCGAAAGCCCGTTGCTCTGCGCACCGCGAAGGCGTTTTTCGTCGGCCCGGATAACGGTATCTTTACGCTGGTGTTGCAGCGGCAGAAGCTGCTTCAAGCGATATGCCTGGACAACCCCCGCTACCACCTGTCGGCGGTGCGTTCCACCTTTCACGGACGGGACATTTTCGCACCGGTCGCCGCACACATCGCATGTGGAGTCTCCGTAGAGGAACTGGGAACACCGATTCATCGCTTGCAGCGACTGCCTCTGCCGCGCATCCNGGNGGACTGGGAAGGCATCCGCNCGACGATAGTACACATCGATCGGTTCGGCAACGCCATCAGCAATCTCAGCCGGGCGGAATACGAGGCATGGCGCATCCGCTGGGATGTGAAAGAACCCGCCGTGCAGGTCGCGGCGAGTAACACCACATTGCCGATAGTCAGCACCTACGGCGACGTGCCTCGCGGGAAACCCCTGGCGCTGTTCGGAAGCAGCGAGCGGCTGGAGATAGCGGTCAACGGCGGTAGCGCGGCCCGTGAGCTCGCCCTGCGGCGNGGGGATACAATCAAGGTGTTGCGGCGCGAAAGCACACCTCCCCCACGGGTGCAAAGAACTCTNGGACTACAGTAACGAGCGGGAACACGGCGAGGTAAAAGCTTCGCGCACATCCACACCGACAAGCAAGCAGGAAGCCACATATCCACTGCGAAAAGAAAGATGTCCACTTCACAATCGCACCGGAGGATGGTCATGAGACGGTTTGTGTATCAGTTGTTTCCGCTAATAGTCGTTGCCGTGTTGTTCTCTGCTTGCGCGAAACGCCAGACGGCATCGGAAACCCCTGCTCAACCGCAAGGGCAACTGCGCATTGCGGTCGTGCCGAAGGGCACGGCACACTCGTTCTGGCTAACGGTCAAAGCGGGCGCAGAACAGGCAGGACAGGAAGAGGGCGTGCAGATTCTGTGGAAAGGTCCCGCCGAAGAGACGGATGTCGAGGGGCAGCAGCGCATTCTGGAAGATTTCATCAACCAGAAGGTAGATGCTATCGTGATGGCGGCGTGCGATGCGGACGGCATGGTTCCCATCGTCAAGCAGGCGATGGCGGCAGGCATTCCTGTCATCACGATCGATTCAGGCGTGAACTCCGATGACCCGCTGAGCTTCGTCGCTACGGATAACGTGGCTGCAGCTGCAAAGGCGGCAGAGGTGTTGTGCCAGCTGGTGGGTGGCAAGGGCAAGGTGGGCATGATCCCCTTCATCAAGGGCGCAGCATCCTCCGAACAGCGTGAGCAGGGCTTCCGCGAGGGCATTAAAAAGTGCCCCGGCGTTAAGCTGGGACCGGTGCTTTACTCGCAGAGTCAGGTGGAGCGCGCCATGCAGGTTACCGAGGACATGCTGACCGCCAATCCCGATTTAGTGGGCATCTTCGCCGCGAACGAGCCGGGCGCAGTCGGCGCGGCGACGGTTCTGGAACAGCGGGCTCTGGCGGGCAAGGTGAAACTGGTCGCCTTCGACGCCGCCCAGCCTGAGATTGAAGCCCTGCGGCGCGGCACCATTCAGGCGCTCATCGTACAGAACCCGTTCAAGATGGGCTACGAGGGCGTCAAGCTGGCAATAAAAGCCATTAAGGGCGACCGTGCCAGCATCCCCAAGCGCGTGGACACGGGCGTTACTGTCGTGACGAAGGAGAATATCGATAGCCCAGAGGTGCAGGAGCTGCTGAAGGAGAGAAAGTAGCGTCCTGCGCTCCCCAAGGGGGGGGTGGAAGGTTGGTCACTTTAGAGCGCATCGAGGAGGCGCGTCGGGCGGCGCAGGGGGTGGTGCAGCATACACCCCTGTTCCCCGCGCGAATGCTGAGCGAAATCGCCGGCGTGCCGGTGTGGCTGAAGGTGGAAAGCCTCCAGCGCACCGGTTCGTTCAAGATTCGCGGCGCGTATGAGTGCCTGCGCCGCCTGCCTCCGGAGGTTCGTGCGCGAGGGGTGGTTTCCGGCTCAGCGGGCAATCACGCGCAGGGGCTCGCGCTGGCGGCAAAGATTTTCGAGGTTCCTGCCACCATTTTCATGCCTGTCTTCGGCTCCATCGCGAAGATGCAAGCGGCGAAGGCGTACGGAGCGCAGGTGATTCTGCAGGGAGAAGGCTTTGCAGAAGCGGTGGAGGCGGCGCAGCAGTTCGCGCGAGAAACGGGAGCCACCTACGTGCCTGCCTACGACCACGATGACATTATCTGCGGGCAGGGTACGTGCGGGCTGGAGATTCTGGAAGACCTGCCCGAGGTGGCGCAGATTGTGGTTCCGGTAGGAGGAGGGGGGCTGTTCGCAGGCATCGCAGCAGCGGTGAAGGCGAATAAGCCAAGTGTCTCGCTGGTCGGCGTGCAGTCGGAAGGGGCGGATACCGCTGTCCGCGCATGGCGGGAAGGTAGACTGGTAGAACCGACCCCTGTGCGCTATACCATCGCAGACGGCATCGCCGTGAAGTCACCCTCGGAACGCACCTTCGAGTATATCCGGCGTTACGCCGACGANATGGTCACGGTGGACGACCGCAGTATCGCGCGGGCGGTGCTGTGGTTGCTGGAGCGCAAGAAGATTGTCGCAGAAGGGGCAGGTGCGGCCGGAGTGGCAGCGGTGCAGAGCGGCAAACTAAAGCTGCACGGGGCAATGGTCATCGTGGTCTCTGGAGGCAACATCGACGCGAAAACCCTGTCCGACCTGATTGAGCGCGAGATGCTGCAGGCGCATCGCTACTTCCACTTCTTTACCGCCGTGCCCGACCGTCCGGGTGGACTGGCGGCTCTGCTCAAGCTGGTCGCGCAGGCGCAGGGCAACATCATGAGCGTCAACCACAATCGCATTCACCCCTCCATCCCGCACGGCTGGACGGGAGTAGAGCTGCTGGTAGAGGTGCGCGACGCCGAACATATCGCGCAGATAGGAAAGGTGCTGCGGGAGAACAACTACGAGGTCAGGGTGCTGGAATGAGGGGGAAAACCGCGATGAGCCGATGGTATGTGCTGGCAGGGATATTGATGGTATCTGCTCAATCCGTTCTGGCGCAAACCTGGCTCGTTCGTCAGCGTGGCACGATACTGGAAATCGCATACGGCAGCGGCTCTCATTTCCCGCAATATGCTGCCCTGCATCTGGACAGCAGTTATTTTCGCATGGTGTACTCTCCTCAGTCAAGATGGGGCACTTCGGTGATCCTCATGCCTGCCTTCTGGTCGGGAGGCAGGTACTATCAGGGCGCACCTGTAACCGCCAGCTGGCGCACAGAAGGCAACACTCTGCTCCTCTCTTTATCGGGGACTATCGCCAGCGTGCAGGTATCGCTGGAGGTGCGGCTCTCTCCGCCTGCGAAGAATAGCCTCGTGGCGCAGGTAAAGACGTTAAGCGTCACCGGCAATCTCACTCTGGATAACCGTCCGGGCGAAGCCTTTAAGCCGGTCATGCTCTCTTCGATGCATGTTTCGCCAACGCAGTGGGATACACGCGCCGCGTATGTGGAGGGGCGTCTCTACAACCTGCCTTCCAGCGGCTGGGTGGTTTACCACGCGAAGACAGCAAGTCGTTTCGGACTGATTGGCGGCAGTTCCAGCTGGAAAACCGCCGCACCCACGATGGAGGTGGTGCTCAGGCAGCCGAAAACCCTGCAAGTGACGGGCTGGGTAACCTACAGCACCAATCCCAACGACGACAACGTCGGCTTCTGGGCAGCGTCGCCGCAGGTGCTTCGTTCCTGGGAGTACACCCTTCGCGCTACCGTTACGCATCCGGCAGTCCGCTAAAGTCTACCCCTCGCCTGTAGACGGACGGTAGCAGCTTTCAGGTTGACCTCACGCATGCGTTTAACCAATTCCCACTTCGGACGGTCAGTGAAATCGACCAGTCCGAATGCGTAATGTTCACCGATAACCAGCACGTTGCCCCTACCGGGTCCGCGTCCGGTGAGCGGCTGGTCCCGATACTGAAACCATATCAATCCCACACAGGCAGGATGCTGCGCGGCATCGCGCACCCAGCGGGCGTAAAGCTCCCCTGCCTCCCTTTCATCCTTCGCCCAAACGTGATAGCGTCCATAAGCGCGAGCACCATCGTGATACGGCGGGAAGGAGAACTCGCCGCAAAGGACAGGCCTATCGATGCGGCTGATCAGCTGTTTCATCGGGTCGTCGGCGAATTCGGGCGCGTAAAGGTCGTAGCCAAGCACATCACAGTGCCGCGCACTCAGCATCCAATCACCCTCGTTCTCCCACCAGCCAGGCACCACCCAGAAGCCGAAATAAAGATGGTTGGGGTCTATCTCTTTCACCGTGCGGTATATCCACGCGTAATAGCGGTCTGCCAGGAAACGACGCAGTGCCTCGACATCTTCGTCGGGTGGAATGGGCTGCAATATATAGAGCGCACTGCGGTCGNGCGCCTCCAGCTTCCACGCTGCAGANAGTCGCGAAAGACTATTTTGGTATAAGTTTTCGAACGCAAAATCTATCAAAGCCCGTTTACCCGCAGGTGCGNCGGGCAGACGAAGGATTTGTAATATCTCCTCGCGGGTGACAATCTCGTCATACTCATTGCCCAGTGACCAGCCCAGTACCCACGCACTGTTGCGATAGGGTTCTATCTGTCGGCGCAGGTGCTCGCGGAACTGTGCCTGAATCGCGGGGTCGAAGATGTCGGGATGGCGCACAAGGTTGGGAATGCCCCACCGATTCAATACAGGCACATGCGGAAAATTCTCCAGACGGTCCCACTTACCGACGCCAGAAAATCCCCATGTGAGTAATCTTTGAGGCGCAAGTTGAATACTTTTCTCTTTCCAGTCGTTCCCGAAACGTCGCATCAGGTTGGCAGCGTGCAGGCAGACGTAGTCGGTACCCGCTCGCTCACCCCAGACATCTCTGCCCCACAATTCCGCGGTCTTCCCCTCGCGTGGAGGAAGCCATTCGAAAACGGCTTCACGCTCCGAGACGGGTGTCTTCTCCCAGGTAAGCGCGGGAACGGAGCATACCCCCAGATAAAAGCAGGGGTTCCCTTCGGGGGTAATCAGCCACCAGAACCCGTCCCGGCGAACCACGCGATAGAAGCCCGTAGCGCTTTCGCGCCAGCCTGCCTTGCGATAACCGCCATAAGGGTCGTAGTCGGTTGGGAAGCCCCATTGTTTCAGAAGCCGTTGCTCCTCTTCCAGACTTCGCCTCAGGTCTTCATCGCCCCGCACCTTGCTGGGAGTTTGCAGATAGCGACACTGTCCATAGCGGTCAATGTAAGGCTGGAACTGTTTCCAGTCGGGTAAACGGTGCAGGCGGAATCTCACCTCTATGGTGAGGGGTGGCACAGCAGAGAAGTTTGTCAGCTGTGTGGATTGTCCCCAGAGTGTCTCAGGGTTAAACATACGAACCGGTTCGGGGATAGCAGGATTGGGTCGCAAGGAGAAGGTAGCCGGCTTACCTTTGCCTGCAGAGATAGTAACCTGCGAGTTCGCGTAGTAAGTAGTTGGCGCACCTGCCCATGCGGGCATGATGCCCACCTCCAGTATCCCCTCCCTCGCTTTGAAACCTCCTGCGCTTCTCCCGATAACCCGCCCGTTCAGGTACAGGGTCGCCTCGTCACGGGAGATGCGCGCTTGCACGTGGTAATCGCGTTCCCACTCCCAGCGGGGTGTAGCGATAACAAAGCGCCAGCTGCTACCGTCTCCTACACCGAGTGCAAGCCGCATTGTGCGAATATCACCTATCGGTTCTTCACTCTCATTCTCCAGGCTCAGGTAGAAACCCAGGCGTGCCTGCCAATCATGCTGCGATGCGAAATGATAGCGGTGCGATGGCATCCCTGCTTACCTCCTCGTTTGTGCTATAGAACCCTGCACCTCTCCGGCGGCGCAAATCGGTGTACTGCCGTGCCTGCTTCGCTCCGGAAATCCCGTACTTGTTACAGGGCGTTCGTTGTGGAACTCCCCGTTTCCTGCCGATAATTAGGGCAGAGGAGGTTGGTCGTATGGCATATCCGGCGCAGCGTATCGAGATTACAGGCATCGACGTGAACAGCGTGGAGAAAGACCCGTCTTTTGCGACTGCGTACGCTTTCTACATGCAACTATCCGAAACGCCCAATGAGGCGTGGACGCTGGCGTTCAGCGAGGAATGGAAGGCAATCATCGCCGCGCGCAAGCTGCAGCTGGATGTGGTNGGCGACCGCCTGCGCTGCATCGTTTCCGAGGGCGACGACCTGCGCAGGGTCGTTCAGTTCGCTTATGAATTCGTGGATCGCATCAATCAGCGAGTGCCATATTATTGTGCACAACTGGAAGAGCGTGAGCGTCGGGAACAGGCTTACCAGCGTGAAGTGGAAGAACGCATCGCTCAAATCCGAACGCGGCTTCAAGCCCTGGTTGAGGAGACCGAACAACAGCAGGCGGCATAATGGTCAGACAGAATCGGACGGTTGAAAGGCAGGTGTTGCTACAATGAGCACCAGTGGAATTAACTTCTCAGGTCTCATCTCCGGCATGGACACCGAGGCGTTGATCCAGCAGATTATCCAGGTGGAAAGCCGACGCAAAGCTATCTGGTCCACACAGCAGTCGCAGCTCACGCAGCGACTGAGCGGTTTGCAGGCACTCCAAGCGCAACTGCTGGGTTTTCAGTCCGCCATCTCTCAGGTAACGATACAGACTGCGTTTAGAGCGGCAAGTGCTACCAGCAGTGCGGAAAGCGTCGCGCGGGTTACCGCTACTGCCGATGCCCTGCCGGGCACATACCTGCTGGAGGTATCTGAGCTGGCGACCAACCACAAAATCGGTACCGCTGCACAAACCACTGCAGATAATGCCCTCGGCTTGAGCGGTTCCTTCGTGGTCAATGGTAAGCAGGTCACGGTGGTAGCCAGCGACAACCTGCGCGACATCGCGGCGCGAATCAATAACGCCAAAGCGGGGGTCACCGCCTCTGTGCTCAGCGTCAGCAGCAGCGAGCATTATCTGGTGCTGACCGCTCACGAATCCGGCGCGGCGAACGCCATTAGCCTGAACGACCTGGGCAGCGACAACGTACTGCAATCTCTGGGGCTGGTCAACAGCTCGGTAAGCATCAAGAACCCTGTCACCAACGGAGCGCAATCCGATAAATTCGCAGACACCAGCACAGCCGTCGGCACCTTGCTGAACTTGAGCGGCGCGCCTTCGGGAACCATCAAGATTAACGGCGTGGACATCGCCATTGACCTCAGCACCGATTCTCTGAACAGTATCGCCCAGAAAATCAACGATGCCGGGGCAGGCGTTACCGCTTCGGTGGTGACGGTCACGCAAAACAGTACCACCCGCTATCGCTTGCAAATCACCGGCGCAGCCACGCCCACTTTTGCCGACGACCAGCATATTCTGGAAACGCTGGGTATCCTGAAGGCGGGCTACGGCAATGAACTGATTCAGGCGAGGGATGCTCAGTTCAAGATAGACAACATCAGCCTCACCAGCAGCAGCAACGTGCTGACCAATATCATCCCCGGCGTGACCATCACCCTGATGGACGCCGACGCGACCAACCCCAAGAGAACAACCATCACCGTCAGCCGGGACACAAAAAGCATCAAGGACGCCATTAAGGGGTTCGTGGANGCTTANAACTCCACNATAGACCTCATCAAGAAGTATGACTATTTCGACAAAGAAACTTANGAGACCGGTCCCCTTTTCGGCAATGCGACTGTCAACGCGCTGACCGCCGAGCTGATGGCAACCGTGTCGGATGTGGTGGCAGGCGCGACTTCCGACATGAGTATGCTGGCACAGGTCGGGATTACTCTAGACCCTACCGGCTCCGGTAAGCTGGTGCTGAAGGAGTCAGACCTCGAAGCTGCGCTGAACAGCCGTCTCGCCGATGTGGAACGGCTATTCCGGGTGATGGGAAGCACCAGCGATCCACGTCTGACCTTTGTTATCGCTACCAGCAAAACCAAAGCCACCGGCGAGCCTCTTACGGTCAACATCACTCAGGTTGCCACGCAAGCGCAGGCTACGGCTTCGGTGGCGCAGACACAAGCAAGCACCGTCGCCGAGCGGTTGACCTTTGGAGGCGCGTTGTTCAACAACACCGAGTACTCTATCACGCTGAACGCGGGTAACACCATCGACGACACCATTGCGCAGATTAACGCGGACGCCACCCTATCGCGCTATCTGGTGGCTTCGAAGGACGAGAACGGGCGACTGGTGCTTACCTCCAAGCAGTACGGTTCGAAAGCGGCGTTCACCGTAGTCAGCGACCAGGAAGCCGCGGATAACAACAGCGGCATCGGCTCCACCCGGCTGGAGGTGCGTGGGCAGGATGTGGCAGGTACCATCAACGGCGAAGCCGCTACCGGCGATGGTCAGTTCCTGACCGGCAACACCGGCAACGCCACCACCGACGGCTTGCAGATTCGGGTAACCGCCACAACCCCGGGCATCATCGG
>JGI24188J35168_1000327_pt1 | contig 27410 bp, 25 predicted proteins | sample YNPBryantNP2012_FD_35168 | JGI IMG/M metagenome (IMG submission 35168) | reverse complement strand
TGCGTATCAAGGCCTTGGGCGCAATGCAGGGGAGCGGCAGCAGCGGTACCGAGGATTTGTGAAGGGGATGTTGGAAGAGAAAAAAGCGATGAAGGGAGAGATGGAGCGGAGGCTTGTATATGGGGGCAGTGAGTTTATCGGAAGGCTCATCCGAAAGCATACAATCGCAGGGCACGTGCGATCCATTGGCAGGCCGAGAAAGCAATTAGATGACGATAAATAGAACCGTCCCCTTATTCTTCTGCTTCTCCTTCTTTGGTCTTCCAGGGTTTAAACACTCAAGTGAACGCTGAAGCTTTTTCTCAACAACAAAAGGCGCTGTCCCAATACTGTATTATCCCTAACGATATGCGAATTAAACATAATAAAACAATTTTTAATTTTTCAACATAAAATTTAATCATATTTTCTCCATATTAGTTATTTTCATACATTATTCTATAGTTAGCTGCTATTTTACAGCCTCAGTAATTGTCCAGTATTCCTTAAAATCATTAGGGCGTCGCACTTTAACCAATCCTGAAAACAACTCAGTATCAACTAAATAAACTGTCTCACCATTATTAAGTTGAGTGCATGTTCCAAAATAAATATCCTCTGCTAATGATTGAGTAAAAGCGTCTCTGTTGCCCTGCAATAAGTACTGAAAATTTTTACTAAAGGTGTCTTTGCTTATGCACCCAAACCGAAGGGCACCCGATATTCTTTTAGCCCCCATCCGCCCCTCTTTTTTATCTGATGGAAGCCCATTTATTTCTATTTGGGAAAATTTATTTTTAGAATCCTTCAATAAGAAGTCTCCTCTAGTTTTTATAATTCTTTTATAGCCGTCATGGTTTGGTACGTTGGTAAAATGCGTTTCACCGTTTTTATCTACCCATTTATATATATCAGAACTACTTATTTCATAATTCAAGAAGAGAATGCAAAACACATAAAAAAGAGTTAAGTAAAATTTTTTCATATATATACTCCGCTCTATATTTAATTTCTATTTCCCTTACAGATGATTGATGCAAAGGGCAAGCTAACGCTCGCCATCAGCGACGGCACGCGAAGCGCCGTCTACCTCATTTGCCTTGTTAGGCGCTTCCCTTTGTTGGGCTTTCATTTTTTAGATCGGCTGCCCCACAATAACGACATTTGATTGCCTCGGATTTAATCAATTCTGCGCAATACGGGCATTTCTTCATGGAGCCGCTCTGAACGGCCTCTTTTTCTATCACTTTCTGGTTCTTTGGAACTACAAGAACCAGAATGAAACCAAATGGTCCGAGTAAAACTCCAAGTGTAAACCAACCACAGCCACTTCGCCCCTTATTGGAAGCGACAACTGCGCTCATGATTCCGAATAAAAGCCAGATTATTATCATTTCCATGACTTTTTATCCAAACAGGAACATAAGGGTTCACATCTTCATTTTTCAATTTAAGGCAACCTCTAAAAATGTCATTCCCGCGGAAGCGAAAATCCATAACGTAGTGATAAAACTGGACTCCCGCCTGCGCGGGAGTGACAAAAATGGGATTATTAGAGGTTCCCTTAAATTCAAACATGACAAATGGCCCCCCCTTTGTTCTCCCGATCCTCTTCATGAGTCATTCAATATGATGCGCGTCTAAGAACAATGCTTTTGAAAGGGCGGCAAAAAAATCCTGATATGGTTCGGGGTCTTCGACAGTTTTAAGATTATATTGCGCATTGGCGCGAACGATCATTTGCTTTTCGCCTTTCGGCCGTGCCGTAACGGTCATTCTCAATGAATATCCCGACCGCTTGGTTCCCGATATGCTGCCCAGGGTCTCATCAGCTTTATCAATCACAAATCCAAGATCCTGAAGCGTTGCGATGATGGTGCGGCAAAGCCTTGTTTTGTCCGTTATGTCAAAACTGCGGCTCTGGATGCTGCGCAGTTTTAATTGCGATTCGTCCGACTCAAGAATATTCTTCTGCTGGCTCGCGCAGCCAAACAACAATATCAAAAGACCGCTCAGAAATATTTTGTTTCCCATCGTCGCCACGTTTTTCCTCCCCTATAGCCCCTGTGCTTCAAGAAAAACTGATTTTGAGAGCTTTGAAAAAAAATCCTGATAAATTTTTGCGTCATGGAGACATTCATTTTTTACAAGCTGATTTTGTGTGTTCCAGACCATATGCTGAAAGATGATGCGCACCGCGATTCTTTTTTCATCAAGCGGCCGTGTAGTAAGAGAGGCAAACACTTTCTGGTTTCTGTCAATGGGAGTTGCCACGCCGAAAAGTATCGCCATTGCAACGGCACCGGCAACCTGCCCCGGATCGGTAACATCCCTGTCGCGCGAGGCCACGATAACGCCCAAAGCTGTTTCACTTTCATCCAATTGGTACCCTAAATCCTGAAGCAATGCGGCAGACGCGGATAAAATCATTTTTTCATCGCTTGTTTCAAAAACCCGGGTTTGAAGCTGTCGCTCCGCCAGAGATTCGGGGGAAAGTTTCAAGGCATCGCGGGGAATAGTCTGGCAGGAAAGGATTAAAAACAAAAAAAAGACAAAAGATAACCGGCAGGCATTCTTCAATGTGCACATAATAGATTTCCCTCAGAAATGGCTTGCGTGATATGCAAACTCCCTCACCGCTTTCTTTTCATCAAACTTAATTATTACGGTCAGGGTCTTTTGGGTTTTGGAGACCGCTCCGGCCGATTTTCCATAGCTGCCGGATGCGCCACCGCCGCCGGCGACATTGCCGCTTGCAGCACCGATTAACAAAGCAATGCCGCCTCCGACGCTGCTCTGGGAATACGTAACATCCGTCGAGATTTTGTCATAGACCCAGACCTCCCTCCCCTGTTCATCGGTTGTGACGATATTCGGGGAGCCGAGCACGGAGGCAACCTCGGCGCCGGACATGCCTTTCCTGATTTCTTTCTGTACAATGCCGACGGTCATGTTCCGTTCCTGTTCGCCATGCGTGTCACGATAATGGCTTTGCGCGGAAACACAGCCCCATACCGTGACAAAAAGTAAAAGCATCATCATAATCTTTTTCATGATAAAAGCTCCTGATGTATTGTTTCTGGGTTTCGGATGGAAATAAAAAATCGTTCTTTCCTGCAACAGGTAAAAAAAAATACAAAGCTCCTGCCAGCCATTTCCTCTGACAGGAGCTTCTATTTCCTCATGCACCCCCCTTGCATTACTGCTTCATTTATGCGGTCATCATAACACATGGAATTGCAAAAGCAAGGGAAAAATCAGGGGCATGATCCGTGCGGGGAAATCAGAGTCCCAGTTCTTTTTTTAGCTGCTGGTGAGTTTTCCATTTTTTGTTTTTTATTTTGACAGCCAGTGCGGAAAGATAATCATCCTTATCTTCTTCAATTTCTTTGAGCCGCTTATATTCACTATAATCCAGCAGCACGGCGATCGGTTTTCCGCCTTCCTTCAGTATGTGCGTTTTAATCATGATAAGCATCCTGTCGTTGCTTTATTTCATAGATGTACATGACAGCATAGGCATGCGGCTGTTATGTGTCAAAACGAAACAAGCGCAATGCCTTGCAAAAGGAGGTTAAGGAAGCGGCGCGTAAAGAGTGAAGCCTTGATTATTTGTCTTTTTGCCGAAAGGGGCAGTTTAATAAGTAACTGCCCCTTTCGGCTTGAGGCGCAACCGGAATCGGCATGGACCGCGAAGCAGCCCTGTTTATTGTATTATGTCCTGCAGCGTCCTGCCCGGCGCTATCTCGCAAAGCAGCATGCCGATGTCAGACGCAAGGCTGCCGTCTGCTTTTGCCTGTATCGCCTCAAGGCAGGCACAGATTTTCCGTGCGTCATTGTTCGTCAGTGCGACATGCAACAGCATTTTCGGCAGCGTGTCAACAACACAACTCCTGATCATTTCGCCCAGCTCGGGATCATCCTTCACCATCTGCGTCACCTCGGGAGAATATTGGTAGTACAGCCGCGTCCAATGCCTGCCGGTATCCGTCTGCGACAGTATGGTGTCACGCAGCAACCGCGCTCCGGCAAGCCGTGGGTCCTGTGCATCAGTGAATATCCCGCTCAGCACGCAGGTTTCATCGGACGGCGGGTTGTTTGTCGTTATCGGCTGCGATTTCAAGCTCCAGACATGGGTATTGCATTCGCAATGAGCATTATACCCCACCGCCATGACCGTGCCGTTTTCCTTCAAACCGACCGCGTGAGTATCTCCCGCCGCAACCTGCCTGATCCGCGTCCAGGGGCTTACCTTGGACTGACCCACATAGTCGGCTCCCGCTGCCACGACCGTGCCGTCCTCCCTCAAACCCATGGTGAAATAAAACCCAACAGCAACTTGTGTGATCCCCGTCCAGGAACTCACCTCGCATTGGCCAAACTCATTATTCCCCACTGCTATGACCGTACCGTCTCCTTTCAGCCCCACGGTATGGAACCCTCCCGCCGCAATCTGCGTGATCCCCGTCCAGGAACTTACGTTGCACTGGCCGTACTCGTTAGACCCCACTGCCGTGACTGTGCCGTCGTTTTTTACGCCTACGGTGTGACGTGCTCCTGCTGCAACCTGCCTGATCCCTGTCCAGGAGCTTATGTTGCACTGGCTGTACGTGTTCTGCCCTGTCGCCACGACCGTGCCATCCTGCTTCAGCCCCACAGTGTGAGCCTGTCCTGCCGCAATCTGCGTGATCCCCGCCCAGGAGCTTACATTGGTTTGCCCGTCGCTGTTTGACCCCACTGCCGTGACCGTGCCCTTCTGCTTCAGCCCCACGGTGTGAAGTTCTCCTGCCGCAATCTGCGTGATCCCCGTCCAGGAGCTTACGTCACATTCGCGAAAACCGTTATCCCCCACCGCCACAACCGTGCCGCCTTCTTTTACGCCCACGGTATGAACCCCTCCTGCCGCAATCTGCGTGATCCCCGTCCAGGAAACTACATTGCTTTGTCCGTCGCTGTTAGCCCCCACTGCCGTGACCGTGCCATCCTGCTTCAGCCCCACAGTGTGAGCCTGTCCTGCCGCAATCTGCGTTATCCCCGTCCAAGAGCTTACGTTGCACTGGCTGTAATAGTTCTGCCCCACTGCCGTGACCGTGCCGTTTTGCTTCAGCCCCACGGTATGGAACCATCCCGCCGCAACCTGCGTGATCCCCGTCCAGGAGCTTACGTTGGTTTGCCCGTCGCTGTTTGACCCCACTGCCGTGACTGTGCCGTCCTGCTTCAGCCCCACAGTGTGAGCTTGTCCTGCTGCAACCTGCGTGATCCCCGTCCAGGAGCTTACATTGGTTTGCCCGTCGCTGTTTGACCCCACTGCCGTGACCGTGCCGTCCTGCTTCAGCCCCACGGTGTGAGAATGTCCTGCCGCAACCTGCGTGATCCCCGTCCAGGAGCTTACGTCACATTGGCCAAGAATATTCCATCCTGTCGCCACGACCGTGCCGTCCTGCTTCAGCCCCACGGTGTGAGCCTGTCCTGCCGCAATCTGCGTGATCCCCGTCCAGGAGCTTACGTCACATTGCCCAAGACTATTCCATCCTGTCGCCACGACTGTGCCGTCCTGCTTCAGCCCCACGGTGTGAGCCTGTCCTGCCGCAATCTGCGTGATCCCCGTCCAGGAGCTTACGTCACATTGGCCAAACATGTTATCCCCCACCGCGATAACCGTGCCGTCGTCTTTTAGCCCCACGGTATGGGACCCCCCTGCCGCGACCTGCATGCCGGCTGATTCACAAACACAGGGAAAAGAAAATGAAAAAGCAAAAAGAACCCAGAGACCTGTTAGCAATGATTTTCTGACAGACAGCATCGTTTTTTCCTTTCCAATAAGGTTTTTTTCAACAAACCACGGCCGCTTTCCGGTTTCGCTGGAGAACTGCCGGGGTCGCGATAGATTAAACTGGTTATATTTGATATCCTACTAAAGTCTTCGCCTGAAGGCGAGGGCTTTTCTCCCATTCCCCGAGGGGGACAGTAAAACATCCGGGAGAAGATTGCAATAAACATATTGTGGAACGAAGGAACGGCTTGACCTGCTGTCATGTTCTGATATAGAAAGGGGCTGCAGCTTAAGCCGCACGAAATGCAGTATGGTACGCACAGCCGATACGAAAACGCAGCGAAAAAGAACCCCTGCCCGTGCAGAGCATCGGGAACCACCGGCGCCGGATGATTTTTCCAGCACCATCGTGAACATGATCGGCGATGGGATGTATGTGACCGACGATATGGGCGCGATCGTCATGGTCAACCGGGCGCTGTGCGCAATGACCGGCTATACCGAAAAAGAGCTCATCGGGATGTATGCGCCTGAACTCTACCCGGCACCGGATGACCCATCGCTCCCGACGACGATTTCACGCGAAGCAATATCCCGCGATTACCATGAAATATTTGAGAGTTTCTATGCCAGAGGACAAAGACTGTCTACCTACCTTGCATACGTTAAACGGAAAGATAAGGTTATTTTTCCGGTGGAAATGACCATTACGAACATCTGCGTGCCTCCACGGATATCTTTGGGGATCATCGCGTGTATTCGCGATATTACAGAACGGAAACAGTATGAAGAAAAACTGCGGCAGGCACGCGATGCCTTGGAACAGGCACGCGATGAGCTTGCACAAAAAGTTCAAGAGCGCACACGGAGTCTCGAGGAGACCAACACCGCCCTGCGGGTTCTTTTGAAAGCCCGTGAAGAAGACCGCATGATCATCGAGAAAAATATGCTTGTGCAGATAAAAGAGCTTGTTCAGCCCTATATTGATAAGCTTAAGCAATCCTGTTTGCCGGAGCCGTGTAAAACTTATCTTGAATTAATTGAAGCAAATCTTAACCGGTTTGTTTCTTCATTAATTCAAGCCACCCATCAGTATGGCTTTACCCCTACAGAACTTCAGATTGCCGATCTCATTAAACAGGGCAAAACCACCAAAGAAATAGCCGAACTGCTTACCTGTTCACCCCGCACGATTGACGGACACCGCAACAACATCCGTAAAAAACTCGGTATACAGAATAAGCATATCAACCTCGCTGCCTTTCTTTTGTCTCTTGAATAATACCTGTTTTGCATAGGTATTTTCAGGGTAATCAACCAGTCTTGCCATTTGGTTCTTTTTACGACACATTTTCCTTAAACAAACCACACCCAAATGCCGTGCTCTGTTCAGATACGAGCACGGCAATTCGCAACCATAATCCCCAAAAGGGATGAGGGTGATGCGGTAAAAAATTCGCTTCTGCCACGTCCTCATCAGCATGCACGGGATACAAGGAAAGGAGGTGCAGACCACTAAAAAAATTTTTCTTAGACTGAGCGATTGTCGCTTCCACCGCATGCACGCAAGTGCAGGAGGCGACACCTGATATATCGCTCAATGCAGAATTTTTTGTTTTTTTGATCTGTCTTTTTTGCTCGGCTGCGGCGATAAGGTTTTGTATTAATTTATCATAGGGGGCTTTATGAAACGATTTAGAATTTTTATGTTCATAGGTGCTGTTCTGATTACCAGCATGCTTTGCCCGTCCGCAGTGTTTGCGCAGGGAGCATGGGACATCATGCCATCAGGCACCACGAAAAATCTGAACAGTATTTCCGGCTTGTCGGATGAAATCATCTATGCGGTTGGTGATTCCGGCACCATCCTGAAGTTTGACGGCGCTACGTGGTCAAGCCAGGCATCAGGCACGACGTGGAAGCTGAATAATGTCTGGGCGGTCCGGACAAACAATATCTACGCGGTCGGCGAGTACCGCGGCATTTTCAGAAGCAACGGCAGCACGTGGACAAAAATCAACAGTCAGCTCACCAACTACCCGCTCTATGGCATCGGCGGTCCCGATGCTGACAACGGCAGGATGATTGCCGTGGGCAAAAACAACACCATCTGGGTGCTGTTCGTGCCGCAGTATTACAATATCCTTGACGGTGATGAGAACAGCTTCCGCTCGCAGGAGCAGCATGAATACTCAAACGATTTGTTTGGCTGTTACTTCACTGAATCGGATAAAAACGTAACAGTGGTAGGGTCCAAGGGATTTATTGGATACTATGCTGGCTATGATTTCTGGGGACATAACGACCTGAATAAATATTCATCCCCTGTCTCTACAGCACTTCGGGCTGTCTGGGGCATTGACAGCAACAATATGTATGCTGTGGGTGATGGCGGCGTTATCCTCCAGCGCGTCAACGGCGGCAGTTGGGTCAAGATGACCAGCAACACCACATCAAACCTCAAGGCAGTCTGGGGTACTACTATGGACAACGTGTACGCTGTGGGCGAGAATGGAACCGTAATGCATTTTAACGGCAGCGTGTGGTCAAAAATTACGGTTCCTACAACCGCGCACCTCAACGGCATCTGGGGAGCTTCAGCAAATAAAATATATGTCGTGGGCAATGGCGGCGTGATTCTCCGGTACGTGGGAAGTCAGGCGTGTTACTGTCCTGACGGCACCACCAGCGTTCAGTACCGAAAAGCAGACAATTCCGGATGGGACACTTGCCAGTGTGCCTATTACAAGGCTTGGTGTGATCCGACGACAAATCTCTGCTGGCAGGATCCACAGAAAGATCCATTTGTAGAAAATTATCGGGGCATCGTGTCCTATGATGCGGTGCGGTATTGTGACGAGCTGGTCGCGCTCGGATATGACGACTGGCGCTTGCCTACTATTGATGAGCTGCGAAGCCTGATCAGAGGCAATCCCGCGACCATGCCTGGAGGTGATTGCCCGATGGTCAATGGAAGCAGTTATGCAACAGGTACCGACCCTGCCTGTATGGGGAGCAGTGATGGCGGAGGTCCGGGGGTTGAAGGATGCTACTGGCCAGCGGAGCTTACCGGCTCATGTCACCGTCCGGATCCCGGCACTCAGGGCATTCACTCTCTTGAATACTGGGCGCAGGGAGCGGCATCCGACCGTCCCGACTGGATCGCAAGCGTGCTGTTTGATATCGGTGCGGTAGCCTATAATCACATCAACAGCCTTGCTGAAGTGCGCTGTGTTCGTAATGCACCCACAACGCCGGTAACCTGCGTTGAAGCAGCATCCTGCGAACCCAACACCACACGGCAGTGCGTTGCATCAAACGGTAAAACCGGCGCGCAGGTGTGCAATGCAGAAGGCACCTGCTGGGGTCCATGTGAGAGCACCTCGTTTGTGCCGTCGCCACCGCCGACCGATGTATGCGACCAGTGTGACCAACTCCAGCTCACGATCCGCGTGCCCGAACACCTCACTACGCCGCCGGCACAGCTTATGGCTTTCTTCTACAAGGCATCAGACTGGACCTTCCCGCCCCAAGGTCCGCCTGACGGTGGCACTGACTACAATGTCGTTGTAAATCCCGATATCAACGACGATAAACTCTTCACCATGACCGTGCCCGGCTGCACGTACTATCGGGAAAGCTGTCTTGTCGGCGACTATCAGCTCTATGTCGGTCTGTATTACTCCTCAGAATGGCCGCCACTGCCTGAAGACGGCGACTATGTGTGGGGCAAGAACCAGCCGCCGCTTACGCTGGGCATTGGGCCGCAGGAGATTTTCACCATGGATGTGACGCTGGACAAGTGTGAAAACGGCGAATGTAATGTGCAGGCATGCCCTGATCCGGCATACCCATATGAATGTCCGAACCATGAGTGTGTGGCTGATCCTTCTCAGTGCTGTCCGGCTGATAAGCCTGCTCGCTGCGCTGACGGTACATGCGCGGTAAGCGCTGATCAGTGCCCGACCTGCGGCTCAGGCCAGCCCATTCCCGATGACAGCACGGTCTGGGGCTGCCGTTTCAGCAACAATTATTCTTCAGACTCCTGTGCTGATTTTCCTGAATGTGAAGGCTGGCCCAATGATCAGGCAGCGATTGAGGCTGCGTGCCTTGCCACAGGAAACGGTGCTGCCAACTGCGTCTGCACACGCGGGTATAGCTGTCAGGTTGAGCGCGCCATGACCAGCGGTACCACGCGCTGTACCTTCACGCAGAGCGGCAAAAAATACTACGCGTTTGGCATGCCGTCAATCGGTTGCAGCTTTGGCGGCGGCAGCGGGTTTATCAACAGCCCGATCTGCACCGAATACTGCCAGTAAAACGGGAGGGGGTCAAAAGGGCGGGGCGCAGATGATGCGCCCCCTCTTTTTTGTTGAACTTCATTTTCACGGCAGGGATTCAACGTGCGCATCCACGCCATTATCTGCGCATGCATGCTGTGCGTTGTGCTGAGCGCATGCAAGCCAACGGTCATTATCCTCAGCCCCCGCACGGGCGCATGTTTTGAAGCAGGACAGACGGTATCCTTTGCCTGCCTCGCCATTGACCTGACCCATGGGATGTTACGGGGCAGTTCCGTTCTCTGGCGATCAAACCGCGACGGCACGCTGGGAAGCGGGGCATTGCTTCACTGCGCTGGCCTGTCGCCCGGCGAACACGTAATCATGGTTGAAGCAACTGATCCGGAAAACTGGCACAATGCGGCAACCTGCAGTATCACCGTCGTTTCCCGGCAACCCGCAAGCACCACGACATCAGCGGAAACCTCTACCACGGTTGTGGCCACCACTACGAGCACAGCGATTTCTCCAAGCACAACAACAACATCCGCTGCCCTGACAACAACCACCACCATAGAGGTGCCGCCGCCAGCTTCATCCACTACGACAACCACACCTGTTCCGGCCTGGAGCAGTGTTACCCTTGATGATGCCGTACGCATTCTGGCGCTCTGGGGCACTGCTGCGGACAACATCTACGCTGCCGGCGGCAACACAAAAACAAACACCGCTGTTCTCTTTCGCTTTGACGGCGTGGAGTGGTCTGAAGCGCTTCGTGTTCCGGATGGTGGTAGTTTTTCAGGACTCTGGGGAAGCACTGCAAACGATATCTTTGCGGTGGGCGGGTACAGCGAGGACATGCTCCAGAAAAGTATTATCTACCACTATGACGGGACGGACTGGTCTGAAGAGTACGCAAGCGCCATGGAAACGCTTTTCAGTGTCCGGGGCGACGCAGCAGGAGAGGTGTATGCGGTCGGCGCCGCAGCGACCGGCCCTGTGGTTCTGTGGCATGACGGTAATCGGTGGAAGACGCGGTATAGTGCAGTGCTGCCGGGAGCATTTTTTGACCTTTGGGGCTCTCAAGACAAGCTGTTTGCCGCAGCCGGAACCTATGCCCTGCCCGATGATCCGGAAGCACCGCTGCTGCTTGCCGGGAAAATCTTTTATTCTACTGACCGTGGTTTGTCGTGGATAACTGCACATGAAACACCCGGCGTTTTTTTCCGCGCACTCTGGGGCAGTGGGAAAACCGTATGTGCGGTTGGCGGAGAGACTGCTGAACGATCCCAAGGAGTTGTCCTGTGCTCAAACGATGAGGGGGAGACGTGGGCCCAGGAAAANNTCAACGCCTCGCAGTACTGCCTGAATGATTGTCATGGAGTTGCAGCAAACGATTTTTATGTTGTGGGCGACGGTNCGGACGGTGTGATGTTTCATTATGACGGCGACACCTGGACGCGGCTGCAGCCGGAAAGTGGAACCCTTCCGCCGCTGTTTGCTGTATGGAGCTTTGATGATGGGAGCGTTGTCGCAGCCGGCGGCAACACTATCCTGCACTACCGGCCCTGAGCGTTGCTTTTTATCGGGGGCAGCTCCTAACCACGCCTCCACAAAATAAAGGGGCCAGTTATTCTTTTGACCCCTATCCGCCATTTCAGTAAGCCTCCCCTGTAGAGACTGTGTCGTAATCGCTGCCCGTGACGGAAAAGGGGAAACTTCCGCGACATCGAGGAGAGGATTGACTCCTTTATTGTGTGTACGTGTACCCAGTTGAGGTCGCAATTACTTCCGCCAGCAGGCGCACAGCCGTTTTGGCGGTTTCTTTAAAATGCGGGGACAACTCACACAAGCGCAGGAGCACATCTGCACCGGCATAATATGTCTGGATGATCAGACGTCCGGAGGCTGTTTTTGCAAGCACGTCATCACGGTAGGCGCGAAGCGCCTGCGTCCCGGCATCATGTTCCCCGAGCACGGAGGCGATCGGGCATTTTGTGGCATTGTCCTGATCGGTGCCATTATCACCATCTGTTGCAACGCCCGTTCCGGCAAGCGCTATGTCAAGGACAGGCGTTTCAGGATCATTTGAGGAAATGGAAATGCGGGCTGAATGCGGTCCCCGGCTGCTTGGTGAAAAAACAGCCTGTACAGCGCAGGAGCGGTTCGCACCAAACGTGCTGTTGGTGCAGTTGTCTCCGGTTATGGCAAAACAGGAACTGCTGTCGCCGGTGAGTGCAACCGAACCGATAGTCAGGCCGGCGCCGCCTGTATTTGAAACAACAATTCGGGCGGGGGTCGAGGTGTGGCCCTGCTGCACCTCCCCGAAGTCAACGGATGCGGGGGATGCGGCTATTGCGGGCGCCCCCCCTTGTGCCTCATCGGCTTCAACGTAAACAGGGGTTTCAGCAACGGTGAGCGCAAGGCTCCCGCCGGAAAACGTCATGACGGTCGAGGAAAAATCGCCGCTGCCGTCGGGAACAGCTTCGGTTACCGTTGCCCTGCTGCTTTGCGGAAGCGGGAGCGCCACCTGGTGACTTCCCGTGTTTTCCCTGCTCCACACAAGACACACCACCTTTGAGTCTTTTTTGAATTTATAGCCGTAGATGTCTGTTCCCAGGGAAAGCGCCTCTTTTGATTCGTAGCGGTCTATCATGGAGACCATTTTCTGAAAGGCATAATAAATGGGCTTTTTGCCGCCGCTGCTGTCAACAAGCGACATCCAGGCAAGGGCCGGATCTGTCTGGGCATCCTTGGGCGGCTCTATTTCCGTGTAGATTATCTTTTCAAAGGCACCGCTGCCAAATCCCCAGCCGGTAGTCTGCACAAACCAGCGGGCATTATCCTCCTGCGATCCCGGAAATGTGCCTNCAGCCCGGTTTGCGCCTTTGTGGTCGTAAAACGCGTATTCAGTAACCCACACCGGTTTGCCGGAAAGACCAAGCCTGGACAGGTAGCCGGCGATGTTGCCGATGTAAAAATCGGAGGCATAATCGTCCACAAAATCAAGCGGGGTATATGCATGAAAAGCGATCAGATCAATGTTTGACGCTGAAAACTGCCCGAGCAGCGCGGTTACGTCATCCTCATAAAAGGGGTCAAAAGCAAGCAGGCAGTCCGGGCAGGCGCTTTTGAGCGCCGCAGCTCCCTGCTGCATCATGTCCATATACACGGTCCGGGTAAATTCCGACGGGTACTGCTTTGACATGTCGCTGCTTGAATATTCGTTGATCAGCTCCCAGACCTTTATGGGATAGACAAGCCCCTCCATATCACTTGTGCCGTCGCCGTCATAGCGCTCGACAATGCGGCCCACGGCCTGGGCAAACTGCGCGGCAGTGATAAAGGAGCCGCCCTGCATGTCTGCTGCCGGATTAATGATGCCGTAACCGCAACGCCGACACCTTGAATATCTTTCAGCATGGGATCAGCGTTGGCGCCCGTGTAGTTGCCGCTGCTGACATCAATGGGCACGCGCGTCCAGTGCATTCCCAGATCAGCCCCATAGGTTTTCACGCCGATCACCGCCGACGCGCCAAAGCCCGACCCGTATGCGTCCGTATAGGCTGTTTGCCGCAGCCGCGGCGGTGGTACCGTTTGCCTTTTTGCTCTTCATCATTTTACCCTCCGCAATGAAGTGTGAACCTTTAGCCGTACGGTGCCACTTATATCCCGTTGCGGTGATGCGCTAATTTCACTGCTGCTTTTCAGCCTTTCCCGCATCAGGGAAAAACAGCGGCTCGCCGTAGGTATCGGTGCCGAAGGTTTTGATGATCTGCTGCGCTTCGGGTGAAACTAAAAAATCGGCAAACATGCGGCTGCCTGCTGCATTGACCTTGGGGAACTTGTCCTGATTGACCTCGATTACGTGGTAGATATTCAGGAGCGCACGATCATTTTGGCACAAAAGTTCAAGCGCAAGATTTTTCCTGAGCGCGAGATAGGTTCCTCGGTCGGTAAGGGTATATCCTGCTTTTTCCGAGGCAACGCCAAGGGTCTGTCCCATGCCAAGCCCTGTCTGCTGATACCACTTCCTGCCTTCCGGCTCGATGCCTGCTGCGGTCCAGATTTCCCGCTCTTTTGCATAAGTTCCTGAGTTGTCAGCCCGCGAGACAAAGAGTGTTTGCGAGGCTGCGATTTTTTTGAATGCCTCACTTGCTGAGCTCATGCCTCTGATCCGCGCAGGATCCCCGGGCGGTCCGACAATAGTAAAATCATTGTGCATCACCAGAAGCCGCCGGCTGCCATTGCCCTGCTGCATGAACTTCTCTTCCTCGCGTGGTGCATGTACCAGCAGCACGTCAGCCTCGCCGCGTGTGCCAAGCGCCAGTGCCTGTCCCGAGCCAACGGCAATGGTTTTCACAAAACAGCCGGTCTTTTTTTCAAAGACAGGCACGAGCACGTCGAGGAGCCCCGAGTCCTGGGTGCTTGTGGTTGTGGCAAGGATGATGGTTTTTACAGCAGCAGTCTCTGCTGCCCCCAGCGACTGCGCGACAAACAAGCCAGCCAGCAGGCAGACCAACGTCAGAGGGTGGAACCACCAGAGAGTTTTAAAGATTATTTTTTGTTGTTGCATCAGAAGCCTCTTCAGAATAAAGTACATTGACGGGACCAAGCTATCGTCATACAATGATCGTAACTGACAGGTGAATATGGTCGCGTTTAATCCCCATCATGCCACAACCACAGGAGGCACGCAAATGGAAACACAGAAGGCAAGACATTTCGTAAACAGTATTGTAGCGCTGTCCGTAATGTTGCTTCTGTCCTGTGCCAGTACCGGAGACAAGAAAAAAAACACACCACAACAAACAGCATCAGGAGCACCGCGCATTGAGTTTGCAGAACTCACCCATGATTTCGGGAAAGCTTCACAGAACCAAAGTTTGAAGCACTCCTTTAGTTTCAAGAATACCGGAACAGGTGTTCTTGTGATTGACAAGGTGCGCTCAAGTTGTGGTTGCACTGCAGCCCTTGCATCAGGCAAAGAAATTCAGCCGGGGCAAACAGGCACGATTGACGTTACGTTCAACACGGGGACGCGTCAGGGAAAAAATGAAAAGACCATTACGGTAACCACAAACGATCCGCTCCAGCAAACCGTAACGCTCAAAATCGCTGCTGACATTGAGGTAGTGCTTGCCCTTCAGCCACAGCAACTGGTGATGGGGCAAATCAAAAAAAATGAACCCATTATTCGTTACGCAGGACTCATTGGAAACGACAAAAATACGGCAAAGATTATTTCCGCCGAGTCATCACATAAGCTCATGAAGGTTGCCGTCAACAATCAGGGGTTTGATAACAATCCTGAAAAAAAGATAAAAATTACGGTTCTGCCCGGTCTCAAACCGGGACGGTTTCAAGAGCGGGTGACCATCACGACCGACCATCCGAGTGTAAAAACATTGATGCTTCCGGTGAGCGGTGAGGTAATGGGAAATATACTGGTCAGTCCGCAGATGGTGTCATTTGGGGTTTTGCAGCAGGGTCAAAAAATCGAGCGCACCATAAATCTCAAAGCATCGGGGAAAGAGTCTTTCAAGGTTACAAAAGCCGACAGCGACAATCCGGCGATTTCGGCTGTTATTGAAAAGGTGGTCCCCGATAAGGAATATAACGTTAAGATAGCAGCTGATGAAAGCGTTGCTGCGCCCGGTGCAATTTTACGTGGGAAAATTCTTATCTCCACCACTGATAAAGATCAGGCAACCATTGAAATCCCTTATTGGGGACGGGTTGCCCGGCAAAGTCAATAAGGAAGCGCTTAAGCATTAGAGCTGTGCAAGGGGCAATGGAATAATATACCAGATAACGTTATCTAAACCTAAACACAGGAGGAAGGTCGTATGAAGCGAACACAAATTTTTGTTGTTGGTATGTTTGCCGCTGTGCTGCTATGTGCAAGTTTTGTTGCTGAACCGCATGNGGGAGGAGTCTGGGNAAACACCGGTATCAGTGCTACTGCTGAAGCGGTGCTGACCTCAATCACGCCGTCTGAAATAGAAGGCAGCGCTGTGGCCCAAACAAAACTCTTCACCATTCTCGGCACCGGCCTCGGCTTCGGCAAAGCACAGGTCTCCTTTACCGGTCCGCGGGAAGACGTGNTGCGCACGGTGTTTGCCTTCAGTCTGAATACCCGGGTTCTGGCGATTGTGATTATTGCTGCAAATCCCGAACCGGGAACCTACCAGGTCAGCGTGAAACGGGGTGCTGTTGAAGCATCCGGCGTGGCGATCACGATCACCGGCGACAGCGATACCACGACAACAACTGTACCCGGCGGTGTTTCTGAATGCGTTCCGTGCGGCGATTTTATGCCCACTTGTGATATACGTTGCGCAGCTACGCTCAACCCCTATCACAAATGTCCCGTGTGCCTTAGTATGAATAATAACAACATAATGCTGAAATATGAGGATGGCTCTTATTATGTCATGGAATCTGGTTCGGATAAGGTCGTGACTACCTACTACGATAGTGCTGACAAAGTATGTTTTTCCTATGAAAATAATATAGCGAATTATGAGACAACCATGTATGACCGCACCCACACCCCTTGCTATACCATAACGGTAAATTCAAAAAACGAGCCGCAATTCATTCTGAATGGGAAGACCTATACCGTACATGAAGACGAAACCTGGACCTGCCCAAACGGCACCACATGGAAGCTCCCTGAGACATGCAAGGACGATACTTTAATTCACACCGACAATGGAAGTTGTCCTCAGGTTACAGACTTGCCATCATGCAGCAAATAAAATGCTTTCACGTTTTTCCTTCACAGAAGGCCTCACATCTGAGGCCTTCTTTTTTTATGCTGGCGCGACAAGGTGCTGTGATATACTGACAGAGTACTTGTTTCTGAAAGGTCAGCTATGGATCTTCTTTGGCACGGCATACAAAAAGCACTCGTGCTGCTGTTCACCGGTGACCATGAGATACTGCACATCACCCTGCTCTCACTCCAACTCTCAGGTCTTGCAACACTGATCAGTGTCGGGATCGGTATGAGTGCAGGTGTCATGATTGGTTTGAGTGATTTTCCCGGCAAAAAGATAGTGGTCAGCATGGTCAATACCGGCATGGGATTACCGCCGGTCGTGGTGGGTCTGTTGGTTACGATACTGCTGTGGCGCAGCGGTCCGCTCGGCTCTCTGGGGCTGCTCTATACGCCCACAGCGATCGTAATCGCGCAGGCAGTGATTGCAACGCCGATTGTTACCGGTATCACCATAGCTGCTATCCAGCACCTGCCGAAAAATTTGCGGCTCCAGATTCTTGCACTTGGTGCGACGCGACTACAGATGGTCTGGCTGCTGGTTAAAGAAGCGCGCCTGCCGCTGCTTGCAGCGGTCATGGCTGGGTTTGGCGGTGTTATCTCAGAAGTTGGTGCCTCACTTATGGTCGGCGGTAATATCAAAGGCTATACACGGGTACTGACAACAGCAACGGTTATGGAAACAAGCAAAGGCAATTTTGATCTTGCAATAGCCTTAGGGATTATTTTGCTGCTCCTTACCTTTGCGATTAACCTGATACTCACCATGGTCCAGCAACACGACAGACCCCGATGAGCCAGCAGCGAATCATTCTCGAAGCACACAATCTTGAACTTCAGCGTGGTGGTGTACAAGCGCTTTCCATTGCCCACTTGTCAGTCCTCAACGGCGAGGTGCTTGCACTAGTCGGTCCGAATGGCTCAGGAAAATCAACCCTGCTTCTGACGCTTGCCAGTCTTCTCACCCCGACCCGTGGAGAAATTCTGTTGCAGGGACATGCCCTCAATCATCGCAGCTCAGCCATCACATACCGCCGAAGCATTGCAATGGTTTTTCAAGAGCCACTGCTTTTACACACCTCGGTTTTCAACAATGTTGCGGTAGGGTTGAAGCTGCGCGGCGTGCCAGCACGGTGTATCAAACAGGCTGTTGAGGAAGCGCTTTGCCGTTTTCACATCGCCGCTCTTGCCAGTCGTTCGGCTCGCACCCTGTCCGGTGGTGAGGCGCAACGCGTCAGTCTTGCCCGGGCGTTTGTTCTCAAGCCGCAGATTGTATTTCTTGACGAACCGTTTTCCTCCCTTGACCCGCCAACCCGCGAAGCACTCATCCACGACCTTGAAAAGGTGATCGCAGAAACAAAAACAACCATTGTCTTTGCAACCCACAATCAGGAAGAGGCGCTGCGGCTTGCCGATAGAATGGCAGTTATGCACCATGGCACCATCATACAGCTCGGCACGACAGAAGAGGTTATGAACAACCCCCACAATGAATTTGTCGCATCGTTTGTTGGTATGGAAACGGTCGTGCATGGCATTGTGCACGAGGCAGACCACGGTATCATGATCATATCAGTAGCCAAACATCTGATTGCAGCAGTCGGCGAAGCCCAGCCGGGCGAGGAACTGCTCATCGGCGTGCGACCGGAAAACGTAACCTTGAGCACGACAGCGCACCCGGCTGACAGCAGTGCCCGCAACGTCTTTCCAGCAACGGTGACACGCATTGTCCCCCGGGGGCTTTTTTACAAGGTATCGCTTGATTGTGGATTTCCTCTTGCAGCCTATGTCACCGGCCGCTCACTTGAAACACTGGGGATTGGTGAAGGGAGCAGCGTTACCGCCTCATTCAAAGCAACTGCCGTGCACATCATCAGAAAAAGAGCTTAAAAACAGCAGATCAGCTGCTATCGCTGTTTCTGCCTCTATGTCAGTTTTCTCAATGCGTCGATATCCTCTTGTTTGCCAATCACCAGCAACACGTCACTATCCTTGATGGTATAGTCCGGTGAAGGAACTGCGATAATGTTTTCCGGCACATATTCCTTAACGGCAATAACGTGAACGTTGTACCGATTACGGATATCAAGCTCCCGTAAGGTTTTGTGCAAAAACTGCTGAGGGGGCACCAGCTGTACGACGCTATAATCAGGCCCTAAGCTGAGGGTATCAAGAATATTTGGATTAGCCAGTGTTTCAGCTATTTTCGCAGCAACATCGCGCTCTGGAAACACAACATCGGTTGCTCCAATAATGTGCAAAATTTTGCCATGATCTTCGCTGATTGCTTTGGCAATAATCTGTCGCACTTTCAGCTCTTTTAGATACAAAGTAATCAAAATACTGGTATCAACCCGCTCGCCGACGCTGACGATCACCGCATCCATATCCCCAACGCCGAGTCGCTCAAGCACCTCCTTGTTGGTTGCGTCTGCAATTACGGCTTTCTCCACAAACGGTTTGATCCGCTCTATCTGTGCTTCATCTGTATCAATGGCAATCACCTCAAGGCCGCGTGCGGCAAGAAAGCGTGCCATAAAATGCCCGAAATTGCCAAGACCAATGACAGCGTAATTTTTCATAAGTGTTTCCTCCTGAATGGAGTAATTATCCGATGAGAATATTTTCCTCTTGGGGCAACCGATACGGCGGTTTCCGTTCCTCGCCAGCAAGCTCTATTGCAAGCGTCAATGGGCCAACCCTTCCAAGATACATCAGCACAATCAGAACAACACGGCTCATATCGTGCAGTGTTGCTGTGATACCCGTGCTCAGACCGACGGTACCGAATGCGGATATGGCTTCAAACAGCAGTTCAATAAAACTATCTTTTGACTGTGGATGGGCAACAGCTTCATTTTCAATAAGCACCATCAAAAACGTCGCAATGCCAATTAGCAACACAGAGCAAAAAGCAACTGAAACAGCGCGTGAGACAATATCCTCCGGCACTCGACGGTTCAGTATTTGAACGTCTTCACGGTTCTGGAGCCGTGCCCGTATCAAAGCAACCAGTACCGCAACCGTACTGGTTTTGATGCCACCACCGGTTGAAGCTGGGGAAGCCCCGATAAACATTAAAACCGAAATTACCACCAGCGATGCCTCGGTCAAGCTACCGATGTCAAGCGTATTGAAGCCGCACGTCCTTGCCGTTACTGATTGAAACAGCGGTGCAAAAATTAATGTCTTGATGTTGCAAAAACGAAGCGCATTGAACCATTCGCAGAACAGCAGCAACACCGCGCCACTCACCACAAGGCTTGCTGAAGTGATTAGCACGATGCGAGAATGATATGAAAGCTTAAACCTTCCGCCGCGATGCCATGTCTGCCAGGCACGGTAAACGTCAAACAGCACCAGAAATCCTATGCCACCGAGCAGGATGAGCAGCATTATGGTCAGATTGACAACGACATCGTCGCGATATCTGATCAGGCTGTCAGGGAACAGGGAAAACCCTGCATTACAAAATGCAGAGACTGAGTGGAAGCACGCCAGATAAGCAGCCTGAGGATCGGGAAAATCCATGCGCAGCCGCAGCCACAGGCAGAGAGCCCCCAGGATTTCGATCACAAGGGTTGTTTGAAATACGGTAAGCAGCAGCTTCCCCATATCTTTGATGGGATGCTGACTCAAACTTTGGATTAAAACTTCTCGGTTGCGGATTGACAGGCGACGGGACAGGAGAAAAACAAAAAAGGTTGAAAAGGTCATAATTCCGAGACCACCGGTCTGTATTAAAACAAGAAGGACAATTTGACCAAAGTGGCTCAGGCGTGTCCCAACATCAATAACAGTCAAGCCAGTGACGCACACCGCCGAGGTTGCAGTAAACAGAGCATCAAGAGCCGTCAGCGGCGGACCCTTCTGTGCTACGGGCAGCAGTAATAAAACCGTCCCGGCGGCAATCACCGCGGCAAAGCTTAAAAGAATCAGCTGTGAAGGTCGCATGCTCGCTTTCATTTCGCCAAGTCATCGGATTGTTATTCCACCAGGGAGACAAAAATCGGGTTGGTGAGTGCAATCACATGGCCGTACAGCAGGTGATGCAGTGGTGGTACCGTAGGGGTTCCGATGACTTCAACGCGGTAATAAGAATTTCCCCTCGCAATATCGCTAAATGTGCATACGCCAGTGCACCCCCTGATACAAAAAACTCTAAACAGATATCCGTTTTTGAAAACACCAACAAGGTACAGCGGGGCATCAGAAGATGAGGCAATGGCAAATATATCTGCTACCGATAGTGAACAGTCGGCAAGCTTTTTCACCACCGTCTCCTCAAGCTCGGTTGTTCCCCACCCCCGCAAAGGCTCCTCCTGCCCAGGAGTTTCAAGACTGACTTTGAACCTCACAAGATGATCCTGACCGGTGATCGTATCACCTGCCATTGTCTCATAAACACCGTCAGCATCTGCATCCGCGGAAAGTTCTACCCTGACAGCATCTGGGCTGTAGCTGATGGAGACATGCCCGGCAGCAATACCTGCAAGTATTGCCTCAGCACTCAGGGTTTCAGCATACACCCATGTCGTCGGGTTGCCTGGACCCCAGAACAGCGACATCCAGCCCTTGAGCATGTGAGCGTCGCTGCCCCCCACACCGGGAATACGGCGTCCCTGCTGAAGTAGTTGATCCCAAACACAGTGACCTGCCCAACGGTTGCGGCTTGGAAGACGATACAGAGAATTCCACACCTCAATGCTGTCAACCCCTTCGGGCACCATGTATTGCCACGGCAATGAAAAAATCACGGATGCCGGATGATTGATAGAAAAAAAAGCATGCTGCTCATGCGCTGCAGTAACAGCTGCCTGCGCATCGCAATTTCTGTTTGCCTGCCATAAAGCTTCATAGGAAAAAGGAGTCGCAGCCCAGATATTGGCATGTCCATAAGGAGTTGTCCACTCTATGCCGTAGAGAAGAACCATGCTGTCGGAGGCATAGTCAGGATCATACCAGTGACGCGGATTGCCACCAAATGAAGTATCGTGATCGGTCAGAGTAAAAAAATCAAGCCCTAAAGACTCGGCACGGGCGATCATGTCAGCAACCGAACTGTCGCCATCGCTGTAAAGGGAATGAGCATGCAGATCGCCACGATACCACGTGCCCGCACCAACAGTGCCAGCAGATAAAACCAGAATGCACAACGAGATACACCAAAGCAGTTTTGCTCGATTCATAAAAAAACCTATGCCTCGGCAGAGCGTTTTTGAAATCATATTACCAAAGTTGCCAAAATCATATGGCTTTTGCAAGAAAGGGCAGCCACTTGGCTGCCCTTTCTTGCAAAGGTGTGCATCAATTTTAACATTACCGCAATTTTTCCACTGCAGGTTCATGGTAAACAATATTATTTGTGTAAAGATCTTTAATCTGTGTCTCTGTGTATCCCAGTACTTTGGTAAGCACTTCTTCAGTATGTTCACCAAGCAGCGGTCCATGTCCTCTGACACCGCAGGGGGTCTCTGACATCTTCAGTGGGCTACCGTACATCTTCATTTTCCCGACAAACGGCTGCTCGACTTCAACCATCATCTCCCGTGCTTTAATATGCGGATCAACATCAGCAAGCTCCTTGATCGAGCGAACCCGCAGACACGGCACTTCATACTTTTCAAGTATTTTTTCAGCCTCTTCAACCGACTCGCACGACATTACCCATTCTTCAACCACTTTGTGGATAAACGGTGCATTTTCCTGAGTGCACCGAATTGACACCGTCGCGGCTCGTGGTTCATCCAGGAGCCACTTGTATTTTTCACCCATCGCGGCAACAATCCCCTCCCATCGCGGCTGGGTGAGGGATGCAATAACAATATAGCCATTTTTGCCCTTGTAAATGCCATAGGGTGCATAGCCCGGATGCAAACGGCCGATCTTGGGAGGTTCAACGGGTTTTCCCAGTGCGCTGCTCAGCAGGTACCATGGCAGGGTATTTTCATGAAACGAGAAAAGACAATCCATCATAGAGATGTCAATATTCTGCCCTTTGCCGGTCTTTTCACGGCAATACAGAGCACCGCAAATTGCCACACAGGCATGAATAGCTGCATTCATATCGCCGATGGAAACAGGTGCTATTTGGGGCAGTTCATTCTGATCAGTCCAACCGCTGGCTCCCTGTGCGATCATGTCATAGCCGGGCTTGTGAGAGTAGGGGCCCCAGTGACCGAAGCAGGATACCGAGCAGTAGATAATTCGTGGATTAATTTTCTTGACCGATTCGTAGTCAAGTTGCAACCGCTCCATAACGCCGGGGGCAAAGTTTTCAATCAACACATCGCTTTTTTTAATTAGCTCATGAATCAATTTTTTTCCCCGCGGGTCCTTGAGATTGATACAGATGCTTTTTTTGCCTCGGTTGCAGTTGATGTTATATGAGCTCTGTTTGACTCCTTCCTTTGTCTCCATAATGAGCGGCAAATGACGTTCGTTTGTGCCGTCCTTATAGCGTTCAACTTTAATAACATAGGCGCCCATGTCTGCAAGGGTTCGCGTGGCAAAAGGGCCTGCCAGCACCCAGGTAAAATCAAGTACCGTTACTCCGTTCAGTGGTCCGGGTTTCAACTCTTCCATGGTTTCCTCCACTATGATTGTCAAAATCACACAGGTGAAAATATAAGAATGAATAACTATATCTGATAGCCTCAGTAATGTCAACAGTTCTCAAAAGACCGTTTGTACTTGAAAAATTCGACAAAGCATCAAAGCAACTCCGATTGCCGTTAAGCAGGGTGCGCTACAAATAAAGGTAACAAATCGCGAGGTACCGCAGTCAGCCGGGGATGCTGACTGTCTTTGTCTGACACCAGTGGCGCTTGTACTGGCCATGAAATGCCGATGTCAGGGTCAGACCACAAAACCCCCCGGTCATCCTCGGGATGGAAAAAGTCAGTACATTTATACACGACGTCTGCAACATCGCTCAAAACACAAAATCCGTGTGCAAACCCTTCAGGCACATACATCTGATAGCGGTTTGTCTCTGAAAGAACCTGTGCGGTCCACAGCCCAAAGGTTGGGCTGCCCTGCCGAATATCTACTGCTACATCAAAAATTTCACCCCGCACTGCAAAAACCAGTTTCCCCTGAGGGTAGTGCAATTGGTAGTGCAACCCGCGCAAAACTCCTTTGACCGACCGAGAGTGATTGTCCTGCACAAAGGTTACGGGCAACCCCTGCGCTGTGTACTTGGCTTGGTGGTAAGTCTCAGCAAAAAAGCCGCGAGCATCGCTGAAAACATCAGGTTTAATGATCAAAACACCAGGAAGGGCTGCTGGTTCAATGGTGAGTGCCATGATGTTTTTCTATTTCCTCATGCACGATATCACGTAGATACCGCCCGTAAGAACTATTTTTCATTTCTGTAGCAAGCTGCTCAAGCTGTTTCAGGTCAATATAGCCGAGCCGATAGGCAATTTCTTCGATGCAAGCTATTTTTAATCCCTGCCGTTCTTCAATTGCCTGCACATAGAGCGCAGCCTGCTGCAGCGCTTCGTGGGTACCGGTATCCAGCCAGGCAAGCCCTCTGCCCAACAACTCCACACGAAGCAAACCGCGACGCAGATATTCGCGGTTGACATCAGTAATTTCAAGTTCACCCCGCGCTGAAGGTTTCATGTTTTCGGCAATGGCTACAACCGTATTGTCGTAAAAATAGAGCCCGGGGACCGCAAAACGTGATTTAGGATGCCGCGGTTTTTCTTCAATATCAAGGACTTTGCCGGTTTCATCAAACGACACCACACCGTACCGCTCAGGATCCTTCACGGGGTAGCCAAAAATCAGCCCTCCTTTTGTCAAGGCAGCAGCGCGGGTGAGCGTTTCAGGGAAACCATGACCATAAAAAATGTTATCACCCAGCACAAGACAGACCGTATCAGAACCGATAAAATGCTTGCCGACAAGGAAAGCCTGTGCAATTCCTTCAGGCCGAGGCTGCTCAGCATAGGAAAACGATAGCCCAAGATGGCTGCCACTCCCAAACAGCGTTTTGAAATGAGGTAAATCGTGTGGGGTTGATATGATAAGAATATCACGGATGCCTGCAAACATAAGAATTGAAAGCGGATAATATATAAGCGGCTTGTCGTAAATCGGCAACAGCTGCTTGCTGACAGAGCGGGTAACCGGATGCAAGCGTGTGCCAGAACCACCGGCAAGGATAATGCCCTTCATGAGAACTCCTGAAATAGTTCACAAAATGCTTTTTTTTTAGCACATCTGAGAGGAAGAGTGAAGCATTTAAAACTAATTGTTTTTATGGCAAAATGACTGAGCGCTTGAGTCACCAAAAGAGCCTGATATGAAAAAAAGAGTCCCAATTGTTATCATGATCGCCTCCGATAGTGAACTGCAGTGCCTCATAAAAAAAATGAGCCGCGCGCAGCATGAAGTACACGCTGGCACCGTGTTTTTTACTGGTGCACTGCAAGGAAGGGACGTCGTGATGGTCAGAACCGGTGTTGGCGCAAAAAAAGCCGGGGCAGCTTCACGCCACATGCTGCAACGATATGCTCCTGCATCTGCTCTCATAACTGGTTTTGCAGGAGCGATTGACCCAGTGCTCTCGTTTGGTGACATTGTGATTGTAGAACGCNTTTTGACTCGGCGTGGCGATATGATCCCTTGCCCTGCCCTGATACAAAAAAGGGCTTTTGGCATTCTCACCGAAGCAAGATTTCCGGTCAGTTTAGGAACCTGCCTCGGTGTGAACCGATTCATTCACAAAAAAAGTGAAAAGCAGCTATTGTTTGAGCGTTTCGGCGCACGCGTGGTTGATATGGAAAGCGACACACTGTGTCAACAACTCGCTTCGGCAGAGGTTCCTGTTCTCAATGTCCGTATTGTTTCCGATACCGCCCGTGAAGATACTGCAGATCTTGAAACGTTGTATTCTCAGAAACAAAAGAAGGGTAGCCTTGGCATTGGCAAGCATTTTCTGCAGCATCCTGCCGAGTTTGTAAAAACCGTGCGTCTGTTTCGCGACATCCGGAAGGCAAGCGTTGTTATTGCGGATGTTGTGACGCAACTCATAGAGCACTGCTGCTGGTGCTGATCTGTTCCCGATGATAAAAAAATATACTGCTGACATAAAATTCACCGAAATATAATGTCGCAGGATTAAAAGATTGGGAAGTACCCTGATAGTTGCGGTGCTCTATTGCAACCATTTTCAATTACCATCATGCACGGAGGGGAGTTGTGATGACGAATAAAACAGCGGCAGGATGCGCTCATGACAACACACAAAAGATTGCACAAGTTTTGTATGGTGTCTTGTTTTTCAACATTTTTTCGCTTGAAGAACTTTATACGCTGGTGCAAGAAGAGCGTTTAATTAAATGGATAAAATTTAACCCGGGGGACATAATTTTCAAACAAGGCTCTTTTGACCAGCACTTTTACATTATTATTCAGGGGAAGGTCGAACTACGCAAAGCAAGCGGTCACAACACAGAAAGAACTGTTTCTGCGTTGCAAGCTGGGGATGTCTTTGGCGAACAGGTTGTCGGCAACCCTGAAAACCCACGGCAGACAAGTGCTTATGTTGTAAGCAATGAGCCTGCTCTTATCTGTATGATTGATGCAACACTGCTCTCAACCGTTGCCGATACGCTACGGGTAAAATTTATGAAAAAGTTTCTGGATCTTGTAGTGGAGCAACTTCAACAGCCGGACGTACAACTGCAGTACTATCAGGACATACTGCATTATGCAATCGAATGTGGCATTGCAGACACGAATGAATATTTCACCTATACCTTAGAAACCGCGGTAAGCGATAAAAACCGACTTACGCAGTTTATAAAGTATACTGATTTTCTAATATCAAGAAAAATTCCTGCTGAAAACGGTTGTTGCCTGCTTGAACGGCTCCTTTTTCAGGCAACGCAAGAACTCGAGGAACGTTTTCAGACAGCATAGCACAGCCCACCAGCATTTTTTCGCAAAAAAAGCCCCTGCACAGAGCTGCAGGGGCTTTTTGTATCCAGCAGGGTGAATAGAAGCGGATTAAATTAATAATCCATGCCGCCCATGCCTCCCGGAGGCATTGGAGGATTTGCTTGCTCTTTCTTGGGCTTTTCAGCAATCATAGCCTCAGTCGTGATCAACAGTGAAGCAACGCTTGCTGCATTCTGCAGGGCACACCGCACCACTTTCTTGGGATCAATGACACCAGCCTTGGTAAGATCCTCATACTCTTCGGTCTGGGCGTTGAATCCGAAGCCCTCTTTGCCCTCCTTGACCTTTTCAATCACAATGGATCCGTCATAGCCAGCATTCTGAGCAATCCAGCGCAGTGGTTCGACCAACGCCTTGCGTACAATTTCAAGGCCAAGCTGCTGCTCATCAGAGTCGAGTTTAAGTCCTTCAATGGCTTTCAATGACCGCACCAAGGCGACGCCACCGCCGGGCACAATACCTTCCTCAACTGCTGCGCGGGTTGCATGCAGTGCGTCTTCCACCCGAGCTTTTTTCTCTTTCATCTCAGTTTCGGTTGCAGCACCCACATTAATCACCGCAACACCGCCGACCAGCTTCGCCAGCCGTTCCTGCAATTTTTCTCGGTCATAATCTGAGG